>Ga0081606_1000472_pt2 | contig 12598 bp, 10 predicted proteins | sample EareggfetidaYelm_FD_71127 | JGI IMG/M metagenome (GOLD analysis project Ga0081606, IMG submission 71127) | Earthworm egg capsule microbial community from the University of Washington, USA - E. fetida Yelm (SPADES assembly) (version 2) | ecosystem: Host-associated > Annelida > Reproductive system... | reverse complement strand
CGCCTCGGGGGCGGCCTGATCGGCGAAGTGATGCAAAAGCTCGGCGCCGTGCCGCAAAGCATCCCCGGCGGTGAAATCTACCAGGCGCTGGAAAAAGGCACGCTCGACGCCGTTGAATGGGTCGGCCCCTACGACGACCAGAAACTGGGCTTCCACAAGGTGGCCCCGTACTACTACTACCCCGGCTGGTGGGAAGGCGGCCCGGAGGTAGCGCTGTACATCAACCAGAAAGCCTTCGACAGCCTGTCGGCGGACAACAAGGCCATCGTCGAAGCCGCTGCCGGCATGGCCCATGGCGACATGCTGGCCAAATACGACGCGCTGAACCCCGTGGCCCTCAAACGGCTGCTGGCCGCCCAAGCCAAGGTGCTGCGGTTCTCGCCGGCCGTGCTCGACGCCTCGTTCAAAGCCTCGATGGAAGTGTTCGCAGAAAACGACGCCAAAAGCCCTGAGTGGAAGAAGATCTACGCCGACATGCGCACCTTCTTGCGCGACCAGATCCTGTGGTTCCGTGTCGCCGAAGGGCATTACGACAACTTCATGGCGGTGCAGAAGATCTAGTGTCGCGACACGAGGGTCTTGGCGCAGTGCGGCGCTGGCCTGGGCGGCAATGGCGGCGTCATCCATCGCGGCCATCACGCAGGCGGCTGTCGGTCTGCGCCCGATTCGGCATGGGCTGCGCCTGGTTTTCCAAGCCCGGCCCGGTTTTCCCGGCGACGGGGTTCTGGTTTTCCTCTGCTGCGTGCTCCTCTTTGCCGCAGGCTGCAAGGCCCCAGGCCAGTGCGCTCACGGCCAGGATGCTGGCGCTGCGGGGTGCTTGGCAGGCGGTGGTTTTCAACTCGTTCATATGGTTACTCCTTTGCCGGGTTTGCAGTCTGGGCAGCAGCGCACGGCCGCCGGGTCGGACGGCGCTGAAGTGTTTGTAGGACGGCGCCGCCAAGTTCCCCGGCCTGCCCGCAAACCAAGGCCGACATGGTGATGCGCGACAATCGGCCATGAATTTGTCATCGCTGACCCGCTGGCTGCCCTTTCTCGCTTGGCCCCGCCCCGACCGCCAACTGCTCAAAGGGGAGTTCTGGGCCGGCATGACGGTGGGCCTGTTGCTGGTGCCGCAAGGCGTGGCCTATGCCGCGCTGGCCGGTATGCCCTTGGTCACCGGGATTTATGCCTCGTTGATTCCGGCATTGGTCGCCGTGCTGTTCAGTTCCTCCACCCGCCTGGGGGTGGGGCCTACGGCACTGACCAGTTTGTTGATCGGGGCCGCACTCACCGGGCTGGCCGAGCCCGGCAGCGCCCAGTGGGTGGCGCTGGCGGCGTGGATGGCGCTGTTCTCGGGCTTGTTGCAGTTGGTGATGGGGTTGGCGCGCTTTGGCTGGCTGCTCAATCTGATCACCTCGCCGGTGCTCAGCGGTTTTACGCAGGCGGCTGCGCTGCTGATCCTGGGCTCGCAACTGCGATCGCTCACCGGCCTGCGGGCCACCGACTGGGGGGCGCTGTGGTCCACACCATCGCCGGGTTTGTTTGATCTGACTGCGGCGGCCTTCGGCCTGGGCAGCCTGGCGCTGTTGCTGTTGGCGCGGCGCTGGCGGCCGCATTTTCCGACCGCCATCGTGGTGGTGGGGGCGGCTGGCGCATCGAGTTGGGCCTTGGGCTATGCCGACGCCGGTGGCGCTGTGGTGGGCGCATTGCCTTCGGGTCTGCCCGCCCTGTACTGGCCGGGCGCTCTGCCCTGGTCCAGTTTCTCGGCCCTGGTGATGCCGGTGCTCGTGGTGACGCTGGTGAGTTTTCTGGAGACCGCCTCCAGTGCCAAGGTGGAGAGCCAACGCTCGGGCGCGCAATGGGACGAAAACCAGGATCTGATCGGCCAGGGGCTGGGCAAGATCAGCAGCGGTCTGTGCGGCAGCTTTGCCACCAGCGCTTCGTTTTCGCGCTCGGCCATCAACCTGTATGCCGGCGCCAAGAGCGGCTGGGCCACGTTGTTTGCCATCGCGCTGGTGCTGCTGGTGCTGCTGTGGCTGACGCCGGCGCTATACCATGTGCCGCAGTCCGTGCTGGCGGCCGTGGTGGTCACGGCGGTGACCAGCCTGATCCGGCCCGCAGTGCTGACGAGGCTGTGGCGGGTGTCGCATGTGGAGGCCGTGATCGGCGGCGTGACCTTTGCGCTGACGCTGGCCACGGCACCGCGCATGTACTGGGGCGTGCTGGCGGGCCTGCTGATGAATCTGAGCCATTTTCTGTACCTGCGGCTGCACCCCCGCATCATCGAGGCGGGCCTGCATCCGGATGGCAGCATGCGCGATCGCCATCTGTGGCAGTTGCCCCCGCTCGCGCCACGGCTGCTGGCGTTGCGCATGGATGCCGCGCTCGATTTTGCCTCCGCCAACGCGTTGGAGCGGCGGGTGACCGAGCACCTGGCTGCGCATCCGCAGGTGCTGCACCTGTGCCTGTTGGCCCAGTCCATCAACCGCATCGACGTGACCGGGGTGGAGACCTTTGCGCAGTTGCTGGCGCTGATGCAGTCCAGGGGCGGGATGCTGCACCTGAGCGGCCTGAAACTGCCGGTAGAGCAGGTGCTGCGCCAGGCCGGACTGCTGGCGCCGTGCGCGGGGCTGGCCATGTACCGCACCGACGCCGAGGCGCTGCAGGCGTTGCAACAACTGTCGCAATTGCCACAACCCGATCCCGAGCCTGGGCCGATGGCCCGGGTCTGAGCGCAGCCGGATGGCTTTGTGCCGTCTGACGCACTGCTACACTGCAAGCCAACTTTTTGGGCTTGACCGGTGTCTGACTCTGCGGCCTCTTCTTTCGTGGATCTGCGCGACCTGCGCCTGGATGCGGCCCATGCGCTGCTGGCCCAGGCAGGCGGCTACCAGACCGCCTGGCATGGCGCAACGGCGCCTGCGCGTTACTTGCAGGGCCTGATCGACGGCCTGTGCGAGCTGTCCCTTCTGGACCCCCTGACGGGCCTGGCCAGCCGCAGGCAGTTGCAGGCAGTGCAAGAGCGCGAGATCGACCGCGTGACCCGCTCGGGCGAGACCGCCTTGCTGCTGATGCTCGCCATCGACCATTTCAAGCCACTGAGCGACAGGCCCGAGCACCGGGCCGGCGCCATGGTGCTGCAATCGGTGGCCCGCACACTCAGCGCTTGCCTGCGCCCCATGGACACCCTGGCGCGCTGTGGCGACGCCGCCTTCGCCGTGGTTCTGCCCGCTTGCCATGCCGGGTTCGGCCAGGTGGTGGCCGAGCGCATCCGGCGCGTCGTGGCGAACGCGCCGATCCAGCTCTCGGCCGCAGTGGCGCTGGATGTCACGGTGAGCATCGGCGGCGCGTTTGCGCTGCCGGGGCTGCGCTCGACGGCACGGCTGTGGAGCGACCGGGCCGAGCAGCAACTCGCCCAGGCCCGATCGGCAGGCTGCAACCGCATCAGCATCGAGGCGCAGGCCGACAGCACCGTCAGCGCCGAAGAAAAAAGCCTGTTGTTTGGCCCGCGCCGCCCTCCGCCCTCGGGCTGCGCGCTGGACCCGGCCGACAATGCCTATTGAAAGTCAGACGATGAGCGCCGCGCCGCCCCTCCCACCCGCAGCGCCAGCCGCCCCGGCTGGACCGGCCGCAGTTGTGCCCGCCGGCTCGGCGGGCGCCCGCATCATTGCGGTGACCAGCGGCAAGGGCGGGGTTGGCAAGACCTTTGTTTCGGCCAACCTGGCAGCGGCCCTGGCCCGCACCGGCCAGCGCGTGCTGGTGCTCGATGCCGACCTGGGCCTGGCCAACCTCGACGTGATGCTGAACCTGCACCCCAAGACCACGTTGCACGATGTCTTTACCGGCAAGGCCAGGCTCGAAGACGCCGTGATGACCACCCCCGGCGGGTTCGACGCGCTGCTGGCCGGCTCGGGCATGGCCGAGTATTCGCGCCTGACGCCCGAGGTGCGCAGCCAGTTCCTGAGCGTGATCGAGGCGCTCACGCCGCGCTACGACCTGCTGCTGCTCGACACCGGCGCCGGTATTTCTGACCTGGTGCTGTTTTCGGTGTCGCTGGCTTGCGAGGTGCTGATCGTGGCCACGCCCGAGCCCACCTCGCTGACGGACGCCTATGCCGCCATCAAGGTGCTGGCCATGCAGCAAAAGCGCCAGCATGTGCGCATGGTCATCAACCAGGCCACACGCCCGGGCGACGGCCGGGCCATCACCGGCCAGTTGCAACAGGTGCTCGACCGCTTCATCAGCACCGAATCGGGCCACCCGATGCGCCTGATCCACATGGGCGACATTCCGTCCGACCCGTCCGTGCGCGATGCCGTGATGCGCCGCCATCTGCTGCTGCTGCAAATCCCCGGCTGCCCGGCCGCCCTGGCCATTGCCCAGTTGGCCAACAAGATCGAAACCACATTGCTCGTGCCCGCAGCCTGATACCTTTGGCTTGGGGTCTTGGCGACATTCGGCGCCGCCGGCCTGGCCGCGCTTGACGGCCATCGTGGCGCTGCCGCCCCGCAGCGCGCTGGCGCCGTTGCGCCGTGCCCAGTACCCCATGGGCAGGACAGGCGCGGCGCCGGCGGCCCGATGAGCCTTCTGGCCCTGCGGCCGCCCTGTAGGGAGAAACCCGGGTTTAACGAAAAACAAATACCCCGCTTCGCCTGCACACACTAAATTCACGCCCTTACCAGCGCACTGGTCCATGGCGTGATCCCGGCGTTGCTGCTTGCAGCGGTTATCGACACAGAGGCAAGAAACCATGACGGCAACACGATTCGTTGGGCAGCTCAACCAAGAGAAGATCGTGTTCGGCCTGACGCTCTTGCTGTTCATCGGATTCGCGTCCACGCTGCCGAATTTCCTCGCCGCGGCCAACATCTTGTCGTTGCTGCGCAGCGTTGCGGTGCTCGGCATGCTGGGCTTGGGCATGCTGATCGTGGTGCTCGGGCGCGGGGTCGATCTCTCGCTCGTCGCCACGATGGCGATCTCGGTCGCGTGGAGCGTGCAGTTGGTCCATCGCGGCGTCCCTGTGGGCCTTGCGTTGGCCATCGGATTGGCGCTGGCGCTCGTCGTCGGGCTGGTGAATGGTCTGCTGGTGGCCTATGCGGAGATTCCGCCGCTCTTCGCAACGCTGGCGATGGGTACCCTGGTTTACGGGTTTGGCCGGGCGCATCTGATCACCGGCACCGACGTGGTGTATGTGCCGCAGGGCATGGGATGGGTTCTTGCGCTCGGACAGGGGGCGCTGCTGGGCGTGCCCATGCCCATCGTCATGGCAGCGCTGTGCGCGCTGGTCTGCTATCTCTTGCTTCGGTACACCAAGGCCGGCCAATTCGTCTTTGCCGTGGGGGACAACCTGAAAGCCGCCCGCATCGGGGCCATCGCCGTGCGGCCGATCCTGACGCTGCAGTACGGCCTGTCCGGCGCCATCGCATTCTTTGCCGGGGTGATCACCGCAACCTCGGTGCAGGCGATGAACACGCGGATCGTCAATTCCAACCTGATCTATGACGTCCTTTTGGTCGTGATTCTGGGCGGCGTCGGATTGAGTGGCGGCAAGGGCAGTGTGCGCAACGTCATCGTTGGCACCTTGCTCATTGGCGTGCTGCTCAACGGGATGACGATCATGGACATCCAGTACACGGTCCAGAACGTCATCAAAAGCATGATCTTGCTGATCGCCATCGTGGCCGACAGCATCGTCAATCCCCGCGATGAGCAAACCGGGCAGCAGGGCGATATCTGAGCCTTGCGCTGATCCATTCCCGCTTCCATTCCCGCTGTCGACGACTTTCAACGAGGAGACACCAGCATGCACCCGACTTTCCGGAAACTGATGGCCACCGCCGTGATCGGCATGACGCTGGGTGCGGGCAGCGCCTGGGCGCAAAAGGAGATGAACGATCCGTTCCGTGAGCCGGCGCTGGCCGCGCTGCGCGGCAAGACCATCGCCTATCTGCCGATCTCCCTCGGCTTTGACCTGGCACAGGCCTGGGGCGGGGTCATCAAGCAAGAGGCCGACCGCTACGGCATGAAATTCATTTCCCAGGATCCGAACTGGTCGACGGATGCAATGGCGCAGGGCATGACCTCATTGATCGCACAAAAACCCGATGTGATCGTGACCCAGAACCCGGACCTGCAGTCGCTCGCGCGCCTGCTCAAGCAGGCCAACGCGGCCGGCATCCATGTGATTCAGATGAACATGCAGGGCGCCGTGCAGACCGACGCCTTCGTCGGGCCTGACTTCATCGCGCTGGGCCAGCAGGTGGCCCAGATGATGGTCAAAGCCTGTGGCAAGGGGACCAACACCTCGCACAAAATCTCCATCGTCCAGGGCGTGGTGACCGGCGGTGTCAGCTACTACCAGGTGCAAGGCATCAAGAAAGTGCTGGCCGAAAACCCGGACCTCAAACTGGTCTCCAGCCAGGCCGCAGACTGGGATGCGACCAAGGCGCGGGCGATCACCGAAACCGTGCTGCAACAAAACCCGGACCTGTGCGGCGTGATCGATGTCTGGGACGGTCAGGCCGCAGGCACCGGTGCGGCGATCGTGCAGGCGGGCAAGAAGGGCAAGGTCTACTTCGTGACCTCCGGCGGCGGCGCGCAAAGCACATGCGATCGACTCAATGACGGCATCTTCTCGGCCGTCATCAACTACGACGCGGTGGGCATGGGGCGTGACGCCTTCACGGCCATCAGCGCATTGCTGCAAACCAAGGCAAAGGCGGGCACCCTGAAGTTCCAGTTGTACTCGCCAACGCGCGTGCTGACCAAGAGCGAGGTAAAGGACGGAACCTGCTTCGATCCGACCGTGTACGCCAAACTCTTGCGCTGAACCGGGCCTGATCGATCACCGCGCGTTGGGAGAACATGCCTTGGCCTCCGAAAGCAATTGGGTTGCGCTCAGGTATCGGCTGGTCCCCGATCATCTGATCGGCGAGATTCTGTCCAAGAAATGGATAGACAACGCCATTGCCCTGCTGGTCATGGTCTGCGTCGTCGTGGTCTTCGGTCAGCTGATTCCCGAGTTCTTTACGGCCGGCAACCTGCAGACGACATCGCGGCAGTTCGGTGAATTCGCGCTGGTGTGCCTGGCGATGATGATCGTCGTCATCGTCGGCGGCATCGACCTGAGCGTGGGCTCGAACTTTGCGCTCGGCAACTTCCTGACGCTGGCATTGCTGAACCTGGCCAATCTGCCGCTGCCGGCGGTCATTCCGATCGTGATGCTGGTCTGCGCTGCGGTGGGCCTGGTCAACGGCGTGCTGATCGGTTACTTGCGCCTGCGCGCATTCCTGACGACCTTGGTCACCCTGATCATCGTGCGCGCGATCGTCGACATGCTGCTGCTGCGCTATGCGCAAGACATGTCGGTCGGGTTCTTTGAATCGGACCTGTGGGATCTGATGGGCTTGGGGCATATCGCCGGACTGCCCTTCAGCTTCGTGGTGCTGGCGGCGGTCGCCGTGGTCGGCCATATTGCGCTGACGCGCAGCCGGCCCGGCTGGCGGGCAATGGCCATCGGCGGCTCGCGCCGTTCTGCGCACAACATCGGCTTGCCGGTGCGCGCAACGGTGTGCGGGGCCTATGTGATCTCCGGCATGTTGTGCGGGATGGGCGGCATCCTCTATGCGGCCAGGCTCAGCGGCGCCGGCACCGACACCGGCATGGGGCTGGAGATATCGGCCCTGACCGCCGTGGTGCTGGGCGGCAACAGCCTGGGCGGAGGGCGCGGCTCCGTGGTCAAGGCGCTGATCGGCGCGGTCACGGTGCTGATTTTGACCAACGGGGTGCTGCGCATCGGCCTGAACAGCGGTTCCGGCCCGATGGTTCTGGGCTTGACCTTGCTCTTTGCCGTGTTCATCGATGTCAGATGGCTCAAGCACCGCGACAAGCTGCTGTCCAAGCTCTACGTCGCGCCGACCTATATTGCGCTCCAACCGCCGCGCCCGATTGCTGCCGGTTCCGGCTCTCCGCTGGCTTTGAACGATCGCCTGTCGGGTGTGCAAACCATCGGCCTGGGCGTTGTCGAGTCGCCCGAGGATGTGATCCTCGACGATGACGACTTCCTGTACTGCGGCACGCGCCACGGCGACATCGTGCGTTTTACGCCCCCCGGCTACCAGCACGCGGAGGTCTTCGCCCATATCGGCGGAACGCCGCTGGGGATGACGTTCGACAAGGAGCGCAACCTCCTCGTCTGTGTCGGCGGCATGGGCCTGTACCGGATCGGGGTCGATCGCACGCCGTCCAAGCTCACGGACGAGACCAACCGGTCGGCGTTCTCCGTGATCGACGATTCGCGGCTGCGGTTGGCCGATGACCTGGACATTGCGCCCGACGGGCGGGTCTTCTTCAGCGAGGCAACGATCCGCTACGAGATGCACGACTGGCCCGTGGATGCGCTGGAAAGCCGCGGCAACGGACGGATCATCTGCTACGACCCGCGCTCCGGCAAAACGCAGACCGTGGTGCGCAACCTGGTGTTTCCGAACGGCGTGTGCCTGGCGCACGATGGGCAGTCCATGCTTTTCGCCGAGAGTTGGGCCTGCACGATCAGCCGGTACTGGATCAGCGGCCCGAAGGCCGGCCGGACGGAATGTCTGATCGACAGGCTGCCGGGCTACCCGGACAACATCAACCGTGCCTCTGACGGCACCTACTGGGTCGCGCTGATGGGGATGCGCTCGCCCGCGCTGGATGTCGCGTTGCGCATGCCGGGCTTCAGGCGCCGGATGGCCAGGCGCATCGCGCCGGACCAGTGGCTGTATCCGAACCTGAACATCGGCTGCGTCGCGCGCTTCGACGACCAGGGGCACATCCTGGAGTCGATGTGGGATCAGGGAGCGAAGAACCATCCGATGATCACCTCGATGCGCGAGCACAAGGGCTGGCTGTATCTGGGCGGGATCACGAACAACCGGATCGGGCGGGTGCGCCTGGAGCGGGCAGACCCAGGCTGGAGCAGCTATCAGAGCTACTGGGGCAGGCAATGAAGAGCGGGGCGTTCCGGGACTTCATCGACCACCTGCTGGGGCGGGGCCGGTCCGCCGTCACGGTGCCACCGCTCGATGGGGCGTTCAAGCCGAACAACCGGCTGGAGGAGGCAGCGATTTGCCTGCCTGCCGCAGCACCGGACAACCTGGTGCAGTGCGCGGGGCGGGTGCTGTACTCCAGCGGCACAAGGGTCAGGCAGATCGACTTGGGCGGCGCCGGCAGTGCCCATGTCGAGCAAGAGATGGGCGGCGCCATATTGGCGCTGGCGGCATCGCCTTCAGGGCGCCTGGTGGTCGCCACCGATACCGACGGACTGAGCATCCAGGAGCATTGGGACGGCCCGCGCAGGCTGATGGCCTCTGGCCAGGCGCCGTCGTCGCCCGAATGGCGCAACGTCACGGCGCTGGCCTTTGCCGACGATCAAACCCTGCTGGTGTGTATCGGTTCGACCCGGCACCGTGGCAACGACTGGCCGCGTGATCTGTTGACCGGCGGCCGCTCAGGCGCGGTCTGGCGGCTCGACATGGCCAGCGGTGCAGCGACGCTGATCGCCGACGGCCTGGCTTATCCGAACGGCATTGCGCTCGCCCGCGATGGCAGCCTGATCGTCAGCGAGAGTTGGGAAAAGCGCCTGATCCAACTGACACCGGATGGCAGGATGCAGGCCCAGCCGCTGGAGGACCTGCCGGGCTATCCGGGCCGGCTGTCGCCATCGGGGCGTGGCGGGTACTGGCTGTGCATTTTTGCGCCGCGCAACCAGCTGATCGAATTTGTGCTCCGCGAGCCGGTCTATCGGCGCGCAATGATGCAGGAGGTCGATCCGGAACTGTGGATCGCGCCGGCCCTGAGCAGCGGCAAGTCCGTCCTGGAACCGATGCAGGGCGGCGCCCTGAAACAGATGGGCATTCTCAAGCCCTGGGCGCCGACCCGGTCCTACGGCCTGATCGTTGAGCTTGGCGATTGCCTGGTGCCGATCCAAAGCCTGCACAGCAGAACCGGCGGACGCCGCCATGGCGTCACATCGGCGCTCGAGCACGACGGATCGCTCTGGGTCACGGCCAAGGGCGGCGATGAACTGTTGGGGCTGGCGCTGACATGATGGACCAGATCATCGAGCTCAAGAACATCACCAAAGAGTTCCACGGTGTGGCGGCGCTGCGCCATGTGGACTTTGCACTGCGTGCAGGGGAGGTGCATTCGCTGCTGGGCGAAAACGGGGCCGGAAAATCGACGCTGACCAAGATCATCGCCGGGGTTTACCCGGCAAGCTCCGGCCAGGTGTTGCTGAGCGGCCGGGCGGTCTCGTTTGCCGACCCGGCCGATGCATTGCGCAACGGGATTGCCATGGTGTTCCAGGAGACCAGCCTGGTCCCGTCGCTGACGGTGGCCCAGAACCTCTATCTGGGCAAAGAGAAATTCCTCAACCGGCTGCGCGGCATCTACATCTCGGCCCAGCAGTTCCTGCAATCGCTGAACTTCGATGTCGATCCGACGATGTATGTGTCGCAGTTGGGCGCGGCGCAAAAGCAGATGGTCGAAATCGCCCGGGCCGTGCACCACCAGGCCCGGGTCATCATCTTCGACGAACCCACGGCGACATTGACTCCGGAAGAAAAGCACCATTTCTTCGCCCTCGTCGCGCGCCTGAAGGGCAGCGGGGTATCGATCGTGTTCATCACCCACGCGCTGGAGGAAGCGCTGGCCATTTCCGACCGCATCACGGTGCTGCGTGACGGGCAGCATGTGATCACTGGCGAGGCGGCCCAATTCGACCGCGAGAAGATCATCGCCGCGATGGTCGGCCGCACCCTGTCGGACGAGCTGTACGGCGGCGCGGACCGGAAGCGGGCCGCGCGTGATTACGGCCCCAAGGTGTTGAGCGTACAGAACCTGTCGATGGGCAAGATGGTGCGCAACACATCGTTTTCGATCTTTGGCGGACAGATTACCGGCATCTTCGGCCTGATTGGCTCCGGGCGCACGGAGACCGCCAAGATCATTGCCGGCGTGCTCAAGCGGGACTTTTTCCATGGCGGAGAAGTGCGGCTCGCAGGGCGCTCGGTGCGCTATCGGATCCCGCGGGCCGCCGTCAAGGATGGCATCGTCTACGTGACCGAGGATCGCAAGCTCGAAGGCTTCTTCGAGACGATGTCGATTGCCCAGAACATCTATCTGAATCTGCTCGGCGCCGATCTGAATGCCCACAGGTTCGTGAGCCGTTCAGAAATGCTGGAACTGGCCAAGGAGTGGACGGCCAAACTGAACGTCCGCGCCATCGATAGCTCGGCGCGCGTGATCGAACTATCGGGCGGCAACCAGCAAAAGGTGGTGATTGCGCGTTCGCTGGTCCAGCGCCCCAAGCTCATCATCTTCGACGAACCGACGCGCGGCGTCGATGTGGGCGCCATCGCCGAACTGCATCGCACCATCGACGAACTGGCCGACGCCGGGATGGCCGTGGTCGTGATCTCCTCGTACCTGCCCGAGGTGCTCAAGCTCTCGGATCGGATTCTGGTTTCCCGCCAGGGCCGCATCGTCGAAGAGTTCTCGATCGACGAGGCTTCCGAAGAGAAGGTGCTGTATGCCGCCGTGCACTGATCGATCCATTCCTTGAACGCCAACGAAAGCCTGTCATGCTGATCCGCTCTGCTGTCTTGCACGAAATGAACGCCGCGACACCGTTCGCGCAAACCAGGCCACTGCGCATCGAGGAGCTCGAGCTCGACGAGCCCGGCCCGGGCCAGGTGCTGGTGAAAATGGTGGCCGCGGGCCTGTGCCACTCCGACCTTTCGGTGATCACCGGCGTGCGGCCGCGGCCCTTGCCGCTGGCGCTGGGCCACGAAGCATCGGCAAGGGTCGTCAGAACGGGCGCAGGCGTGACCGATCTGCGCGCCGGGGATCTGGTGGTACTGATATTCGTGCCGAGTTGCGGCCATTGCATGCCCTGTATGCAAGGACGCCCCGCATTGTGTGAACCGGCGGCCGAAGCCAACGGCAATGGCACTCTTTTCGGCGGCGACAAACGCCTGCGCCTGCGCAATACGGCGGTGTACCACCACACCGGCGTTTCCGCGTTCTCCGACCATGCGGTGGTTTCGCGCCAATCTTGCGTGAAGGTCGAAGCCGACATCGACCCCGTGCAAGCGGCCATGTTCGGCTGCGCGGTTCTGACCGGTGTGGGGGCCGTGATCAACACCGCAGGCGCGCAGGCAGGCTCGACAGCAGCGGTCGTGGGATTGGGCGGCGTCGGCCTGTGCGCGCTGCTGGCGGCCGTGGCCTCGGGCTGCAGGCAGGTCGTGGCCGTAGACATCCATGACAGCAAACTGGCGCTTGCGCGCAGCCTGGGCGCCAGCGCCGCCGTCAATGCGCGCGATCCGGACGCCGTCGAGCAGATCCGCGCACTGACCCACGGAGGCGTCGACTATTCCTTCGAGATGGCCGGCTCCGTGCCCTCGATGGAGACCGCGTACAGCATCACGCGGCGCGGCGGCATGACGGTCACTGCGGGCCTGCCCGCCCCGACCGATCGCTGGCCGCTGCGGCAACTGAGCCTGGTGGTCGAGGAGCGCACGGTCAAAGGCAGCTACATCGGCTCCTGCGTGCCGGTACGCGATGTGCCGCGCTACAT
>Ga0081606_1000680_pt1 | contig 12618 bp, 10 predicted proteins | sample EareggfetidaYelm_FD_71127 | JGI IMG/M metagenome (GOLD analysis project Ga0081606, IMG submission 71127) | Earthworm egg capsule microbial community from the University of Washington, USA - E. fetida Yelm (SPADES assembly) (version 2) | ecosystem: Host-associated > Annelida > Reproductive system... | reverse complement strand
CCTCGCCGGTATCACGTCTGTGGCGCTCACCTTCACCAGTAATCACGACAATCTCTCACTGTTTGCTGCAGCCACCCACATCGCCCTGCCCGGCCTGCTGACCACACTCCTGGGCACGCAACTTGCGACCGCAGCAGTTCGAGAAAAGAACCTTTTCCGTTATTTCAAAACACGCTAACAGTGAGCACGTCAAGTTCCGGGCTGCTCAGGAACATATTTTCCAACTGAAAAGAGACTGGTACCCCCACAGGGGTTCGAACCCTGACTGTAGCGATTTTAAGTCGCTTGCCTCTACCGATTGGGCTATGGGGGCGGGAGACGGTACCGTCACCGACTACCCTACTTTGCGGGCCTCCACTTTGTCGTGCCGGTGCATTCCGTCGGCAGTGGCAGGTTCACACCGCCCAACCAGGTACGAGAAACCATCCACCGTCCGGTGACGACCACCGATAGGGCGCAACTGACCCGGTCAAAATGCGAACGACACGGGAACTCCTAGTCGCTCACTCTGTAAGCTTCCTGGATGTATGGTTGGAACTGCCTGTACATTACATGTAGTGGGTGTCTACGATTCTTGGGCAAACAAAGGAACTTCTCATGACACACAACCAACAGTTCAGGGGGAACGCCCGAACCGCACATCTTGATCAGACCCGCGACAACGGGTCGGCATCGCTGACGCAGCCCACGGAACGGATCAATCCGGTGTTTTGGATCCCGCTGGATGAGGTCATCGTGCCGACGGGCCAACAACGACGAACACCGTCAACGGAGTCGGTGACTCGCCTGGCTCAATCGTTCGCTGATGTCGGCATGCTAATGCCGATCGGTGTGACCCGAGAAAAGTTGCTGATCTTCGGAAATAGCCGGTTAGCGGCAGCGAAAATGCTGGGTTGGGAGCAGATCGAGGCCCGTGAATTTATCGGCGCGGATGACCCTCGAGTGCGCGATCTCATGGAGTGGGACGAGAACGACGCCCGGACAGACTTAACCTTCGAGCAGAAACTAGCGTACAAGCGAGCCGTCGTGGACCCGCTGATGAAAGATCGTGCCGCAGCAAATAAAAGCGCCGCGGGCAAACGAATGATGGGCAACCTTGTTCAGTACTCACTGGATGGTGGAAAATTTCCACCATCCGGGCAAGGCGTGTCCGAGCGTCGGCCCGCGGCAGCTGAGCGCGAACTGGGAAAGTCCCGAGACTTGGTCGCACACTACCTGGCCGTGTCGGGCAAAACGATGGCAAAGTATGAGCAACTCGACAAATGGTCACGAGACCAGTCCTTGTCGAGGGAGGTTCGTAAAGTTGTGATGGCTGCGAAAGAACGGGCGAACGCTCTCGGTCGCGTAGACGGCGAGTACAAGAAGGCTCGTACTGTGATCGAACGACTGACTCCTCCAACGTCCTCAGCCGATTCGCTCGCGACCGAAAAGGAACTGAAACTCCTGCGCGGATTCTCTACATTTGGGGCGCTACTCGAGAAGTATCCGGCCGAGACCACCGCGATCGCGATCACCGACGATGGATGGCACAGACTCGCAGATGTGCTAGACACCGCAATGATATGGGGGCTCGCCATGCAACAAATTCTTTCGGACAAGAAACTTCTCCACGCATCGGAATAAATGGGGTCACAACCGGTTGCATCACCCGGGGGGCTAACAAATTATCGCTACATGCAACCGTGAGGAGATCTGTGTCTACCGCTATCCCCCGTACTGCCGACACATCGGAACCGCTGCTACCCGCACTCGCGAATCGATGGAGCCCTCGCGCCTTCGACTCGACCGCGACCGTGTCAGAGTCCGACCTGACCGCGATGTTGGAAGCTGCTCGATGGTCTCCATCGGCGAACAATGCGCAGCCATGGCGATTCATCGTGACTCGACGCGGTACGCCGGAGTTTGCAACAATCTTCGACAGCCTCACTGGCTTCAACCGGGCATGGGCGGGGAACGCCGGAGTACTGTTGGTGGCCGTCGCCGAACTGCGTGATGAATCCGGCGGCGAGCACCCCCACGCGATCTACGATCTTGGTCAATCCATCGCCCACCTGAGCGTGCAAGCACATCACCTCGGATTGTTCGTTCACCAGATGGCTGGCTTCGACGCAAACCGAATACAGCAGGCATTCCACCTCAATGACAGATTGAAGGCAGTGACCACGGTCGCAATCGGTTATCTCGGTCATGTCGGTTCCCTACCGGAGGCTCTTGCCAAGCGCGAGAATGCACCGCGCAGCCGTATTCCGTTAACAGATCTCCTCCTGGTCAATGCCAAGTAGCAGACGTCGTCGGCTCGGTGGAGAGAAACACAAACTCTGGTCAATACCAACTAGCACGTCCCCCTTACAGTCGCAGAAACTCTATGAGCAAACAGCACTGCATCAACCCGTGTGCCGGGACATCCATCATCGTGTGGGAGCCGAATTTCACGCGACAAAGAAATAGACTCAGACCCATGACAACTGCTCCGGGCACTGGCGAATTGCCTTCGGATCAGAGCAACAACAATAAGCTCAACAAGCTTCGCGCCGCCGTCCTCGGAGCAAACGATGGCATCGTGAGTGTCGCAAGCGTGGTTATGGGTGTGCTTGGCGCAACAAGCGATCATGCGGCAATTGCGATGGCGGGCCTCGCGGCATTGGCCGCGGGTGCGCTGTCGATGGCGGTTGGTGAGTATGTCTCGGTCAGCAGTCAATCCGACGCCGAAAAGGCGGATATCGACCGTCAACGCCATCTGCTCTCCGCCGATCCCTCGGGGCAACTTAACGAACTGGCCCGTGAATATATGAAACAGGGCGTCAGCGAAGCCACAGCCCGGCAGGTTGCAACCGAACTGAGCCGCAAAGATCCGCTTCGAGCACACCTGCGGGTGCACTTTAACCCAGACCCGAATGACATTAATAACGCTATTCACGCAGCGACTGCGTCGCTCGTCGCGTTTACCGTGGGCGGGCTTATTCCGTTCCTTGCCATGGTGCTGTCACCCGGTTCCGCCCGCATCCCGGCAACACTCATCGCCGTCGGCATTGCGCTGTTTACGACGGGCTACCTGAGTTCAGCAGTCGGAAAAACCTCCCGCCGACGGGCCATTCTGAGGGTGATGATGGGCGGTGCCGGAGCGATGTCCATCACATACGTCATCGGCCTACTGTTCGGCACGACCATCCACTAAGTGGTTGATCGTTGCCTGCAGCGGAGGCAGTGTCCGGGGTACATCACCTACTAACCCACGCGGTCAAGCACCGATCGCCGAGAGTTCCTGATCGGTGAGAGTGGCAATGTACTAACCCACGCGGTCAAGCACCGACCGCGCAAAACCAAGGCCGGTGCTCATGCCCGTCCCGTTCGTGACGCACGCAAGGAACACTCCCGGCACTGGCTCACGCACGAAGTAGTCTTCTGTTTCGCTGTGCGCATACTCGCCGTGCCACCGGCGGCGCACCCGTAACGGTGCCCCGAGCAGCGCGTGAAACTCACGCAAGAGCAGATCGTCAAGTTCCTCATCGCGGAACGGATCGTGCGTGTGCGCGTAGGCATGTGTATCACCGAGCACGAGTCGGCCGTTGGGTCGCTGAGACATTTTGACGTTGACGAGGGCGGCCAGCAGATCGGGGTGGTCGCGGGCGAGGCGGTCCCGAATGCTCTGAGCGGCGGCGCGCTGCGAAAGCCCACGGTACCGCAGAACGGCGGTGCCGGTGAGGATGACCGGGGAGAAACGGCTGCCGGGCGGAGCATCCACCTCAAGCATGTGTAGGAGGCAGCGCTGAATGTTCGCCTCCTCGGCGAGCCTGGGAAACAGCATGTCGGTGTCGTGCCCGGCCGCCACCACAATGGTGGATGCCTCAATGTCGCCGCGACTGGTGTGCAACACGCCCGTGCTCGCCCCGGTGACGTTCGTGCGGAAGTGAAAATCGACGCCGCTCGCGGCAAGATAGCTCGCAATCGCGGGAATTGCCTCGACCGAACTCACCCGCAAATCATCCTCACAGAGCGCACCACCGAGCAACCGCGGATCAGCAATGCTTGCGATCTCTCGCACTCCCCGCGCGTCGAGCACCCGCACACTGCCATCGCGCTGGGCCGCGAATTCTTCGATGATCGCACGCTCATCCTCGGCCCGCGCGAGGATGAGCGTGCCCGCGGGTTGAATCCAAAACCCGGCCTGGGCGGCAAGTCTCAACCAGTGTTCTCGGCCTGCGCGGGCGTGCACGAGCGCCTCGTCCTCTTGGGTGGTGACCCCGATGTGGCCGAAGTTGCGCACCGAGGCGCCGACGGCCCGGTCGTACCGTTCGACAACAACTACGGACATCCCGCGCTCCCGTGCAAGCGCGGCGTGAGCAAGCCCAATAATCCCTGCACCAACAATGGCAAGGTCGTAGCGCAGTGGAGTTACCCGTGAGACCATACCGTTACTCTCCTTGGTTACTGTAGTTGCCGCCGACCCTATCGGCGCCCGGCAACGAGCCGGTAAACAACGGGTAACCAAACAGGTGGCGGTGGGCCGCTCTCCACCGCGGTGCCTATCGGCGGTGCTGTGCCATCCCAGCCTGCCCGATCCTGTCCGCCTCGTTATCAGCGAAGGATGCCCGGCTCACACGCCATCCGAGCCCGCCCAGTCCTGTCAGCGACTCGGCATCACAACCCCGCCTTCCCCGACGCAGCAATCGTCGCGCGGAGATGGTCATACCGGTCGGTGGGTGGAACCCCGAGGTTCCGACGCGGCAATCGTCGCGCGGAGATGGTCGTCGGTGAACCCGAAGGCATCAACGAGGTCCTGCGCGTGCGGTCGAAGTGCAGCGAGCAGCTTGTCAATGTGTGCCGACACCGCACGAGCACGCTGTGCCGACAAGCGACCCCGCAGCAGGTACCAGGCGAGATTCTGTTCGAGCAAACTGAGCCCGTAGAGATCGCGAAGCCATCCGACCACTTCACGTGTGCCCAGATCCTCGATTTTGTCCACAGCCTTGGTGAACGCCTCCCACACCTGAAGTTCACCGTACGCACGAGCGATGTCAATGAGCTCCGACTGGTGTCGATTCGGGAAGACCTCGACGTCAGCACCGGATTTGCTCTTCGAGGCACCCCGCCCAGGTGGAGACATGAACTCAATGATCATGCCTTCGAGCCGCCCTGCGAGCAGCGCGTGTTGTGTGGAGACATCCCGGACTCTCGCCATCGCTCGGGTGAGTGATCCGCCGTCGATAAGCCGCTGACTGAGCCGACGCACTCCCAACTCTTGAAATATGTTGGTTGTGACAACCCCTGTCATGTGCGCGATGGCCCGGGGCAGACCAATTCCGTTGACCAGGGCGGCGTAGCCGGCGACCAGTTGCTTTGCAACCAGTTGTAGCAACACAGTGTTGTCGCCCTCAAAAGTGGTATAGACATCGAGGTCCTGCCGCAGTCCGACGAGCCGGTTCTCGGCGAGGTATCCAGCACCACCGGATGCTTCGCGGCACACCTGCAGAGTATCGAGCGCGTGCCAGGTAGACAGGGGTTTGAATGCCGCCGCGAGGATTTCCAACACGGCACTCTGCTCCTGCTGATCATCAGACGCGACGGTGGGATCGGCAGCAACGGGGCCAGCGGCAACCGGGTCAGCGGACTCGGCAGCAGAATCAGCGGACTCGGCAACCGGGTCAGCAGCAGCGAGAGATGCTGTAGCGGAGAACACCTCGTCAAACGCGACGAGCAGTTCGTCGTGTGCAAACACGTGTGCATAGGTCGCTGCGAGTTTCGGCAGCAGTCGGCGCTGGTGGTGTTGGTAGTCGAGCAGCAGCATCTCGTCCTCCCCGTGTCCGGGCGCGAACTGGCGTCGACGGTTACCGTAGGTAACGGCAATGGTGATCGCCATCGCCGCCGCGTTGGTGGCCGCTCCGTCGAGTGAGACACGCCCCTGCACGAGCGTGCTGAGCATGGTGAAGAACCGGCGACCAGGGCTCTCGATCGGGCTGGAATACGTGCCATCTTCGGCGACATCCCCGTACTTGTTCAGAAGGTTTCGGCGCGGCACCCGCACCTCGGTGAAGTGAAGGCGTCCATTGTCAATGCCGTTCAGGCCGCCCTTCAGCCCGTTGTCCTCACCGCCCACACCCGGTAGGAACGCGCCGGACTCATCCCGAATGGGCACGTACAGCGCGTGCACACCGTACGACTCGCCGCGCGTGATGAGCTGCGCGAAGACCACCGCAGCGGTGCCATCAACGGCGGCATTTCCGATGTAGTCCTTCCACGCTGCGCGCGACGGGGTCGTAATGACAAACTCCTGGGATGTCGGATCGTACGTAGCGGTTGTGCCGAGCGACTGCACATCCGAACCATGACCGGTCTCGGTCATGGCGAATGCTCCGGGCACGGCGAGCGACATGATGTCGGGCAGGAATCGCGCGTGGTGATAGCTTGTTCCGAGGTGGAGCACGGCGGCCCCGAACAGTCCCCACTGCACCCCAGCCTTGATCTGCAGACTCGGATCGGCAATGATGAGCTCTTCAAATGCCGCAAGGTTGCCGCCCGGGTCATCCTGACCACCCAACGACGTCGGGAAGGCGCGATGCACCGCCCCCATCTCAACGAGAAGTTTCAGTTGCCCAAACACGCGTTCGCGATGCTCTGCCGCCGTCAATCCCTCAATGCGATGCAGTTCGGGCCGCGCGCAGCGCGCGCGCGCCTCACGACGAACGCTCGCCCAGGTGCCGAGCAACTGCTCGTGTAGCGCTTCGACATTGACGCGGTACGGGGGGTTCGACGCCATGGCTGACCTCTTCCTTCGTGGCACAGGCCCGGTTGTGTGGTGCTGACCCGTCCTGATCACACTCTACGTGGTGCTTGATGATCGTATCTTGCCTGCTCTTGGCTTGTCACGGGACCATCACCCGGTCGGAAGCCACGCGTGAATGATGTCGAGCTGATCTGCTTGCTGGTGGCACAGCATCTATTCGGGATCTCTTCGGAACGAAAATGGATCCGCTAGCGCCGTAGTGCTTCGGTTGGTTCGATTTGTGTTGCTTGCCAGGAGGGGTAGAGTCCGGCGAGTATGCCGGTGGTCATGCCGATCAGTGGTGCGGTGAATTCTATGGTGGGGTCGATGATGGGTGTCCACTGTTGGGTTATTGAGACGACGAGTACGCTGATGGTGCCGATGCTGGCGCCGATTGCTCCTCCGAGTGCGCCGAGGATCGCTGATTCGCTGATGATTTGCGCGGCGATGTGTCGGCGTCGAGCGCCGACTGAGCGGCGGAGTCCGATTTCGCCGATACGTTCGAGTACTGCGACGAGGGTGGTGTTGGCGATACCGACTGCGCCAATGAAGATGCATATCATTGCGAGTGCGAGGAACAGGCCGGTCAGGTCTGTGTTGACTGCGTCTCGTAGTGTTCGGGGATCCGGTGGGGGGATGCTTCGGACTGCTGATAGATCAAGGGGGGCGATTGCTCGTGGTGCTTCGCTCGCTATTTGCGTCGCGGCGCCGAAGTCGGTCACGATGGTCATTGTGGCCTGGGCTTTGGTCTCGGGTGTTCCCCATCGTGCGATAGCGGTGGGAGCGGGGATGATCACGCTGAGTAGCAGGTCTGGTTGCCGTGCTACTTTGTCGATGATTCCTACGACGGTGTAGGGGCGGTTGTTGATGGAGATAGCGGGCAGGGTCACGACCGATTCGATGCCCAGTTGCGCGGCAACAGACGCGCCGAGCACAACAACGTCTGAGGTGTGGGTATCGTGGAAGCGGTCGTGGGTTCTGCCGCTGGCAATGTGTGGCTCGACCACGTCCCATAGTCCTGCTGTAGCACCGAGGATGCTTGCTGTTACCGATTTTCTGGCTAGCGGTGCGGTGATCGATACGGTCTCCAGGTTCACTGTCCAGCGAGAGCCAACGTGCGTGACACCGTTGAGCTGGGCGGCTTTCTCTTCCGCTTCCCGGGTAAAAGGAAATGCTTGACCCAGTGACAGGCGGGCATCAGACACGGTGACAGTCCGAGCGACGAACGCATCGAACCGGCTACCAATCTGATTCTGCAGCGTACTGGTGAGGCAGAGCACCACGACAAGGGTGCCGACCCCGAGGATTGTTCCGAGTGTCGTGAGCGCTGCTCTACCGGGTCGAGCCGTGAGGGCAGCCACCGCCTCCACCAACACATCACGCACACGCATCGTCGACGGTGGAATACCACTCCTGGCACCTCGGCCCCTGGCAGGTCGGTTCCTGGCAGGTCGGTTCCTGGTGGGTCGGCGCAAGCTCATGTTGGTTCCCTGGCTGTGGTGTCGTGAGCACCTGTGGTGTTGTGGTCTGTCAGGATGCCGTCGAGGATGCTGAGTTGGCGATCTCCTCGTGATGCGATTGCGGGGTCGTGGGTGATCACGATAATTGTTAGTCCCAGACTGTGCAGCTGATCGATGAGTTCGAGCACGGCCCGTGCGGTGGTGGAATCGAGGTTACCGGTGGGCTCATCACACAGCAGAAGATCCGGTTGGTTCACGATTGCGCGCGCGATAGCTACACGCTGACGCTCTCCCCCAGATAAACGTGTCGGGAGCGAGTTCAACCGATGACCCAGCCCCACCCGTCGTAGCGTGTCACGCGCACGCGCACGACGCTCAGACGGATCCGTGCCGTTATAAAGCATCGCCAGCTCAACATTCTCAACAGCGCTGCGGTGTGGCATGAGGTGAAATGCTTGAAACACAAAACCGATACTCCGACCCCGAAGCGCTGTCCGCTCATCATCACTAAGACCACTGGTGTCTCTCCCCGCCAACAGGTACCGACCCGCGCTCGCCCGATCAAGCAGTCCCACAATATTCAGAAAAGTTGATTTCCCAGAACCAGACGGCCCCACCAGGGTGACATATTCACCCCGCCTGATCGCGATCGTGACATCACGAAGAACCGGCGTCGGCGGTGCACCCGCGTAAGAAAACACCACCCCATCAAAATCAAGAACAACATCACCCACCCCCGAACCATAACCACCCACCCCTGGACCGTGATCACTCGCCACCGAATTGTTCACGGGGTGCCGATCAACACATCGTCACCAGGACTCAACACCCCACCACCCAACGGAGACACTTCGATATACCCACCCCCCATCACCCCGGTCTTTACCTCGACCGTTGTCTGGACCATGTCTTTACCAATCCCGGTAACCACCGTGACCACCGTCGCACCATCGCCCCGCTGAGAAACCGCACTCACAGGCACCGCGAGTACCTCGCCCTCACTACTACCATCCACGAACGTCACCCGCACATCCTGACCAACCCACGCCGCTGACAACACCACATCAGGGGTGATATCAACCACCTGCACACCACGACCTCCAGAACCACCCACTCCATCCCCACCCGACTGACCCCCGGAACCACCCGACTGACCCCCGGAACCACCCGACCGATTCTCGCCCGATGCACCCCATTGACTACCAGACCCACCCGACTGATTCCCGGATCCGCCCGACTGGTTTCCACCCGGTGCAGCCGTCTGGTTTCCGCTCGGTGTGGTTGTCTGGTTTCCCGCGACTTTGCCCGTTGTAGTCTGGTCAATTGACTCGGACACAATCTTCACCACCACGCCCGGCTTAGCAACCGCTAAAACCTGCGGGTCAGCATTCACCCGAACCGACGGAGCCCCCGTGGCGACATTGAGCGTTGACCGGCTAGCCAGAGCACCAATTGTGATCGAGCCCGACTCAATACGAGCCGGAAACGAGGAAATAAAGAACACCTCTGACACCGGCACAGTAACCTGATTTTTATACCCCATGCTCTCATACAATGCCGTCACCGCAGCAGTTGTTCGAGCACCAAACGTTCTCGCGGGATCCTTCCCATCATAGAAACCAAGCGCATGAAGCGCCTCCTGCAACTGCGTCACGTCATGACCGGTCATTCCCTCGGCCAGATCACGATACGCCGGAAAAGTACCCCGCAGAGCAATCACCGGCCGACCCGAAAGCTGAACGATAACATCACCATTCTTTATCTCATCACCAACCGACAGCGGATCACCGGTCACAACAGTGATACTTGCCCCAACCGCCTGACGACCATCAAGAACATTCGTCAACTGACTCGAACTCACCGTACCTCGCGTAACGACCTGGTTTGAAACCACCCGCTTCGTGACCTCCGCAGTAATCACACTCGGAACCGGCGGCTTAGCCTCCGCTACAACATCAGCGGGAGTCTTCATAAACGTTGATGCAACCCACCCACCTGCCGTCAAAATCAATGCCGAAGCCAGCACAACCACAACAACCCGCCGCCCCGCTACCGGAGTGCGCCCATCCTCCTCGCCACTACCCCCATCGCTCGAACGTCGCGTTTTGTTACCCATGAGCAATAACCCTGTTACCCCTGGGCGATAACATCGTTCGCGTTCTTGAGTGCGTTATCAAAGAATTTCTTCGACTCCTGCAAAGCCAACTGATTTTCCTCAATCGCGCGCTGCGCATACCTCACATGCACAGCATTAGCGATCTTGACCCACCCCGTCTTCTTCTTACACTCAATATTAGCCAAAGCCTGCTTCACCTCAGCCTCCGACGCAGGGTGAATACTGCCATCCTCACCCAGACCACTGGATTTCTCGGGGCCTTCAAACGGATCAACAACCGTGTAACCATCCTTAGCCATACACGCAGCCCACGCCTTCTTGGCAGCAACAACCTCCGCATCCTCCATCGCAGACTGCCAGACCTGGCTCCTAAGAGTCTGGCCAAGGCTGGCAGAATCTGGCGGATTACCCATGACGTCTCCGGTCAGTTTCAGGCGAGCGTCACCAAGACAGCCACCAGCCGGGATTTCAATTCCGCCCGATGAACCAGGAGACTTAGACAGAGACTCGAGCGACGGGAGCTCCCCCTCTTTCCATCCACTCAAGACAAAATCAAAATTCGCACTTGTAAGCGCAGCATTCGCGTCAGAAACTCCCACATCACTAGGAGCGGGTAAATGACCATAAACCTTAGCAACGACCGGGTCGGTAATACCATAGAGGCGCGCATTGTCAACCACAAAGCTCTCAGCATACTTCTCAAAATTCATCACAGGTTTGTAGTCATAACCAAACCGCCTCATGCATTTCTGTGTCAGAATAGTTTCTGCCCGAGCCAAGGCCACCATAACCGTTGAATTCTGTGAATATTCGAGCAACGGGTTGGGCGTTGGCGGTGCGATACCAGAAAAAGCAAACGACGACGGCACGGGCTCAGACTGCTGACCACCCGACGTACACGCGGTGGTCGCCAGCACCACAACGACACCAACCACCACCGCAACACGCCCAAAAAGCGGGAAGTTCACCTGGCTAGCGCCATCTGAACGACCCGTTGTCGTTGCGGATTCTCGGTGAGAAATTCCGCCAAGTACGACCCCCCGCATCGTCGAAATCACCCTCGTAGCCGCGCCCGTAGTAGGTGCGAGCGGTTTGATTCTTCCTCACCCAGATCGACTCTGCCTGGTCCTTCACCTGCCTACCCTGACCACGTCCCGGCGTGATGAAGGTGTGCGGACTGGTGACCTGGTACCAATCAAACGTCCAGAAATTGGCCGTCGCACTGTTGGTGTCCCAGAACGAACCACCCAAATTCTGGAGATAGAAGAACGCACACTCGTCACTATCAACTCTGCCGTCGTGGTTCGCCGCCATCGCCGGAAGCGCAACACCACCGACAGCCATCACACCGCCAAGCGCAAGACCAACGAACATCTTCCGAAATTTCATTCCGTCTCATTTCTTTGAGTTTTGCCTCAGAATGCCCAAAAATTGGGTCAGACACGCTCCAGCACTTCTGAGCATCTCCTGAGACTATCGGATGTAATGCCTGACTGCAAGTAGCCAACAAGACTCGTCTCAAGTGCCCGCAAAGCCTCACGGTGCCTCAGCTAAGAATGCCCGCGTGTGGGTGGGTGTCTCGGGAGATGGTTGCCTTTCCCACCAACTCCACCGCTGACACCAACCTCATGGCCGGGTACACCTACGACGTTGCCTCGCTCACGACCCTGAGAACAGCCTCGCCGTAGGTATCGCGCTTGGTTATGCCGATGCCACTAATGTCCAACAGTTCTTCCAGTGTCGTCGGGTTTTGCACCGCAATCGCGCGTAGTGTCGCGTCGGGGAACACGACGTAGGCCGGGACGCTCTGCTCACGTGCCTCGGTGGCGCGCCACGCGCGGAGTCGCTCAAAGAGCGCGTGTTGCTCGGTCGTGAGATGGGAATTGGCTGCGACTGCCACCGGTTTTGCTGTGCGCTGGCGTGCCACCTTGTCCGGCTCCGCGCGTAAGCGCACCGTGCGTGCGCCTTTCAACACCTCGGACGCCGTGTCTGTCACCCGCAGTGTGCCGTACTCGCCGTGTGAGGCAAGCAGCCCCTGCGCGATGATCTGCCGTGCGACGCTTCGCCACTGTTGCTCGCTGAGATCGTCGCCAATTCCCCATGTTGCCAGCTGATTGTGCCGCTGCGCCGTCACGCGAGCGGTGTTCATTCCCCGCAGAATGTCGATGAGGTGTCCCGCACCAAACTCTTGGTTGCGTTCCCGCTTCAGTCGGACGATGGTGGACATGAGTTTTTGGGCGGGCACCGTGCCATCCCATGACTGCGGTGGTTCTAGACACGTG
>Ga0081606_1000679_pt1 | contig 12638 bp, 6 predicted proteins | sample EareggfetidaYelm_FD_71127 | JGI IMG/M metagenome (GOLD analysis project Ga0081606, IMG submission 71127) | Earthworm egg capsule microbial community from the University of Washington, USA - E. fetida Yelm (SPADES assembly) (version 2) | ecosystem: Host-associated > Annelida > Reproductive system... | reverse complement strand
GCCTCATGACACACGACGATTCATTGGTTCGAATGGCCAACCAGATTGGCGCCTTTTTCGAGAGCATGCCCGACCGTGCTGAAGCGTTGGCGGGCATTGCCAAACACATCAAGAAATTTTGGGATCCCCGCATGCGCAAAGCGTTTTTGGCTTATGTGGATGGCACTCCCCACGAAGACATCAAGCCTATTGTGCTGGCAGCAGTGCTTGAGCACCGGGCCTTGATTGAGACTGTGACAAGGTAGCGGAACTGCCGCCGAACTTGCAATCCCGGTCCCCAATGAACCTGTGCTTCGTTGACGCCTTCCATTCGATTATCGTGCAACCCGTTGTGTCAATAATTTGATGCCACATGCGTTTGACAATGCGGGGAAACACTCGGCAATGGGCAATGGTGCAGATGTTGATGACTCAGGTAGATGTCCAACAAATTATGATGCCTCCGATTGATCCCCTTGAATTTGCAAGGGGTACCCTATGCTCCATGAGTTTCGTCGACACTAACACGGCCCGCGAAGTGCACGTCACCCGGCTCCAATACCAGTTCGATCGCGCTGGCATCGTGGCGACCATGGCGGGCGCACTGGAGACGCTGAAATTTCTCAGAGAAGCGGAGCCGCTGGACAACGGGTATTGGATTCCAACTCCCACACGCGTGGTCGATCTGAGCGGCGGACACTGCCTTCTCGTCGGAGTCAATCCGACCGCAGAGCTACGCCGTCACTTCAGTAGCGTGCGCCGGGCTGGTAGCGCCAGGGTGGTGGCTGCCGATGCAGTCGTGAATCTGCCAAAACAGTCGCTCAGGGCCTGGCGCGGTCACGACGGACACGATGCGAGTGCCTGGGCGCGAACAGTCATTGAGTCTGCGATGCAGCAGTTTGCGATGTCCGTCATGGATGAGGGCGTAAAGACTTTCGGCATAAAAACCAGCCAAGGTGCGACGGGACGCAGCCAAGCGCCAGTGTGGGTGCGTCCTGGTGATGGCGCCGCATGCAACTGGCGTGGCGTTGGACTATTCCGGGCGAGAACTGGCGCGATGAGCCCCCGGTACTTCCTGGGGCGACACCGGGGTCGCTCGTTCCTTGAAGGGCCCTCGGTACAAGAACAAACCCGAATGCAATTGGGCCTTGCGGCATTGCAGAATCAATCCTTGACTATTGGGATAGAAACGTCACGGGATGCAGTTTCGATCTCACTGCCGCTTCGTGCACCTGTGGCGTTGCGGCGTCTGCTCGTCGCTCTGTGCGACGCCGTCCCGCAGTCATACGATCGCAAATGGATCTGCCGGACCCCCGAGGCTCTGCCCGCACTGCGAGCGTCACTTCAAGAACTCGAAAGCACGACTGCCCATGAATGAACCCCAAACCTACTCCGTTCGCACCGTCTTCGATGGAATGAAGGGCACATTCCATCGGTACCTGGAGGCGCAGTACCACATTTGGAATGAAAGCCTGATCGCAGAACGGAAAGGGCTCCTGGAGACAGCAGGTGTCACGTTTCAAGAACCGCGCATTGAGGCGACGCCGACCTACGTCGCTGGTCCCAACTACGCGCAGATGCAGATTCCTGCGGCAGCAAAGGCAGTCCTCGAACTCGCCGCGAGACAACCCGGCACCGGCATTCCCGATCGGCCTTACAAACACCAGGCGGATTCTCTTGAGGCATTCCTGGGGCGCGCAGAGGAGGTCATTGTCGCTACCGGAACCGGCTCCGGGAAGACAGAATGCTTTCTGATGCCAATTCTGGGCTCGCTGGCCGTGGAGTCGGGGGAGCGACCAAACTCTTGGCTAAGACCCGGATGCCGTGCGCTACTGCTCTATCCAATGAACGCACTGGTCAATGATCAGATCTCGCGGCTCCGACGCCTCCTGGGTCAGAATGACGTTGCCGAGCATATTCGAGGTGCGCGGCCAAGCCGGGCCACGTTCGGCATGTACACCAGTCATACACCGTACCCGGGAAAGCAAAGCAGACCACGCGACCAGTCACGCCTGCGCCCGCTCGTCCAACACGATTACCTCGACCTTCCAGAGGAAGCGCGGCGGCGCCTGAATCAGGAAGGCAAGTGGCCGGCGAAGGACTTGGATGGATATGTCGTGTCTTCGTTCAAGACAGGTCCTCGTGATTCGGAGATGCTTTCGCGCAACGAAATGCAGACGCGGTGCCCGGACCTGCTGGTCACGAACTACTCGATGCTGGAGTACATGCTTCTGCGACCGATTGAGCGAAGCATTTTCGAACAAACGGCAGCATGGCTGGCCACCGACAAATCCAACGTCTTTACCGTGGTGCTCGACGAGGCGCACATGTATCGCGGTTCCGGTGGTGCCGAGGTTGCATATCTCTTGCGAAGGCTGCACGCTCGCCTTGGTGTTCCGCGAGATCGCGTGAAGTACATCCTGACCAGCGCGAGCCTCGGCAAGTCGGCGGAGGCGGTTGCTCGAATGAAGTCGTTCGCTGCTGATTTGAGCGGGCTTGGATCGCAAGGTCGCGAGTTCATGCTCATCAAGGGTGAGCAACTGAAGAAAACGGGAGAGTGCCCAGCTACGACCAGCGAAGCTGCGGCACTCGCGGCGTATGACATCACCACGCTGCACAACTCTGTGCTCAACCCGGTAGCAGCGAGCGAGGGGTTCGGCATATTGCTGGATGCGCTGGGACAGAAGCCGCCAGCCAGTCAGGACAATCAAGCGGGCCTTCAACAGGTTGTGTATGAGTGGTTGCAGTCATTCGGGCCGGCCGCGTTGATCACGAACGAGGTGACGGCTCAGCCCCGACAGCTACGGGAGGTTGCCAGGCTGGCCTTCCCTAGTTCTGACAAAGCAGCGGAAGCGATGGAGGCCATGCTGGCGCTGATGTCGTTTGCCAAAGAGAAGGACAGCGGGCGGGTGTTTGCACCCGTGCGCTCACATATGTTCTTTCGCGGCCTTGCGGGCATCTTCGCGTGCGTGGATCCAACTTGTACGGAGCGAGGCACATCGGGGCGGGCAATCCTGGGGAAAACGTATTCCATGCCGATGCTGCGGTGCGCATGCGGTTCGCGGGTGTACGAAGTATTGACGCATCGCGACTGCGGAGCGGCGTTCATACGGGGGTATGTGCAGAATGAGTTAGGCAAGTTCCTGTGGCACCAGCCCTCGACCGGTCTATGGGGTGAAGGTGGGCTGGTGGAAGCCCATTTCCTAGTGGAAGTCGATCGTCGCGCACATGGCAATGGCACACGCGGGCGCATGGAAGGAACGCAGGTATGGCTTCACAAGGCGACCGGACAACTGGTTGTTCAGCCCCCATCTGTCGAGGTCGAACCGAATCAATACCTCGCGTTGCTCCGACCCGACGGGCTTGTTCCCGTTTCTGCCGGACAACGGGTGTTGTCCTTCGACAAAAAATGCCCAGTGTGCACACGCCATTGGCACCCTGGAACCACCAAGATCATGGATTTGGCTACCAAGGGCGAAGCACCCTTTGCCCAATTGATTCGAACGCAAGTCGAACTACAGCCGATCACGCAGCAGAAGTCTGATAACACGCCAAACGGTGGTCGCAAGTCACTTCTGTTTTCCGATGGCAGACAAAAGGCGGCGCGGTTGGCAAGAGACATTCCGCGGGAGATCGAGAACGATGTCTTCCGCCAACTGCTCCTTCTAGCCGCGCAGGAACTGCGAGGCATCGGTCGCGAAGCAACGTTGGGCGTGCATATGTACGTCGCATTGCTGCATGTGCTGGCAAAGAACTCGTTATTTCTGTTCGACGGCGCCGACCGCGAACAACTGCAGCGCGATGTGCTGGATCACCGCAGGTACTACCAAGGGCAGTTGAAAGCGGCGCTCGAAGAGCCGCCTTCCAAAATACCCCCTCGGTTCAATTCACTGCTGCTTCGGCACCTTGGGTCGGCATTTTATTCAGTGAGCGCGCTGACGCTTGCCCATATTGTCCCGGTCACACAGGCGCGTCGACAAATCGTCGCATCACTTCCGAAAATTGAAGAGGTTCACCTGCAGAAAGTCTGGACGGCATGGATTCAGAGTTTCGCCAGCAAATTCTCCGTGGATGCCAACTTGCCGCAAGGGGTTCGGTCGCAGGCAGCAGGCTATTCTCCCGGGGGTGGGCTGGACAAGAATGGCGGATTCTCCGCTCCACAGAAGACATTTCTTCATGATCGCATGCCGAATCTGGATCAAATATTTGACGCATTGAAGGAAGCGTTGTGCCAGCCTCGTCCTGGAAGTTCGGGCTTCTTCATCGACCCAAGACGCATCGCGCTGGAACTGGCATCGGAGCAGTGCGACTGGTATCAATGCGGCCAGTGCGCGACTGTCTCACCCGTTGAATGGTGGGGTCACTGCCCCAATTGTCTGGCAGGCCGGATCAGCGCCGTGCGGCCTGATTCGACGCAGTACCTGCGGGCAAGAAAGGCATTCTTTCGAGACCCGGCAAATGATATTTTGCAGGGCCGAGCCACACCGTTCAATCTCTCGGTCGAAGAGCATACGGCTCAGCTTTCCTACCGGGATGTGGACGACTCCACATCGACCACTGAAAAATTCGAGCGCCGATTCCGCGACATTCTGGTGACCCCGACCGATACGTCGATCGACGTGCTCAGCAGCACGACGACGATGGAGGTGGGCATCGATATCGGCTCGCTGGTGGCGGTGGGTTTACGCAATGTACCGCCTCTCAGACAGAACTATCAGCAGCGCGCCGGTCGTGCCGGGCGGAGAGGCTCCGCCGTGTCCACCGTGGTCACCTATGCCCAGAACAGCCCGCACGACAATCACTACTTCGAAAATCCTGAGTTGATCATCTCCGGGGAGCCGACATTGCCTGGCGTAGACACTCAAAATCCGAAGATCATTGAGCGACACATTTGCGCACAACTGATCCAAGCATTCTTTCACGCCCAGATGTCCGAATCGGCAAACGGGGATGTGTTTGCCGTTTTGGGTGAAACGATCGGCTTCTACTCGGGCAGCGGGCTGTTCAGTCTGGCCGCCTTCGAGGAATGGATCGCAAACGCGCAGGCAGCAAAGAAATGCCTTACGACGATGCGCCAATGGCTTCCGGACTCGTTCAAGACATCTCCGACCAGCGTAGCGATGGACTTCGTGCAACGGTTAAAAAAAGTAAGGCCCGCAAATGTGGATGAGCTAGACCCCGCCGAAAAGAAACTTATCGAGTTCCTATTTGCTCGGGGCTTCCTTCCTTCGTATGCATTTCCGCGCAATCTGTGTGCATTGCAAATCGAAGAGTTGAAACGGCAAGGCAATTCCACACAACCGAATGTTGTTCAACGACCGCAGCAAGGCTTGAACGTGGCGCTGTCCGAGTACGCGCCGGGTCGCTTTGTGGTCGTTGACAAGAAGACATATCGCGTCGGGACAGTCGCCGCAAACGGATCAAGTGCCGTTATCGATAGAGCCGCACGATTGTTTGCCGAGCGGCGCTTTTATGTGCATTGTCCCAAATGTCAGTTCACGCCCGGATTTCAACCGGTAGCACCACAAGACGAATCGTGCCCGCTGTGCCACACGACCATGTTGCAGGCAGCGGCAGTGATCGAACCTCAGGTCGTCTTTCCGGAAGGAGGAAAAGAGGTTGACGAATTCGGTGACGAGCAGGTCTTCACAAACGCAACCAGTGCGCAACTTTCCTTGTCTACGGGCGATCAGGCGTTCGAATTGCGTAAACTCGGTATTCATAGTGATATTGGTTCCGCACGGGATCAACAACTGGTCATGGTGAACAAGGGTGAAGAAGACAACAGCGGCCAGTACCCCGGCTTCCTTGTCTGCAACCGGTGCGGCAAGACATCCGATCCCCGACGTGCAGGCCCGCATGCACGGGACTACCTTCTCGCTACGCGTTCGCCGCTCTGCACCGGACAGTTCGAGCGGGTATACCTTGGATACAGCTTCGCCTCGGATGTGCTCGTTGTTCGCCTTCCGCTGGCGCGTCCCCTGCGTTTTGATCCCGTTCAGCCTACCGAGCGCCAGCCGATTGCGAATGCGTTGCAGTCCCTCGCGGAAGCATTTGTGCTCGGTATCAGCCAAGAACTCGACATTGACATTCGTGAGATCAACGCCGGCTTTCGATTCATCCACCAAGGGGATGATAACCTCGCCGACATCTTCGTGTACGACACGCTGTTCGGCGGCGCGGGCTATGCCACGCAGGCCAGGGAACTCTTTTCGAACGTGATGACGCGCGCCGAGACGCTGCTAAGTCGATGCAGATGCTCGTCTTCCTGCGACAAATGCCTACGTCACTATGGCAATCGCTTCCACCACTCCATACTGGATCGACATTTGGCGCTGGACCTTCTACGCTTCATTCGGGACGGCGCCCTACCGGACAGACCTTCGCTGGACGAACAGCGCAGCGCTCTGAAACCGCTTTGCAACATGATGAAGTTGGCCGGATGGAGCATGGGCAATTCGCCTGTTGCACCGTATGCGGTTGTCAAAGAGGGGCGGCGGATCGAGTTGTTCTCGTTTCCATCGCTCGTGGACCCCAAGCATTGTGGTTACGCTCCGGCTTCCGACCGATTTGCCTTCTCGCCATTTGAGCTGTCGCGCGATTTGCCAGGCGCATTTGGAGAGATCACAAAATGACCGGCGGCTTGGTCATTGCACTTCCAGGCAATGAGGCTCGCCTGAAACGGAAGGTCCGAGCACATTTCAAGCGACTTGGGTTCCTGAAGGCTGCGGACGGCACATTGTTGCCGCCCGGCCTCGACAAGCAGAGCTATCGCGACATGCACGCGCATCAGCGTAACTCGCGCCTTGACGCGAACCGGCCCTGGATGACCGATCACACGGATCGACTGATCCAACACTTCGCATCAGGCGCCGATCTCGATGTTGCGCGGATCTGCCCGCGTATCGAGATTGTGCGATCAGATACTTGGCAGTCAAACCTCTTTCGCCTCGCCAGTTACTACTGGAGAATTCCCATCTCCAAGGGGTATGGACGCCGCCTGCGGTTTCTGGTCTGGGATGATCATCACAAAAAGTTGATTGGCCTGTTCGCACTGGGTGATGCGGTATTCAATCTCCGCGCTCGCGACGAGTTCATTGGCTGGACCCATCATCAGCGAGCGGCAGCGCTCGTGAATTTGATGGATGCGTACGCTCTAGGCGCAGTGCCACCGTACAACATGCTGCTGGGCGGCAAGCTCATCGCGTCGCTCATCCGCACCCAGGATGTCGTCGATACGTTTCAAGCCAAGTACCACGACTCGGTCGGGGTCATATCTGGACAGAGCAAACATGCGCGGCTTGTCGCCGTTACCACAACATCCGCATTAGGCCGTTCATCGCTGTACAACCGCCTTCGTGTTGGCGGTCAATCCATCTTTGATTCGATCGGCTCGACATCCGGCTGGGGACACTTCCATATTTCAGACGAATTGTTCGATGACCTGCGTGACTATCTGAGATCAAAGAGTGACCCTGACGCTGATTCGCACAACTACGGGCAAGGGCCGAACTATCGTCTTCGCCTGATCCGGAAAGCGCTTGGGCTACTGGGGCTCGATCCTGACATGGCGCGCCATGGGTTGACGCGCGAGATCTTTTTCTGCTCGCTTGCCAGCAATGCGCTTCAATTCCTTCGGGGCGAGCACAAGCGCGTCCGGTATGACCAACTGCCAACGGTGCAGCGGATGGGACAGGCGGCCATGACTCGGTGGGTCGTCCCGCGTGCGGAGCGGATGCCAGAGTTCCGATTGTGGAGAAGCGAGCATTTTCTGCGTGAACTCGATGGCATGGATGCACATGCGGTCGCGCTGAGGTTAAATCGGGCCGGATAATGGACTGGGCACGAGATCACATGGGAAACGATGTGCCTGCCGGAAGGGGTAGCATACCGGCGTTCGGATTGGTTTGCCCATCATGTGGGGCTCCGGTACGTCGGCGCGATGGCGGGAAGCGCGAGCCGCACTTCGCACATGTCAGTGGTCGAGCGAAGCCCGACTGCGACAAATACTTTCCGCCGCCCACTGTGTCGAGGCTGCCAGCGGCTGTCGCCGCGCCCGTAGGCCACCTTCATCGGGAGTCGTTGCGCTGCGGCCTGTTCCTGATTTATCAGGAGGAACTCGGCTCGCTGGCACTGCGACTGCGCATACCCCCTGTTGAGTTCGCAAGAACAGCGACGGGTAGCCTTCAGATCCAGTCAGTGCTAGGGCAACGCACGTACCAAGTCGCCGACCTCCATACTGCGCGCCTCGTTCGGCTGGCACCGCAATTCCCGCTGGCTATCTGTACAGGCTTCGGTGATCTACTGCCGCTCGCCGCCCATCTTTCGGGACAGGTGAGCGCGTTTGCCGCTGATCGCAATCTCTTCTATGCCGAAGAGAAGGGTGGTCGGTATGCTTTCAGCGACGAGCCCTTGGAATGCGGCACGCGCTACCGGCTGCTGGCAAGAGACATTGCCACACCGCCGACTGAGCTGGGCGTAGCGCTCGACTGGAAGCCAGGGCAGAAATTCGGCGAATGGCATAGCTATGAAATGGCGTTGCCCTTGGCTTTTGCAGCATCAAAACCACTGCTTGCCCAGATTAAGCAGTTCTTTGGTCGAGGCATTCGTGGTGAGCGTCCCCGGCTCTTCGTGGTGCAGCCTTCGCCCCATCACATCGAACTTGACGGGACGTATGTGTATCCCGAGTCGCCAGAGACGATACTTCTGCGTAGAAGCACCAATGGGAAGATTACCGTCCATACGTCAGTTGGTTCAGCGGTGACGGAGGTGTCCGAAGTGACCGACGAGTGGGTCGAACTCAAAGGACTACCTGCCGATGGTCAGGACTGCACCGTATCGATAAATGGAAGTGAGCAAGTTGTCTTTCGCGTGGAACCTTGCGGGTTGTTCCGACCAGCCGGCTTGGTTGCTATCTCCGGGGATGCGGAATGGGAGCTATTTGCTGACGCACCTGTTGCGCCTGCCCAGTTGCTATGCAATGAGGTCAAGGTCGAGTGTGGTGGTGTACGAATCGCCGCGCATATCTTGCGACTGAATGATGGTTGGCGGCAGGAAGGTTCACATCTCTTGTCGGCAGGCGGTGCTGCAAAAGAGTTGAACGCAGGAAACTTTGGCGAACTGCTGCCCGCTGTCGTCGTTTCACCGGAGATGGAAGACCGTCAGACACAGGCAAACCTCTCGAAAACAACGCCGCCGGTCGCATTGAGGCTTTGGGTGGAGGGCCTGGTGGCGAAGAGCTTCGGCAGGGACGGTTTGGAGCGCGTCCGCTGCTACTTCTCGGACCCTTGTCGTGCAAACTTGTATCGACTGGGTCTCATCATGACGAGTTCGCTGATGCCCTACATCCGGGCGGCACAAGATCAAGAACGAGGTCGAAAGGGTTAAGCAGATGGCATACGCCGGGATCGACAAAAAACAGTTTGCCCGACTGCTGGAGCGGGGAACGGGCGATGGTGAACTGCGACGGTTCTTCGTTGACAACCGTACCCAACTCATTCTGATGGGCGCAAAGAAGGTGCAAAATCCCCCGTACGACAAGCACACCTGTATACGCATGCTTACACATGGGTTGCCTTCGAAAGCTGATCCCGTCTTGCAGAAGTGGTGCGCCGAGAACTTGACGATGCCTGATCCGGAGCCGGTCGTGAAACTTGTCGATACGCTGCGCATGTATCAGGATGAGGTGGAGACTCCCCCTGAAGACGAAGCAAAGAGACTGGCGCGCTCCTGCCTTGTTCATCTGTTCAAAGCCAGTCCAGCGCCTGAGTTGATGTCTTTTCTCAGACAGACGCAAGCGGGGAGCAATGCGGATGTGCCCGGGCCGAAGGAAGTGTCGGCTCCGGCAGCAAATGAGCCCGGCGCAGAACGACTTCCTGCCACGCTGGGGGCTGCACTGGTTGCTCTGGCCGAGGGCCGAGATCCGGATGAGCATCTCTCGTCGCTATCGCCAACGCTCGCATCATTCGTGGCCGGCCTGCATGCCGTGCGAAGTGGCCAGGACGATGAGGTGAAGGTTGTGCTCGAAGCGCTGGAGACTCAGCCGGAGATGCATGCGTCTCTGGATGAGTACGCCAAAAGAAGTGCGGTTGCACGCGCACGACTTGGTAGTGCTTCACGCGGGCTTCAAATCCTGCACTTTTCGGACCCGGATGAGACCGTGAACTTCGACTTCGACCGCGACGAGGTCATCACGATCTGCACGAAGGGGATTCCAGATACGCCAGGGTACGTGCGGCCGTTTGCCATTCGTTGTGCGAATGGGGCGTGGATATCGCTGTCCGAAAATGCCTATCGCAAGAAGATCTTCTACGATTCAGGTAACCTAATCGCCTTTTCAAGTGGTCGGGATGCACTCAAACAACAACCGAAGCGCGGAGAGATTGGAATTTGGCGGGTCGCCAAGAACGAAGACTCAGATCACTCAACCAAATTCCATATCACTTCAAACAAAACACCGGTCTATGAGGTGCGCAACGTACCATTTGCGTCGACCGAATACGACTCGGTACGCGAGCACATCAAGCACCAAGTAGAAATGGGTGACCCGTCTCTCGCCAAGACATCGCTTTTCATGCTGCGCGACGAACTGTTTGTCGGGTTTCCGTCTGGGAAGGGGTTGGCACGCGATGAAAGCTTTGAGGCCGGTTTGCCATCTTGGCGTGCGCTGTCGGCGTTCTCCTTCGAAGGACGGACATTCGTTCCGGGGCCTTTGCCTTCATCGGAGATCTATGAATGCGAAACGCTGGGGTCCAGCCTGAAAAAACTGCTTGCGAGTGGAAAAGCAAATGTCGACAAACCAACAAAGGCGCAAGTCAGGAAACTCCAGGAACTACTCGCCTCAGGCGCGACGCAACTGAATCTAGCCCGAGCGGATCGGCTGCGGGCAGAACTCGACAAGATCGAGGAGCATGACGAGGCGATGGCCGTGCTGCTCGAAGAGGTAATGCACCATCCACGAATAACTTCACGCGTCGACGAACTGGTGAAAAATCGGGTCGATGCACTGGTTTCCAAGAAGGAGGAATTGCACAAGGATGTCGAGAATTTGGAGCAGAAGAAAGCCAACTTGGTTGAACAACAGCGACTGGCGGAGAAGGAGCAAAGGGCCATCGCGCCGTCAGTTGCAAAAGCAGTTCGTGGTGCGTTCGACAAGGCCCGTGGTGATGCATTCGGAACGCTCGGCCAAGTAGCGGTATTCAAGGCGCTGATCGATGAATTGGTGGAGAGGCCGGGCGCGACGATGGCAAACGTGTCCACTCCTCTGGTGCGGGTCGGTGCCATGGGGGCAGCCATTACTGCTCGGGTGGTGAACGGTGGTTGTGCTCCCATCAGCGAAACGCTCCATTCTCTCGGCGTGCCACCGAAACACGCCAAAGCCATTGAGACTGTGGGGAAACTGGCACATGAATGCGGTCTCATTCTGATCATCGACGGACTTGCCGCGCGAATCGCTACCGAGTTGTGGTTGGGCGAGGGCGCGAGGACCGGCAAAGTCTTGGACTGTGGAATCGGAATTACCGACGACAACATGGTCAGAGATGCCCTGGCCGATGGGCCAGATGCGATCGCCATCCTGGATGCGAATCTCTCTCCGATGGATGTCTATGCCAGACCGCTCATCGATATGGTGCAGCGCAGACTATCGGGAATCGGAGGAACTGGCACCGCTACGAGAAGTCTGATATCGATCTCGGGTGGTATCGTGGCGCTACCCCTGCCACCGGTTGTGGAGGCAATATCGCTCCGCGTTTCATTGGACCGCAGTCCCCCATTCCTCCAAGAAAGTGATGCTGTGGCGCGTTTGAAGGAGATCGAAATGTCGGGCGAAATGGACGGATGGTTCGAGTGCTTGTGGAAGCCGGCGGCGGAGCGCGTGCGTAGCCACCTGCAGTCCATGACCCCAACCGATGCGACTCTGGTCCTGTCGGTGCTTGATGCGCAGGTTCAGACGCCATCGAATGCAGGGGAGGAGTAAACGGGAAGTTGCGCATTTGGCCTGGATGCGCACCAGGACTCATGCGTGATGGTCACGGTGGTCAGCAAAATTTTCTTGCTCCCGCTGTGGTTGCTCATGCACCCGACCACGCTGAGCAACTCGGGACGGCTCGTGGTGCCTCCAGCCGAGTCTCGGGATGCGCCAGCCTTCATCTACCAACTTCGTAGATCAACGCCACTGCCCGGGCACTGAGACCGTAGCACTCAATGCCGCCGCCCAACCCCACTGGTTCTTGATCTCGTCAAAGCCGTTCTCGCAGTCAGCCCCGGTCCTCGATACCACTGACCTATGTTTCTTTTATCCCGTAGTGCATGTTGCACGCCAGTGGGGTGTTTCTGGATGACTATGGGCTGACGCCAAGCGATGTATTCGGAATCGGCACGCATGGAGGCATGCGAGTTTAGCGCGCCGCAGTCCGGTCGCCAACTCCCGTAGCAGGCATGCAGGCTGAAATGGTGGGTGATACATGGATCGAACATGTGACCCCTGCCGTGTGAAGGCAGTGCTCTACCGCTGAGCTAATCACCCTTTGTTCACAGGCGCTCGCCGTGACAGCGGCGCATTATCGCACAGCTTTTTCGGCCTTTTCAGATCGATGGCAGCGTGCGCCAAATGGTTTTGCCCCCGCTGGCCTTGTCGATCTGCGCCAGCACCTCGGCAT
>Ga0081606_1000678_pt1 | contig 12645 bp, 13 predicted proteins | sample EareggfetidaYelm_FD_71127 | JGI IMG/M metagenome (GOLD analysis project Ga0081606, IMG submission 71127) | Earthworm egg capsule microbial community from the University of Washington, USA - E. fetida Yelm (SPADES assembly) (version 2) | ecosystem: Host-associated > Annelida > Reproductive system... | reverse complement strand
GGCTGGGGCACAGGTGCGTGCGCAGGTGCGGCAGCGCTGACTTGAGGGCCCTGCGCGCCAGGATCAATGCGCCGCAAGGCCATGGTGAGCGACCTGCAACGCTCAAAGCCAACGTACCCGCCGCACTGTGGCTACCTCACTCGCGCCGCGAACCCGCCGCCATGGCTGGCGTAGGGCAGCCGTCCACCTTCTGAAAATCGAAAAACTCTCAGACTCTCAGACGACCGCGCCCATGATCGCGCCGGCGATCACCAGGCCCACCGCCGCAAAGATGGCCAGGCCCACGTAAAACAACACGGGCCCGAAGTTGCGCAGCGCGGACAGCGAGATCAGCGCGACGACGAAGCCGACGAAGCCGACCAGGGCCTTGATCCCGGGGCCGAGCTCGGCGATCTGCGTGAGCGCGGAAGTCAGCGGCCCGGTGATGCCGGTGAAGGCCACGAGGTCGAGTGCGTGGCTCGGGAACGCCAGCGCCAGCCCGGCGAGAGCAAGCGCCAGCAGGCAGAAGAAGGCGGTCAGCCGGCGCGTGGGTGAACGGCGGGAACCGCGGGAAGGGGCGGAAAGGACGGCAATGCTCATGGCGAACTCCTTGGCAGATGAAGAAAGTGACCGTTGGACGGCGGGCCGAAGCCCCGGGGACCGTAGTTGGTTGCATCGGGTGAAGCCGGCGCGGTGGAGCCCGAGGGCCCTTGGGGTGGACGCAGCGGCGCCGGCGCAGGGCTGGCATCGCCCGATGGGGGCTGGCCGTGTGGTGGGCCATCATGGCGCGGCCTCCGGATCGGATGCGGACCAAGTGATCTCCACGCGCCGGTTCGAGAGGCGTCCCTCGGAGGTGTCGTTGTCCGCGGCGTAGCAGCACGCGCCGCTGGCCTCGATGTCCACGCTCGCGGGCCACCGTGGGAGCCGGGGGCGCAGGTAGTCACGCACTGCGCGGGCGCGCGCCATCGCGAGCGCATCGTTGACGGCCTGCGGACCGATGCTGTCGGTCCTGCCCACGATGCGAAGTCTGCTCGTCCGGGCCGTGTCCAGGGCCTGTCCTGCGGCGGCGTCCAGGAGCGCCTTCGCCCTGGCGCTCAGGTCGGACGCTCCGAATCGAAAGTGCACGGTCAGCGAGATGTCGGCGCGCCGCTCGGCGGGAGCCGCAGGCGGCGTCCGCTCCTGCGGTGGCAGACTGGCCGCACCCGGCCCCTGGTCCCGTTTGCCCGCGGCCGTCGGCGCCGGAGATGCCAGCGCGAGCGTCTTGGGCGTCACCCGGGGGCAGGCATCGCCGCTGCACAGCACATACGGTGGTGCCCGGCCGGACTCCGTTCGGGCACCATCTGTGGCCTGCGCGATCCGAAGCGGAACCGGCTGCGAGGCGGCGCCGACCTGCGAAGCAGGCAGGGGCGCTGACCGCGGCTGCAGTACGGCGCATGCGGAGATGACGGCCACGGCAGCGCAGCCCGCGAGGCAGAGGCTGTGTCTCATGGCGACACCACCGGGGCGACGCGCACGCGGGACCGGATGGCGGCTGTGGGCGAGAGTGCGGCGGCGGTGGCAGGCGCGGGGCGCGTGGCTGCGGCGCTGGCGGCAGCGTCGGGTGTCCGCGGCAAGCGGCGGTAGACCTTCCATGCATAGTCCAAGCGCGCCCGAACGCAGGCCTCACCCTTGAGTTGCGAGCACGCGGCGTTGTAGGCGCCCACCGCGTTCCAGGTCACGCCGTGCCGCGCGAACGACTCTGCGAGCAGCCAGGCGCCGACCTGCAAGTTGGTGCATGGGTCGTAGAGGTCCGATTCGGTGATGCCGAAGCGCGCCAGCTTTGGCAGGTGCGAGCTGTTGATCTGCATCAGCCCGATGTCGCGCGTTCCCGTGCGGGAGTGGTGGGAGTTGTTGACAGCCCGCGGGTTGAGCCCGGACTCGACGCGGGCCACCGCATAGAGGAGTTCGGCGGAGACGCCGTAGCGCTGCGCGGCGGCGTCCCAGCACGCCCCTGCCGCGCCAGGTGCGGCGATGAGCGCAAACGCGGCGATGAACGGAAGTGGTCGCATGACTTGTCCCATGGATGCCGGCCCGCGTCCCGGGATGGGTCGCGGCGCGAGACCGGCAGGGCCGGACAAGGTCAGGTGTGGGTGGCCAGGATGCGGCGGCGCAGGCTGGCGGGGAGTTGGCCGGCCACGCGTGGCGCTGCCGGGCGGGGTGGGCGTAGAACGGATCAGCCTCCTGCGTGGCCGCGGTGGGCGGGCGCGTTGCCAGCGCGTTCGGCCATGTTCAGCCTGGCCTGAAGCAGCAGGCGCGTCCCGTCTTCGTCGATGTGGCGTGCCTGCGCGACGCAGGCCGTCGTCAACTGGTCGAGCTGGAAGTTGGGGTTCGGATGCCGGTTCGCGGGCGAGCGCTGCAGGCCGCGCAGTTGCTCGTACTGCGCGCGCCACATCGATTCGCGGCGGCGCGCAGTGGACGGCGGGCGCAGCACGAGTTGCGTGCCCAGGAATCGGAAGATGTCTTCATGGCCATCCGGCCGGGCGAGGCTCAACGACACGGCGGCGCTGATCAGGTCCGGGAACCGGAAGGTTGGGCAGACATTGGCATCGCTCTTGAGGATGCCGTGCAGCCAGGCATATTCCTCGATCCACAGCCTCGCTTCGATGATCCCGTCGGCGCGCTGCGGCACGGAGGCTGCCGGCGGCCGGGTCTCATAGCGTTGCGACGACAGGACAGGTTCCATCTCGATCTCCTGGACAGGCCCGGCGTTTTCCAACCCGGCCCTGTTGAACATCTCTGTGTGCAAAGAGTAGGAGCGAACGCGCCAGCTGTCGCCCCTGGAATGCGCACGATTTGCGGCCGATTTCGGCGACAGTTCGGCGAAACCGGCCCGCGCCGTTGCTTCGACGCGGCGATGGCGCGCGGGCTGCGGCGCGCCAACGCTTAGCATTGGCAGATCGCAACCACAGCAGGAACCCCTCATGTCCAAGCGCGAGAACCGCACCTACGCCGATATCACCAAAGAGATCGAATCGCTCCAGAAAGAGGCACAGGCTTTGCGCGAGAAGGAAATCGCCGAAGTCATCGGCCGCATGCACGAGGCGATCGCGGTCTATGGGATTGAGCCGGGCGATCTCACGTTTCCAGGCGTGGTGGGCAAGAAAGGCCGGCGCAAGGCGTCCGGCGGTGCGCCGTCCTCGGCGCGAAGGGCCGGCCGGCCGGCTGCGAAGGCCAGCCCTGTCGCCAAGTATGGTGATGGCGCCGGCAACACTTGGTCTGGACGCGGGCCGCGCCCGCGTTGGCTGCATGATGCCCTGGCAGACGGAACCAAGGAGCTTTCGGAGTTCGCGATCTGAGCGCAGGACACAGGCGTTACCCCATCAACCCGCAACTCGTAGCGTTCGACAGTTGCGGCGACCCATTCAGGGGCGGATGAACTGCTTGTCCCTTGCCGGGAAGGATCGGATGGATGGTGCCGAAATCAGCCATGACCTCATTGACGTCGGCCATGTCGTGCGAATCCGGCGCGCTGAGTTGGGCTTATCCCAGGCGTCGCTGACACAGCTGAGCAGGCTCTCTCGCCAGACTCTGGTGGGGTTGGAAAATGGTGCGTTGAGGCCGCTTCACGGGCTCTGGCGCTGATGGACGCGATCGGCCGATACGGCGGCGTTGCGAATCCTTGCTGGACCTTGGGCGGCGAGACTGTGTTGTCGTTCCGTCACCACCATCGGTCGGGCAAGAGCATCGGCTTTGTCTCAGACCCGCAGCACCGCCGCTTTGTCGCTACTTATTTGAGTGACACGGCGACGGCGGTGATTCTGGACTACACCGAGCAGCGTCGTGCTGTCGTCAAGCTGGAGTTCGAGGAAGGCGGATGAGATCGCTGGGTCGCTGTCAGTTAGAGACGGCATGGCTGCGTGGGTCCTGAATCGGTCTGCCTAATAGAAGAGTAAAAAGATTGAGAACGGCAAAGTAAATATTTCAGGAAAAACAAAGTAATTTTTAGGTGGATAGCAGAGTAGAATTTCCAGAGATACCAAAGTGAATTGATGAACTCGGCCTCAAGCAAACCGAAGGGTAACCCGACGTTGGCAGCTGCACTGAAGACGCTCAAGCGGCTCCAAGAAAAGCACCACGGCGTTGTCGAGGGCGCGGACATCAAGATTGACGAGCAGCGCACCGTGTTGGTGGAAACCGGGTTCCTGAGGCAGGTGATGAAGGGCTGGTACATCTGCAGCAGCCCGAGCGACAACGACGGAGACACCACCGCGTGGTACACGTCCTTTTGGGCTTTCGTTTCAGGCTACCTGGGCAAGCGCTTCGGCAAGCGGTACTGCCTGAACCCGGAGGCATCGCTGATGCTTCACACGGGCAACACCACCGTCCCCAGGCAGGTCACCTGCGTCACGATCGACAGCGGCACATCCAAGGTGGATCTGCCCTTCGACACCTCGCTGCTTGTGTACCCTGATAAGAAGCGGGTTCCGCCTGCACGCGTGGAGGTCCGAGGCCTGCAAGTCTGGCCCGTTGCGGAAGCCTTGTGCCTGGCCGGCCCTTCGTTCTTCGTGAACAACCCGCGTGAGGCCGAGATCGCGCTGGCGACCGTTCGCAACGCGTCCGAATTGCTGCCGACGCTGCTGGGTGGCGACAAGATGGTCACGGCTGCGGGCCGGCTGGCCGCCGCATTCGAGTTCGTCAAGCGGCCCGACGAGGCCGAACGAATCCAGAAGGCCTTCGCCAAGTTCAAGATCACGCTCAAGCTGGTGAACCCCTTTGAGCTGGCCGAACCCACAATTTCGCCCAGTAAGGAGCGCTCTCCCTACGTGCTGCGCCTGCGCTCGATGTGGGCGGGATGGCGCCGGGACGTCATCAATGCCTTCCCGCCTGCGCCCGGCCTCGAGAACCAGGGGGCTGGCTATCTGGCGCAGGTCGATGAGCGCTACGTCTCTGACGCCTACAACTCCCTGTCTATCGAAGGCTACCGCGTCACCGACGAGCTCATCGAGCGCGTGGCCCGCGGGGACTGGAATCCGGACGGCGATCCGGAGCACGACAAGACCAAAGACGCGCTCGCCGCGCGGGGCTACTACCTGGCCTTTCAGGCGGTCAAGCAGAGCATCGCCAAGGTGCTGGCGAAGGACAACGCTGGCGTCGTTGCCAAGCGCGATCACCACGACTGGTATGCCGAACTGTTCGCCCCGTCCGTGACAGCCGGCATCGTGGAAGCCAGTCAGCTTGCCGGCTATCGACGTGGCCCCATCTTCATCCGCAACTCGATGCACACGCCGCTACCCAGCGAGGCCATCCTGGATTCACTGGAAGTGCTGTGGGAAATGCTGGAAGCGGAACCCGAAGCCTGCGTTCGCGCGGTGCTTGGGCACCATCTCTTTGTTTTTATCCATCCGTACTACGACGGAAACGGCCGTATCGGTCGATTCTTGATGAACACGCTGCTGGCGTCGGGCGGCTACCCATGGACGGTGATCCGGATGAGCCGGCGGGATGCCTACATGAAGGCCCTGGAGGCCGCGAGCGTCAAAGGCCAGATCACGCCACTTGCCGAGTTCATCGCTCAAGAGATGCGGGAATGGTCTCCGGAACGTGCGCACGAGGGCGGCAAGACCTGACGAGCCACATCGGGCTCATATCGACCGGGGATCACCGGGCCGCATCACGGCCGGCGATGGAAGTGGGCAACCGCTCGGCTCATGAGGAGCGACACCCCGACAGGCACTGCGGCCCACGTGGCGGGATGCGGCGTCCAGGGCCAGGCCAGCGCCAACATGCAGGCACAGAGCAGGAAGATCGCCAAGCTGGCGTAGAGCGCGAACATCTCGGGATCGTGCTGGCGGAACTCCCTTGACTTGATGGCGCGTTCCATGAAGGCATCGGCGAGCAGCGCCAGCGCCAGGGCTGCGCATCTGGGAAGCCACTCCGCCAAGGCCGCGAGCCGGTACGTCGCCAGGACCAGCAATGCATCGATGGAGCGGAAATAGGGGCTGTTGAACAGGCGCTGGTTGACCTGGGCCATCTCCCGCCCGACCGCCCGGTCGAGCTGTGCGGTGCGCGGCGCGCTCGCGGGCGTGGGTACGGGAGAGACCATGAGGCTCTGTGCCTGCATCGACAGCATCCGCTCCAGGATGCGCTCGCTGGTACCTCGGCCCCAGACCTCGATGGAGCGCTGGTGTTCCTCGCGTACCTGCCGCATGAAGCGCTCGGGCGGATGGGCCGAGGGGAGGTACAGCACCAGCAGCAACAGCGTGGTCAGCGAGGCGACGGCAACGATGCGGATCATAGGGCGGTCCCGGGAAGCTACGCCCGATCCGGATCGATGATCTGGAACCGTCCCTTGATGCGGCGGCCGCCCGAGATCGACGCGAAATAGTGCAGGTTGGGCAGCCTGCCCAGGATGTCGGCCGGCACTGCTTCCTCGAGGGTCTCGGAGATCTGGGTCGAATACGACGAGGAGAAGTCGCCGAGGTGCGCATCGGATCCCTGGCTCAGCCCCACCCTCACCGAATGGATGGAGGTGCGCCCGAAGGTCTCGACGACGAACTCCTGGGTGGGACCATCCTTGGTGCGCAGCGCGATCAGGTTGTTCAGGTTGCCCAGCACCATGCGCGCCGCGGCTTCGCTGCCCAGGCGGCGCGCGAGGTCGGCCAGCGTCTGCATGGCGCACGTCGAGTAGATGCCGCCCTCGGCGCCCTTGTTCAGGATCTCGATCAACGGCAGGTTGATGACGTTGGAGACCTCGTCGACGAACAGCGCGATGCGCTTGTAGGCACCGAGATTGTAGCGCATGCCGGCGCGCGCGGCCAGGTCGGCCAGCGCGAGGGCGCCGATCGCGGAGGCGACCGAAGGGTCCGGCAGCGAGTCCACGCACATGTAGAGCACGTGCCCGGCCTGCTCGATCTTCTCCAGGTTCATGATCGGGCGCTTGTCGTCGGCGTCGAACGGGTCGGGCGCGAGCGTGCGGCCCAGGTCGCCCGAGGTGAGCATCGACAGGATGGGCAGCAGGTTCGCCGTGATCTTCTGGTAGTGCTCCCGGTCGTGGCGGAAGGTGCGCACCTGCGCATCAAGCGTCTTCGTGCGCTGGGCTTCCGGAACGTGGTGCTCGTAGTACGAGACGAGTGCGAGCAGCTCGCTGGTCGACGCGTCGGAGGGGCGCCGCATCTGCCCGCGCTGTGCGTCGGACATGAGCTTCTTCATCTCCGGGACCTCGTGCCACGTGGGTCCCAGCGTGGCGGCGTAGTGCCGTCGCAGGCAGGCCAGCAGGATCGGCTCGATGCCGCCCTCGATGTAGCGCATCAACTTCAGCAGGTTGGGCCGCTCCTCCAGTTCGACCAGGCCCTGCACAACGACGTTCACCGCATCCCATCCGAAGGAGCTGAACGTTCCCGCTGTATCGGGCGGCATGATGGCCTGGATGCGGGACGCGACCTCGGTCGGCTTTTGCCAGTTGAAGGTGAAGTCGATCCGGATGCCCCGGTCCGGAAAGGCAGGGTGGAATTCGAGAAAGGTGTCGGGCTCGCGATAGCGCTCGCAGGCCCACTGGACGATGCGCTTGAGCCGGTGGCTGTTCTTGGGGTCGATGACGATGACGACGTCCCCGCGGCGCACCGCCTGGACGATGAGCGTCGCCAGGGCCACGCCCTTGCCGGACTGCGTCGTGCCGACCAGCAGCAGCCCGCCCTCGAAGTTCTGCAGCGGCCGGTACAGCGGATGCTCGAGGGGTTCGATGCCATGGATGTAGGGCAGTCCGATCTCCGCGTCCGGCTGCGGATCCGCCTGGTAGCCCAGCAGGTTCAGCACGGCTGGCGAGACCAGGTAGTCGCGGTAGTCGATCTTGGCGAGCTCGTACAGGCGCTGCGAATGCACGGGCAGCCATTCGAACCCTTGCCCGAGGTAGACGCTGCCCGCGTCCTGCGTGAGCTGCTCGATCCGGGGGCCGCTGACGACCTGCATCGCCCGGCCGGACAGGGAAGCGCGCACCACGAGGATGCGCAGGGCCTGCGCGGTCCGGCGCACGCCCGCGAGCAGGCAGAGCAAGGCCATCGGGATGGACAAGGCCCAGGGCAGCGCGCGCGTGGCCGCGTCGTACAGCACGAACCCGAAGGCCGCGTACCAGACGAGTCCCGCGTAGCCTTCGTAGGCACGGCGCCAGGGCATTTCGTAGGGGCGCACCAGCATGTCAGTCTTCCGGCGGCAGGGCTGCGGTGCCTGCGGGCACGCCTGCGAGGAACTTGGGCGCGAGGGTCAGCGCGAGGCAGCGCTGTCCACGGATCGTCTGGCTCGATGCCGGGGCCTTCGCATCCGAGCCGCTGGCCAGCATCCTGGCCTCGGACAACGCGCGAAGGGCCGCCGAGGGTTCGATGTGGCGCCGCTCGAATTCCGCCAGGGCGACCACGAGACCTTCCCGGGTCACGCGCGCCAGCGGGGGCTCGCCATTGCCGTTGAGCCCCGCGACGACTTCGGCGAGTGCGGCGCGCACGCGGGAAGCGAGCCGCATCGGCGCCTCCAGCGTCAGAGGTGGGGGCGCAGCCGCTTGCGTTGGAGGCATCGTCTCGACGGCCCCGCTTGCCGCCGTTGGTTGGGCTGTGGCCTCGCCAACGACGGGGTTCGGCGCCACGCGCGAGGGCGCCGGCGGGCTGACGGCGCTGACCGGCAGTTCCATCTGCCACGGCTCGGCCGCCGGGGCTGGCTTGTGCCGGGTGTCGAGGGCCGTCGGGCCTGGGCGGCTCGCGGGGGAAGGCGATTCGTGCGGCGGCGCCGGCTGGGGCGACGTTGGTGCGGCGGGTCCCGATGGCGGGGCGGAGGGAACGGGTGGGGCGGGCGGCGCGGCCTTGGTTGCATCCGGTGGAGCCGAGGCGAGCGGCTCTGCCAGCGCACCCGGCCTCGGCTCGATCCCCGCCAGCACGATGTCCGGCTGGGCCAGCTTGACCGCCTCCAGCGCCGCCTTGGCGCCGGGAGGGGTGACCGTCGACAGTGGCTCTTGCGCGGTCCTCGCCTGGAAGACCCCGGCGCCCAGGAGGATCTCCAGCATCGTCTCGGGAGACTTCGGTATGCCTGGCAACTGGTCGGCTTCGAGCAGCTTGCGCAGGTCCGCGGCTGCTTTCGGCCAGACGATGTACAGGCCGTCGGGTCCGTACCAGACCCGTGAGCGCTCGGCGTTGGGTGTCCAGGCGGCGTGGGTCGCGACCAAGCGCCGCAGCGCGTCGACCAGGTAGCGTTCGAGGTGCGATCCGAACTGTGGCTTGCCGTAGCGGTCGGCGCTGGCCCGCAGGAAGCGGTCGATGACCAGGGCGGCGGCCCGGCGTACCAGTTCGCCGAGGATGTTGTGTTCGCGGTACAGCGGCATGCCCGACAGGCTGGCCATCATGTGGGGGACGACCACCGTGTTGCCACGGGCCAGGTGCTGCAGCGTGTCAGCGGGCACGATTTGGGGCAGGGCGAAAAGCGCCAGCCCGGGGCTCTCGGCGGCGTTGGGCAGCCACTTGAGGTAGTAGCGGTCCATCTCGCGGCCGGTCAGCCAAGGGTGCAGGCCCTGCAGGTAGGGTTGCCACTCGTTGCCGTCGTGGTCGGTCACGATCACCTGGCCAACGGTCCGGTGGATCTCCGCGCACAGCCCCGCGATGAAGGTGGCCAGGCGCCAGCGAGGTTCGAGGTGCCGCCGTGCCGAGATTGTGGCGCGTCCCGAGAAGATGTGGGCGTCGGTGCCCTGCAGGGCGAAGAAGGCGGTCTCCAGGCCCAGCCGCAGCAAGCCGCCCGGCTCGTTGAAGTAGTTCGCCGGGGTCGCGGGCAGCAGATGGACGTAGGCCGCGTAGCGGCGCACCAGCGTCAGCACGTCCCGGTCGAATGTCTCGCGGTCGGCGCCGTAGCAGATCTTGATGCGCGCGAGCAGCTCGCCATGGGCGCCCAGCAGCTGTTCCAGCCCGAGAGACGGGAATCCCGGATCGACCGAGGGGTAGCTGAAAGGGCTGGCTGCACCCCCTGCCGGCCATGGGGTTGGCGATGGCGGCCCGGACTGGCCGGCCGGTGCGTCGGCGTCGGCGCGTGGAGAAGGGCTGCTTGCGGGCATGGCGGGGCCTCCGGGCTGGGTGATGCGTTCATCGCCGCATGCGCGGCCGGGTTCGCGATCCGTGCGGGCGGGCGCACCGCGCCGCCGGGAAGCTCAGTGGTCCGTGGCCTGAAGGCCCGCCTTGAGCGAGAGCGCCCATTCAAGGTAGGCTGGATCGGGCAGCGGGGAGGTCGGGAAGCACATCTGCACGCGCGGGTCGAGCCGGTAGCGCGCTTGCAGGCGGCAGAAGGGGCAGTCGAGGCGGGAGCCCGTGGGGAGGCCTGCATTGGTCAGGTACTGGCAGCCACAGTCGGCGCAGGTGGCGAGGGAGAAGCAGGCTTGCCCGGCGCCCCAGATCCCGTCGAGACGCCGGGCCAGGTCGAATGCGCGGTCGAAGCTCAGCCGATGCGCGTGCCAGCACACACTACGGTAGTGCTGGTAGCCGCCAAGCAATGCGCGCAGCGGCTCGAAGTCGAGGCCGCGCAGCCGCCGGTAGCTGATCGCGAAAACCGATGCCTCCGTGCGGTCCAGCATGGTGCCGCCGTGGTACCAGTCGGGGGTGTTCGGTGGTCTGCCGCGCGGCGCCGTGAAGTGGTCGGCGTCGAGCATGGCGGCGACCTGCCGCGACGTGAGCCCGGTCAACAGCTCGATGGTGCGCTGGCGCGCCCCCAGCTGGGCGCACTCTCTGACCAGGGCGATGCGCCGCAACTGGCGTTCGGAGGGGCGCACGGTAGCGCCCGGCAGCTTCGTCGCGCCGTGCATCTTGCGCTTACGGCATGGGTTGGCAGATCGCCCCTGCCGGCTTGACCGGCTTGGGAGGACGGGCGGCGCACAGCGTACCGGCCAGCGGCAAGGCCGAGCGCAACAGAGCGAACAAATCGCTGCGCGGCGAGAACAGGGTCTCGTTGCCCAGGTTCGTGACGATGGCAAGGATCTGAGTGGGCGACAGCGATGCGAGATAGTGCGCATCGGGTTCGCGCAGGCCGAACAGGCAGCAGGCCAGCGTCGAATCGCGTCCGATGCTGTCACGCATCGTCAGCATCAGCGTCAGGTTGGAGAGTTGGACTTCCGTGAGATGGATGGCGACCATAGGGACCTCTTCCTCGGTATGCCCAGGGGCATGGTGACTTGACGGGGTATGCGCCGCCCGGCGTAATGCTGATCACGCCAGCGGCAAGCGGGACACGCGAGCATGGGCTCGTGCTTTTAGCTTATGCTCTATGACATAGCATATTCAAGAACATATGCTGAAGTGGGAATGATCGATCCCCGATTTGCCTGCTATCGGCGCAGATTCGGGGTGGCGTCGAATGGTCATCCATTCCGCCGGCATGAATCCGTGGCAAAGCGGGACGGCATGACACGGCGAACACGGCAATGAACAAGGCAACGAAGACGAGTCAACGACCGCGGGGAGGATCGGCCGACGAGGGCTGGGACACGGCCGCCTCGGCGGGGAGTGAGCGGGAACTGGCGACGGGCCTGAGCGCGCGCCTGGTTGACCGCTTGCGCGATGTCCGGCTGGGCGAGGGGAGCAAGCAGGTGCCCTATCTGGCATCGCTGACGAATCGCGCGTACCAGTCGGCGCGGCGCTGGATCGATCCGGCGTCGCCGGGGTTGCCGGACCTCGCCTCGTTCAAGAGCCTCTGCCTGGGCCTGGACAGCGACCCCGGGTGGCTGCTCGGCCTGGTCGACGACAAGCGCTCGCTGCGGGAATCGGTCGGCGGCGCGCCCGCTGCGCCGGCGCTGGCCGGCGATGGCGGCGACTGGCTGTCGGACGTGGTGTGCGAGGTGCGGCACCAGATGTACGGATGCCGCGCGCGCAGGATGCGGGGTGACGAGATGGAGCCCGACATCGGCGACGGCGACACCATGTTCGTCGATACGAGCGTCTCCGAGTTCCGCGGGAACGGCAACTACTTGGTCGGCTGTGGTGGTACCGAACTGGTTCGGGCCCTCGAGTACCGGGTGGGCGTGGGCCTGATACTGCGCTGCGCCAATACGCGCTATCCGGAGGCGATCATCAAGGACGCCGCCGAGAGCCGGGCACGCGGGGTCACGATTCTCGGCCGAATCGAAGGGGTCGTGCAGGTCCGTAAGTTCTGGAGGGGGACCGCGCCGCACCCACCCCGCTAACCGCGAATGGCGGCGAATGCTTACCCTGATGCGGAGAGAATCGGAGTAGATCTCCGCTACCGGGGGGACCCCGGTGGACTGCAAATAGAAAGCGCGTCAGGCGCCGATCGCTGACGTTTGAGCCAGCTGCTCGGCTACGCGGCGACGAAGAACCATGCGGAACTGCTCGTTGACGCCGGCGAGCAGACTGCCGGCCTGTCGTGTGCTCAAGGCCGAGACCTCTTCAATGTCGGCTGCCAAGACGGCGGTGCGTAATTGCCCGCCGAGTTGAAGTGCCTGTGAGGATGTGGTGAAGACCTGGACCTCGCGGCTCAGGTAGCGTAGTCGGCCCTGCAAATTCTCTGCGACCCGCATGAATGCTGGATTTTTGGCTCTTTGTGGTCCACCGAATCTCCCAGGATTCGTTGAACAGGCAGCTGATTCCTGAGAGATTTGCGCAATGCCCGAGCCCACCGACACGGCTGATTTCTTCCGCTCCCGTCTGGCCGAGATGA
>Ga0081606_1000677_pt1 | contig 12652 bp, 16 predicted proteins | sample EareggfetidaYelm_FD_71127 | JGI IMG/M metagenome (GOLD analysis project Ga0081606, IMG submission 71127) | Earthworm egg capsule microbial community from the University of Washington, USA - E. fetida Yelm (SPADES assembly) (version 2) | ecosystem: Host-associated > Annelida > Reproductive system... | reverse complement strand
AATCTGTTGTCACTACACTGGGCTGGTTTAATACCTGCTTTTGAAGCTTCACCCCAGAGGCATTGTAAATGTAAGTATTTTTTTTATCGCCCCCCAGGAATTCAATTGCTACCGGTAAGTTTAGATGGTTGTATTTTTTTGGGCGTGTCCCTGCGGGCCGGGCTGTTCGCAGTGCGCGGCACTTTGCTGCCATCCCTCACGCGGGCACTCCGTAAAATTTGTTATTTCATCATGACTTAGAAACCCGATTGCGATTTGAAATTTAAGAATGCAACTGCGGCATTTGTTTCAAAAAAACTTTTAAAAAATTTTTTGTGGCACTTTTTTCGAAATGAAAAAGTTGCCACACTTTTTGTGGCAATTTTTTTGAAATGAAAAAAGTGCCACAGATTTTTTCTTTTTGTTTTAGAGCACGAATCCTCACGCGGAGCCTCGGCCAATATTAAATCTTCCGTGTTTGAAAGAATTTAAAAACCCTGAACAAGACGATGCTGTGGAGCAAGAAGATTACGGCTACATGGAAATCGAAACAACAGGAGATTTTAAAGCATTACTTTACCGATTGTTGAGGTTAGATAGCATGACCAGTAAAAGAGGCGCATTACTTCATTTGATTGACAATAACCCTAACTACGGTTTAGAAAAGCTCAAAGGTGGTTTTGAGGCACTCGCTTTAAATCCGATTACGTAGAGCTTAGAAAAGAAAAAACTACAAGCAAACACTTGCAGTTTTTTTATTTGGGGAATGGTCAATTGGTTTGGAAAAATAAAAAATAAAAACACCTTTTAAAAATTGCTTATCTATGTCTCCCTCTTTTTAATTTCACAAGTGACAACGTGATTAACCCAAAGCCTATCAAAAATGTAATCCCTAAAATATACAGTGACTCATCATGAGATTGCACACTAAAAAAAAGCCTTACTTTTTTTGAGCAAAAAAAGACCAATGTGTTAAGCAATAAATGAAGGATAAATACATTTATTAGGCTCTTTGTCTTTAGATACACATATCCAAAAAAAAGACCGTAAATAAGTACAATTATTAAAGCTGAATCTGTAAATAAATGTGCTAATGCAAAAAGTATGGCTGATATAAGTAAAGCCATCTTTGTATTATAGCGATTGCTTAGTCCTTCTAAAAGCGTTCTTCTGAAAAATAACTCTTCTACGAAAGGGAATAATAGAAGTCTGGCTATTATAACCACAATAGTAAAATCATCTACAATTGGTGGTGCCGAAATTTTCTTTTCGTAATATAAACTTAAGGTTATGGAAACGACAACACTTATAAGGTAAAATCCAAGTACGCCTGAGACTGACCAAAATACAGTTTTAACATTTACATTTAAAATACTTTTATAATTTTTTACAAAATTAAAAATTAATAACGTAGCAATTAAATATACCAGTACAGTAAGCGCAACGCGCAACGCAATTGGCTCGATATTTCTGATTAAAAAATTTGCATAGAGTACTAAAGTCGTTACTAAAACACTTTTCCCAAAAGACACCTTTAAATCTTTTGAATTCATACTAAAAAAACTTTACAGATACAAATCCTAAAATGAAACCAATAACTATAAGGAAAAATATATTTCTACTCCATTTATCTTTTGTTTGCTCATCTGCTAAATTTGTTTTACAAAATTTAATCAATAACCACCAAAGAAAACCTCCAAAATCACTAAAATCGGTATATCTCATATTAAAATTGGTGTAAATTAATTTGGAATAATACAGAATTATTGATAAGCGGCATTATAGCTGTTTTAAAAATATTAACGTCATTTGCCCTCTGGTTAGATAATCTATCAGAACCACGGCCTAAATCTTGCGAGCTTAGATAAGTATCCAGACCTCTAAATAATGTCTTTGTCAAAACATTTTTCGGCATTTTTCCTTGAGTATAGTCTGCTCCACCATAATCCCATATTACGCCAAGTAAATCAGAATTTTTCTCGGCTGAATTTCCAAATTTAGTTCCTTTTACAAGACTCACAAGAAATTCATAAGTTATATTTTCATTCGTTTTAGCACCAGCCATTTTATTTAATTTATTAGAAGCATATTCTAAATATTTCAATTGTTCATTTTGTATTTGGGTAAAATCCGAAAATGTTTCTCCCTTAGTTCCAAAAAATGAACTTCCAAGATTTGTTGTTTTGCCTCCGCTGTCAAAAAATCCCCAATATTGATTTGCAGCAGCTTGGGCCTGCGCACCATTTCCATCAAACCATTGTACTTCACCAGTTTCTTCATTCCTTATCCAAATATCACCTTCGGCATTATTTATGTCATTTTGCGTGTAAAGGGGTATAATCTGCGTTCCGCTTTGGACAGTATCCCAATTAATATTTATGATTATATCATCAAGACCTGTTGGGTCAGCAGATAAAATAGGATTATTATTTGCAAACTGATAAGGACTCTGATAATAATTTTTCTCGCTTAACTTGTCAATACTTACAAATCTACCAGTCGCATTGTCATATTGACGGAAGTCCATCGCTGTCATGTTAAGCCCCAGTTCGTCCTGCCATTCCTGCCCGTTGAACTTATAATTATACACCTTTACAAAGAAATTCTTCTTATAATTAAACGAATTAGACCCTTTAAGAATATAAATTTGCTAACGAATGTAAAAGATTATAGTTTGGAATCCTATTATGGGAAATAAAAAAACCCATCAAACTAATTGACAGAGTTGTATATGAACTTCTTTGTTAATAATTATTTACCATCAATAAAATCTATTATAGTAAAAATTGATAGCTTTGCATATATTAATCATAAAAAAAAATACCATGTCAAAAGAATTTAGTCCGTCTCATGAAGTCAAACAATATTTGGCTGGACTTAGAGAAGAAGCTAATTATGCCAGACCATCAATTTATTTTTTAGAATCCTATGCTGACAAACTTATGGAAATAGCAAATAAATGGCAGGCTCAAACCGATGAATCCATTGTCCCTTTAATAAGTATATTAATGGATTTAGATATTTTCAGAGCCGACCTCGGCGGCGAGTTACAACATGATTACGACAAAAATAATAAAAGATATAGAGGTAAATGGTTAATTGAAAAATCAAAGTTAGATTCGATAAGATATAAGTTGATTACCGAGTACGAAAAAATTCAATCACTTTCATAAAGGAAAATATCTATTAATTAGCTCCCGCTGCTGGTTACTGTCAACCCTGTAATATTTTTCGGTCGAGCTTGGCCATTTGTGTCCAGCCAGCCTTTGAACGTCTTCTAATGGCATTTTCCGCTCATTTAAACAGTTGGAAATTACGCTCATTCGTATGCTCCTTGGATTTAATACTCTATCTGGAAATAACGGATTCAATATGTCCATCACAGTACCGATGCCGTCAGTACTTAATGGTCTACCAAGTTTACTTATAATAAATCTATTGGTTTTGATCATGATCATTTCTGACCTTACCTGATTGATGTAGCTATCGAATAACCTCACTTGATTTGCTTTCAATGGAAGTGTTCGCCTGTTGAGTTTGCTTGATGCTTTTACATAAACTGTACACGCCTCTAAATCAATATTATCAATTTCCAATCTTAAAATTTCATCGCTGGTTAACCCCTGATAAATCAGAAGTGAAATCAAAACTTTGTTTCTAATATCCAAGTTTTTATACCTGTTTTCCCTTTGCATCAGGCTTTCCAGTTCTTCGGTGCTGAATAAATCCTGTGCTTGAATACTGTGCTCTCCTTTCTTTTTAGCAGTAAGGGTTTTACATGGGTGGTCATTTCTTTGACCTGTAAAAACCAGATAATCATAATATCTTTTAATAGCAGATATGGTACGACTCCGAGTTTGAGGATTTGGGTATCTTGTATTGATTTCAACGATACATTCTACCATCTTTTGATAATTGTGCTTCTTTGCTTTTGGGTGAGTCTTCAAAAAATTATTAATCGTAAAAAGATAATTTTCTGCTGATTTAGGGGTATGGTGCTGATATAGAAATTCTTTGATCGTCTGTTTGTTCATGTCTAATTTAGGGTAATCAATTTATGGCTTTTTTTATTTTTTATGGCGTAGATATAGGCAGTATTGATGTAAGAGTGTCCCAGAAAACTTTTTATAAAATCAATACCCGCATTGTTTTCTGTTAAATGATGTGCGACGCTGTGGCGAAGGCAATGCAGGGTAATTTTTTTATCGAGTATAATTTGGTTCTTGCTTGTCACAATAATTTTCTTTAGCGCTTTATTTAAGCTTTCACCGCTCATACGCTCACCTCTTTTATTTATAAAAAAGGCAGGTTCGGAATGCTTTCCTAAAAATTGCCAGCGATATTCCAGAACATATTTTTTAAGGTCTTCCAAAACCTTATCGCTCATAGGCACTTCGCGCCGTTTACTTCCTTTTCCACTACGAACGATAACCATTCCAAGGGATAACTGCACATCTGCAAGGTTGAGGTTTTGCATTTCCGACCTTCGAAGTCCGCATCCGTAACCAACAGATAACAAAGCTTTTTCCAATAAATTTTCAGTTTGTCCGTAAAGTAATTTAACTTCGTCAATGGTTAGGATGTTTCGTGGTTTCTGGTCATCGTTACTAAATGTGGGAATAATAACTCCTTTTTTTATCTCCTCGCACATTAAAAGATTTTCTATAAAAAGAGATAAAGCTTGTAAGTGTGTTTTTATTGTATTTCCTGCAAGTGTTCCTGAACGCCTTTTATTCGGTCTTTCGATGAGATACTCAAAATAACATACTATCTCTTTACTGGTTAAACTTTTTATGCTTGTAATCCCAAATCTTTCCATCCAAATGAGAAATTCTTTTATTGGTGCTACATAGCTTTTTCCTTTGAAACCTTTTGCTATTATAAAATTTTCGTAATTCGTAAAGTATTTTTCAAAGAATGGGTTTTGTATTTCATTTCTCATAGTTTTCATTGTTCATTTACATATTTTTCTGTGTTCTTCTGGTAAAATGGCGAACACCAACGTTGTATGCCCAGCTTTTATGCGCCCTTGAGTGTTCGCCTCTGTGTTTTTCATAGATTCTCCAATTGTTTGTTGAGGTCTTCTTTGATTCGTGTTTTGGTTTTATCAAAATTGTCCCAATAACTGACCACGTACTTAAATCCTGTATTAGCCGAACCACCAACCGCTTGGATATATTCTAACTGTTGCAGTATGGTCATAAATTTAAAAGCAGTAGTTTTTCCGAGCTTCATGTGCTGGCGAACCTCACGCTGATTGAATTTATAGGTGGTTGCTTTATCCTGAGCTTTTACAAATGCTTTGAGATTATCGAAGAATTGGCGTGTACTTGCATCCAACTCATCAACTTTTAAGATAATAGCCGAAAAGAAAAGCTCTACAGCTGCACGTACATCTTCTTTGGTGGTTACAAGCCGCCCCTGAGCATCCGCTTTCCTCTGATACTGGTGTAGGAGCGTTATTTGACAGATGAAGTCCTGGAATTGCTCATTTAACCTCCTAAGGCTTTTTGCTTCTACTGGAAGAATCAATTTGTCAGCAAAAGGATTGACTACCTTGCAAGGTTTGAGTATGCGCATACAATTTCTTAGGATTTGTTTGGCCTTATATTCATCTTCAGTATTGATGATCCCAGCACGTCTTTGGTTTTGACGTTGAATGATTTTGAGCGTTTGCGCTTCACTTTCATCAACTCCCAACATAATAGAGCGTGTTTGATTGTCCAGATAAACATCTAAATTGGTCGTGGCCGCAAGGCTCGAAAAATGCGCTTTTACTTGTTTCTTTACGGCTCCAAGATTTCCCATCCTGTTTTTTTCGGTAGTCTTGCGTGTAATACTTTTATTGCTTTGAAGTTCCCTGAATGCATATTGCGCTTTATCATCTAATCCGTCGAAATCCTGAATAACCATAAGTTTATAATAAAGGGCTTTATCCTTCTCGTAGTAGAAAACTTTACTGGAAAAACTCGTATTGTCTTCGCAGTCTTCCTGTGGAATACATTCTGCGACGGAGTTGATGAGGTGGCTTTTTCCAGATGCGCTGCTGGCTTGTACAATTGCATGTAGCGGATTCAGCATCTTGTAACTGGAAGCAACCACAAAAAGCAATAGACGATTTAACTGTTCGCCTACAATGCCGCTTTGTTCCAAAAGCATATTGATGTTGCCCATAAGGTCAGGTAATTTGAGAAACTCCATCGCTTTTTCAGAAGCCTTTGGCGTAAGTTCCTTTTCTGCAAACTTTTCCATAATTGGATTGATTTCTTCATTGATGAGCCGCTCGCGGTAGTCTTCTAATAGTTGGGTCAGTTCCATCATGTCAGAAACGATGAGATTATAGTCGAAACCATGTTTCTCAGAAAGTTCACTACATTGATTCTGAATGTTTAGATAGTCGTAGAGGTCTGTACGGATGCGAAGGGTTTGCCCACTTAGGGTATCGACAATGCTTAAGGCCACACGCATACTGGATAGGTCGTTGGACAAACCTCCCAATACTGTGTAACGGGCTGCCTTCCCTATGTAAGCAATCCTATTTTCGTTGAGTATCTCTAAGCTATTGTTTTTAGTTTGAGAACTAAGGGATTCGTGTAATAATTGAGTGATGCCACTTGCGCCGTAATTCGTCCAGACATTGTTGAGGGTTTCTCCATCTGGAAGATTAACAACCGTCAGGGGAATTTGCGGATAATATTGTTCCAATTGTGTTATAATGTGTTGCACGTATTTAGTATTTTATTAATAGAATTTCTTTAAGTTCGGTAATTGATTGAATTGCTTTGTGGTGCATTTCCGTAAATTTTCCATTATGCAAGGCCATAACAGCATCGCGATTTTCCATGATCCGCGACTGGATTAGACTGGCTGCATCAATGACAGAATGGGCAAGGAAAAGCCTTTTTGTATTTGGCGCGGGATAACTTGGAAAAATCCCATCATCGTTGAGATATTGCTCAATAGGACTGGCCATCGCAAAGCGTATGGCATAGAGGTTTACGATTCTACCTGTAGAATCCAAGAGAGGGAATACAATTCCGTAACGACCAAATACAGTATAGGCTTCCATATCTTCCTCACGTACGGCCGCGTTACTTTTGGTAAGTAACCCTAAATTTTCGTAATGCTTCTTTATCTCTGGTGTTGCCCTGTGGTGGAACTGGCCAGAATTGAAGCCGATGCGTTGCGTACTGTAATCGAGTTCAATGTTTTCAAGATATTTTTTTGGTTTAACCGCCTTCGCAGAGCGGATACCAGTCTCAAATGATTGGAATATTTCTTCTAATGATTTCATAATCAGTAAATAAATGTTGATTTTTTTAAAACTTTTTGGGCATGGATTGTCCTGTTCGGAATTTTACCCGAATTCATCAATGACAAGATTGATTTTGGTATTAGGTGGCTTCGGCTCTGCCATTTGCACCTACTGACTGGAACCACCCAATATCTGGGATGGAGGGAACTACAAACTGGTCTTCCCTTTTGAAGTGTTATATAGCAAAACTACACAACATATGTAAATCAAAGAAGAAGAATTTTCTTACTAACTATGTTTTTTCAAATCTTATTTTATATTTGTAGTAAGTGACTGATTATCATTGATTATTTTTTGTTGAACAAAAGGACATTAACAAATAATTAACTTATACGCTTAAATAAAGGTTACTGATTTCGCTTTCTCTAATTCCCAAATAAATTTTCGTTGTGGTAACTGATGCATGGTTGAATAATTGTGAAAGTAATAATAATGCTTGATCACTATATTTATTTACTTCCCAAACCCTGCGCCCTAATGTTTTACGCATGAAATGGCTGGAATATTGACCCCTGATATTATATTTGGTAAAAATTTCTTTGAGTTTTGAATTAACATATTGGATACTAAAAGGCTTATCTCCGAAGCGGTTGACAAACATAAAATCTGCGTCATTTGCCCCAAGGTCTCTATACAGGCGTTGAAGTATTTGCTGTAATTCAGGATTGATAGTAATTTTACGGCCCTTCTTTGTTTTACCTTCGATTATGGTAAAATAATCCTGATTCAAAACTTGATTCCAACGAAGCTGCAACAGATCGGATATTCTTAACCCGATGAATGATCCACTTGCGATAAGCAACGCAAATTTCAATTCCCCATCCCGCTCTAATTTCAAGACCAAAGATTGCATCTTATCCCATTCTAAAAAATCGCTCGTAGTTTTTTGTCCTTTAAGTGCCATAATTTCTGTTTTTACTTTCACTTTTATTTGATAATAATCGTTTGTGAAAGTGGTTATTTTATTATCCTTTGCGAAGCATTGTTATTGCTGGGTTTATTGCTTTACTTTCACTTATTATCAAAAGTGAAACAAATGTAAACGCCTGGAAATTAACAACCTAACAAAAAGTGATAAATCCTGGATTTTTGCTTTTACTGAATTTTGCGTAAAAAAAAAGAGACCTAAAAAAGTCTCAATATTTTGTAAAAAATTAATTCACATGCATCGTAGGGCTTTCTACCCCTTGCTGCCGCATCTCATCACGATAGTTTTGTTCCAGCCGTTCATGTTTTCTCATTCTCAAATCTTTTTCGTATCTGCGATTAATACAATCTGTATTCCCGCATAAATGGTATGGCTGGTAATTCGACATCGCATCACCATTGGAATATATCTGTGAACTTGTTTTACATCGTGTACCACATTCTGCACATTTATATCCTGAGTATTCTGATACTTCTTGAATTGAATTCTTTGTATGATCTGTGTTTTCTATCATAGTATCGTTTGATGATCTTCCTAGTAGATTTGTTTTGGTTTTTACCTGATAAAATAAAAACATTGCAAATCCAATTACGACCAATATCATTGTTCGTCTGGTCTTTTTTCTATCGTCTAATTTTTCCTGTTCTGTCATACTATACTTTTAAGTGAAAAGCAAATATAACAAAAACGGAGAAAACTCCGTTTGAATAAATATTTAGTTTTTAAAGCGTTCTGCAATTTTGCTTCATGCAGAACCAATTGGATGAAATAAAGAAAGAAGTAACCCAAAGAATCCACAAGGAGTTTCTAATAAAGTTTGACGGCAATAAAACCCATTTTGCAAAAAAAGCTGGATGCAGCGAAAAAACAATCCGTTTACTTTTCGACTTTGATCAGGGTATGACATTAAATCTTTTGTTTAAACTGGCTTTTGCTCTGGATATTTCAGTAACTGAACTGCTGCAAGGTTTGGCATTGAAAAAAAAATAATTATTTCTTCTTGTTTAGAATTTTGGAAATTTCCATAAATTCTTCTTTACTCAATCCTTTTAATATCATTGGAAATTTGGTTTCTTCGCTAGCCAGTATTGTTTTTAACTGCGTGGTTGTGATTGTGATTTTCTTCTTCATTATATTGTTTGAATTATGTTTGAATCAAAATTCCAGTCTTCATTTTCAAGACCTTCTTTGGACATATAAAACAGACCCGCTTTGTATTTATCGTAAACAGATAAATCAACCCTGTCAAATTCAAAAAACTTCTGAATATCTTGGACAATCTGAGAGTGAATTTGTTTTTCCTGCACATAAATAACAAAATGGTTGTGGTAACCCTTACGATTTGTAAATGGCTCTGTTGTAAAGAAAATACGCATATCCGAAGAATCTCCGTATTTGCTGTTGAGGTTTTCAAACATGGCCGTCATCAAGCGGAAACAAGATTTCTTATTACGTTCCGCTTTATATGCGATCGTAAAAAAGAAAGTCCATTCCAAATTCCAAAAAGTTGTTGGCAAAGTCTCTTTATCCGCTATTAAATCAATTAATCTTTTCAAGGATTTTGTTTCTAACAATGCTGTTTGAAGCTCATCAAATAAAATTTCGGTATCAAAATATTTTGTATGTGTTTTAGGAATTAGTCTTTTATTAAATTTCAATTTCGTTTCTTCCCATAGACCATCATTTTTTTTATAAAACCTGCACAGCGAACTTCTGCTGGTCTTTGCGGTTGTTATAAATTGTTTAATCGTTTCATATATCATTTTATCTAAATGGTTAATATTCATGTGATTTAGATACAAGTTCTCCATACAAGGAGTTAATCTTGGTGTCTATATTTATAAATACTAAACAATTTCAAAAAGTGTAGATTTTCTGGGACATTTTTTTAAAAATATTTTTTTCATTCATAGAAATGCTGTTTCTTGAATGGGACAGTCATAGTTTGTAACCGTCAAAATAGACAGAATTCACGAAAGAATTAGATTGTATGTTCTCGATCATCAGTACATCTTCTCACAAAGCGCGGATACGGCAATGAGCAAATACCATAAACAGCGGTACTTGTTTAGCAGGAACGGGGGGGGGTATGTCGAAAATCGTTGAAACTAATGCAGAGTAAAAACGTGCTATGACAGGAACATAAAGTACAATAAAATATGATGTAAACCTTTGATATATAAAGAGTTTTGTGTAAATTTATCAAAATAAACGAATAACCAGAATAAATATTTATATGCCAAATTTAAACGACTTTCCAACTGACAATTCCAGCTCGACAAATCTCAAATACGACATCATCGCTTCCAAGCTTATGACTGGAATCCGAAACCATGAAATGCGTACAGCTCCCAAGCAGTCAGCTGATTTTGTATTCTATTTAATCGGGGCGATGTTGGAACTGGCTTTAGCCATTCTGGTGATTATTTTTGTAGGGTTTCGTTGGATTTGGAAAAAGTTATAGAAAAAAACATCCTTAAAAGTGTTTATTGAAAAACTCAATTCGCTCTTTTCCTTGCTTTAATAACTACATATTGTATCAAACACAATACTATTATAAAATAAATAATATAAACTGCTACAGTGAAATAATCGATTATAAAATAGGTATCAGAAAGATTAAAAGTAAAAGTATTTTCTTTAAAAACATATCCAGTAGTTAGGATAAAAACGAGCAGTAGAATTATTTTGATTAATTTTTTCATGTTTTAAAGTTTATTTTCGTCTAAGAAAAAAGCATTATATAAACTAAAATCGCCAAAAACCACTTCGCCAAAACTAATATCTGGCAAAATTATTTTACCGATAGATTCAGGAAATTTATTATAATGAGTATTTTTTTCAACTATACTTGATATTTGTGTTATAAGTTCACCATATTCACTTGCTTCTAACTCTCTATCTCTTTTAGGCAATGTTAACCATTTATAAGGATTAACCTCAATATCATTCTTGAGTAGGTAAACAATATAGTATGGAACAATTAAACTAATATTTAAACAAATTTTTATTAATTCATTGCCTTGTACAATATCAAGTTCAAAAGAAATACACCTATCCAACCAATCTAAAACCGATACATCTTTTATATTTTTTACTGAATTGTGAGAGTTGAACCCAATTATTAACGAATCATACGATTTTTGGAAACCTTCATTCTTTTGAATATCGTTTATTGTATCTAAAAGTCGGTTAAATTCAACCGTCATAACATAATCTTCCTTTTCCGTCATTGCATCTATTTCTTTTGGATAATAAGTATATGCAATATTTTTTAAAATAGTTTCTATCATAATTTGTGTTCTACCACCAAGTAGTTTGATATAGTGTTGGAGTTACTGAATAATTCATAGCATTCATATTAACTCTACCGCCAGGAATAACTAGAGGATAATTCTCTTTAAGCCTTTGCCTAAAATATTGTTCTACTTGCATAGGAGAAGCTTCGACGTTACCATACATTTTAACCGTTTCACTCATCGAAATGGATAGAGCTTTGGCTGAAAGTTCTGCGGCCATTTGCGCATCAATATTAGTGTTACCAATAGTTAAGTTTACAGGAACAGTAAATAAAATTGCCTGTGGAAAGCTTATCGCCTGTGTAATTTGTATTCCCTCTGGAGATATAAGTGCAATTCTAAAACCAATATTCATTACTGCTGCTTGCTGCGAATTTCCCCTCTTCTGAAAATTAAAACTTTTACTACTTGGTGGAATTGCTGACTTCACCGAACCGTAGCTCTTTATCCACCTGTCAGGAATAACTGTTCCTAATCTACTTCCCTTTCCATCTTCAACAAAACCACCTTCTCGCAAACTCCAAGTTACATAATTTTCAGAATGAAATCCTCCATCATTTTGTCTTGAATTTGAATCTCCCCACCATATGCCACTATGATTATTTGAGCCTGTTCCTTCTCCATCTTTTCCGTAATGTCCAAAGTTATCTACAATACTTGTTCCCCACTGATTAGAACTGCCTAAAGTACTATTTAGATATGAGGTATTTGCATCCCACATGTCAGAATAAGCGTCGGCTCCACTTGGGTCTGCAAATACAACAGGATTACTATCAAAAGCGTTATAGGGTGACTGACTAAAATGCGTCACAGGGTCAATTCCCGTCCATCTACCAATTGCAGGGTCATAATCGCGCATGTCCATGTCGTACAAGTTCAGCCCCAGCTCGTCTTGGAACTCCATCCCATTGAACTTATAATTATAATCAGAACTCAATGCCTCTTCCGACGGTTTAATCTTCAACACCACGCTACTGGCCTCCGGTTCTTCCTTAAAGCCGCGCCTTTGCGAATTGTAACTGCTGTGCTTCAGCCCGTAAGGGTAATAATGGTTCTCTTCGAGGATCTTCAGTTCCCGGTTCTCGTCAAGGCCGTAACTCATCCGGATGTTGCCCAGATGGTCTTTGTAAT
>Ga0081606_1000676_pt1 | contig 12659 bp, 13 predicted proteins | sample EareggfetidaYelm_FD_71127 | JGI IMG/M metagenome (GOLD analysis project Ga0081606, IMG submission 71127) | Earthworm egg capsule microbial community from the University of Washington, USA - E. fetida Yelm (SPADES assembly) (version 2) | ecosystem: Host-associated > Annelida > Reproductive system... | reverse complement strand
GCGTGATGTCATAACCCGCGGCGTATTTACCTCGGTGAAGGACTTGGGGCGAAAGCTGATGCGCTACATCCGCGAACACAACAAGAATCCCAAGCCCATCAAGTGGAAGTACGACGATCCATCGCGGCGCATTCGTCAGGTGCTTATTCAATGATGCAGTGGACTAGAGGCTCTGCAGCACGTGGGCGAAGCACACCGCGCCGAGTCCGACCATGTGTGCCAGGCCGATCTGCGCATCGGGGTGCTGTCGCACGCCAGCTTCGCCGCGCAACTGCCGGGTGATCTCCACGATCTGCCCAATGCCCGTGGGGCCAATCGGGTGTCCCATGCCGATCAGGCCCCCTGAAGGACTCACGGCACAGCGTCCGCCGATGTCGAAGGCACCTTCTTTTAGAAGGCCTGCCGCCTGGCCGTGACCGCATACGCCGATGGCTTCCAGGTACTCGAGTTCCTCGACCGTGAAGGCGTCGTGAAGTTCGATTACATCCAGGCCACCAGCGGAGACACCCGCCTGTGCCAGTGCCGCCTCGACGGTTTCCTTGGTCAGCATTTCGTCGTAGCGCGTGGGGTCGGTGTAGACGCGCTGGCTGCGGGCCGCCGAAGCCGTGACGCGCACGGCGCGCTCCAATCCCAGGCCGGCACGGCGCAGACCCTCTTCGGAGGCAACCACCACGGCGGCTGCGCCTTCGCCCACGGGGGTGCATTGCAGGGTCGTGAACTGGCCGGAGACTTTCTTGCCGCCCAGGATTTCATCCAGCGTCTTGGCCTGCCGGCGTTGGGCGAACGGGTTCAGGCTGGCATTGCGCAGGTTCTTGACGGCGACGCGCGCGATGTCTTCGAACGAACAGCCGGTTCGCTGCGCGTACGCATCGGCCAGCAGCGCGAAATGCGTGAATGGGACGATGGCGTCGTCGGCCAAGTTAGGAATGCCGGTCAGCATTTCCGCTCGCGGCCCCAGCGCGGTCGGCTTGTCGACGCCGATGACGAAGGAGATGTCGCTCATCGCGCAAGCGACTTCCATGCAGGCCTGGCGGAAAGCGGCGGATCCGGAGGCCGATGCGTTTTCGACATGGGTGATAGGCAGCCCGGTGGCCCCCAGGTGCCGCAGCATCGGGCGGCCGACGGCCATGGGCAGCAAGGCCTTGGCCACGTAGGCCGAATCCACGAACTCCCACGGCACGCGTGCGTCGGTCAGGGCGTCGCGGGCTGCAGAGAGGCCGAGTTGTACATAAGGCGTCTCGCTCAGCGGCTGGTAGGGGTGCAATCCCACGCCCACCACGTAGACGGGGCGTAGGGAACCAAGGGTGACAGGCATGACTTACTCCTGAAGTGGGGCAGGTTGCGCGAGTGAGAAGCGCAAGTCGTGCACGCGGGAGCCTTCCTCGGATGCCACCGGCGATAGAACGGCGACCATGGGGCTGCCAATCGGAGGCAAGGTATCGGGCGGAGCGTCCAGCAGCATGCGCACCACGGGGCCGTCATCCAGGCGCACCGTACCGATGACAAAGGGGGCAGGGCGCTCCGGCTTGGCGTGCAGGTGCACCGTCACGCGTGCCATCAGCGTGCCACTGCCGACGAGCTGGCAGGGGCGCAACGCGCTGCCGGTCGTGCCGCATTGTTCGCAACCGAGGTTCTGCGGTGGAAAAAACACATAGCCGCAGGCGTCGCAGCGCATGCCTCGCAGCGAAGGGGGGCGTGGCGCTGATTCCTCTTGGTACAGCGCGGGCTTGAGCAGGGAGCGTGTCATGTTCATGGGTGTGGAGGACGAGGCTGGGCGAATCCTATGAACCCATCCGATTGAGCGCACTAGGGAAATACATAACTAGCTTGTTGTCCAGCAAGTATCTTACATTCGGCCCCATTGTCTTTCCAGAAGGAAGAAAAGGTGACCGACGAGATCCGACCGGGCAGCATCGAATACTGGGCTGTCCAAACACCTGATGCGCAGGCCTGCATCGAGGGCGAGCGCAGCCTGACCTGGCGGGAACTGAATGCGCGGGCCAACCGCGTCGCGCAGGCCTTGCACCTGCGCGGCGTGGAGCATGGCCACATCGTGGCGCTCAGCATGGAAGTGCGCATGGAATGGCTGGTGCTATCCGGCGCGCTCGCCAAGCTGGGCTGTTCGATGCTGGGGGTGAACTGGCGTCTGACCGACGAAGAAGCCCGCTACGTGCTGTCCGACAGCGGTGCGCAGGTGTTCATCACCGACGCGCAGGATCTGGCCGTCGTCTCGCGCACAGTCCAGGCTGCGCTGGTGCCGCTGGTGGTGACCATTGAAACGCCGGGCGAAAGCTTCGTGCCCTGGTCGGAACTGCTGGAGGCGCCTGAAGTGGCGCGCCAATCACTGGCGGAGGCCAGCCTGCTGATCTATACCTCGGGCACTACGGGCTTGCCAAAAGGGGTGGCTGTGGGCAGGCCGTCGACGGATTTGGTCACGCTGCGCGAATACTTTGAAAGTGTCGATGCATCAGGTGCCGTCGAAGGGGCGCGGGTGCAACTGGTCAACATGCCCATGCACCACGCTTCCGGTCCCAGCCAGATGTGGAGCGCCATCCGCAAGGGCCGCACATTGGTGCTGCAGCGCCGGTTCGATGCCGAGGGCGTGCTGGCGCTGATCCAGAAGCACCACGTGCACCTCTGGTCGGGTGTTCCAACCATGTTCAAACGCTTGGCGGGGCTGGCGCCTGAAGTGCTGGCGCGGTACGACGTGTCCTCCATCCGCCGCATCGGTGTGGGGGCGGCGCCGGTTCCTTATGCACTCAAGCTGTGGATGCTGTCCTACTTCGGCCGCGACACCTTGCAGGAGAACTACGGCTCTACCGAAACCGGCATGGTCTGCGCGCTGTTGCCCGCCATGCAGGAGCGCAAGCCAGGTTCAAGCGGCCTGCCGTTTCGCCATGTGTCGGTCGAGGTACGCGATGCCCTTGGCCACCTGTTGCCGACGGGCCAGATTGGCGAGTTGTGGGTCAAGACGTCGATCACGATCAAGCAGTACCTCAATGAACCGGCACTCGGTGAGGATGTGCTGGATGCGCGCGGGTTTTTCCGCACCGGCGATGTCGGCTATTTGGACGAAGACGGCTATCTGTTCATCACCGACCGCGTCAAGGACATGGTCATCACCGGCGGAGTGAACGTCTATCCGGCCGAGATCGAGTCGGTCCTGATGCGGCATGCCGCGGTCGAAGATGTCGCCGTTATCGGTATCCCCGACGAGGACTTCGGCGAGCAGGTGCTGGCGTTCTGCCAGCTCAAGGCCGGACGTGCGGCGAACGAGGCCGATTTGCTGGCGCATTGCGAGCGCTACCTGGCGTCCTACAAGCAGCCACGCCGCATCGAGTTCGTGGAAGACCTGCCCCGTAATGGCATGGGCAAGGTCCTCAAGCGAGAACTGAGAAACCCCTACTGGATTGGAAAGGAACGACGGGTATGAACGACATTCTGGATGTGACGGAGCGCGTGGCGCTGGTGACGGGAGCCGGCCAGGGAGTCGGCCAGCAGGTGGCTGAACATCTGGCAGCCCATGGCGCGACCGTGATTGTCAACGATTACTTCCTGGAGCGCGCGCAGGCGGTCGCCAAAGCCATTGGCAACGCTGGAGGCAAGGCTTATGCCGTGCAGGCCGACGTCACGGACAACGTCAGCGTCAAGGCCATGATTGCGCAGGTGCGCGATCTGGCCGGCCCGGTCGACGTGCTGGTGAACAATGCAGGCAATCTGGGCGCCCATCCGTCACCTGACGGCCGCAAGCCATTCTGGGAATTCGGGCCGGAGGTCTGGAGCGGTGCCGTGGATGTGAACCTGTACGGCGTCATCAACTGCACGGGCGCTGTGATCCCGGACATGATCGAGCGCAAGAGCGGCCGCCTGATCACCATCATTTCCGACGCGGGCCGTGTCGGTGAATCCGGCCTGGAGGTGTACTCCGCGGCCAAGGCCGGGGCAGCCGGTTTCATGCGTGCGGTGGCTCGCACCATGGGCCGTCACCAGGTCACGGCCAACTGCGTGGCGATCGCTGCCACGCTGACGCCGCCAATCGAGGCGCGCTTGAATGCCGATCCCGAGCGGCTGAAGAAGATGATGTCGCACTACGTCATCCGCCGCCCTGGCAAGCCCACCGACGTAGCCAACATGGTGCTGTTCCTGGCTTCCGGCGCCAGCGACTGGATCACCGGCCAGACCTATCCGGTCAATGGCGGCTTCTCGTTCTCGATGTGAGCGAGCCATGAGCGAAGCGCAGAGCATCACGACGCAGCGCGAAGGCGGCATCCTGATCATCACGATCAACCGCCCTGAGGCGCGGAACGCGTTCGATCTGGCCACCTCGCGTCAGATGCAGGCCGTCATGGACATGCTGGATGCGGACGACAGCCTGTTCGTCGGCATCATCACTGGCGCGGGCGGCACCTTCTGCGCTGGCGCCGACCTGAAGGCGGTGGCGCGCGGCGAGCGTCCGGCCACGCCGGAGCGTGGCGGTTTCGGCATGTTCAGCAAGCCGTCCACCAAGCCGTTGATCGCGGCCGTGGAAGGATATGCCGTCGGCGGCGGGCTCGAGTTGTGCCTGAGCTGCGACCTCATCGTCGCGGCATCCAGTGCCAAGCTGGGTCTGCCCGAGGTGCGCAATGGCGTCGTCGCCATCGGCGGCGGCCTGTTCCGCTTGCCGCGGCGCATGCCGCACCACCTAGCGATGGAATTGGCGTTGACCGGGGACATCCGCGAGGCGGCCTATTTCCATCAGCAGGGGGTAGTCAACCAGCTGTCCTCTCCGGGGTGCGCACTGCAGGACGCCTTGGCGCTGGCGCAACGCCTGGTGCAGAACTCGCCGCTGGCCCTGGCGGCCAGCAAGGCCGTGGTGCAGGCAGCGAGCGAGCAAACCGAGGCGGCACTGTGGGACGGCCAGATGGCGCTGGTCGCCAAGGCCTTCCAGTCGGAGGATCGCCAGGAAGGCCTGCGGGCCTTTGCTGAAAAACGCAAGCCGGTCTGGAGCGGCCGGTAGCGCTCTCGGTCGCCGTTGCAGTAAACCCTGCGCCTGGACCCAGATATAGAGGCGTCATTCGCGCATCGAACCATTACATATTTAAAGGAGACAAGATGTTTGATTTGCAATCACCGATCCGGTGCTGGAGCCTGACCCTGCGCGGCGCGGTCGCCACGGCAGTCCTGGCCGGTCTGGCGGCCACTACCTTGGCCCAGGCACAGACGGAAACGCCCAAACGCGGCGGTACCTTGAACATCGGCGTTGAGGCCGATCCGGCGTCGCTTGACCCCTTGCGGCTGGGCTCCTATGTCGAGCGTCAGTATGCGATGGCGGTTTTCGACACGCTGCTAGACATTGACGCCAGCGGCAAGCTGGTGCCCAGCCTGGCTACGGCCTACGAGATTTCGCCGGATGGGAGGGCCTACACCTTGAAACTGCGCCAGGGTGTGACTTTCCACGATGGCACGCCCTTCGATGCGGATGCCGTGGTCTACAACCTGGACCGTGTGCGTGATCCGGTCAACAACTGCCGATGCCTGGCCAACATCAGCAGTGTCGAATCGGTCAAAGCCGTTGATACGCATACGGTCGTGGTCCGGCTGAAAGCGCCAAGTGTTGCTTTCGCGGCATTGCTGGCGGATACGGCTGCCATGATGGCCTCGCCGAAAGCCCTCAAGGCCGATCCGGTGGGGTTCGGCAATGTCCCGGTTGGCACCGGGGCATTCAAGCTGGTTGAATGGGTCAAGGGCTCACGCTTTGTGGGTGAGCGCAATCCCAACTACTGGCGGCAGGGACAGCCCTATGCGGATCGGCTGATCTACCGTGGGCTGCAAAGCAACGAGACGCGCGAATCCACGTTCCAGTCCGGAGCACTCGACATCCTGACCCAGGCTTCGCCCAAGTTCGTCGCTGCAGCTAAAAAGGACAGGCGATTCAAGGTCCTGGAGCCTGATGGTTTCGGCTCGATATTCATCGCCTTGCGGACGAAGCATCCGGCGCTGGCGGATATACGCGTGCGCAAGGCGATCGCTCACGCAACGCAACGCGAGTTGCTCGTGAAGGCTGTGTATCAGGGTATGTACAAGGTCGCTACCACACCCTTTGGTGAGGGGCTGCCAGGCCTGTCGCCAGTCACGGACTACCCAGCCTATGACCTGGACAAGGCGAAGGCACTGCTGGCCGAATACGGGCAAGCGGTGGAACTGCGCCTGATGATGGACAACACCCCTATAGCGTTGCAGGCCGCGCAAGCGCTGCAGCAGATGTGGCAGCGTGCGGGCATCAAGGTGACCCTTACGCCAGTCGATCAGGCGCGGCTGGTGCAAAACATGCTCACCCACGAATTCGATACGACGCTGTTTCGCTGGTCTGGCCGTCCCGACCCCGATCTGAACACCTACACCTTCTTCCATTCCAGCAATGCTGAGAAGAAGATCTCGTCCAACTATATCCAATACGCGAATCCCGAAATGGACCGTTTGCTCGACGCGGGCCGCATGGAGATGGATCCGAGCAAACGCAATCAAATCTATAACCAGATTTCACAACTGCTGGCCAAGGATTTGCCATACGTGTTCCTGGCCTACATCACCGCTCCCATCGTCACGACGCAGGCCGTGCGTGGGGTAGAACTGGTACCAGACTCACTGATTCGCGTAGGCGCGGTCTGGAAAGAGTAAGCCGATGCTCTCACGTCTGCTGCATGGGCTGCTGCCGGTAGCCGGGGCTGTGCTGGCCGTTTCCATGGTCAGTTTCGCGCTGGTTGCCTTTCTGCCGGGCGACCTTGCTCTGATCATGCTCGGGGATTCGGCCACTCCGGAATTGCTGGCGGCTGCCCGCCAGCAACTCGGCCTGGACCGACCGCTGTACGAGCGCTATCTGCAGTGGCTGGGGCGGGCGTTTCAGGGCGACTTCGGGCGTTCCATGCGTTCGGGTGAACCGGTGCTCGATGCGATCGGGGCGCGGCTGCCGGTCACCCTCGAACTGATGGTGCTGACCGTGCTCGTCTCGCTCAGCCTGTCGATTCCACTTGGCGTCTGGTCAGCCTACCGGCAGGGCCGGGTTGTTGACCGGGCCACCATGAGCGTCTCTCTGGTGTTCCTGTCTTCGCCCTCGTTTTTGGTAGGCGTGTTGTTGATCTACTTCGTGGCGCTGAAATTGCAATGGCTGCCGGCGTCCGGCTTCGTTCCGCTTGGCGAAAGCGTGTCGGGCAATCTCAAATCCATGGTGCTGCCGGTGCTGGCGCTGGCTTTGCACGACTTACCGATCTACGTGCGCGTGCTGCGCAGCGAAATGATCCAGACGCTGCAACAGAATTTCATCCTGCTGGCGCGTGGCATGGGTCTGTCGGTGGTGCGCATCTTGGTCGGCAATGCTCTGCGGCCGGCTTCGCTGAACCTGGTTACCACAGTGGGGCTGAACGTTGGGCGCATGCTCGGCGGCGCGCTGACCATCGAGGTGCTGTTTGGTCTGCCCGGCCTGGGACAGCTGCTTGTCGAATCCATCTACCAGAAGGAGTTTCTCGTGATGCAGGCGATCGTGCTTTTTGTCGCCATCAGTTTCATCGCCATCAACCTGCTGGTGGACCTCATCTACTTCCTGCTCGACCCGCGACTGCGCGATGAACGGGGGGGCGCATGAGGGTGGCGCTGACTGACCGCGCTGATGCCGTGTCGCGGCGGCGCAATACCCGGCGGTTGCTTGGCTTGTGGATGCCGGCCGGCTGGTTGACTCTGGTGGCGCTGGCAGCCGTTCTGGCACCCTGGTTGCCATTGCGCGACCCACTGGAGCAGGACCTGCTGCTGATGCTTGCACCACCCGGTGAAGGCCACTGGCTCGGCTCCGACGGTTTGGGGCGTGACGTATTGTCCCGGATCGTGTTCGGCCTGCGCATCACGCTGACCGTCGCACTGGGGTCGGTGACTGTGGGCGTGCTGATCGGTGGGCTTTTTGGTTTACTGGCCGGCTACTACCGCGGGAACGTGGAGCGTTGGATCCTGGCGGCCAACAACATCCTGATGGCGTTCCCGCCGCTGGTGTTGGTGTTGGCGCTGATGTCCTATCCCGGTGCAGCGCTGCCAAAGGTGATCCTGGCGCTTGGCCTGGTGTTCGCCAGTTCCTTCACGCGCATTACGCGGGTCAACACGCTGATGTTCGCGCAACAGAGCTTCGTCATGGCCGCGCGCGCCACCGGCATGCGCGACCTGCGCATCATGATGCGGGAGATCGTGCCCAACCTGGTCACGCCGGTCATGGTGTATGCCTTGCTGATGGTGGCGCTGGCCGCAGTGGCCGAAGGCACTCTGAGTTTTCTGGGCCTCAGCGTTCCTCCGCCGATGCCGACGCTGGGCGGGATGATCGCGGCCGAGGTCAGCAACATGCACGAGGCGCCGCACGCAGTGTTCTTCCCTGCGCTGGTGTTCTTCGTCACCATTTTTGCGTTGAACCGTGTGGGCGAGTATGTGCAGCGCTCACTGGACGTTCGGGAGAGTGCAGCATGATGGCTGAACAAGCGACGCAGGCCCTGGAGACGCGGTTGCTCCAGGTCGAGAATCTGCAGACGCGATTTGCTACGCCCCATGGCCTGGTACGTGCCGTCGATGGTGTCAGCTTGCAGCTGAACAGAGGCGAGACGCTGGGTGTGGTTGGCGAGTCGGGCTCGGGAAAATCGATACTGGCGCGCAGCCTGATGGGACTGCTGCCGCCGGCACCCTACAGCCAGCGCTCCGGCCGCATCCTGCTGTCGGGACGCGACATCGCCGCGCTGGATGAGGCTCAACTGTCCACAGTGCGCGGGCGTGAGATCGCGATGATCTTCCAGGACCCCATGACTTCGCTGAACCCGGTTCTGACCATTGGCCAGCAGATCATCCAGGTGCTGCGTCGCCACACCGACCTGGGCGAGCGCGCTGCCCGCGAACGGGCGGTCGAATTGCTGCAGCAGGTGAGGATTCCGGCGCCCGAGAGGCGCGTGCACGACCACCCGCACCATCTTTCGGGCGGCATGCGACAGCGCGCGGTGATCGCGATCGCGCTGGCCTGCGGGCCGCGCTTGCTGATCGCGGATGAACCAACGACGGCGCTGGACGTGACCGTGCAGGCGCAAATCCTGCAACTGCTGCGCAGCCTGCAGGAGGTGCACCACATGGCGCTGGTGCTGATCAGCCACAACCTGGGCGTGGTGGCGCAGATGTGCGACCGCGTCGCTGTCATGTACGCCGGCCGCATCGTCGAGGAAGCCCCGACTGCCGACCTGTTCGCCGCGCCCCGCATGCGCTACACCGAGGCGCTCATGAAGTCCATGCCCCGGCTGGATGCGCCCAGCCACGCTCTGCTGTACGTGATTGGCGGGCGCCCGCCCAACCTTGCGCAGCCGGTTCCCGGCTGCGGTTTTGCGCCACGCTGCCGCGATACCGTTGCAAGCTGCGCGAGCATGTCACCAGCCGAGTCAATGGCCGGAGAACGGCACCGCTTCGCATGCTGGAATCCTTTGCAAGGAGTCAATGATGGCCGGTAATGGAACTGCGGCGTTGCGCGCCGCAGATCTGGCGCTGCTGCGTGTGGAGAACTTGGTTCGTGTCTACCGGGCCAAAGGCGGGCAGCGCGTGCAGGCGGTCTCAGACGTATCCTTCGACCTGCTGCCTGGAGAGACGCTGGGCGTGGTCGGCGAATCGGGCTGCGGCAAGTCGACGCTGGCCAAGGCCCTGATGATGCTGGCTCCACCCACGGCCGGGACCATCTGGTTCGAACGCTCGCCCTTGACAGGTCGTAGCGAGGCAGTTCTACGAGCCATGCGACCGCGCCTGCAGATGGTGTTTCAGGACCCGGTCTCGTCGTTGAATCCACGGCAGACCATGCAGAAAATTGTCGAGACTCCGCTGGAGGTGCATGGCCTCGGCACCGCGGCCGAAAGGCGGGAGCGTGCGCACCAGATGCTGGCCGCCGTCGGACTCGATGCGGACCAGGTTGGCCAGCGGCGTCCGCACGAGTTGTCGGGCGGGCAATGCCAGCGTGTCAGCATCGCGCGCGCGTTGGTGCTGCAGCCTTCGCTATTGGTTTGCGACGAGCCGGTGTCGGCGCTGGACGTGTCGGTGCAGGCGCAGGTGGTGAACCTGCTGGAGCAGGCGAAGAAAGACTTCGCGTTGACCATGGTGTTCATCTCGCACGATCTGTTGGTGGTGAAGTCCATCAGCGACCGTGTGATGGTCATGTATCTGGGCAAAGTTTGCGAAATAGGGGCTGCAGACGAGGTTTATTCCAGGCCCGCTCACCCTTACACACGCATGTTGCTCGATGCCATTCCCGATCCGCAACGACCGAGGGCGCTGGCGACGCCGGACAACGGGGAGACGCCGTCGCCCATGAATATGCCGGGTGCTTGTCGATTTCATACGCGCTGCGTGCAGGCAACCGCGCTGTGCGCCCGTGAGGAGCCTGTGTTGCAGGCATGCGGGGATGATCATTTTGTCGCCTGCCATCACCCGCAGAGTGATTGGATTTCCGGCTCCGGAGAATAGAAACTATTGTGCCGAAGCGTACACGTAGTCGGTTCATCCACAACCTGCCATTGGGGTTGCATCTGGTACCTCTGCACAGAGGTTATGACGGTTTGCCGCAAGCTGGTACCGGATAGGCCTTGGCCAGCTTTTGCCTGGCCTTGTCCGTAGAGAACATCCAGTGGATGCGAGCACCGCTGGCATTTCGCAGATGCTCCCACGCCTCAATCTCAGCAATGAGCCGCTCACGGCAATCAATGCGGCGATCCAGACACTGGCGCCGCAGCACACCGATCTCGATCTCCACCATGTTCAACCAACTGGCGTGCTTGGGGGTGTAGTGGAACTCAATGCGCTGCAGGATGCGGCGTGCCTCTTGTGGTGGCATGGATTGGTACAGCGCAGCAGCCGTGTGCGTTGACAGGTTGTCCAGCACGAGGCGGATGCGCTCGGCCTGCGGGTAGTGGATGTCCACCAGATCACGCATGCACTGGGCAAAGTCCTGGGCCATGCGCCGCTCGGTGACTTTGACCTTGCGCCAGCTGCGATGCGCATCGAGGAAGACAAACAGATTGGCGGTGCCGTTGCGCTTGTATTCGTAGTCATAGCGCAAGGGCTGGCCCGGCTCGGCCGGGATCGGCTGGCGCACCTCACCAATGAGCTGGGTCGGGCTTTCATCGAAACACACCACCGGCTGCTGCGGGTCGGGGTCTTGGGCATACAAGTCGAGCACGTCCTCCATGCGCGCCACGTATTCAGCGTCAACCTTGGGGATGCACCACATGTCCTTGCGCCAAGGCTTCAGATCATTCTCGGCCAGGCGCCTGCGTACCGTCTCGCGCGATAGTGCTTCGTGCTCGGTCAGCTTCACGAACTCATCGGCCAGCAATTCCAGCGTCCAGCGCGCACGCCCGGCTGGCGGATTGGCGCAGGCCGTGGCAATCAGCAGGGCCTGCTCTTTGCCGCTGAGCTTGCGCTGCGCTCCAGCCCGAGCCTGCTCGGCAAGCGCAGCCTCCAGGCCCAGCTCCACGAAGCGGCGCTTGGTACGGTACACCGTGGATTCACCCACCGCCACGGTAGCGGCAATGCTCGCGTCATCGCGGCCAGCGTGAGCAGCCAGCAGAATTTGTGCTCGCTTGAGCGTGCGGGCCGCATGCTTGCCTGCGCCCAGCAAGGTGGCAAGCATTTCTTGCTCGGACGGCTCAAGTTCGACTCGATACTGTAGATTCATTCGGATGGCTTCCTTCAAGGAGCCTCCTTTGATCGCTGGAGTCAAGAATGGATCAACAAATGGATCAAAAATCGATGGCGTTGTCTGAGCCACGTTCAGGCTGCCCGGGGTTCACCAACAAGCAAGGCCAGTATCTGGCTTTCATCTGGGCCTATGGACTGATCAACGCTCGCGCACCGGCTGAGCGTGATATGCAGCGCTTTTTTGGTGTCACCGCACCGTCCATCCATCAGATGGTGCTCCATCTCGAACGCGATGGACTGATCCGCCGCCAAGCGGGCATGGCGCGCAGTATCGAACTGCTCATTGACCACAACTGCTTGCCTGTCCTGCAGCCCTGCCATTCCGTCAAAACCTCTGTGCAGCGGTACTAGTCCACCGCATCATTGAATAAGCACCTGTCGAATGCGCCGTGATGGATCGTCGTACTTCCACTTGATGGGCTTGGGATTCTTGTGGTGTTCGCGGATGTAGCGCATCAGCTTTCGCCCCAAGTCCTGCACCGAGGTAAATACGCCGCAGGTTATGACATCACGCTGAATGCGCGAGAACCAGTTCTCCACTTGGTTCAGCCACGACGAGTACGTGGGTGTGAAGTGCATGCGCACGTTGCCGTACCGTACAAGGAAGTCCCGCACGCGTTGGGTCTTGTGGCTGCTGACGTTGTCGCAGATGAACCAGACACACTGAGTGTGTGTGTACTCAGTGGCCACGCCCATTGCGCGATGCAACGGCACCGCTTGCTGGCTGGCTGATCATGCGTGCAGTTTCGGATACGACCGACAGGCCCACGGCCAGCGCATGGCGACGTTGCGGACCATGGGGCCGCATAGCCCATTGCGCCGCCGATGCGGCCATGGCCAGAGGTTGGTCGCAGCGGCACGATCGCACCCGGACAGGATCAATGGCCGGTGAAGCGGGCGGGGCGTTTTTCCAGAAAATGCGCCACTCCCTC
>Ga0081606_1000185_pt1 | contig 12661 bp, 13 predicted proteins | sample EareggfetidaYelm_FD_71127 | JGI IMG/M metagenome (GOLD analysis project Ga0081606, IMG submission 71127) | Earthworm egg capsule microbial community from the University of Washington, USA - E. fetida Yelm (SPADES assembly) (version 2) | ecosystem: Host-associated > Annelida > Reproductive system... | reverse complement strand
GCGCGACAATCGGCGACCATGATGGAGGAAAACCAAACCATGTTCCCCTTGCAACTGCAGGTGGCCCCCGACAAGAACGACCCCGCGCCGCTGATTCTCTACCACGGGCGCAACTGCCCTGATGGCTTTGGCGCTGCGCTGGCCGCCTGGCTGTACTACGGCGACAGCGCCCAATACCTGGGGCTGGACCACGGCGAGATCCATACCGTCGACGACCTGCCACCGGTGCAGGGCCGGGCGGTCTACATCCTGGACTTTTCTTTTGCGCCCGCCGTGCTGCGCGCGATCGACGAGCGCGCCGCCAAACTGGTGCTGCTCGACCACCACAAGAGCGCGGCCGAGAAACTCACCGGCTTTGCCTGCCGCTGCGGCGTGTTGCACTTTGACATGCGCAAATCGGGCGCGCGCCTGGCCTGGGAATTCTTTCACCCGCACCAGACCCTCCCCGCGCTGTTCAGGTATGTGGAAGACCGCGACATCTGGAAATGGGAATTTGCCGAGAGCGCGGGCTTCTTGTCGGCGCTCGACATGGAGCGGCAGGACTTTGCGCGCTGGCACGAACTGGCGACCCTCGCGCCCGAGGAATTGAGCCTGTTCATCGCGCGCGGCGCCGCCATGGACGCAAAGTACCGCAAGCTCGCAGCCGACATTGCCGAAGGCGCGCAGCCGCTGGTGTTCAACGGCATCGAGGGGCTGATGGTCAACGCCCCCGGCATGTTCCACAGCCTGGTGGGCGACATGCTGTCGGCCCGCTGCGGCAGCTTCGCGCTGCTGTGGAGCGCCGACGCCAGCGGCGTGAAAGCGGGGCTGCGCGCGCAGCGCCATTTCGACTGCATCGCGCTGGCCGAGAGCATGGGCGGTGGCGGCCATGCCCAGGCCTGCGGCTTCAGGATGAGCGTGGCCCGCCTGCCCGAACTGCTGACGGGACGGTTCGACGCATAATCGACCGCCCCGCAGGGCCGGGGGCCGCACCCGAGCCGCCTGTCCCGCACCCGATTGCCGCCATGCACCAACGCCGATTCCACCGCCTCGCGGCGGCCCTGGTCCTTGCCTTGTGCCTTGCAAGCGCTTCGTGGACTGGCGCCAGCGCCCAATCCGGCCTGGGCTTCGGGGCCGCCGGCAGCAGCGTGGTCGCCACGCCCCATCTGCGGGCCGAACTGCTGGCCCATGCGCCCCAGGGCGTGACAGCCGGCCAGCCGTTGTGGCTCGGCCTGGCCATCGACCACCAGCCCGGGTGGCACACCTACTGGAAGAACCCGGGAGATTCGGGCCTGCCGATCGAACTGGACTGGACCCTGCCGGCCGGGCTGGAGGCGGGCGAAATCGCCTGGCCCCTGCCCCGAAAAATCGCCATCGGCACGCTGCTCAACTTCGGCTACGAAGGCGCCATGCTGCTGCCCGTTCCCGTGACCGTGGCCAGCACCTTCGCGCCTGGCCCGCTGGCGCAGGACATCCGCATCGACCTGCACGCCTCGTGGCTGGTCTGTCGCGAGACCTGCCTGCCCGAAGAGGGCCGATTCACGCTGCAACTGCCGATCCGCAGCAGCACGGCGCTCAACGGCGCAGCGTTCGAGGCGGCTTGGCAGGCCCGGCCCCGGCCGCTGGCCGATGGCGCGCAGGGCCAGGCGCAACCCGACGGCCAGCATCTGCAAATCAGCGTGCCCGGCCTGCCGGCGGCGCTGCGCGGCAAAACCCTGGACCTGTTCCCCGAGACCCCGCAAATCATCGCAAGCGCCAGCCCATGGACCCAGGCCTGGAACGGCAACCTGTGGACCGCCCGCATCCCGGTATCGCCCGAGCGCAGCAGCAGCCCCGCGACGCTGCCCGTGGTGCTGGTCGAGCAAAGCGCCGAACGCGCTGTCGGGCAGGGCGCCGAGCGCCCGGGCTACCGTGCCGAGCTCCAGGTGCCCGGGCCATGGCCCCCGGTCGCCGCCGTGGCCGGCGTATCGCCTGCGCTCCAGAGCGCGCTCGAAGCCAACGCGGCGCAGGCCGCCGGCACTGCCGCATCCGGCGTATCCACCGTATCCGGCGCCCCGGCGCCCGCACTCCTGGCCGCATTGTTGGGCGCGCTGCTCGGCGGTCTGATCCTGAACCTGATGCCCTGCGTCTTCCCGATACTGGCCATCAAACTCGTCGGTTTTACCCGGCATGGCGCAGGGCATGGCGCCGGGAGCGCCCAACGCGCCCGACATGCCCTGCGTGCAAATGGCCTGGCCTACACCGCCGGCGTGCTGCTGTCGTTCATCGCGCTCGGCGCGCTGATGCTGGGCCTGCGCGCGGCGGGTCAGGCCATAGGCTGGGGCTTTCAGTTGCAGTCGCCCGCCGTGGTGGCAGCGCTGGCGGCACTGTTCACGCTGATCGCGCTGAACCTGGCAGGGGCGTTCGAGTTCGGGCATTTGCTGCCATCGTCGCTGGCCGGCCTGCACCTGCGGCACCCGGTGGCGGATTCGTTCCTGACCGGCGTGCTGGCCGTGGCCGTGGCATCGCCCTGCACCGCGCCATTCATGGGCGCTGCGCTGGGCCTTGCGGCCCAACTGCCCGCATCCTGGGCGCTGGCCGTGTTTGCGGCGCTGGGCCTGGGTCTGGCCCTGCCCTGCCTGGTCGCCAGTTGGGTGCCCGCCGTGGCCCGCGCACTGCCGCGTCCCGGCGCATGGATGGACATTGCGCGCCGGCTCCTGGCCTTTCCCATGTTCGCCACCGTGGTCTGGCTGGTGTGGGTGCTGGGGCAGCAAAGCGGCATCGACGGCGCCGGCGCGCTGCTGATCTTGCTGGTGGGCCTGGGCCTGGTGGTATGGGCCATGTCGCTGACCGGCCGCGCCCGCCGGTGGATGGCCACCGGTTCGATCGCCGTGATGGCGCTGCTGCTCTGGGCCTTTGCGCCGCAGGTGATCCGGCTGGCGCCCGCCACGCCGAGCGCCGACGCCGGCACCCGCTGGCAAGCCTGGGCGCCGGGCGCTGCCGAGCAGATCGTGGCCAGCGGCCGCCCGGTGTTCGTCGACTTCACCGCCGCCTGGTGCGTGACCTGCCAGTACAACAAGCAGACCACGCTGGCCAACGCCGAGGTGCTGGCCGACCTGGCCCGCAAAAACGTGGCCCTGCTGCGCGCCGACTGGACGCGCCGCGACCCCGCCATCACCGCCGCCCTGACCGCCCTGGGGCGCAGCGGAGTGCCCGTGTACGTGCTCTACCGGCCCGGCCATCCCCCGCTGCTGCTGCCTGAAGTCCTGAGCGTGGCGCAACTGCGCGCCGCCATTGCCGGGCTGTAGCGGCCGGACGGGCAGCGCCTGCGCGGCCTGGCCCCGTATCTCCAGGCCATCGGGTTCAACCCATTGGCCGATCCGCAGTTGCCGATGCGCTCGGGCATTGCCAAATGCGCTCGGGCATTGCAGCCGTGACCGGCATCGGGCCTTACCCGCGCAGCAGCTTGTCTTGCGCCAGTATCAGCGCCGCAGGGTGGCCCGAAAGCACCAGGGTATCGCCTTCGGCGAGCAGCGCAGCGTCCACGGCGGCGCCCGGGCGGCCGTCGCTGCGGCGCCGGCTCACCACCCGCACACCGATGGCGGGCAGCGCCAACTGGCCCAGGCTTTTGCCCAGCGCGGTGGAGCCGGCGGGCAGGTTGATGCTCGACAGGCGCTCCTGGTCGATCTCGTTGACGGTGTCGTCGTCGGCGCCGTGGAAATAACCGCGCAGCAACTGGTAACGGGCATCGCGCTGCTCTTGCACCAGCCGCAACACCCGGCGCATCGGCACCCCCACCAGCGCCAGCGCATGGCTGGCCAGCATCAGCGAGCCTTCGATGGTCTCGGGCACCACTTCGGTGGCGCCGGCTCGTTGCAGCGCATCCAGGTGCAGGTCGTCCTGCGTGCGCACCACCACGGGCACCTGGGGCGCATGGGAGCGGGCGTTGGCCAGCACCTTCAGCGCGGCCGGCACATCGGCGTAGGTGATCGCCACGGCGCTGGCCCGCACCAAGCCCGCCGCCATCAGCGCTTGCAGGCGCGTGGCGTCGCCATACACCACCGAGTCACCGGCCGCTGCGGCCTGGTGCACACGGTCCGGGTCCAGGTCGAGCGCCATGTAGGGGATGCGCTCGTGCTCGAGCATGCGCGCCAGGTTCTGCCCGCAGCGGCCGTAGCCGCAGATGAGCACATGCCCGCTGGTGTTGATCGACTTGCGCGCGATCGATGTCATTTGCAGCGATTGTTGCAGCCAGTCGCTGGCCACCAGCCGCATCACGATGCGGTTGCTGTGCATGATCAGGAAGGGCGTGGCCAGCATCGACAGCACCATGGCCGCCAGGATGGGGTTCATCAGCGCGGCCTGCACCAGGCCATTGCTGCTGGTCAGCGACAGCAGCACAAAGCCGAACTCGCCGGCCTGGGCCAGATACAGCCCCGTGCGCAGCGCCACCCCGGCGGTGGCGCCCATGCCGCGTGCCAGCGCCAAGATGATCGCCAGCTTGAAAATCAGCGACACCGTGAGCAGCGCCAGCACCAAGGCCCAGCGCTCCAGCAGGATATGCCAGTCGAGCAACATGCCGATGGTGATGAAGAACAGCCCCAGCAGCACATCGTGGAACGGTCGGATGTCCGTGCCCACCTGGTGGCGGTACTCGGTTTCGGACACCAGCACGCCGGCAATGAAGGCGCCCAGGGCCAGGCTCAACCCGGCCAGTTCCGTCAGCCAGGCCAGGCCCAGCGTGATCAGCAGCAGGTTGAGCATGAACAGCTCATCGCTCTTGCGCCGCGCCACCAGCGTCAGCCACCAGCGCATCAGCCGCTGTCCGCCGATGAGCAGCAGACCCACCAGCAGGATGGCCTTGAGCAAGGCCCAGGCCAGCGCGGGCAATAGCTGCCCGGGGGCCGATCCGAGTGCCGGAATCAACACCAGCAGCGGCACCACCGCCAGATCCTGAAACAGCAAAACGCCCATCACCCACCGGCCATGCACGCTTTCCAGTTCGGCCCGCTCGACCATCAGCTTGACCACGATCGCGGTGCTGCTCATGGTCATCACGCCGGAGAGCGCCAACGCGGTCTGCCAGCCCATGTCCCAGACGCCGCCGATCCAGTGCGACAGCAGCAGCGCCACGCCCGTGACCAGCGCCATGGTCGCCACCACCTGCATCAACCCCAGGCCAAACACCTGCCGGCGCATCGCGCGCAGCTTGGGCAGGCTGAATTCCAGCCCGATGGCAAACATCAGGAACACCACGCCAAACTCGCCCAGGTGCCGCACCCCTTCGGAGTTCTGCGCCAGCGCCAGCGCATGGGGGCCGATCAGCACGCCAGCGACCAGGTAGCCCAGCATCGGGGGCAGTTTGAGACTGCGGCAGGCCACCACGCCCAGCACCGCGGCCAGCAGGTACATCAGGGTGAGCGCAAGAGAGGACATGGCCCGGATGCTATCCGACAGGCGCGCCATCCCGGAGGTGCGCCATCCCGCAGGTGCGCCATACCCCGGTCGATAGAATCCCCGCATGACCCGCGCCTGCCCCACGCTGCCCCCTTTCGACGCCCAACAGGCCCTGCGCATGGCCCGCGCGACCTTTGACATCGAAGCGGCGGCGCTGACCGGGCTGGCGGCCAGGGTGGATGGCGTGTTCGCCCAGGCCGTGCAGTTGGTGCTCCGAACCCGGGGCCGCATGGTCGTCATGGGCATGGGCAAGAGCGGCCATGTGGGGCGCAAGATTGCCGCCACGCTGGCCTCGACCGGCACCCCCGCATTCTTCGTCCACCCCGCCGAGGCCAGCCATGGCGACCTGGGCATGGTCACCGGCGACGATCTGGTGCTGGCGCTTTCCAACAGCGGCGAAAGCGCCGAACTGACGGCCATCTTGCCGGTGCTCAGGCGCCTGGGCACCCCGCTGATCGCGCTGACCGGCGGTTTGCAATCCACGCTGGCGCGCCATGCCGAGTTGGTGCTCGACTGCAGCGTACAGCGCGAAGCCTGCCCGCTGAACCTGGCCCCCACGGCCAGCACCACGGCCCAACTGGCAATGGGCGATGCCCTGGCCGTGGCGCTGCTCGACGCCCGTGGGTTCCGCCCCGAAGACTTTGCCCGATCGCACCCCGGCGGCGCGCTCGGGCGCAAACTGCTCACCCATGTGAGCGATGTCATGCGCCGTGGCCCGGAGATTGCGCGCGTGCCACCCGAGGCCAGCTTCAGCGCGCTGATGCGCGAGATGAGCGCCAAGGGCCTGGGCGCATCGGCCATCGTGGATGCGGCCGGCCAAGTGCTGGGCATCTTCACCGACGGCGACCTGCGCCGCCGCATCGAAGCCGGGGCCGAACTGCGCAGCGCCACGGCGGCCCAGGTGATGCAGACCAACCCGCGCTGCATCGCGCCCGACGCGCTGGCCGTAGACGCCGCCGAAATGATGGAGACCCATGCCATCACCAGCGTACTGGTGATCGACAGCGCAGGCCGGCTGACCGGGGTGGTGCATATCGGCGACCTGATGCGCGCCAAGGTGATTTGATCCATGGCCCCGGCCCTGCAGATCGACCCCGCCTTGCTGCTGCGCGCCCAAGGCCTGCGCGTGGTGTTTTTCGATGTCGACGGCGTGCTGACCGATGGCGGCCTGTACTTCGGCGCATCGGGCGAGACCCTCAAGCGCTTCAACACCCTGGACGGCCAGGGTCTGACGCTGCTGCAAAAAGCCGGCATCACCCCGGCCGTGATCACCGGGCGCGACAGTGCGCCGCTGCGCCTGCGCCTGCAAGCCCTGGGCGTCCAACATGCCGCTTTCGGCGTCGAGGACAAGCGCCCGGCAGCCGAGCAGATATTGACCACGCTCGGTCTGACCTGGTCCCAGGCCGCCGCGATGGGCGACGACTGGCCCGATCTGCCGCTGCTGCGCCGCAGCGCGTTCGCCTGCGCGCCGGCCAATGCGCAGATCGAAGTGCGCCACGCCGCCCACTTCGTCACCCGGGCCTGCGGCGGCGACGGCGCAGCGCGCGAACTGTGCGACCTGCTGCTCGTGGCCGCCGGCCGCTATGCGGCATTGCTGGCGGACTTTGACGCATGAGCGCCCGCCCCGTGATGCACCGGCTCCAGCAGGGCTGGGACCAGCTCTTGCAATACCTGCCCGTCGCCCTGATGGGACTGCTGGCACTGGGCAGTTGGTGGCTGGTGCGCAACGCACCGATGCCCCAGTGGCCCATCCTCGAGCGCCAGCAACGACACCAGCCGGACTACGTGATGAAGACCTTCTCCGTCAAGAATTTCGATGCCGCCGGACGCCTGCAAAGCCAGGTGCAGGGCCGGGAACTGCGCCACTACCCCGACACCGGCATGTTGGAGATCGACCAGGCGCATATGCGCTCGATCAGCCCCGAGGGCCAGATCACCGTGGCCACGGCCAACCGCGCGCTGAGCAACGCCGACGGCTCGCAGGTGCAGCTTTTCGGCAATGCCATCGTCACCCGCGAGCCCTTGCCCGCCAAACCCGGAACGCCGGCCCGGCCCCGGCTGGAGATGCGCAGCGAATTCCTGCAAGCCTTTACCAGCGCCCATGCCGAGCGCGTGCGTTCGGACCAGCCCGTCACGCTCACCCGGGGGCGCGACCGCTTCACGGCCGACGGCATGGAGTACGACCACCGCAGCCAGGTATTGCAACTGCGCGGACATGTGCGCGGGGTGCTGATGCCAGGCCCCTGAACCATCGCCCCCATCGCCCCATCCGCCCCTATGGCTCCCATCGCACCCGGCCGGGTTGCTCCCGTTGCCTTGCTCCCCCCATGAATCATCCCCTGGTCTTCATCACCGGCGCCTCCAGCGGCATTGGCCAGGCGCTGGCCCTGCGCTTTCATCGCGCGGGCTATCGCCTGGCCCTGGTGGCGCGCCGAACGGCCGAGATCGAAGCCTGGGCCGGCGCAGCAGGAATCGGCGCCGGCAGCCATGAAATTTACCGCGCAGATGTCGCAGTGGCAGAGCGCATCATCGCCGCCGGCCAGGACTGCATTGCCCGCCAGGGCTTGCCGGATGTGGTCATCGCCAACGCCGGCATCAGCGTGGGCATGGACACGGCCGAACGGGACGACATCGAAATGATGGCGCGCACCTTTGCCACCAACAACATCGGCATGGCCGCCACATTCCAGCCCTTCGTGAACGCGATGGCCCGGCGGCGCAGCGGCACACTGGTCGGCATCAGCAGCGTGGCCGGCATCCGGGGCCTGCCGGGACATGGCGCGTACTGCGCCAGCAAAGCGGCGGTGATCAGCTACTGCGAAAGCCTGCGCGGCGAGATGCGCCCGCACGGGGTGCGCGTGGTGACGCTGCTGCCGGGCTATATCGACACCCCGCTGACACGCCCGAACCGCTACCGCATGCCGTTTCTGATGCCGGCCAGCGACTTTGCCGATCGCGCCTTCCGGGCCATCGGCGCCGGCCTGAGCTACCAGGTCATCCCCTGGCAAATGGGGGTGGTGGCCACACTGCTGCGCATGGCGCCGAACGCGCTGCTGGACCGCCTGCTCGCCGGCCGGCCGCGCAAGCGCCGCCAGACCGATCTGCTGCCATGAAAAAGCCCCCTTGAAGGGGGCTGTGGCGGGAACCCCCTCAAGGAGGCCCGTGCGAAAAGCCCCCGAGGGGGCAGGCTCGTGCGCCAGGGAACCAGCAGCCGCTGTCGTGCCAGGAAATCCCCGCCAACGGATCAGGGATCAGTAGCCGCTGTTGTTGCCGCCACCGTAGCCACCGCCGCCGCGACCACCACCGCCGCCACTGCGGTTGCCAGAGCCGTAAGGGCTGCGGAAACCGCCTTCGCTGCGCCCCCCGCCGTAGCCGCCGCCTTCACGACCGCCACCATAGCCGCCACCGCCGCCGCCCTCACGGCCACCGCCGTAGCCGCTGCGACCGCCTCCGCCGCCACCACCATAACCACCGCCGCCACCCCCTCCGCCGCCGCCGTAGCCACCGCCGCCACTGCGGGGCGGACGAGGCTCCATCGGGCGGGCTTCATTGACGACGATGCTGCGCCCGCCCAGAGGCTGGCCGTTCATGCCGTTGATGGCGGCCTGGGCTTCGGCATCGCTGCCCATTTCGACGAAACCAAAGCCCTTGGATCGGCCCGTGTCGCGCTCCATCATGACCTTGGCGCTGGCGACGGCACCGAATTGGCCAAAGGCCTGCTCCAGGTCGCCGTCGCGCACCGAGTACGGCAAGTTGCCGACGTACAGTTTGTTGCCCATCGAGGGACTCCTCAAAAACACATGGAAAAAGCGATGGAGTCCCGAAAACGCAGCCAGCTAATCTCAATGACGCTCTCAGCGCGAAACTGACGGATCACCGCAAACTTGGGGGAAACGGGGGAAACCCCGCCGGGCCATTATGCGCCACACTTTGGCCAAAAAAGCAAGCGGCACGGCGCTCTGTGGGGGCGATGCCGCATGGACATGAAAAAAGGAGCCATCAGGCTCCTCGATAGGGGGGATCGACGCGGGGGTCGGTATGGAACGAGGGGTCGGATGACCCCTCGCGCATCAGAGCCGGCCCCGGGGAGTGCCCATCAAGAGAGAGGGGGGGCTTTCTCAGTAGCTGCCACGGCCACCGCCGTAACCACCACCGCCGCCGCTACTGCGGCCACCGCCATAACCGCCGCCACCGCCACCGGCGCCACCACCGAAACCGCCGCTGCGCGGAGCGCGGGGTTCCATGGGGCGGGCTTCGTTGACCACCAGATCACGGCCGCCGAAGTTCTGGCCATGCACGCCCTGGATCGCGGCCTGCGCCTGCGCGTCGCTGCCCATTTCGACGAAGCCGAAACCTTTGGAGCGGCCGGTGTCGCGCTCCATCATGACCTTGGCGCTGCCGACCGAGCCGTACTGGCTGAAGGTCTGCTGCAGGTCTTCGTCGCGAAAGGAATAGGGCAGATTGCCCACGTAAAGTTTGTTGCCCATGAGGGACTCCTGAAAAAACATGAAAACGCGATGGAGCCCGACGCAATCAACAAACCTGTGACGACTTCAAAGACGCGAGACTGACCATTCACCGCTGTGCCAAACGCTTTGCTGCAAGCAGCCAAAGCCCGCCCATTATCAGCCATTGGCGCGGTCTGTGGTGTTTTATTTCTGCGCCAGGGGGGTCTGTGGCCGTCTTGCGCCGCCATGGCGTGGTTTTGAGGTGAATTTCCGGGCCGGCCGCAGATCGGCCCCGGATAAGATACGCGGTTTTTGGGCATTGCCCGCCCGGTCGTCCGGCCGTTGTTCGCCCGCTGCGGGTCGAAGGATACCCCCCGATGGAAGCCTTTTTCATAGCCACCGCCTTGGTCGCGCTCGCCGAGATGGGCGACAAGACACAACTGCTTGCGCTGGTGCTGGCCGCGCGTTTTCGAAAGCCCTGGCCCATCGTGCTCGGCATTCTGGTGGCCACGCTGGTGAACCATGGCTTGGCGGGTGCCGTGGGCGCCTGGGTGACGACTTTTGCCGGCCCGCAGTTGCTGCGCTGGCTGCTGGGAGCCTCGTTCATCGCGATGGCGCTGTGGATGCTGATCCCCGACAAGCTCGATGCAGGCCAGGCGGACCACGGCTTGCGCTGGGGAGTGTTCGGCACCACGGTCATGGCCTTCTTTCTGGCCGAAATGGGTGACAAAACGCAAATTGCCACCGTGATGCTGGCGGCCCGGTACGACAGTTGGCTGTGGGTGGTCACAGGCAGCACCCTGGGCATGATGCTGGCCAATGCGCCCGTGGTCTGGCTGGGCGAGCGCATCACGCGCAAGCTGCCGATACGCATGGTGCAGTCGACGGCGGCCGTGATCTTCCTGGTGCTGGGGCTGCTGGCGATCCTGGCGCCAGCCGGCTGACCGCCCTGGCGATCGGCGCGGCCGATCGGCGGGCGCTTTTGGTATATTGGCCCGCCGCTTGTGGGCGCTCTGCGGGCGCCCGGCCCGTCCCCACCGCCCCGGCCCGGCCGCGCCGTGAGCGCTGCCGGGTTTTTTCAGATGTCGTTCATTGCCACGCCCCAGACCATGCATTTTCCGGATGCGCTGCCGCTGCAAAGCGGCGCGTCGATCCGCGACTACCACCTGGCGTTCGAGACTTACGGCCAGCTCGACGCCGAGCGCGCCAATGCCGTGCTCGTCTGCCATGCGCTCAACGCCTCGCACCATGTGGCCGGCGTTTACGCCGGGCAGGACGACAGCAAGGGCTGGTGGGACAACATGATCGGCCCCGGCAAGCCGGTGGACACCGACCGCTTCTTCGTGATCGGCGTGAACAACCTGGGTTCATGCTTTGGCTCCACCGGGCCCATGCACCCGCATCCCGACACGGGCGCGGTCTACGGCGCCGACTTTCCCGTGGTCACGGTCGAGGACTGGGTGAATGCGCAGGCCCGATTGCTGGACCAGTTGGGCATCGGACGACTGGCCGCCGTGCTCGGGGGCAGCCTCGGGGGCATGCAGGCGCTGTCCTGGACGCTGCAATACCCCGAGCGCGTGCGCCATGCGGTGGTGGTGGCCAGTGCGCCCAATCTCACCGCCGAGAACATTGCCTTCAATGAAGTGGCGCGCCGCGCCATCGTCACCGACCCGGACTTTCACGGCGGCCATTTCTACCGCCACGGCGTTATCCCGAAGCGCGGGCTGCGCATTGCCCGCATGATCGGCCACATCACCTACCTCTCGGACGATCTGATGAACGAGCGGTTTGGCCGCCAACTGCGCCAAGGTCTGGAGCTCAAATACAGCACGCAGGACATCGAGTTCCAGATCGAAAGCTACCTGCGTTACCAGAGCGACAAATTCAGCGATTACTTCGACGCCAACACCTATCTGCTGATCACCCGGGCGCTGGACTATTTCGACCCCGCCCGCAGCCATGGCGGCAACCTGACCCGGGCGCTGGCGCGGGCGCAGGCGCGTTTCCTGCTGGTCAGCTTCAGCACCGACTGGCGCTTTGCGCCCCGGCGCAGCCGCGAGATCGTCAAGGCGCTGCTGGACAACCGCCGCCGCGTGAGCTATGCCGAGATCGATGCGCCCCACGGGCACGATGCCTTCCTGCTCGACGACGCCCGCTACACGGGATTGATGCGCTCTTACTTCGAGAGCATCGCGAAGGAACTGCGATGACCGGCAAAGCGACCATGCAGGCGCTGGCACGCCTGGTGCCGCCCGGCTCGCGGGTGCTGGACTTGGGCTGCGGCGATGGCGCCATGCTCGACTACCTGCAACGCGAGCGCGGCTGCAGCGGCTACGGGGTGGAGATTGCCGACGCCAACGTGCTCGCCTGCGTGCAGCGCGGCGTCGACGTGATGCAACTGAACCTCGACGAAGGCTTGGCCATGTTCGGCGACAACTCGTTCGACGTGGTCCTGCAGATCGACACGCTACAACATCTGCGCAATGCCGAAACCATGCTGCGCGAAACCGCGCGCGTGGGCCGCACCGGTGTGGTGGCCTTTCCCAATTTTGCGCACTGGCCCAACCGCCTGTCGGTGCTGCGCGGCCGCATGCCGGTGACGCGCCGCCTGCCCTACCAGTGGTATGACACGCCCAACATCCGTGTGGGCACGTACAAGGACTTTGAAGTGCTGGCCACCAAGAACAGCCTGCGCATCCTGGATTCGTTCGGCCTGCAAGACGGGCAGGAAACGCGCTGGCTGCCGAACGCCCGCGCCGGCACGGCGGTCTTTCACTTCGAGCGCGCCTGAACGACGG
>Ga0081606_1000675_pt1 | contig 12662 bp, 11 predicted proteins | sample EareggfetidaYelm_FD_71127 | JGI IMG/M metagenome (GOLD analysis project Ga0081606, IMG submission 71127) | Earthworm egg capsule microbial community from the University of Washington, USA - E. fetida Yelm (SPADES assembly) (version 2) | ecosystem: Host-associated > Annelida > Reproductive system... | reverse complement strand
CAGCGCCCGGGCCGCATGGATGGCCGACTCGTGCGTCGACATCGGGTGCACCGTGTCGTTGATGTTCTCCAGGTAGATCTTCCAGTTGCAGTGGATGATGTTGCGCAGCACGCCGCCGCCGACGCTGAGCCGGCCTTCGGGGGAGCGCTCGACCATGTCGTCGATGGCGCCCAGCACCGGGCCGAAGTAGTCCTCGAACGAGGGGCCGGTATCGGACAGCCGCACGAAGACGAAGTCGCGGTACAGCTTCAGATGCTTGACCACCGACAGCCCCTGCCCCGACGCGCAGGCTTTGAGCTGCGTGCCTTCGTAGCCGTTTTTCAGCGGCAGCCCGAGCGGCGCGCCGTCGAGCTGGTAGGTCCATGCGTGGTAGGGGCAGCGCAAGAAGCGGCCGGTGTTGCCGCTCTCGTCCGTGAGCAACTGCGCGCCTTTGTGGGCGCAGCGGTTGTACAGCGCGCGCACTGCGCCGTCGGGCTGGCGCACCATCAGCAGCGGCCGCCCGGCGATGTCTTGCGCGACAAAGTCGCCAGGCCCGGGCACCTGGCTCGCGTGGCCCAGGAAGAGCCAGGTGTTGGCGAACAGGTGCTGTCGTTCGAGCGCGAAAAGCTCCTCGCTCAGGTACAGGTCGCGGTGCACCCGGTCGCCCTGCACCAGCGCTGCGACGCGATCGGGACGGTCGCGATAGACGGTCATGGCGCTGTGCCCGGTGGCTGGGGCGGTGGGGCTACGGCACCAGTTTCCATTGGCCTTTGTCGAGCTGGACGACGACGCGCGAGCGCTCGTCCGAGCCATAGCGGTCGGTCGGCTTGAAGTTGTAGACGCTGTGCGCGCCGACCAACTCCCTGGTGCCCACGATGGCATCGCGCAGCGCCAGCCGGAACTGCGCCGTGCCAGGCTCGGCCTTGCTGGCGAGCGCGCGCTGCGCGGCATCGAGGTAGATCGTCCAGGCATCGAAGCTGTAGGCCCAGAAGGTGTCGGTGGGCGCAGCGCCTTCGGACTTTTGGTAGGCGGCGCGAAACTCCAGCGCGACCTTCTTCATCGGGTGGGTGTCAGGCAGTTGCTCGGCCACCACCACCGGCCCCGTGGGCACCTGCACGCCTTGGACCGACGGGCCGCCGACACGGATGAAGTCGGGGTTGATCAGCGAGTGCATGCCGTAGATCTTGCCCTTGTAGCCGCGCTCGGCCAGCGCCAGGTATGGCAGCGCGCCGGGCGTGCCCGAGGCGCCGGTGATCACCGCGTCGGGGCGCAGCGCGACGATCTTGAGCACCTGTCCGGCCACCGACGAAGCGCTGCGCGCATAGCGCTCGTTGGCCACTACTTCGATGCCGGCCGCAGGCGCCGACTTGGTGAGCGCGTCGTACACCAGGTCGCCCCAGGAGTCGGAAAAGCCGATGTAGGCCAGCGTCTTCACGCCGGCCTGCTTCATCTTCTCGACCATCGCGCTCATCATCAATGGCGCGGGCTGCGGCAATGTCACCATCCACGCGCCCTCCGCGCCGGGCAGGTCGGCGTTGGCGATGGCGATCAGCGGCGTCTTCGTCTCGCGCGCCACGCTGGCAATGGCCAGCGTGGCCGGCGCGCCGGCCGAGCCGATGATGACGTCGACCTTGTCTTCCTCGATCAGCTTGCGCGCATTGCGCGCGGCCGTGGACGGGTCGGAGGCATCGTCGAGCGCGATCAACTGCACCTTGTGGCCCCCCACCTGCGAGCGGTAGGCCAGCGCGGCCTTCATGCCCTTGTCGTATGCAATGCCGAGCGACGACACCGGCCCCGACAGCGAGGTGATGAAGCCGACTTTCAGATCGGCGGCCTGTGCGCCCGCAGCGCCCAGGAGCGCAACGAGGGCGAGGGTGCGAATGTGGCGCAGGACTTTCATGGTGATGCCTCCAGTGGTGGTGGATGAAGGGGGGGGGAAAGCAAAACGAACGCCGCTCAGAGCACCAGGCTGGCGATGCTGGTGCCGCCGCAGACATAGAGCACCTGGCCGGTGACGAAGCCGCTGCCCGGTTCGGTGAAGAAGCGCACGGCGCGTGCCACGTCGGCCACTTCGCCCAGGCGCTTGACGGGCACCGAGGCCGCGAGCGCGCGTTCCTTGTCGCTGCCGGCCTGGACCAGGTCGTAGAACATGTCGGTGCGGATCGGCCCCGGCGCCACCACGTTCACCGTGATGCCGTCGGCCGCGAGCTCCAGCGCCCAGGTGCGCGCCAGGCCCAACATGCCGGCCTTGGTGGCGCTGTAGCTGGTGCGCGTGGCCAGGCCCAGCACGGCGCGCGATGACATCAGCACGACGCGGCCGAAGCGCTGCGCGCGCATGGCCGGCAAGGCCCCTTGCACGAGCGTGATGGCGCAACCCAGGTGCAGGTCGATCAGGGCGTCGAGGTCGTCGAGCTTGACGTCGGACAGCGGCGCGGCGCGGATGGCGCCGGCGTTGTGGACGATGGTGGTCGGCGCGAAGCGCTCGACGCATTCGCGCACGGCCTGCGCTGTCGCGCTGGCATCGCTCAGATCGACTTCGATGCTGTGCAGCCTCGGGTGGTCGATTCCGGCCTTGCGGCGCGCGAGCGCGAGCACCTCGTAGCCTTGCGCGAGCAGGTCGGCGCAGATCTGCTTGCCGATGCCGGCGCTGGCGCCGGTGACGAGCGCGACCCCGGGTGCGGCGCGCACTGGAGTGCCTTCGCCTTCGGCTACGGTATGAGCGCCTTCGGGCGGCCGGGCGCCGCTCATGCCGACGCTCCGACCAGGGCGAGCACGCGCAGCGGGCTGCCGCTGCCTTTTTCGATCTTCAGCGGCGGGCAGATCAGCACCCCCCCCGCTGGCGGCAGCAGATCGAGGTTGCTCAGGCACTGCAGGCCATAGCGCCCCGCGCCATGCATGTAGTAGTGGCACGGGTACGGCGGGCGCAGGTGCTGGCCCTGCCCGGCATCGGTGCCGATGGCTTCGGAGCCGAAGCCCAGCACGTCGCGCTGCTCGACCAGAAAGCGCACGGCCTCGGTGCCCGGGCCTGGCGTGTGCTGGCCCGTCTGGTCGAAGTTCTGGTACGCCTGGGGGTCGCGGCGTTTGGACCAGTCGCTGCGCATCAGCACCCACGCGCCCTTCGGGATGCGGCCGTGCGCGGCTTCGTAGCGCTCGATGTCGGCCACGCTCAGCAGGTAGTCGTCGTCGCGTTGCACCTCGGCCGAGCAGTCGATCACGCAGGCGGGCGCGATGAAGTGCTGCACGGCAATGGTGTCGACCGAGTTGTTCGGCAGATCGCGGCCCGAGATCCAGTGGATCGGCGCGTCGAAGTGCGTGCCGGTGTGCTCGCCGCAGGAGAAGTTGTTCCAGTACCAGCCCGGGCCGCGCTCGTCGTACCTGGACACCTCCTCGATGCGAAAGGGCCAGCACTGCCCCATCTCGGGCGGCAGCGCGATCTGCGGGAACCCGGGCGTGAGCGTCTGCGTCAGGTCGATCACGCGGATCTGGCCGCTGGCCAGCGCGCCCACCAGGCCGCTCAGGAGCCGGGCGGCGGACATCGGTTCGGTGCTTGTCGTCATCGTGGTGTTCCTGTCTCAGCCGCCGGCGGCGAGTTCGCGCTCGAGCACCTTGGGGTTGTCGCGCCAGCGCTCGAGCCACTCTTGCGCCACGTCGCCGGGGTAGACATCTTCCACGCCATCGCGCAGTGCCTTGACGATGGCATGGGCCAGCGCGCCGGGGGCGAGCTTGGGCGGCGGCAGGTGCTGGTTCCATTCGTCGTCGATAGGCCCCGGGAAGATGTTGATCACGCGGATGCCGGCCGGCCGCATCTCCGCGCGCAGGCACTGCGCGAGCGAGTGCGCTGCGGCCTTCGAGGCGCTGAAGGTGCCGTGCGGCGGAAAGTTGCTGAGCGCGTAGATCGACAGCAGGTTGACCCACGCGGTCGCGCCCGCCACGCCGTCGGCCGAGCGGCCCTTGAGCGCCGGGCCGAACTCCTGCGCCAGGCGCAGCAGGCCGAAGTAGTTGATCTCCATCTCGGCCTTGGCCACATCGGTGCCGCGCCGCGCGCCGATGCCAAAGGTGCGATGCAGTTCGGCGTTGTTGATCACGATGTCGACCTTGCCGCCGATGGCGCCGGCAAGCTCGGCCACCTGGCGGCCGTCGGTCAGGTCCAGCGGCACGAGTGTGACCTGCGGCAGCGCCGCGATCTCGTCGAGCCCGGCGCCGGTTTTTTTCCAAGGCTCGGCCTGGCCGACCCAGATGATGTCGGCGCCGGCCTGCGCCAGTGCGCGCACGATGGCCTGGCCGGTGCCGGTCTTGCCGTCGGTCACCAGCGCTTTGCGGAATTGCGGGTCGCTGGTCATTTCACGCAGCATCTCGTCGTCGGCCATGGGGGCACTTTCTGCATTCGGAAAACCAATCAGGACGGCCTGTCCCGCGCGGTCGAGCCGGGCGCCGACGCGCACGCGCTGCGGCGCGTCGCCGACCGCGCCGTGCAGGTGGACCATGAGCGTCGGCCCGGCATCGAGCTGCACCAGGCCCAGCCGCCAGGGCAGCCGCTCGCGAAAGAACAGCTCGTTGCTGTGGTGCAGCGTGGTGCTGCCGAGCAGTGTGCCGGCGCCGCTTTGCTGGCGCCAGCGCAGGGCGGCCGACAGGCACTGGTGGCAGACCTCGCGCGGCGGGTACTGCACCGTGCCGCAGTCGGCGCAGGTCTGCAACCGGAAATGACCTTCGGCGGCGGCGGCCGTCAGGCCGAGCGCCACGCGGCTGCGCGCGCCGGGCGGCAGGTTCATCTGCCGGGTGCGCAGCAGCGGGTTCTTGCGCGGCGGGTGTAGCAGCGGCATCGTCATGCGGGTCGGCCCAGGATGACGGCGCCGGTGCACAGGCAGCGGTCGTAGGCCACCATGCCGAAGCCGGCGACCAGGCCCAGTTGCGCGCCCGGCACCGCGCGCTGGCCGGCCTGGCCGGTCAGTTGCCGGATCGCCTCGACCATGCCGAGGAAGCCGCCGGCCGCGCCCGCCTGCCCGGCAGAAAGTTGCCCGCCGCTGGTGTTGTTCGGAAAACTGCCGTCGAAGGTCATGGTGTGCGAGCGCACGAAGGCCGGGCCTTCGCCCTTGTCGCACAAGCCCAGGTCCTCGAACTGCATCATCACGATGACGGGGTAGTCGTCGTAGGTCTGCACGAAGTCGAGCGCGGCGGGCTGCACGCCGGCCTGCGCGTACAGGTCGTCGCGGTCTTGGCGCCAGCCGCCTTGCAGCATCACCGGGTCTTCGGCATAGGCGTTGTGGCGCTCGATGGCGCCATGGATCAGCACATGCGCCAGGCCCAGGTCGCGCGCGCGCTCTTGGCGCATCACGAGGAAGGCGTCGGCGCCCGCGCATGGCATCACGCAGTCGAACAGGTGGAGCGGATCGGAGACCGGCCGCGCGGCCATGTACTCCTGGAGCGTCAGGCCCTTCTTGAACAGCGCGTTGGCATTGCCGAGCGCGTTGCTGCGCTGGGCCACGCAGATGCGGCCGAAGTCTTCGCGCCTGGCGCCGTAGCTGCGCATGTAGTGGGCGGTGATGAACGCGAAGACCGAGTTCGGCCCGCCGCCGCCGTAGGGGTAGCTGGCGTCGCGCGCGAAGTTGCTGAAGCTGCCGAGCGTCTGGCGAAAGGAGTCGACATGGTTGGTGTCGGCGCCCACGCAGGCGACGATGTCGGCATCGCCGGCCTGCACCGCGCGTGCGGCACGGCGCAGGCACATCACGCCCGAGGCGCCGCCCGTGGGCACATGGTCGAGCCAGCGCGGGGACAGGCCCAGGTGCCCGGTGACGCCGACGGCCGTGTCCGGCGCCAGCGAGAAACTGCTCAGGCACAGGCCGTCGATCTGTTCCTTGGCCACGCCGCTGGCGTCGACCAGCGCCTTGATGGCCTGGCCGATGAACCAGTGCGCCGAGCGCGTGGAGTAGCGCACGTAAGGCACGGTCACGGGCACGGCCAGCGCGACACCGGCGTAGGAGAGGCGGCGCCGGGTCATGCCGGCGCCGCCGGGCGTTTTTTCAACGCTCGGGTGTCGATGCAATGCCGCTGGCCCGGCAGCGCTTGCGCCAGTTCGCGCAGTTGGCCGCGCTGGATCTTCTGCGAAGGCGTCAGCGGCAGCGCGTCCACGAACGCGACATAGCCGGGCGCCTTGTAGTAGGCCAGTTGCGCGAGCGCATGTTCGACGATGCTGGCGGCGATTTGCGCGCGCTGGCCTGCGTCGGCGTGCGCGCGCACCACGATGCAGGCCAGCACCTCGTCGCCGCGCACCGGGTCGGGCGTGGCGGCCACGGCCGACGCCTGCACGGCGGGGTGCTGGTTGAGCACGCTCTCCACCTCGACGGCCGAGATGTTTTCGCCGCTGCGGCGAATCACGTTCTTCTTGCGGTCGATGAAGAAGAAGTTGCCCCCGGCGTCACGGCGCACCAGGTCGCCGGTGTGGAACCAGCCATCGGCCCAGGCCGCGCGCGTGGCTTCATCGTCCTTCAGGTAGCCGCAAAAGAAGTGGCGCCTGGGGTCGTTGCCGGCCGAACGCACCAGCAACTCGCCCGGCGCATCGACGCCGGCGTCGCTGCCGTCCTCGGCGACGAGGCGGGTCTCGACGAAGTCTTCCTGGCGTCCGAAGCAGTTCGTGCCGACGAGGCGCGGCTCGCGGTTGGCGATGATGCAGGCAGCGGCGCCGGTCTCGGTCATGGCCCAGGCCTCGATCAGCGGCAGGCCGAAGCGCTCCTCGAAAGGCCCGTGGTTCTTGCGCTCCACGCCGGCGCCAAAGCCCCAGCGCAGCGCATGTTCCCGATCGGCAGCCGACGGCGGCGCCGACAGGAGCATGGCCGGCATCACGCCGAGGTAATGCGCGATGGTCGCGCCGCTGGCGCGCGCGCTGGCCAGCCAGGTTTGCGGATGGAAGCGGTCGAGCTGCACCAGGCAGCCGCCCGCGACCAGCACCACCATGGTGGAGAAGGCCAGCGCGTTCATATGGGTCAGCGGCAGCGGTGTGATGACACGCTCGGCATCGGGGCGGATGCGGCACAGGCCGTCCAGCCCGGCATACCACTGGCCGGCGCGCAGGAAGTAGGCGTTGCTCAGGATGCAGCCCTTGGGCCGGCCCGTGGTGCCCGAGGTGTAGAGCAGGCCGCATTCGGTGTCGGCGCCGACAGGCTCATGGGCGCGTGGCGCGGGCGTCTGCGCCGGCGGCACGGCAGCGTCGGGCCCCATCGTCGCGAGCGCCACGCGCGCCTGCCCGGCCGCCGCGCGCAGGTCGGCGGCGCGCCCCGGCAGCGTCACGGCCAGGCCGATTTCGCTGTGGCCGATCAGATAGGCCAGTTCGGCCGAACGCAGATCGGCGTTGATCGGCACCACGCTCACGCCCAGCGCATTCAGGGCCAGCCAGTGCAGGATGAAGGCGGGCCTGTTTTCCAGCAGCAAGCCGACGCGGTGGCCGTGGCCGTAGCCGGCCTGTGCATAGGCGGTGCGCAGGTGCCCGATCTGCGCGGCAGCGTCGCCCCAGCGCATGGCTCCTGCGGCGATGCCGTAGGCCGCCGCCGTCACCGGCTCGGTGAACAGGAACTCGGCCCGTGGCGTGCGCGCTGCGCTGGCCTGGAAAACGTCGTGGACGCTGGCGTGCGGCATCATCGTGTCTTTGGTCTTCAGATGAACAGTTGCACGGCCGGCAGGGCCGCGTCGCAGTTGAGCAGGTTCACGCGCTTGAGCGTCATGCGCAGCGCGCCGCCCTGCAGCGTCAGGTAATGCAGGAAACTGCCCACGTAGAACTGCAACTCGTCGCCCTGCGACTCGGTGTAGTGGAATTCGGTGCGCAGCACGAAGCGATTGGCCTGGGCGTCGAACTGCTCGATCACCGGCACCTGCAGCAGATGGTGGCAGCGGCTCGGCGGCTGTTGCGAGAAGGCGCGCGGGCTTTTCAGGCGCTCGATGCGCAGGTCGCGCAGCAGTTTGTCCTCGTACATGTGCGAGGTGTGGTTCAGTCCGTCTTCCTGGTCGGGCGCCAAAGGCACCCAGTAGAAAGCGTCGTCGGTGAAGAGCGCGTTCCATTCTTCGTAGCGGCGCGTGTCGAGCAGGCGGGCCTCGTGCACGACGAAGTCGATCAGGTCTTGCCGGGTGACTGTGCTGGCTGTGCTGGCGGCCATCACATCGTCTCCGTCATGCGCAGCACCCAACTGCGGTACTGGTTGCGCATCGGCAACTCGTTCGTGCCGCCGGTCGTGATCTCGCCGCCGGTCCATTCGCCAGGCTCGTAATTGCGGTGCAGGCTGACCCATTCGTTGCCGCTCGCGTGCAGCCCGGCCTGCATGCCGCGATAGGCTTGCAGGTCATCGTGCCCGACCACGGAGAACGGCGAGTTGATGAGCCGGCTGTACATGCTGGTTCGCTGCAACAACTCGGGCGGCGCGCCTTTCAGGCGCAGGGTCCAGCTTTCGATCAGCGTCTTGTCGACTGCGATCGGCTTGACGACGCGGATCGCCTGGATCGCGCCCTTGATCGTCAGGTTCGGGTAGTACACGGTGTTGTGCCGGGCCATGCCGAGGATCTGCGCCGTCTTCTGCGGGCCGTAGCGCGCCTGCATCGCGTCGTCGTAGGCGGCAATCGCCTTGTATTTGCTGTGGATGCTGAAGTGCACGCCGGTGAAGCTGTGGCCGTTGTCGTAGGTGCGGATGCCCATGTCCTCGAAGAACTTGTAGTCCGACATGAAGGGAACGAACTGCTCGATCGCCATCGGCTTGGGCTCGTCTTCAGACTTGTCGGCCCACATGCGTTTGGCGGTGCCCGCCGAGGATTCATGCGCGACCATCGGGTGCATGGTGTCGTTCAGGTTCTCGACGAACATCTTCCAGTTGCACTGGTGCATGAAGCGCAGGCAGCCGCCGGCGATTTCCAGTTCACCTTCGGGCGAACGGTCGACCATGTTGTCGATGGAGCTCAGCGAAGCGCCGAAATACTCGTCGAAGCCGGGGCCTGCGTCGCTGATCTTCACGAAGATGAAGCCGCGGTGGCTGCGCACATGCCCTACGCTGGCCAGGCCCTTGCCCGATGCGCACTCGTGCAGCCGGGTGTGCTCGTAGCCCGTCTTCAGCGGAATCGCCAGCGGCGCGCCGTCGGTCTTGAAGGTCCAGGCGTGGTATGGGCAGCGAAAGAACTTGCCGGTGTTGCCGCAAGGCCCGTTCACGAGCCGCGACCCCTTGTGGGCGCAGCGGTTCATCAGCACGCGCACGCTGCCGTCGGTATGGCGCACCACGATCGCCGCCGCGCAGACGCCGTGACCACCCCCGAAAATCGCAATTTTCATGTCGCAGGTCAAAAAGCAGTTGTCGATGAACCGGCGGCCACACAACGGCCCCGGAGCGGCAATGCAGCCAACGCGCCATTACATTACTTTTCATCTATTCAGGTGTCAATCAAATTCGACGCCAGCGGCCTGCTCGGAAACCCGCAATGAAAAAGCCCGCGTTCGTGGCAAGCGCGGGCTTTCAGCGGGCAGGCGGCTGCCAGAGCGTTCGGCAGGCGGCTGCGATCTGCGTTTGGCCGCGCGTGCATGAGGGCGCAGCCCGCGCAGTGCCTTGCGCGTGGCGCCGGCCGCGAGCGGGCCGCAAGCGACGCAGGTGTGGCCGGTGATCCAGCCGATGTCGGCCGTGCACCAGAACCCGTATTCAGGCCAGATCTGATCAGATCTGATGAGCCAATGCGTGCACGGATCGACATGTCGTCGCCGGGAACCTTCTCGGCCTTCAGCACGCAGCGCCCGACAGCATCGCGAAGCGCCAGACCTCCCGAAAGACGCGCCAGGAAGCTCGCGCAGCGCGTCCAATCGACGATCGACCCTATTCGAATCTGCGATTATTTTTGATTCTGCTCATTTGAGCGAATAGGCAAATTTCGCGCCCTAAGGAAATTCCCTTGAAAAATTGATTTCCTCACTCGAAGTTCCTTTGGGTGTTCCATAATTTTCTGCAGATGAGTGCCAGATGTTCATCTGAACAGAATCAAACGCAATCCATTGGAGACATCATGAGGAATCGAATTGCCCCCGCTTTGCGCGCTCTTTTCGGCGCGACCGTCGTTGCAGCCGGTGTCGCCGTGCTGACCCCCGTGGCCCATGCGGCGGGTCTGAAAATCGGCTTCAGCCAGGTGACTTTGCAGTCCCCGTTCTACGTGCAGCTCAAGGAGGGCGCAGAGGCGGCCGCCAAGGCCGGCGGCGACGAGCTGATCTTTCTGGATGCCAATGGCGACGTCAACAAGCAGAACAACGACATCCAGGACCTGCTGACCCGCAAGGTCGACGTGCTGATCATCAATCCGGTCAATCCCGACGCCGTCAAGCCGGCCATTGCCGCGGCGCAAAAGAACGGCGTGCCGGTCATCACCGTCGACCGCAGCATCAACGGTGGCGGCGTGACGGCGCACCTGGGCCGCGACAACGTGAAGATGGGCAAGGCCGTGGGCGATGCCGTGCTGGCCGAGCTCAAGAAGAAGGGCACGACCCGGGGCAAGGTCATCGAGATCCAGGGCGACGCCGGTGGTACCGTGATGGCGGCGCGCCGCGACGGTTTCCACGACGCGCTCAAGGGCTCGGGCTTCAAGATCGTGGCCGGTCCCTATGCCGAGTACACGCGCGCCAACGCAGTGACCGCCATGCAGGACCTGCTGCAGGCCCACCCCGATGTGAAGGTGGTCTACGCGCACAACGACGACATGGCCATGGGCGCACTCAAGGTGCTCGCCGAGGCCGGCAAGAAAGACGTGTTCGTGGCCGGCGTGGACGGCCTCTCCGAAGCCCTGGCCAGCATGGCCGGCGGCGACCAGTACGTGGCCACCGCGCTGAACGACCCGCGCTACCTGGGCGACATGACGGTGCAGACCGCGCGCGCGATCAAGGCCGGCAAGAAGGTGCCCGCCTTCGTGGACGCCGGCACCAAGGCCGTGACCAAAGCCAACGTGGGCGAGTTCAAGCGCACCGGTCTGTTTGCCGAGTACCGGCCTGCGGTCTTCAAGTAAAGCCGGCCTGTCTTTCTCCCTGTTTTTCTCCCTCCTTGCCGGGCAGGCAGGGGGTCTGCCTTCATCCATCGTCCGCACATTCCATGAACTCCAGCCATCCCACCACCATGCGCGCTGCCGTGATGCACAAGCCGGGCGACATTCGTCTGGAAGACAAACCCAAGCCGCAAGTGCGGGCCGGCCACGCGCTGGTCAAGGTGGCGGTGTGCGGTGTGTGCGGCTCCGACATTCCGCGCATGCTCCAGAAGGGGGCCCACGTCATGCCGCTGATCTGCGGCCATGAATTCGCCGGCTACGTCGAGGCGCTCGGCGAAGGCGTGCAGGGCCATGCCATCGGTGACCTCGTCACCGTGCCGCCGCTGCTACCGTGCGGCACCTGCGACCAGTGCGCGCGCGGCTTCCCGTCGCGCTGCACCGACTACGACTACTTCGGCAGCCGCCGCGATGGTGCCTATGCCGAGTACGTGAACGTGCCCGCCGCGAACCTGCTCACATGCCCCGAGGGCATGGACCCGGCCGCTGCCGCCATGACCGACCCGGCCGCCGTGGCACTGCACGCCATCTGGAAGGCGCGCTTCACGCTCGGCCACGTCGGCGCCGTGGTCGGGTGCGGCCCCATCGGCCTGTTCGCCATCCAGTGGATGAAGCTGCTGGGCGGCAAGGACATCATCGGCGTGGACATCGACCCCCGGAAGCTGGCGCTGGCCCGCGAGGCCGGCGCCACGCACACGCGCCTGGGCAGCGAGCCGATGGACGACCTGCCCGGGTGCCACCTCATCATCGAAGCTGCGGGCCACCCCACGGCCATCAACCAGGCCATCCGGATGGCGGCACCCGGTGGCAGCGTGGTGTGCATCGGCATTCCCGCCGGCGACATCGTGCTGGAGAGCGTCACCTTCAGCCACCTGCTGCGCCAGGAGGTCACCCTGGCCGGCGCCTGGAACTCCTTCGGCACGCCCTTCCCCGGCGAGGAGTGGGTGGTGTCGCTGGCCAAACTGGCCAGCGGCGAGCTGAAGTGGAAGTTCATGGTCACGCACGACCTGCCGCTGGAAGACCTGGGGGCCATGTTCGAGAACTTCGCGCAGAAAAAACAGAGCGCTGCCAAGGTTCTTTTCCGGCCCGCCTGACCCGGGGCGCGGCGTGGCGTGGCGTGGCGTGGCGAGTGGCCGCGCGGCAAACACACAAGAATGAAGCGCACACCCGGGGCCTTCATGCGCGGGGCAAAGGAGACACACAGTGGCAGTCGTGATGGGATTGGACTTTGGCACCGGCGGCGTGCGCGCGGGCTTGTACGACACGTCGTCCGGCGCGCTGATCGGCGTGGAAGAGGCGCGCTACGGCACCAGCCACCCTCGGTGGGGGTGGGCCGAGCAGGCCCCGCTCGACTGGTGGGAGGCCCTGGGCCAGGCCAGCCAGGCCGTGATGGCCCGCCACGGCCATCTGCGCGTGTCGGCGCTGTGCGCCTGCACCACCTCGTCCACCGTGGTGGTCACCGACGAGGCGGGCATGCCGCTGCGCCCGGCGCTGCTCTGGATGGACTGCCGTGCCAGCCACGAGGTGACGCTGGCACCGACCCCGCCGCACCCGGTCATGGCCTTCAGCGGCGGCGCCAATGCGGTGGAGTGGCTGGGGGCCCAAGGGGCCCGGCCGGGGCGCCAACAGCCGCCAGGGTAAGCCCC
>Ga0081606_1000301_pt2 | contig 12675 bp, 6 predicted proteins | sample EareggfetidaYelm_FD_71127 | JGI IMG/M metagenome (GOLD analysis project Ga0081606, IMG submission 71127) | Earthworm egg capsule microbial community from the University of Washington, USA - E. fetida Yelm (SPADES assembly) (version 2) | ecosystem: Host-associated > Annelida > Reproductive system... | reverse complement strand
CCGCCGGGCCGGGGGTTAAGGTTTTTGGCAAAAGGGGAAAAAAAAAAACCCCACCCCCCCCCCCCCCCCCGTGCCGCCGCACATATACTCTCTCTCCTTTAAAAATTTCAAACAAACTCGCTTGTCGGCTTGACTGCCAACCAGCCTGTCGCGTTAAGATAAAACATGAGGCAAAGGTCGCTCATTGCGCCATCTCCCTAACTTTAGTTAATAAAATTATATACGGCAGCATGCAAGAGGGCTTTGCCCTTGTCTATGCCTTCGCCCTTGTCGCTTCCTGCCGCATAGGCGCGGAGGCAATCATCCATGACGGGAGGCGTAAAGAGAGCATCAAGCAGGGGGTAAAAAAACGGAAACTGTTTTCGGAATCAATTTACGCAACGCGCGGCAAATCGCATAGCCCGTTCCCTTCAATTCCAATGGCCTTTAACAAAACACAACCTATGAAAATCTATACCTAGTCCCCGCTTTAAAAAAAAAGAATGTCATGCTTGGAGCACGGCAGACTTTGAAAAATCCGCCCGGCCAAGGGCTCGCGCGGACTGTTTTTATAAACTGTTTATTCACAAAAACAATTTTAAGTCATGAAAAAAAAATTTAGCAAGCCACGAGTTTACAAATGGATGAGGAGGAGTTTAATGTGGCAGGTTCTGTCCATTTTTTCGGTTGTTTCTTTCGCCGGCGCCTCTTACGATACAAGACAAGGCATTTTGCAAAAGAAAATATCGTTGCAAGCGGACAACATGAAAATTAAAAACGTGCTGAAAATAATTGAACAGAACGCGGCGACTCGATTTGGCTACCAACCTCAACTCATCGACAGCCACCGCACGGTGTCGTTGATGGCGGAGGATACGCCTGTTATCAGCGTGTTGAATATGTTGTTCGATTCCTCGGTTAAGTTTGATGAAGTGGGCGGCATGGTAATATTTAAGCCGCTCACCGCCGCCCTCGCAGAAAGCATCTTGGTAACAGGAAAAGCGGAGGACGAAACAGGCGCTCCGTTGCCAGGCGTGAATGTAACAGTGAAGGGGACTACGTCGGGCACCAGTACCGATTTGGATGGCAAGTACACACTGTCAGTCGACAATGCTAATGCTGTTTTGGTATTTACGTTTGTGGGGTATGTTTCGCAAGAGGTAAATGTGGGTTCGAGAAGCGTTATAAATGTGCAGCTAAAATCGGACCAAAAGCTGATTGACGAAGTGGTGGTGGTGGGTTATGGAGCCATGAACAGAAGGGAACTTACCAGCGCCATATCGTCTGTCAAATCAGAGACTTTTGCCGAACGCCCTATTTTTGATGTGGCGCAGGCGATGCAGGGCAATGCGGCAGGGGTAAATGTAGTCCAGCCTTCGGGAAAGCCGGGGGGCGTTATGGAGGTTAGAGTACGCGGCGCCAATTCAATCAATTCAGGCACGAGCCCTCTTTATGTCATAGACGGCATCCAAACGTATGATATATCAGGGATTAACCCGGATGACATTGTGGACATCAATATTCTTAAAGACGCCACCTCTACGGCTATCTATGGCGTGAATGGGAGCGCGGGAGTAGTAGTAATCACCACCAAAAGAGGCAAAGGCGGGACTAAAAACAATATTAATTTCAATACATATTTTGGCATATCCAATGCCGTCAAAACCATTGACATTCTCAACTTGGATCAGTTTAAGGAACTTATGGGCGAAATAAGGCCTAGCTACTTGGACGCTGTCAATTCCCCCAAGTACAGCGGAATAGTAACTAACTGGGAAAAAGAGGTTCTCCGATCGGGGCTGGATCAGAATTACAACCTGTCTTATACGGCCCATATCAAAAAGGCGAATCTATTAACCTCGGTGGGCTATCAGAGCATCAAAGGGATTATGTCGCCTGCGCAATTCAATAGGTTTTCGGGCAGAATCAATGCAGACGCTCCGATAAACCCGTGGCTGAAAATTAATGCTTCGCTGAGTTATTTCAATACTTATTTGGGCAACACCCCCGATAACGTGAGTTCTGGCAGGGGAGGCGTCTTGCTAAGTATGTTGACTACCCCTCCGATGTTGCCTGTGTATGCCGATGAACTCAAGGTGCGGGAGCCAACTAAAGACGGAGAAAAAAACGGTCAGTTTGCCCTCAACCCTATTCAGTTATCTTGGGAGAATCCTGTAGCTTTTGCATCGGCTCAAGACGATACATGGGTCAACCGATTTATGGGCAGTCTTGGGTTGGAGGTGACATTGTCCAAAAACCTTGTTTGGAAGCCTAATATTACCTACGATTATACTTCCAGCAAACAAGACCGCTTCACCGACCGATACCGAACGGGCTATGGCAGGAGCGCCGCTACCACGGGACAACCCACCGGGGCCGGGGCGCCTATTTCCAACCCTACTTTAACCAATTTGGAAACCAGGGTCTTTGCATTGCGGTCAGTCGTCGCGAAACCAAACTACAATTTTGAAAACACCCTTACCTACACGCCCAAAAAAGACTTCAGCATACTGTTAGGCAACTCCGTTCAGGAATTCAGATTCGACAGGCACGGCTATGCAGGAAATGGATTCCCCATAGATCTCAGAAAGTTTGATTATGATTTGGCGGAATTAAAGGCAGAGTCGCAACAAAAAAGCGCCATCCGCTATATGTCGTTTTTTGGTCGCATAAACTATACGATTCATAAAAAATACGTCCTGTCGGGAGTATTCAGAACCTCGGGCGCATCTCAACTGGCAAAAAATAATAAATGGGGCTTCTCTCCGGGAGTATCCGGCGCATGGCTGCTCTCTGAAGAAGAATTTATGAAAAACAGCAAAGTGATTAATGTCCTTAAACTAAGGGGCGGCTGGGGAAGAACAGGCAATGTTTCCGGTATTCCTCCCTACTCTTCTTACTCCATCTCAAGACCCGATCGTATTCTCCCGGAGCCTATTTCATATAGTATCAGACAGTTTGAGAATTCGGAACTCACATGGGAAACCACCGATGACGCCAATATAGCGATAGACGTTACGGCTTTTAAGCACCGAGTCAATTTCTCTGTTGACTTCTACCAAAGAAAAACCAAGAACTTGCTTTTGAATATGTATTTCCCGTTCAATCCCTCGGTTCCGTATTTGGTGAACGGAGGAAACGTGACCAATAAGGGAGTTGAACTTACGCTCAATACATTCAATATCCAAAATGATAAATTAAATTGGAATACATCGCTCAATTTATCTGCCAATCGGAACAATGTAGATGAGATTAAATATGTGAAAGCATTTAACCTGGGCTTTTTTGAAAGAACCACCGAATATGCGGCAAGGCTCACTCCCGGACAGCCTATCGGGTCATTTTTCGGATATAAAGTAGATAAAGTAGATCCTGAAACCGGGAAACTCCTGTTTAAGGACGCCAACAAAGACGGCAAGGTAGATGCAGGAGATAGGACATTCATAGGGAATCCCCACCCTGCTTTTACCTTTGGCCTTACTAATAATGTAACCTATAAAAACTTCTATGCCAATATGCTCATTTCCGGTTCGGTTGGAAATAAAGTGCTTAATGCTACCCGTCTTGATTTGGAGTCTATGATTGACTTCAGAAACCAGTCAACCAATGTATTAAGACGCTGGAAAAAACCGGGAGACATAACCGACGTCCCCAAAGTTAACGACTTGGAATCGGTAGTTGTATCTGACAGGATTGTCGAAGACGGTTCTTTTGCGAGAGTAAAGGCTCTTACCCTTGGGTATAATTTTAAAAACTTGGGTTTCTTTTCAAAAATCAACCTCTATATCACGGCACAAAACCTTCTGACGTTTACTAAATATTCGGGATTTGACCCTGAGGTAAATGCCTATAGCGGCAGCACAACCCCCACTTTTGGGATTGATTATGGCACCTATCCGCAGGTCAGAACCTTCATTATTGGCTTAAAGGCAGGAATTCGCTAAACCTTAAATTTCTTGAAAATGAAAACTTCAAAAGTAATAATACTAATATGTGCCGTATTTCTTGCGTCATGCCGCGATTATCTGGATACCAAACCCATTACCGAACAGATTCAGCAGGCGCAGGATCCCATCCCTAACGCTCAAGACGCCGAAAACAAATTGGGAGCTATCTATACACAATTAGGGTTGGATAGGGTAGTCTTTGACCCCTATACAGTAGCCGATGCTCAAGCCGATGTGGCCTATGCCGGGGGAGACAACCCGAATAACTTTCAGCAGGATGAGCACCGAACCCTGACCACCAATACCAATGTGCTCCGAGATTGGGATCATTATTATAACATTATCTTCCGATGTAATATACTTATTAATAATGTCAGCCATGTGAACGGTCTCAGCGAAGAAAGGAAGAAGGAGATAAAAGGCGCGGCCTGCCTTTTTAGGGCTTATTTCTACTTCCTTATGGCACGCTTCTGGGGCGAGGTGCCTATAGTGACCACTTCGGTAACCTCTATCAATTCGGATAACTTTGATCAGATCTACAAAGAACTATTCCCCCCCAAGTCACCCTTAGATGCTATCTACAATCTGATGGTGCGGGATCTGGAATATGCAAAAGACAATACGCCGCTATGCAATGACGCCAATAGCCTCTTGGCAAACCGCGGCGGGGCTTATGCCCTCCTGGCCAAAGTATATGCTACCTGGCCCGGAAAACAAGATTGGGACAAGGTAATAGAATATTGTGATCGGGCGGCTGCCGGCCGTGCGCTCGTACCCAAGTTTGATGATTTGTTTAACCGTACAGACGGTACCAATGAGGGCAATAGCGAAGGCATCTGGGTAGTGAATGGCTATAACCAGCCTTTGGGAGGACCGAGAATTTCCATTAACCTGCATTTTGGCACACAGTATAAAAAATTCAATACCCCGTCGCATGCTCTTCATCAGGCATATTTGGATGAAAACGATGCCCAAAGGCTGTATTCTACAATCATATTTTCGGATCAAGTAGATGCATTATATCCCAATGTGCCGGGGACTCTCTACGCCGGGATATTCGAATTTGTGCCTGTAGTATCTTGGTCTGATCCTTACTGGCCATCGGATAAATTTCCTTTTGCCCACAAGTTCAGAGTGCCAAGAAATAATCAGAATCTTTACTGGTTCAGGCTGTCGGATATATTACTGCTGAAAGCGGAGGCTCTTATGAATAAAGGGGAGCTTGTGAGGTCTGCTGAATTTGTCAATCAGGTCAGACGTCGGGTAAACCTTCCCGAGCTTACTTTTATGGATAAGCAGGATGCCATTAATAAGATACTTAAAGAAAGATTTTTGGAGTTGGCCTACGAAGGTCATCGCTGGCATGATTTGAAGAGAATGCTTTCTCCCGAGGCAATGATACAATGGTTGCAAAACGAAAAATACAAAAACAAGGAGGGGCGTTGGGTCTCTTTCCCGTACGGCAGCAATTTGACGCCGCACAGATTACTGTTGCCTATACCTCAAGTAGCGCTTGATACTAATCCAAATCTTGTGCAGAACCCGGGATATTAGTCTAAAGGGAATTAAAACTTAGGATTGAAACGATTATTTTATAACCCCTAAAACAATTAGGAACATGACAAAGGATAATGATTTTGACGCCATAGTAGTAGGCTCCGGCATCACCGGCGGATGGGCCGCCAAGGAACTTTGTGAAAAAGGATTGAAAGTTTTATTGCTGGAAAGAGGCCGGGATGTGCCTCACGGTTCGGGCTACAAATACGCCATGAAATTTCCTTACGGCGTACCTAACAGAGGACGGGCTACGCTGGAGATGATAGAGAAGGGAAATATGGCCGGAGAAGTGAGGGAGTTTTTTGTGAACAGGGCGGACTATCCCTATATTGAAAAAGAAGGCTCGTACCGCTGGACCCGCGGCTATCAGGTAGGGGGCAGATCGCTTACCTGGGCGCGGCAGTGCTACCGAATTGGCGATTTGGATTTTGAACAGAACGCCAAGTTTGGCATTGCCATCGACTGGCCGATTAGGTATAAGGACTTGGCTCCCTGGTATAGTTATGTAGAAAAATTCATAGGAGTCAGCGGTTCCAAAGAGGGGCTTGACCACTTGCCCGACGGAGAATTCCTTCCCCCCATGGAACTCAACTGCCTGGAAAAGGAAATGCAGACTCGTCTCAAAAAAGTATATGGGAAGAGCCGTCATTTTTTTATCGGACGGACAGCCAACGTATCCGTGCCGCATCATGACAGAAACTGTTATTACAGGAATAAATGTATGTTGGGTTGCCCGTTTGGGGGCTACTTCAGCACGCAGTCTTCTACTCTGCCGGCTGCTGTCAAGACGGGCAATCTCACCTTGAGACCTTTCTCTATTGTAAAAGAGGTCATTTATGACAAAGACTCAAAGAAAGCCAAAGGAGTAATGGTCATTGACGCAGAGACTCATGAGACCACAGAGTTTGCCTCAAAGATCGTATTTCTTTGCGCATCAAACGTAAGTTCAGCCGCTATCCTGAAGAACTCTGCCCTCGATATATGGCCCGAAGGTCTCGGCAGCAGCAGCGGAGAACTTGGCCATAATTTCATGGATCATCACGGCGTCGGAGCCTGGGGGATGTTCGAGGGGTTGGAAGATAAATACCTCTTTGGCAGACGACCTACAGGAATATTTATTCCGCGTTTCAGAAATGTGGGCAATGACAAGCAGGATTTTATAGGAGGATATGATTTTCAGGGGAATGGCAGAAGAGATGGGGCAGGCGGAGTAGGCAAGAACCCCGCAGGAGAATACATAGTGGGCGATATTCCTGTTGCCGAGCTTAAAGAAACCCTAATGCATCCCGGCCAATGGGGCTTTGAATATACAGGTTTTGGAGAAATGCTGGCTCACCATGATAACAAAATCACCCTCAGCAAAACCGAAAAGGATAAATGGGGGATTCCCTTGGTCGAATTTCACGTAACCCCTCGCGAAAATGAGATAAAAATGAGCGAAGACATGGCTAAAACGTCTGTCGGGATGTTAGAAGACATAGGCTTTAAGGAGGTAAAACTCAAAAAAAGATCCGCGGAAGGCGCAAGAATCGGGGCAACCCATGAAATGGGGCTTGCCCGTATGGGGAAAGATCCTAAATCATCGGTTCTTAACAAACAGAATCAGGTTTGGGACGCCAGGAATGTATTTGTGACAGACGGAGCGTGCATGGTCTCTTCTTCCTGTCAGAATCCATCCCTTACTTATATGGCTTTGACCGCAAGAGCGGCTAATTATGCGGCGAGCGAGCTCAAAAAAGGCAATCTGTAAAACTCCATAAACAACTCAAAAATGAATAGACGACAAGCATCAGGCAATATAGCCGCCCTTATGGGAGCGATGTTAATATCGCCCGCTATATTCGAGGCCTGCAAGAAGGCAGAAAAGGATCCGCTGAAAGGAGTAATCCTGAATGATGAGCAGATCGTTTTTTTGGATGAACTATCAGACACGATGATCCCGGATACGTCGGATTCCCCCGGAGCAAAAGCGGCCGGAAACGGGAAAGAAATGGCGACCATTATAAAAAACTGCTATAAGGCAGAAGACGGAGAAGCCTTTATAGCTCTTCTGAATGAATTCAACGGATTGAGTCGCAAGGAATTTGGGAAAGACTTTATAGGACTTTCGCACGAAGAAAAAATAAAGGTGATTACCCCGAAAGATCGCTCCAAAGAGGAGGCGTATGTAAAGCTCAAAGAATTGGCGGTTTTTGTGTACTTCACTTCAGAGATTGGCATGAATAAGGCGCTCAGATATTTGGAAGTTCCCGGCAAATATGACGGATCTGCGGAGTATAAGGCGGGGGATAAAGCCTGGGCATGGTCTTTTTTTTCCTACTGATAAAACAGAAAATGTCATGAAAAAAATACTGCTTGTCGTGCTCTTATGCCTATACGGGCGGATGACCTTGGCTCAACAGGAAAAGAAAGTATTGATCTATGCCAAAATCGGCGGATATGCGCATGCCTCTATACCCGACGGCATCAAAGCCGTGCAGAAAATAGGGAAGGAAAATAATTTTCAAACAGATACCACCTCTCTTTCAGAAAACTTCAATGAAAAAAACTTGAGCAATTATGCGGCCGTTATATTTATCAGCACGAGCCCCGGCCGGTTTTTAGAGGCCGCGCAAAAGGAGGCTTTTGCAAAGTACATACGTTCAGGAGGCGGGTTTGTAGGAATACACGGAGCCTCTGCGGGAATCGGCCCCTGGCCTTGGTATGCCAAATTAGTAGGCGGCACATTCATCAATCATCCCGAACCGAAAGAAGGCATACTCCTGAATGAAGACCGTGCTCATAAGCTTACGCGACATTTCCCGGCACAGATGCTTTGGAAAGACGAATGGTACAATTTTTCAGATATGGAAAAGGATTTGCGCGTCCTTCTTTCTGTGGACGAGGCCAGTTATGTCGGCGGAGAATACGGCAGCCGCCATCATCCTATCTCATGGTATCATGATTATGACGGAGGGCGCTCATTCTATACTGCTTTGGGGCATTTTTCCTATCATTTTACAGATGTGTTTTTTGTGCAACACATAACGGAAGGCATTAAATACGCAATGGGAGTAAACTAAACCGAGATTATGAAAAAATACTTTTTTACGCTAACCGTTCTCTTCACGGCGCTGACAGGCAAAAGCGACTTTGTTTCTGTAAGCAAAGAACTTGTAACTATTCCCGACGCTAAATTTCTGAGCTATCTGAAAGATAAAATACCGGATGCCTTCGTGGGAGATAAGATGGACGTTAACAGCAAGTCTGTAAAAACGCTTACAAGAATAAATGTGATCAACAAAAAGGTGGTTTCATTTTCAGGCATAGAGCGCTTCACCGAATTGGAGGAGTTTAATTGCACATATAATCTGGCCGCCTCGCTGGACTTGTCCAAAAACACGAAGCTAAAGTATTTAGTGTGTTGGGAAAATCGCCTTACCCGTTTAGATCTTTCAGGCAACCCGGAATTGCTGGAACTCAACTGCGGCGACAATGCTATTGTGGCATTGAATATTTCTCAAAACAGAGCATTAAAACATCTATACTGCGAGTATAATAAACTTTCCTCTCTTGATCTGGTCAATAATCGGGAACTGACTGCCTTGTATTGTCATCATAACCAACTGACCGTCCTGAACCTTAGCCGCAACACCAAGCTAACCAACTTGGAGGCTGCAGAAAATCCCATAGTATCGGTTGCGAAGAATCCTATACTGGCAGAAATACCCGATCCGGCATTTAGGGACTGTCTGCGGTCTTTTATCCCCAATGCATTTGTCGGCGATTTTCTTAACATCAGGCATGCCAATGTAACGGCGCTTAAAGAGCTGAATGTGGCGGCAAAAGGCATTAAAAGTCTGGAGGGTATTCGGTTTTTTGACGCGCTCGAAAAACTGGATTGCAAAGACAACAAACTTACGGTTCTAAACTTGTCCGACAATATTTATCTGAGCGATGTTCGTCTTGAAAATAACCCGCTCGCTCAATTGGATATGCGCGGAATGCGTTATACTGTTTATTTGTCGGATTTGTCGCTCCTCCGTTCTCTGAAAGAATTGAAGTTGCATAGCAAGCTCAGGGAAATTCCTGCGGCAAATGCCTTGAAAAAAAAGCAGCCCATAAAAATATCCGTGTACGGAGCGTTATATAATTCAAAAGACTACACGCTCATAAATAGCAGCGATGTGCCAAGCGCCGTCGATAATAAATACAGGAATAATAGCCGATAGACAGGGATTATTCGATGCCATCAAAACAATATTCATATGAAAAAAATAATGATAGCGGCAATGCTTTTGCTGCTCCGTTCCGTGGCGGGACTTTCCGCGCCGCCCGGCGGCTCGTTTTATACGGAAAGACCGAATGATTCGGAGGCCGTATATTTTACCGACGAAAATTTCAGGATCAGACCTGACGGAAAATCGGATGTGGCCGGCGAACTGCAACGTGCCATTGATGAGCTTAAGCAAAACAAAAACTTTGGAATCATTTTCATACCGGAAGGGAAATACCTTATCTCCGGGACCATCTACATTCCGAAGGCTGTCCGTTTGATTGGTTATGGAAAAAACAGACCCGAGTTTATACTCGCGGCAGATACGCCGGGGTATCAGCAGGAACCCGTGTCCGACAAGGGAAAAGCAAACTACATGTTCTGGTTTACAGGCCGGCCTATGCGCGAGGGGGAAACCCACGTTCCTGATGCCGGCGCAGGAACGTTTTACAGCGCTTTTTCCAATATCGACATTCGGATCGAAAAAGGCAACCCTGCGGCTATTGCTCTGCGTACGCACTTTGCGCAGCATAGCTTTGTCTCGCATTGCGACATCCGTATTGGCGAAGCAAAGGCAGGCGTATTTGACGTCGGCAATTTTATGGAAAACGTCAGGTTCTTCGGCGGTCAGTATGGCCTGCTCACCACGAAAACTTCGCCGGGCTGGCAGTTCATGATGATTGACTCTTATTTCGAAGGCCAGCGCAAAGCGGCTATCTGCACACAGGAGGCCGGATTGACCATCGTCAGAATGCAGGCGCGAAATGTGCCCCACGTCGTCGAAATACGTCCCGACTACTGGGAAAAACTGTTCATGGAAGATTGTCAGTTTATCAATGTAAAAAATTCCGCCATTGTTATTAGCAATGAAAATAATGCGCACAATCAAATCAGCCTCCTGAATATCAATTGCAAGAACGTCCCGACGCTGGCGACTTATCGCAAGAGCCATAAGAGAATAATCGGAAAAGGACAACAGTACAAAGTAAAAAAATTCGTGGACGGCCTTTGCCTCGACGGACTGAACGGAATACCAGACTATCGGACGATGTCGGAAATGGAAAATCTCAACCGCTTTCCTCAGCCCGTGCCGTCAGATATTCCCGTGCTCCCGCCAATGAAAGAGTGGGTAAATCTGAAGAATCTTGGCGCTATCGGCGATAATAATGCCGATGACAGCGACGTGCTTCAGAAAGCGGTTGATCAACACCGTGTTGTTTATATCCCGCAAGGATGGTATCGTATTACAAAATCGATTATGCTCAAGCCACACACCGTGCTGATCGGTTTGAATCCGATTGCCACGCAGCTCATCATTCACGATAACACGCCGGCTTTCAGCGGTTTTGGAGGGCCGGTGCCTATGCTGGAAGTGCCCGGAGGCGGAAACGCGATCATCACGGGACTCGGAATTTCTACCGGGGATTACAACGCCAGAGCGGTTGCCTGTAAATGGATGGCCGGGGAAAGGAGTTACATGAACGATGTAAAATTTCTTGGGGGGCATGGCGACATGGAGCGCGGACCGTATAAGCCGGGGAATTGGCCGCCCCAAAAACCGACGAAAGAAAATCGCATTCGCAAAGCCGAAGATCCCGCATGGGATTCTCAATACTGGAGCTTGTGGATAACAAACGGCGGCGGCGGTATTTTTGCCGATATTTGGACGGCGAGCACGTTTGCCGCCAATGGAATATATGTGAGTCATACGGCAACTCCCGGAAAAATTTATGCCATGTCGGTCGAGCACCACATGCGCAACGAAGTGCGTTTCAACAAGGTCTCAAACTGGAGGTCGTACGCGTTGCAGTTGGAGGAAGAAGACCGTGAGGGGAGGGAATGTGTTCCTGTCGAGATACAGGATTCGGAAAACCTCTTTTTTGCTAACCTTTACGTATTCCGAACTATTCGCGTGAAAATACCTTTTCCTTACGCCATTCGCACGTGGCACAGCGCGAACGTCGAAATCCTTAATTTTCACAATTTTGCGCAGACCAAATATGCCATCACGAACGCATTATTTGACGTCAATAGCGACCTTCAGGTACGTCCCTGGGAATTTGCGCGGCTCTATATGGCAGGCAAAGAATCCAGACCGAAAAGAGACGGAAGAGCGGAGGAGCTTGCTTCAGGTTTTGAATTTACGGAAGGCAGTTGTTCCGACAGCAAGGGGAATGTGTATTTCAGCGAATCGAGATTAAAAAGAATCTATAAATGGTCTGCGGATAGCCAAAGCGTGACGCTCGTGGCAGATTATCCCTGGCCGCCTCAGGGGCTGGCCTGCGATTCGGAGGATCACTTGCTCGTCGTCTTCCGCTATGACCCTCAGCTGGGTTATCTTGTGAACGGGCAGCAGGAAACATTCGCCAATCCCCGGGATGCGGCAGGTACGGCATTTAGCGGCTGGGGAAATTCGGGATTCGCCATTTGGGCGTACAGTATCGATCCGAATAATCCCGATGAAACCATTCAAAAACTGCCTACGCAGAAAATGGGTTCCATTGAAACCATTCACAAGGCGCTCTATCCCTCGAATCGGTGGAGAGACTCGCACGATTACAACGAAGTGGTAATGAACATGCCCGCGGAGTGTTTTGTGGCCCCGGATAAGAATACCATCATTCCCATTTCCTATGACCTGGCCCGATCGAATGCGCTTGTTGAAGGATTCCCCGGAAAACCTTTGTACGCGACCAATGAGTACGATAAGCGTGTAGTTCGTTTCGAGATAGATAGCAAAGGATATGTCATGAATCCTTTTTATTTTGTTGAGAAAGGCGAGTATAGCACGGCGGTGAATAACGTCGGCAACCTGTACGTAGCCGATGGCGAAGTTTATATATTCAATCCCGAAGGGAAGCCAATCGGTTTGATCGAAATTCCTGAACGTCCTACATCAGTGATTTTTGGCGGAAAGGGAAGGAGTGAGCTGTTTGT
>Ga0081606_1000674_pt1 | contig 12685 bp, 9 predicted proteins | sample EareggfetidaYelm_FD_71127 | JGI IMG/M metagenome (GOLD analysis project Ga0081606, IMG submission 71127) | Earthworm egg capsule microbial community from the University of Washington, USA - E. fetida Yelm (SPADES assembly) (version 2) | ecosystem: Host-associated > Annelida > Reproductive system... | reverse complement strand
CCCGTCCAGCGGGGCCTGGCGTGCCGCCGTCAGGCGGCGGGCCATGGAACGGGCGGCGGGGGTGCCGCTGGCCAGCAATTCGGCCTCGGTGCTTTCGATCTGCGCGGCGATGTCCCGGGCCGTCCGGCCGCCGTCGCGCGCTGTCTTGCGGCCCACCAGATCGTTGGCCTGGATGGCGGTGGTGCCTTCGTAGATGGTCAGTATCCTGGCATCGCGGTAGTACTGGGCCGCCCCGGTCTCTTCGATGAAGCCCATGCCGCCATGCACCTGCAATGCCAGGCAGGTGAGCTCCAGGCTGGTTTCGGTGCAGTAGCCCTTGACCAGGGGCACCATGAACTCGTAGCAGGCCCGGTTGTGCTGGCGTATCTGCGCGTCGGGATGGTGCTGCGCAGTGTCGAACGCAGCGGCCGCCACGGTGGCCAGCGCGCGGCAGCCTTCGATGCCGGCGCGCATGGTCATCAGCATGCGCTGGACATCGGGGTGCCCGATGATCGCGACGCTGGCATTGCCATTGCCGTCCACAGGGCGGCTTTGCACGCGCTCCCGGGCGTATTGCACGGCCTTTTGGTAGGCGCGCTCGGAGATCGCGATGCCCTGCATGCCCACGGCGTAGCGGGCGGCGTTCATCATGATGAACATGTATTCGAGGCCCCGGTTTTCCTGGCCGACGAGGTGGCTCACAGCGCCGGGGCCGGTGCTGTCTCCAACGACACCGGGGCCGGCGCCAAACTGCAGCACCGCCGTGGGGCTGGCCTTGATGCCCAGTTTGTGCTCGATGCTGACGCAGTGCACATCGTTGCGCGCGCCCAGGCTGCCGTCCTGGCGTACCAGGAATTTCGGGCAAACGAACAGACTCAGCCCCTTGACGCCCTCGGGCGCGCCCGGCACCCGGGCCAGCACCAGGTGCACGATGTTCTCGGCCATGTCGTGCTCGCCGTAGGTGATGAAAATCTTGGTGCCAAAGAGCTTGTAGCTGCCGTCGGCTTGGGGCTCGGCGCGTGTGCGCACCAAGGCCAGGTCGGAGCCGGCCTGGGGCTCGGTCAGGTTCATGGTGCCGGTCCATTGGCCGCTGACCAGTTTTTCCAGGTAGCGCGTCTTCAGATCATCGCTGCCGGCGATCAGCAGCGCCTCGATGGCGGCATCGGTCAGCAGCGGGCACAGCGCAAAGCTCAGGTTGGCGCCGTTGCTCATCTCGATGCAGGCCGCGCCAATGGTTTTGGGCAGGCCCTGGCCGCCAAACTCGGCCGGGTGTTGCAGGCCCTGCCAGCCGCCTGCGGCGTACTGGCGCCAGGCGGATTTGAAGCCGGGGCTGGTGCTGACCTGGCCGTCTTGCCAGCGCGCAGGGTGCTTGTCGCCTTCGGCGTTCAGCGCCGACAGAACGCCCTGGCTGAATCTGGCGCACTCTTGCAGCACGGCCCGGGCCGTGCCCAGGCCCGCATCGGCCAGGCCCGGCAGTCGTGCGATCTGCTCGATCCGGGCCAGGTGCTCGATGGCGAACAGCATGTCCTTGACAGGGGCGATGTAGCTCATGGCTGTCTCCGGGAGCCAACGGGTCGGCGCTGGCGAGGCTTCGGGGGAAAGGGCCGCCGTTACAGCGCCTCGACCAGTTCCGGCACGGCGGTGAACAGGTCGGCTTGCAGGCCATAGTCGGCCACGCTGAAGATCGGCGCCTCGGGGTCTTTGTTGATCGCCACGATCACCCTGGAGTCCTTCATGCCGGCCAGATGCTGGATGGCGCCCGAGATGCCGACCGCCACATACAGTTCGGGCGCGACGATTTTGCCCGTCTGGCCCACCTGCCAGTCGTTCGGCGCGTAGCCCGCATCCACTGCGGCGCGGCTGGCGCCCAGTGCGGCACCGAGCTTGTCGGCCAGGGGGGTTATCACGCTGTCGAACTGCTCCTTGCTGCCCAGCGCGCGGCCGCCGGAGACGATGATCTTCGCGGCGGTCAGTTCGGGGCGCTCGCTCTTGGCGATTTCACTGCCGACAAAGCGGCTCTTGCCAGAGTCGGCCGCAGCGGCAATGGTTTGCACCGCCGCCGTGCCGCCGCTGGCCGCAGCAGCGTCGAACCCTGTCGTGCGCACGGTGATGATCTTGACGCTGTCGGCGCTTTGCACGGTGGCCATCGCGTTGCCGGCGTAGATCGGGCGCTCGAAGGTGTCGGCGCTCAGCACCTGGGTGATGTCGCTGATCTGGGCCACATCGAGCTTGGCCGCGACGCGCGGCGCGATGTTCTTGCCGCTGGCGGTGGCGGGAAACAGGATATGGCTGTAGTTGCCCGCCCCGCCGCCTTGCAAGGCCAGCACCTGCGCGGCCATGTTCTCGGCCAGGCCATGCGCCAGACCGGGGGCATCGGCGTGCATGACCTTGGCCACACCGGCGATTTGCGCCGCAGCGGCAGCGGCAGCGCCGGCGTTGTGGCCGGCCACCAGCACATGCACATCACCGGCAGCGCAGGCCCGCGCGGCAGTCACGGTGTTGAGCGTCGCGCCCCTGATCGACGCGTTGTCATGTTCAGCAATCACGAGTACCGACATTCAGATCACCTTCGCTTCGTTCCTGAGTTTTTCGACCAGGGCGGCCACATCGGCCACCTTGACACCGGCGCCGCGCTTGGCAGGCTCGCTCACCTTCAGCGTCGTCAGGCGCGGCGCCACATCCACCCCCAGGTCATCGGGCGTGACGGTATCGAGCGGCTTCTTCTTGGCCTTCATGATGTTGGGCAAGGTAATGTAGCGCGGCTCGTTCAGGCGCAGGTCGGTGGTGATGACCGCAGGCAGCGTCAACGCCAGGGTTTCCAGGCCGCCGTCGACTTCGCGGGTCACCTCCAGCCTGTCGGGCGCCAGTTCGACCTTGCTGGCGCAGGTGGCCTGCGGCAGATCGGCCAGGGCCGCCAGCATCTGGCCGGTCTGGTTGGCATCGTCATCGATGGCCTGCTTGCCCAGGATGATCAGCGCCGGCTGTTCCCTGGCGACCAGGGCCTGCAACAGCTTGGCCACGGCCAAGGGCTGCAACGGCACATCGGTCTGAACCAAAATGGCCCGATCGGCGCCGATGGCCATCGCGGTGCGCAGGGTCTCCTGGCACTGGGCGACACCGCAGGAGACCGCGATGACCTCGGTCACCAAGCCCTTTTCCTTCAGGCGCACGGCCTCTTCAACGGCGATTTCGTCAAAGGGATTCATGCTCATCTTCACATTGGCGATGTCCACACCCGTGTGGTCCGATTTGACGCGGACCTTCACGTTGTAGTCGACGACCCGTTTGACAGGGACCATGACCTTCATTGCTGTGACTCCTGGAGAGGGTGGGTTGAACGGACGCACGGACGCAAACCAGGGGCATTCTATGCCGATGCCGCGCCGCAGCTTGACGCCACAGGGCCGGGAGGCCGGAAGGCTGGAAGGCGCCGGAAAGCCGCGATCTGGACGATCCGCGCAGCATCGGCGCTGCCCGCCAAGGGGCGCGGCGCGGCATCCCGGGCGGGCGCTGACGCGCTGGTGATTTCCGGGGGATTGGCGGCATCAGGCGCGCGCGTGGTGCGGTGCGTGGTGCGTTTTGGCGCCGGCGCTCGGCACTGGCGCGGGCTGTTGCGGCAATGGCCGCTGGCCGCGCCGGAGGAACGGGTGCGTGTCTTGGCGCCCGTCGTGGCGCGCGTCAAATGTCGGCCAGCACGCGCAGATGCGCCGCCACGCTGCGCGCCAGCGGGCCCATGGCGTAGCCGCCTTCCAGGCAGGAGACGATGCGGCCCCGGGCGTGGCGCTGTGCGATGTCTTTGATGTGTCGGGTGATCCAGGCGTAGTCTGGCTCGCTCAGGCCGAGCTGGCCCATGTCGTCTTCGCGGTGGCCGTCGAAGCCTGCGCTGACAAAGATCATTTCGGGTTGAAAGGCTTCCAGCCGGGGCAGCCAGAGTCTCTCGATCAGCGCGCGGATGGCCATGCCGCGTGTGTACGCCGGCACCGGCAGGTTCAGCATGTTCGGCGCCGGGGACTGCGCGCCGCTGTAGGGGTACAACGGGTGCTGGAAGATGCCGACCATCAGCGCCCGGGGGTCGCCGGCCAGGATGTCCTCGGTGCCGTTGCCGTGGTGCACATCGAAATCGACCACCGCCACGCGCTGCATCTGGTGGCGCTGCATTGCATGTCTGGCCGCCACGGCGACGTTGTTGAAAAAGCAAAAGCCCATGGCCTTGTCACGGCAGGCGTGGTGGCCCGGGGGGCGCACGGCGCAAAAGGCGTTGTCGATCTCGCCCGCGATGACGGCGTCGGTGGCGGCCAGCGCGGCACCGGCGGCGCGCAGGGCGGCCTGCCAAGTGTGGGCGTTCAGGGCGGTGTCGGGGTCGATGCGCGCGTAATCGGGCCCGCCCGCCTGCTGCTCTTGGCGCAGCCGCTCGGACATGCCGCGCAGCGCGGCGACATGTCCGTGGTCGTGGGCGCGTTCGATGTCGGCCAGCGCGGCCTCGGGGGCCTCGTAGTGCGCGAGCACGTCGGCCACGCCGGTGACCAGCAAGTGGTCTGCGATGGCGTCGAGCCGTTCGGGGCATTCCGGGTGGCCGGGGCCCATTTCGTGTTTGCTGCAATCGCGGTGGGTGAAGTAGCCCGTTTTGCTCACAGTCGGTTTCCGTGGTCCGGTATTTTTTCGGATATGGTCGCGCCTTATGAATGCACAGCACAAGATCACATCGCTTCTGGATCAGCTTAACACGGTGATTGTCGGCAAGAGGGCCCAAGTACAGGACTGCGTAGCTTGTTTGTTGGCGGGCGGTCATTTGCTCATCGAAGATATGCCGGGCGTGGGCAAGACGACGCTGGCGCATGCGCTGTCGCATACCTTTGGCTTGCAGTTTTCGCGTGTGCAGTTCACGGCCGACCTGATGCCCAGCGATTTGACCGGCGTTTCGGTGTACGAGCGTGGCAAGCAGGCTTTTGTGTTCCACCCGGGGCCGGTGTTTGCCCAGGTGCTGCTGGCCGACGAAATCAACCGCGCCAGCCCCAGGACGCAAAGCGCCTTGCTCGAAGCGATGGAGGAAAAACAGGTGTCGGTGGAGGGCGAGACCCGGGCCTTGCCGCAGCCCTTTTTCGTGATCGCGACCCAGAATCCGAATGACCAGTTGGGCACGTTTGCGCTGCCCGAGTCGCAGTTGGACCGTTTTTTGATGCGCATTTCGCTCGGCTACCCGGACCGCACGGCCGAGCGCATTTTGCTGGCCGGCACTGACCGGCGCGATCTGGTGACCCGCTTGCTGCCGCTGTTGTCGGGCCAGGAGTTGCTCGAGTTGCAGCGCCAGGTGCAGGCCGTGCACACGGCCGGGCCGCTGCTGGACTATGTGCAGGATTTGGTTGCGGCCACCCGTTCGGGCCGCTGGTTTCTGCAAGGGCTGTCGCCGCGCGCCGGGATTGCGCTGCTGCGCGCCGCCAAGGCGCAGGCCCTGATCAGCGGGCGCGACTATGTGGCGCCGGACGATGTGCAGGCCATCGTGCCCCAGACCATCGCCCACCGCCTGGTGCCCGTGGGCGATGCCGGGCGCGGCGTGGTCGAGCAGGTGCGCGCGATGGTGGACGCAACGGCATTGCCCTGAGCCGATGGCGCTCATGGACTCTGTGGCTTCACCCCTTTTGCCGCCGACGGGTACGGCCCCTCTGGCGCCGCCAGCGGATAAGGCCCACCTGCCGCCGCCAGCCGATAAGGCCCACCTGCCGCCGCCAGCGGCGTGGGCCCCGACCCCCGGTCATCGCGCCCTCGACCGGCTCAACCCGCTGGCGTCGGTGCGCCGCCGCTTCCAGCGCTGGTGGCAGGAGCGGCTGCCGTTTTGCGACAGCTTGCTGCTGACGCAGCGCAATGTCTACATCCTGCCCACCGGCGCGGGTTGGATGTTGGCGCTGACGCTGCTCGTGCTGCTGATCGCGTCGATCAACTTCCAGCTCAACCTGGGCTATCTGCTGACCTTTTTGCTGGCCGGCAGCGCCGTGGTGGGCATGCATGTCTGCCACGCCAACCTGCGCGGCATCACCTTGCAGTTGCAGGCGCCCGAGCCGCATTTTCTGGGCAGCAGCATGGCTTTCAGGGTGCAGTTGTCGAGCGCGCGCAGGTCGCCGCGCCATGGCATTGCGCTGTCCGTGCATGGCGCGGGCGGGGCGGGGCCGCAGTGGGTCTGGACCGATGTGCCCGCCCAGGGCCAGGCGCGCGTGCAACTGGCGTTCAAGCCCGCGCGCCGCGGCCTGCAGCGCCTGCCGACGCTGACGGCAGAGACGCGCTTTCCGCTCGGCAGCTTTCGCGTCTGGACCTACTGGCGCCCCGCCGCGCAGGTGCTGGTGTACCCGGCGCCCGAAGTGCCGGCGCCGCCCTTGCCCCCGGGCGCGCCGCTGGCCGACGGCAGCGGCAGCGCAGTGGCGCAGGGCAGCGGCGAGTTTGACGGCGTGCGCGCTTACCGGCGTGGCGACCCGCTCAAACTGGTGGTCTGGAAGAAGGCGGCCAAGTCGCTGGCCAGTGGCAGTGGCGATCTGCTCAGCCGCGATGCCCCACAGATCCGGCGCCACGAGCTATGGCTGGACCTGGACCAGGCCGCGTTGCCCGACCCCGAAGCCCGCATTGCGCGCCTGACGGCCTGGGTGTTGCAGGCCGACCGGATGGGTTTGAACTACGGCCTGCGCCTGCCCGGCGGGCAGATCGCGCCCGGCGCCGGCGCCGCGCACCGCAGGCGCTGCCTGGAGGCTTTGGCATTGTGCTGAATTTTTGTAGTAGAAAGCCGTGCAGTGCATATTCCCATTGTGCATACAGCTATATTTTGAATAGCAATTCGCAGGCTGCGAGCATGACCGCAACCCCGACCCGAGGCGTTGCGCGATGACGCCGTACCAGCGCCTCGAGGCCCTGCCCCGCGACGCCCGGGACACGCTCTTTTTGCTGTGCGTGATCGCCTGGGTCATCGCACCGCAGGTCGGCGTCTTGCCAGTGTGGGTCAGCCTGCTGGCCGGCGGCCTGCTGCTGTGGCGCGGCGTGCTGGCCTGGACGGGCCGCCCGTTGCCCGGGCGCTGGACACTGGCCGTCGCGCTGCTCGGGTCCATGGCCGGCACATGGCTGACCCATGGCACCTTGCTCGGTCGCGATGCCGGGGTGACGCTGATCGTGCTGCTGCTGGTGCTCAAGACGCTGGAACTGCGCGCGCGGCGCGATGCGATGGTGGTGTTCTTCCTGGGCTTTTTCGCGCTGCTGAGCAATTTTCTTTTCTCGCAGTCGCTGCTCACCGCCGCAGCCATGTTGCTGGCGCTGCTCGGGCTGTTGACGGCCCTGGTCAACGCCCATATGCCGGTGGGTCGCCCGCCGCTTGCGCAGGTGTTGCGCATCGCCGTCGGCATGGCTGCGCTGGGCGCGCCCATCATGGCCGCGCTGTTCATGCTGTTTCCGCGCGTGGCGCCGCTGTGGGGCCTGCCCGGCGACAGCATGAGCGGGCGCAGCGGGCTGTCCGATTCGATGCAACTGGGCCAGATCACCAAGCTGGTGCTCGACGAAAGCGTGGCACTGCGGGTGCGCTTTGACGGCCCCGACGGGGTTGTCCCGCCGCAAAGCGATTTGTACTTTCGCGGCCCGGTGTTCGGCTTCTTCGACGGGAGCCAGTGGCAGCCGCTGTTGCGGCATTTCGGCGACGAGCGCCTGGCGCAGCCCGACAGAGCTGTCCACCTGCGGGTGCAGGGCACGCCGCTGCGCTACGAAGTGACCCTGGCGCCGCACCAGCGCCCATGGCTGCTGCTGCTCGATGTGGCGCTGGAGCCGCCGCTCGTGGCGGGCATGCAAACCTTCATGACGCCCGACCTGCAATGGCGCACCAGCCGGCCCATCACCAATGTGCTGCGCTACCAGGCCCGCAGCTACACCCGGTTCAGCTATGGCCTAGATGCCGTGGCCGCCGACCTGCACGTCTACACCGCGCTGCCCCCGGGCCTGAATCCGCGCACCCTGGCGCTGGCCCGGCAGATGCGCAGCCAGCCGCAGATGGGCCCGGACCACCCCGGCAGCGCCGAGGCGCTGGTCCGGGCCACGCTGGCGCGCCTGCGCAGCGGCGGCTATACCTACACGCTGGAGCCCGGCCCGTATGGGCCAGACAGCGCCGACGAGTTCTGGTTCGACCGCAAGCAAGGCTTTTGCGAACATATCGCCTCGGCTTTCGTGCTGCTGATGCGCGCGCTGGACATTCCGGCGCGCATCGTCACCGGCTACCAGGGCGGCGAGCGCAACCCGATCGATGGCCTTTGGACGGTGCGCCAGAGCGACGCCCATGCCTGGGCCGAGGTCTGGATCGCCCGGCGCGGCTGGGTGCGCGTGGACCCCACCGGCGCCGTTGCGCCCAGTCGCACCGGCGCCTTCCAGCGGCTGCGGGTGCCCCCGGGCGCGTTGGCTGCGGCGATGGAGCAGGTCATCAGCCCGGACCTGACGCAAAACCTGCGCGCCCTCTGGGAGGCGGCGAACAACCGCTGGAACCAGTGGGTGCTGAACTACACGCAAAGCCGCCAGCTCGACCTGCTCAAATCGCTGGGTTTTGCGACACCGGACTGGCCGGACCTGATCGTGCTGCTGGGCCTGCTGGTGCTGCTGGCCGCGCTGGCCGGCATCGCCTGGAGCCTGTGGGAGCGCAACCGGCATGACCCCTGGCTGCGGCTGCTGGCGCGCGCGCGCCAGCGCCTGGCGCGCGCCGGCCTGGCGCTGCCCGAGACGCTGCCGCCGCGTGCGCTGGCCGAGCGGGCCTTGGCCCGATTCGGGGCGCCCGCTGCGGGCGGCCCGAAGCCCTGCAATGGGCCGACGATCTGGCTGCGCGCCGGGACCTGGAGCGCCAATGGCTGCGCCAGATCATCGGCCAAGCGCGCTTTCTGCCCGCCGTGCAACGGCTGATGCAGCCGCCACCGGCAGCAGACCGGGCCAGCAAGAACTGGCACCTGTATCGCAGCCGCTTCATCACCCCGGTGCGCATCCGCGCCGGCCTGCGCTTTTGGCAAGCGCAGCGCAGCGCGCTGGCGCGGGCCGAGCGGGAATACGGCGTGCCGGCCGAGATCATCGTCGGCATCATCGGCGTGGAAACCCTGTACGGCCAGCAACAGGGCCGCTGGCGCGTGCTCGACGCGCTGGCCACGCTGGCTTTCGACTTCCCCGCAGCCCATCCCCGCGCCCAGGAGCGCACCGAGTTCTTCCGCCGTGAGCTGGAACAGTTCCTGAGCCTTGCGCAGCGCAGCGGCATGGCCCCGACGGAGCCTTGCGGCAGTTACGCCGGCGCGATGGGCCTGGGCCAGTTCATGCCGTCGAGCTGGGTGCGCTACGCGGTGGACTTTGACGGCAACGGCCGGATCGACCTGTTCAACGACCCCGCCGACGCCATCGGCTCCGTGGCCCACTACCTGCGCGGCCACGGCTGGACACCCGGCATGGCCACGCATTTCGGTGTGCATTTCGATACGGCGCGCCTGCAACTGGCGCCGCTGCTCGCCCCCGACATCCTGCCCACCTTCAGTGCGGCCGATATGCAGGCCCAAGGCGCCATGCCCGACGCCGCAGGCGCGCAACACGCCGGTCCGCTGGCCCTGGTGGAACTACACAACGGCGGCGCCGCGCCGAGCTATATCGCGGGCACCGAAAACTTCTACGCCATCACGCGCTACAACCGATCGAGCTACTACGCGCTGGCGGTGATCGAACTGGGCCGCGCGGTGGCCATGGCCCGGGCAGCGCAGGCAACCCGGTGACAGGGCGGGCTGCCCCGGTGCGACCAGACGAGCCGGATAGCGCAGGCCGCGCAGGCCCGGCGCCAGGGCCTGATGGCGCAGACCGGGCCGGCCTCACTGGCGGCGCCAAATGGCCGCGAAGAACCCGTCTGTCTGGTGCAGATGGGGCCACAGGCGCAAATAGGCGCTGCCCGAGGCGCCGCCGCTGCACAGCCCCTTGGCCCCGGCGACCTTGAGTCGTTCGAGCAGCGCGCCGGCATCGAGCGGCTCGAAGTCCGGGTGCGCCGCGCCAAAGGCCGCAGCAACCGCCTCGTTTTCTTGCGCCAGCAGGCTGCAAGTGGCATACACCAAGCGCCCTCCCGGCTTGGGCAGGCGCGCCGCGCTGTGCAAAATGGCGCTTTGCCTGGCCGCCAATTCCTGCACCGTCCGGTCCGACTGGCGCCACTTGAGGTCGGGATTGCGCCGCAAGGTGCCCAGGCCCGAACAAGGGGCATCCACCAGCACCCGGTCGATCTTGCCCGCCAGGCGCCCGATGCGCTCATCGCGCTCATGCGCCATTGCGGCCGGGTGCACATTCGACAGGCCACTGCGGGCCAGGCGGGGCTTGAGCGCATCCAGGCGGTGCGCGGAAACATCGAATGCGTACAGGCGCCCGGTGCTGCGCATGCAAGCGCCGATGGCCAAGGTCTTGCCACCGGCACCGGCGCACAAGTCCAGCACCATCTCGCCGCGCTTGGCATCGAGCAGCAGCGCCAGCAGTTGTGAGCCCTCGTCCTGCACCTCGATCGCGCCCCGGGTGAAAACCTCCAGCCGGGCCAGCGCCGGCTTGCCATCGATGCGCAGCCCCCAGGGTGAATACGGCGTGGCGCGGGCCTGGATGCCGGCCTGGGCCAGCTCCTTTTGCACCACGGCGCGCTTGTCCTTGAGCGTATTCACGCGCAGGTCCAGCGGCGCAGCCTGCGCCAGACTGGCCACCAGCGGCCAAAAGCCGGCGCCCAGTTGCGCCTTCAGCGGCGGCACCAGCCATTCGGGCAGATGGTGGCGGTGGCGCTCGGGCAAATCCTCGGGCCTGACGGCGTCGCACTGCGCCAGCCAGTCTTTTTCCTGCCCGGTCAGCGCGCCGTGGAGAAAATCGCGCGCGCCGGCAAAGCCCAGAATCGCCAGACGCCGCTCCCTGGAGCCCGAGCCGGACGAGGCCATATGCTCGAACAGCAGCTTTTTGCGCAGCACGGTGTAGACCGTCTCGGCCAAGGTGGCGCGCTCGCGCGGCCCCAGCCCCCGGTGGTCGCGAAAGAAGCGCGACACCACCGCGTCGGCCGGATGTTCCAGCCGGAGCGTGAGCCGCACCAGTTCAGCGCAGGCGTCGAGAAGGGCTTCGGGGTGCATCACCGGATTGTCCCACCCGCTGCGCTCCGGCTCGGAGCAGTCTGGTGCCGGCCGCCTGTCGTCGCCCCATGCGGCGTGTGGCATGCCGTCTCGTTCTGCCCCGGCGCCATCTGCTCCCGGCCTGCCTGGAAAGCCCAGCACGGCCGCCGGGATTGCGGGCCCGGCCGTCGTGCGGCAGCGGTCGCTCGGCAGCGCTGGCGACCGGCTGATTCCCAAGCTCCCAAGCAGATCGAGGCAGGCCAGGAGCGGCAGAACCACCCCGGGTGGCCCACGCCGGGCGACGACCCGCAGCGACCGTTGTCAGCCCGCCGTTGGCGGCTTCGGGGGGGCGTCCGACAAGGCGGCGAGACGCTGCAGGCAGGCCCGCACGGCACGCGGGTACATCAGATGCTCTTGGGTCAGCACGCGGGCCGCCAGGCTGTCTGCGGTGTCGCCGGGCAGCACTGGCACCACGGCCTGGTCCAGGATGGGGCCGGCATCCAGGTCGGCCGTTACCTGGTGCACCGTGGCGCCGGCAAACCGGCAGCCGGCATCGATGGCGCGCTGGTGCGTGTGCCGCCCGGTGAACGCGGGCAGCAGCGAGGGATGGATATTGATCAGGCGCCCGGCATAGCGCGCCACAAAGCCGGGTGTGAGGATGCGCATGAACCCGGCCAGCACCACCAGCGCGGGTTGCTGGCGGTCGATGGCGGCGGCCAGTTCGGCGTCAAAGGCTGCGCGGCTGGCATAGGCCCGGTGGTCCAGCGCCAGCGCGGCAATGCCCTGCGCACGCGCAAACGCCAGCCCCGCCGCATCGGGCCGGTGGCTGATCACGGCTGCCACCCGGGCACCATCGCGCTGCGCCCAGCCTTCCTGCTGCGCGGCGCGCACGATGGCCGCCATGTTGGAGCCGGCGCCAGAGATCAAAATAACGATGTTCTTCATTTGCACCGGATTATCCCTGCCATGCCGTTCGACCCCGCCGCCAGCCCCTTGAGTCCGAGCCAGGCCCGCGTGCTCGCCACGCTGATGGAAAAAGCCCGCACCGTGCCCGACAGCTACCCCATGTCGCTCAACGGCCTGCTGACGGGCTGCAACCAAAAGACCAGCCGTGACCCCGTGATGGCCCTGAGCGAGGCCCAGGTGCAGGAGGCGCTGGCCGCGCTCGAGCGGCTGGCACTGGTGTTCGAGAACAGCAGCTATCGCAGCCCGCGCTGGGAGCACAATTTTCAGCGCGGCGCAGGCGTGCCAGAGCAATCGGCCGTGCTGCTGGGCCTGCTGATGCTGCGCGGCCCGCAGACCGCAGCCGAGTTGCGCACCAACGCCGAGCGCTGGTACCGGTTTGCCGACATCTCCTCGGTCGAGGCCTTTCTCGACGAGTTGCAGCAGCGCAGTGCCGACAAAGGCGGCCCGCTGGCCGTGCCGCTGCCCCGCTCGCCCGGCATGCGCGAGCAGCGCTGGGCGCATCTGCTGTGCGGGCCGGTAGATGCCGGCCGCAGCAATGCCGGCGTCGAGCCTGTGCCGGCGGGCGTCGAGACCTTGCAAGAGCGCATCGGGACGCTGGAATCCGAACTGGCCAGCCTGCGGGCCACGGTGCAGTGGCTGTGCCAGGA
>Ga0081606_1000673_pt1 | contig 12700 bp, 13 predicted proteins | sample EareggfetidaYelm_FD_71127 | JGI IMG/M metagenome (GOLD analysis project Ga0081606, IMG submission 71127) | Earthworm egg capsule microbial community from the University of Washington, USA - E. fetida Yelm (SPADES assembly) (version 2) | ecosystem: Host-associated > Annelida > Reproductive system... | reverse complement strand
TCGTAGCGTCGGATCGGCTCGCCGGTTCTGACATCGACATGATGCAACCGGTTCAGTCGAACCCGCACCAGCACCGCGTGAACGGTCGAGGCCGGCATCCCGACCCTGGCGCCGATCCCGACCGGTCCGAGACGCTTCTTCCACCGCAGATGCACAATCTTGCACACCAGCTCCGGGCGCGTGCGGTTCGGTGAGCGGTGCGGCCTTGAGGACCGATCCTGAAGACCGTCCCGACCCATCACCGCATACCGCTCAGCCCACCGCTTCGCCATCGGCCACAAGACATGGAAGACCTGAGCAGCGTGAGCAACCGGCCACCCCTCATCAACAATCAACCGCACGATGCGCAGCCTTTGAACAGGAGCAAGAACAGCATTAGCGTGAAACACGAAGACCTCCGGACGGAACCTAGGGAACTAGACAACTCCACCCTCCACCGGAAGTCTTCCTCATTTCAAGACCTCACACACCAACCAACGTACCTGGGCACTACAACTAGGACCGAGATGAGCGCGCGGTAACGCGGGTCGATGGCCTCCGCAAGCTCTGCGATCTCGTCGTAGGTGAGATACGGGTGACGGGCCTTCCAGGTGCGTGGCAGTCGGACGTTCCTCACCGGGGTTGATGGAATGAGATTCGCCGCGACTGCTCGCCTCATCACGCTGACGAGCAGCTGGTACGCCTTTTGGACAGTAGAAGCTCCAGCGCTGGCCGCTGACATGTGCTGAATCCACTCTTCAACCGCGCGCTTGGTGATGCGACCGACGGGCCAATCCTTCCACTGGGGAAGGAGCCAGTTGTCGGCATGGGAGCGGCGTTGGGCGACCGTGCCTCGGGAGAGCCCGGCGGTGAGCGAGACGTAGTCCTCGATCAGCCTTCCCATGGGCGTCTTCAGCGCGCTATTCGAAATGAACGTCCCGGACATCTTGCCTGCCTCCATGTCGTGTATCCAGGCCGCCGCTTCGGCCCTCGTGCTGAATCCGCCCTTGTCGGTGGATCTGTTGTCGGGGGTCAGGTACCAAATGCGGTAGCGAACGGCGCCGGACTTGAGCAGGTATTTCTTTATGCTGGCTATACCTCGTCTATGCGCGACGGGGAGTGTGTTGCCATGCCAAGCGCTGAGGAACGAGGTCAGGGCGAGAATCCTCGATCGAGGTCGGCCGACCGGAGCGCGTGGTCGAGCGCCGATCCACTCATGTCGCGCTGAAGCGTCTCGGCGACCGCGGTGAGGTCGCCCGTGAAGAGGCCGGCGTACGTGTTGAGGGTCATCCTGGAATCGGCGTGCCCGAGCATGCGCGCGACAGCGACGACCTCCGCTCCCGCACGAATCGCGAGAGACGCCGCTGTGTGCTGAAGGTCATGGGGCGTGACGTCCGGAAAAGAGATCGGCACCTGGCCGGTGCGAGCCGACTCCGCTGCGCGCCGAGTGGTGATGCGCTCAATTGCGGGATACCAGAAGCGTCTGCGCCATGTGTTGATTCGCAGTCCGCGACTCGTGGGGCTGCGGAAGATGTGGTCTTCGCCACGGCGACCAGAGGTGAGCTCGCGCATCATCGCGTCGAGAATCGGGGGATAGGCGATGGTGTGGATGGTGTGACTCTTCGTGTCGCCTTCTGAAAGTCGCCCCGCGACTTCTTTGAACGCGGAGTCAATGTGCACGAGTCGGCCGTCCAAGTCGATGCTTGATACACGGAGCGCGGCGGCTTCGCCGAAACGAAGGCCAGTGAGAGCAAGGAACGTGACTAAGGACCGGTAGCGAAGGCCCATCGCATCGTTGAGTTCAGCGAGCTCGTCAAAGGTCAGGTAGGGGTGCCGTTGCGCGGGACGAGCGCGGGGAAGTCGGACGCCGCGCGCAGGGTTGCGTTGCAGGAGGTGGTCTTCGACGGCGTGGTTCAGCGTCGCATTGAAGAGCCGGTAGACCTTCTGAATCGTGCCCGAGCCGACACCGTCAGCATTGAGCTCTTCGATCCAGAGCTCAACGAGGTTGCGAGTGATGTCCGCGACCGGCCACGTTTCCCACTTCGGGGTAAGCCACTTCCTAGCCACGGACCTCCGCTGATAGAGCGTGTTCTCGCTGAGACCCGCTGTCAGTTCGAGGTGGCGGTCGAGCAGCTGCTGGAACTGGATTCGAGCCGCGCTGACGGGCACAAACGTGCCCGCGCGCTTGCTGACCTCCATCTGGTGCTGCCACGCCTTCACTTCCGCGAGCGTGCGGAGTCGCTATCGTGGTCCGCTCGCCGTCGGATTTCGTGTAGAGCACTCGGTAGCGCGTCTCGCCGCGCTTGGTCTTGTACTTCTGGATCGATGACATGCACTACCTATGTGCGGCAACCGTTGCCAACCATTGGGGCTCGGAGCGCTCCCTGCAGGAAAACGCGCATCGCCGCCTCTCGCACCCACGACTCCCATTGGTTTTCATGGGTGCGTCGCGCATAGGTGAGGAGCAGGACGGGGTCAAAACGGCAAAAGCCCCCGGAACCCGGGGGGGGGGCTTTCTGGTGGGCGATACCGAACTTGAACCGATGACCTCTTCCGTGTGAACGTGCTCTGGGGGCGGGCTCCCCTGATTCTTAGGGTCCCCGGGGTGTCTCTCAGACCCCTGAATCCATCCTCGGGGTGATTTTGGGGTGAGCGTGTCAGCGCCCGATCGAGGGCGGCTGGTGGCCGGTTGACTGCCCCGAGTCGCGTCCGAAGGACTCCGGGGGCGCGAGCTTGGATCGGCGTTCCGCAATCGCTTCCGAGAGTAGTGGGTCGGTCTGCCGGTGTGCGGGGCTCTGCGCCGCGCGGCGGCGGGCGGCAGCGCGCTCGGCCACGTCCTGCACGACGTAGCGGTGCCGGGGCAGCAGTCGGCCGGTTGGGTAGGTGTTCGTCAGCAGGTCGATGCCCTGCTCTGGGGTCGTGTAGCCGAGCAGATCGAACAGGGTCGCGGCGTCGTCCAGGTCGCGCTCGTCGCGGGAGGCGTGCAGCTTCATCGCCAGCAGATACTCGGGCGAGGCGATCTGCACCAGCAGCGACTCGGACTCGAACACGGTGGCCGGGTGCTCGTCCTGGCCGGGCAGGAACCCCTTGGCGGCGTCGTTGAGCCAGTCCGGTTCCAGCCCGCGCGCCGCGCCGATCGCCTCAGCAGCCTGTCGGACCTCCGGGGCGGGCACAAACAGGGCGTCCACGTCACGGGTGAGGCGGCCCTGGTCGTAGGCCAAGGCCAAGGCCATTGCCGCCCCGCCCACGACGAACAACTGCGCGTGAACCGCTCGCAGCCAATCGGCCGGAGAGTTCTTGGAACAGGCCGCGGACGGCCTCGGCGTCGAGTTCTGCGCCTTGTCCGTTCATGCCCGGTCCAGCGACCGCCCGGTGATGAGGATGCCGCGCGGGCGGAACGCCCGCGGGCTGTCCTGCTCGGCCTCGGCCCGGAAGATCGTCGGCACCGCCGGATACCACCCGTCGGCCCGGCGCGCGGGGTCGGTCGCCCACGCGGGAGCGGGCCAGCCGTCGTGCTCGGCCAGGTGGTCGGCCAGCGCCGCGAACGCCGCGTCGATTCGCACCGAGCCGGTGGGCGCGGGCGCGGGCGCGAACACCTCGGCGGCTAGCTTCACCCCGCCGCGTCGGAGGGTGGAAGCGTAGTCATCGAGGGTCTGGAGGATGCCGAACCGCCAGCACGCCTCCGGGGTGTCCCCGGCGGACAGGAGCACGGCGCACCGTGCGGCGTTGTCGGCGGCGGTGTGGCGCACGCCGACGTCCGCGCCCGGCTCGTAGGCCGGGGCGGTCTGCGCGCGCTCCAGCAGCGCGCCGATCGGTAGCACGTCGCCCTGGAACACCATGACCGCCTCTTTCCCTCAGTTCCCATTCTCCCAGAGCCGCCGCCGAAAGTCCCGAGTCGGCGCGACCACTGCTGAGTCTCGGCTACAGGCTCGGCCCGAAGTCGCGCTCCAGCCCCGTCCTGCCGTGATCGCTCGACGGTCGGGACCGACCGAGCTGCGCGGCGCGCGCCTCGCGTGCGGCCTGGGCGCGTTCAGCCGCTTGCCGCTCGGCCTCGGCTCGGGCAGCGAGTTCGCCGACGAGCTGGGCGGCCTCGGCAACGGGCAGCGCCTCGATCTGTGCGAGGTCGTGCCGAGCCTGCTCCGCGCGGGCACGCCACCCCGCAGCGCGAGCGCTGACGGTACTCGGGGTCGCGGAGCCGAGCACCTGCCGGCGCAGCGCGACGGACTCGCGCAGGTGCCGCTCGGCAAGGCGGTTCTGCTCACGACGGGCCTGCTCCGCCTCCTGCCGCAGCTCGGTCACGCGCAAATCGGCGTCTGCCCGCTTTCCCGCGAAGGCCTCGGCCCACGGTTCCACTCCCTGCGCGCCGGTCGGCAGGCCGCCCCAGCACCGCCGCACCGCGTCCGCCGTCGCGCGGTGCTCGCCCGCGGCCTCTGTCGCTGCACGGCCGGCGGCACGCCTCCGCAGCCGCCCGGCCCGGCCGCGGACGTACCCTCCACGACCTCCGGCACACCGCAGCCTGTGAACGGCTCATCAAGGGCGTGCCGCTGACGACCGTGCAAGCGTGGCTCGGGCACGGCTCCATCCAGATCACCGCCCGCTACCTGCACCACCTCGGCGACTTCGCCGATCGCGCCGCGCTCGACGTGCTCAACAACGCTGCGTCTAAGACGCTTAGCGAGCGCGCTCGGAAGCTGCCGGACCTCGGCAACTTCGGTGCTGAGGCCGCGCGTCGCAGTGCTCCCGATCGCGGGCGCGGCCTCGGGCGGTAGTCCGCTCACAGGAAAGCCCGGTTCACGCTGAACCTCGGGGTGATTTCGGAGTGATTCAGAAGGCTGAGAACAACGACTCTGCAGGCCGAAACAAGAGAACCCCTGGCGCTACCAGGGGTTCTCTGCGGTGGGCGATACCGGACTTGAACCGATGACCTCTTCCGTGTGAAGGAAGCGCGCTACCAACTGCGCCAATCGCCCGTGGTGCCCCTCGCGAGACACCCTCTGACGATCCTACCCGAACTTTGGAGGTGCCACGGGGGCACTGGATGCTGCACACACTGGGCAGGTGACGCGGGCAGCGTGAGGCGGAGACGATGCCGTCAGTACGATGCTTGCAACGGGTAGTAGCGGGGAATTGCTCGGGAACGGTGCGGTGCGTTTGGTATTCGTTTGATCGGTCGGTAGAGTCAATGTCTACACGGTGACGTGTGTGCGGATGTAGCGCAGTTGGTAGCGCATCACCTTGCCAAGGTGAGGGTCGCGAGTTCGAGTCTCGTCATCCGCTCTGATCGGGAGTGCGCGCAAGTGGGCCTCCGATCAGTGGTGGTGAACCCTGCACGGTGGATTGGCCGAGAGGCGAGGCAGCGGCCTGCAAAGCCGTTTACACGGGTTCAAATCCCGTATCCACCTCCAAACTGTGCACCTCGGCGCAGAGTTTGGGCGATTGGCGCAGCGGTAGCGCGCTTCCCTGACACGGAAGAGGTCACTGGTTCGATCCCAGTATCGCCCACCGCGAAAGACCCCCGGAAATCCGGGGTTTTTTGCTGTCTGGGTTGCGTTGTGGCGGCTCCAATTTGACGTCACCAAGAACCATGTGGACGTTTGACGTCACCAAGAACCGTGTGGATGGCCGGGGATCCAATATCGCCTTTGAGTTTCGCACAGTCAATAACGTGAAACATCTGGTAGTGAGCGCTTACATCGCGAACGATTCCAAGTGGATCAACAAATGGGTACTACCGGTTGGGGGCAGCTCTCAACCGGCAGAACTTCGCGAACAACCTCAACAACGCTAGATAAGGGGATGTATTGTGAACTCTCAATGGAAATGCCAGAGTCCCTCGGACGCTTGTCTGGTCGGCGGACTGGTATCTGTCGGCGTGGGCGCTATCGCAGGTGCTGGCTATGCTATTGCAGCGCAGGTGGCAGCGGATTCGTTGTGTGGGTGACTCCCGGAGTGACGCTTGTCGGTTTTGTGGCCGGGGCAGCAGCGTTTGGCTTCGGCGCGCTGGCGTATCGGGTTCTTGGGGTGGCTCGGTGTCGTACGATTCAGCGTATCGGGTCAGCCTTGGTCGCAGCACTCATCACCGGGTTGATCACTGCGGCTGCGCTGGCAACAACGAAAAGCTATGGTGCGGTTACTACGAGCCTGATCGCAGCGTTGTGGGCTGCGATCTGCGCGGTGATCGCTCTGCGGCCCTGGGAGAAAGCATCAGGCTGATCTCCGCCTTGCTTTGCAACGTACGCTCTCCCAGCGGCTGACACCAGCCTCGCACCCACACCTGTGCTTCCCGCAGCTGGTACTACGCGGGCGAACGCGGCGGCAGTTGCGCGAGCTCCACAACCGTGTCCCCGCAGTTAGTATGCGCTGCACCACATTAGGACTCAACTCACTCAGGTGGATCGAACTCAATCCTTGTCAACATTGTGATCGGGGTCGGTGGGACTCAACTCACCCGGGTGGATCGAACTGTGTCGAGACGTCGCTGTGCTCAGAGACGATTCACCTTCCTCCGAAAGCACCGCAAAAAGCATGCGGTTTGCCTGATTATTTGCTAGGATTAAGTCCTAGAAATATGGCTCGCTAGGTTCTGGGGGACCGGCTGAGTGAGCAGAGAGGGGGACACCGTGATTGACGGGAGAGGTGTGAAGCGAGTTAGATTCGGGAAGGTTGTTCTTGCGACCGTTGCCGTGACGGCGACTCTGTTGCTGGGGGTCGTTGCGCCCACCCGGGCGGATGGGGGCGAGCCGAAAGCGCCGGTCTCGGGTGCAGTGTTCGACGCTACGGCGAAGTCATTGCTGGCCAGTGAAACGACCGCAGCCGTGTCGGCCGATGGCGAGGGTAACGTTGTTCTCTACTCGACAGCTCCGGAGGGTCAGTTAGCACCCGACGCACAATCGTTCGCGGATTCCCACTCGAATGTCGTTGTTGAGCACCTTGATGCACCGCTCACCGCGTACTCAGTCAATGATGTCGTCGGCGGATCAGGCATGCTCCTGAACCATCCCAATAACACAACGGGCACCGTTTATGCGTGCTCTGTCGGGTACGGTGCCTGGAGCTCGACCGGATCGCCCGTGGTGCTCACCGCCGGTCACTGCTCGAATGACGGTGTGGAGACCAGCGCCAGTGCGGCTGACCCCACGCGTGACCCGGCAGGTGGTGGCACAGCAGGTGGAGGGGTGTCCTCGCTCGGGTCGTTGGGGACGCTCGCCTTCTCGCAGTTCGGCGGAACGGGCAACACCGTCGCCAGTGAATCAGACCCGAACGCAACCGACGTTTCGGTCTATACAGTGTCGAACCCGAGTAAGACCATCCTGCCGCGTGTGACCGACTGGAGAACCGCAGCATCCAAAGATCTCGCGGCATCCTCCTTCCCCATTCGCAAGGTGGGCACTGTCCAGACGGGGTCTATTGCACGCTCGGGACGCACAACCGGATATCAGACCGGAACCGTTGCTAGCGTGGGCGGCTGGGCCACTGTCAGCGGTCGGTACGTGTACGGTTTTGGCAGCTGGGTGACGAGTGACCACGGCGATTCTGGTGGAGCGGTGTTCCAGGGGGACACCGCCGTTGGGCTTGTCTCGGGTGGCGGCACCTCCAGAGGGCGATCCTTCATGTGGGCCGCTGATCTGACAACGGCACTCCGAGTTGCGGGCAGCTATGAGGTTGCGCTGTTCATTGACCCTCCCGCTGTATCAAGTCCGGCGAACAGCGCCACAGTGCTGCCCGGAACACTCATCACCGGAACTGGAGCCGCTGGAACAACCCTGAAGGTGTACCAGGGTTCCAGCACAACACCGGCCACCGTCGCCGTGAACTCAGCGGGCAGGTGGAGTTTTTCTGCCCCTACCACTCCAGGCTCGTATCAGTATCGGTTCGTGTTATCGAAGGGGTATGACAATTCAGCGCCAGTGACATGGAACATCGTCGTTTCTGCTCCCAGCTCGACACCAACAACTGCGCCAACCCCCACGATCACGCCAACGCCAACGCCAACGCCAACGCCGTCGGTTTCCCCTCCGCCGGTTGCGGATGGTCTGTATCGGTTGAACACTCCGGGTGGTCAGGCTTTGGATGTTTCGGCTGGGGGAACCACTGATGGCACAAAGGTGCAGATTTGGTCGGATAACGGGACCGCCGCCCAGATCTGGCAGGTCACGTGGCAGGGCGATGGTACCTATTCGGTGGTGAACCCCAGGTCGGGAAAGAGTCTGGATGTCAATGGTGGCAGGTCAGATAACGGTACCCAGGTGCAGATTTATACCGGGAACGGTACGTGTGCTCAGAGGTGGAGCATCGTGGCGAATGGGAGCGGTTATTCACTGTTGTCGGCGTGCTCGGCGAAAGCCCTGGATGTCTCGGCCGGCGGAACCGCGAACGGCACGAAGGTGCAGATCTTCGACCGAAACGGCACCTCCGCACAAACCTGGTTCTTCAACCGTATAACCGCGCCGGTTGCGGATGGTCTGTATCGGTTGAACACTCCGGGTGGTCAGGCTTTGGATGTTTCGGCTGGGGGAACCACTGATGGCACAAAGGTGCAGATTTGGTCGGATAACGGGACCGCCGCCCAGATCTGGCAGGTCACGTGGCAGGGCGATGGTACCTATTCGGTGGTGAACCCCAGGTCGGGAAAGAGTCTGGATGTCAATGGTGGCAGGTCAGATAACGGTACCCAGGTGCAGATTTATACCGGGAACGGTACGTGTGCTCAGAGGTGGAGCATCGTGGCGAATGGGAGCGGTTATTCACTGTTGTCGGCGTGCTCGGCGAAAGCCCTGGATGTCTCGGCCGGCGGAACCGCGAACGGCACGAAGGTGCAGATCTTCGACCGAAACGGCACCTCCGCACAAACCTGGTTCTTCAACCGCTAGCCTCCACTGCCCACATCAAACAGCTCACCCTTGCACGGGCCCGGAGTTGTGCCCCGTTTTTACTCGGACTCGGCGAGGGTGATGCTCACCCTTGCGCGGGTACGGAGTTATAGTGCCGCTTCGCTGGGCGAATCGAGGTGTGCGCCCGAGGCATCCGCACCCACTAAACTGAACCGAGTTGGCAACCTTTAAGGCCGTCCCGTGAGGCGGAGAAGGAGTCGCGTGATAGAACGTGCCGTGCTCACCCGGGCAGACATTTCTCGGGCACTCGTCCGAATATCGCACGAGATCCTCGAGGCGAACCGTGGCAGCGCTGACCTGGTCCTCTTGGGCATTCCCACCCGGGGTGTCACGCTCGCGCACCGCATTGCCGCCGAGATTGAGCGCATCGAGCCGGATGGCCCGGTGCCGGTCGGCACCCTCGACGTCACCATGTATCGAGACGACCTCACCCTCACCCGCACCCGGACTCCGGGACCCACACACCTTCCGCTCCGGGGGATCGATGGCGCGGTGGTCGTGCTCGTTGACGATGTGCTGTACTCGGGTCGTACTATCCGAGCCGCGTTTGACGCCCTCTCCGACCTGGGTCGAGCGCGTGCCGTGCGACTCGCGGTGCTCGTGGACCGGGGCCACCGTGAGTTTCCCATTCGGGCAGACTTCATCGGCAAGAACCTCCCCAGCTCTGCGCGCGAGCGGGTCAATGTGCGACTGTGTGAGGTTGACGGCGATGACGCCGTCACGATTGCCGGAGGTGAGGCGGCATGAGGCACCTGCTGCGCACCCGTGACCTCACCCGCGACGAGGCCATTCACATCCTTGACATTGCGCTTGACATGGCAGCCGTGCAGAACCGTGAGGTCAAGAAACTGCCAACGCTGCGCGGCAAAACCGTTGTCAACCTGTTCTTCGAAGACTCCACTCGCACCCGTATCTCGTTTGAAGCCGCCGCCAAACGGCTCTCCGCCGACGTCATCAACTTCAGCGCACGAGGCTCCAGCATCTCCAAGGGCGAGTCGTTAAAAGACACCGCACAGACACTGCAAGCACTCGGTGCCGACGGGGTTGTCATTCGTCACCCGGTGTCAGGCGCGCCGCAGGTGCTTGCGGTGAGCGGATGGATCACGGCGGGGGTCATTAACGCGGGAGATGGCACGCACGAGCACCCGACACAGGGGCTCCTCGATGCCTTCACGATTCGACAGCGGGTGCACGGTGCGGGTGCACGCGGTCGAGGGCTCGACGGGGTGCGGGTCATCATTGTGGGGGACATCCTGCACTCGCGGGTGGCGCGATCCAACGTGTGGTTGCTCACGACCCTTGGTGCCCACGTTCATCTCGTCGCACCGCCGACGCTGCTACCGGTGGACACATCAGGGTGGCCGGTGACAACCGGGTTTGATTTGGATGGCGCGCTGGCGGGGCATCCGGATGTTGTCATGATGCTGCGCATTCAAGAAGAACGGATGCACGGCTCGTTTTTCCCCTCCTCGCGAGAATACACGCGAACCTGGGGACTGGACGGCCCCCGCTTCCGTGCACTGCAGCCCGATACGATAGTGATGCATCCGGGTCCGATGAATCGGGGTCTGGAGATCGCACCGATCGCCGCGGATTCCCCGCAGTCAACGGTGCGCGAACAGGTCGCGAACGGAGTGTCAGTGAGAATGTCGGCGCTCTACGTGCTGCTGTCGGGGGAGCGCGAGACAGCAACAGTATCCGGTGACGGTGCCACCGAACACCACGCGATTCAGCAACGGAGCGCAGCACAATGACGGTGTCAGAGCACACGCCCACACCACCGAGCGCGACGTTCCACATCGTCGGCGCGCAACTGGTCACCGGCGAGCACGCCGACATCCTCCTTCGGGACGGTGTCATTGCGCAGGTTGGCACGGTGACGGATGCTGCGGGGGCAACCCGCGTTGACGCGGACGGGCTTGTGGCCCTCCCCGGCCTGGTTGATCTGCACACCCACCTGCGGGAACCCGGATACGAGCAGAGTGAAACGGTGCTCACCGGCACACAGGCCGCCGCCGCGGGAGGTTTCACCGCCGTGTTCGCAATGGCGAACACACTGCCGGTTGCCGACACAGCGGGGGTCGTTGAACAGGTTGCGAGCCTCGGGGCGTCCGCGGGATACGCAATGGTGCAGCCCATCGGAGCGGTCACTGTCGGACTCGCGGGTGAGCGACTCGCGGAACTCGGCACAATGGCGGCATCCCGCGCCCGCGTGCGGGTCTTCTCCGACGACGGACTGTGTGTTTCCGACCCGTTGCTCATGCGGCGGGCACTGGAATACGTGAAGGCGTTCGACGGAGTCATCGCTCAGCACGCGCAGGATCCGCGGCTCACGGTCGGGGCGCAGATGAACGAAGGCGCCCTCTCGGGGGAGATCGGCATGGTGGGATGGCCCGGCGTCGCCGAAGAGTCCATCATCGCCCGCGATGTACTGCTGGCCGAACACGTCGGCAGTCACCTGCACGTCTGCCACCTCTCGACAGCGGGATCGGTGGAGATCGTTCGGTGGGCAAAGGCGCGGGGCATTCGGGTCACCGCCGAGGTGACACCGCACCACCTGCTGCTCACCGAGGAACTGGTGGCCAGCTACGACCCCCGGTACAAGGTCAACCCGCCACTGCGCCGCGCCGAGGACGTCGCCGCTCTGCGGGACGCACTCGCCGACGGCACAATCGACACCGTCGCGACCGATCACGCCCCGCACCCGATCGAGGCGAAAGAGTGTGAGTGGGATGCCGCGGCCAACGGCATGGTCGGCCTCGAGTCCGCCCTCTCGGTTGTGCACGAAGCGATGGTTGCAACAGGTCTTATGGGGTGGGCGGATGTCGCACGGGTGCTGTCTGCGACCCCCGCGCGCATCGGGCGGCTCACAGGTCACGGGCGACCGATTGCGACGGATGAGCCGGCTAACCTCACGCTGTACGACCCGCGCGGGAGATCCTCCTTTGATCTGGCTCGGCTCGTTGGCCAGAGCTCAAATTCACCGTACCTGGGCCGTGTGTTACCCGGGCGAGTGGTCGCAACATTCCACAATGGCTACCCCACGCAGCTCGACGGTGTTGTTCGACCAGCCGAGGAGGTCGCCGCCGCTGCCCGGTTGGCTGAGCAGCGCGGTCGATCGGACACCCCTGAGGACAACGGACGACATCGGTTTACCCGGTCGTGACGAGGAGATTGACAGGGGCACCCCTGAGGACAACGGAGGGAAGGTAACGGGCATGGAACGGTGGATCACGATTGCCAGTGCGGCGGCGCTGTTCGTGCTGCTCGTGTGGCTCATGGTGGGATCGTGGCGGCGGCGAACGGCCCGTGATTCGGCGTTGTCTGGCTACCCGGTGCCCACGAGCGTGCCGGATGTCACCGTCGAGGCCGAGGTGCTCTATGTCGCGACCACCCTGGCCGGGAAACCACTGGAGCGACTGGCGATCACCGGGCTTGCCTTTCGCGCGGCGGCGCAGTTGATCGTAACCGAGCAAGGGGTATTGCTGCGGGTCACCGGGGCGTCCGCGACGTGGATTCCGGCGGAGCGAATCGTTGGTATCTCGCGGGCGAGCGTCGCGATTGATCGTGCGGTTGAACCCGATGGGCTGCTGGGGCTCGAGTGGCGGCCGCAGGCCGCGCCGCGCCGCGCCGCTGGGACATCCATTTTCGAACATTACACGGAGGCGGTTGTGCCGAAGTCCGAAGCTGCACCGCCTCGGGTGACAAGCTATCTTCGAACCCGTGAGGGCGACAACGACCTCCGAATCATTCAGGCCGTCACCGCCCTCGTGGGCGCGGGCAGCGGCACCGACCACGAACAAGGCGGTCAGTAAATGTCCCTGCACAGC
>Ga0081606_1000672_pt1 | contig 12722 bp, 7 predicted proteins | sample EareggfetidaYelm_FD_71127 | JGI IMG/M metagenome (GOLD analysis project Ga0081606, IMG submission 71127) | Earthworm egg capsule microbial community from the University of Washington, USA - E. fetida Yelm (SPADES assembly) (version 2) | ecosystem: Host-associated > Annelida > Reproductive system... | reverse complement strand
ACCTTGAAGAAAAAACGATTCACTATGCCGCCTTTACTTTAATCCTTTCCTTTACCTACATCTGTCAATTGGTTTTTTGGGGGACGTTTAGCCGTATGTTCAACGTGCGCGAAGGGAAACGCATTATAGGAAGCGTGGATATGGGAATGGATTTGTCAGCCATTCTGGGGTATTTTTCAATTCCTGTTTTGTTGAACGCGGGATTTGAACCGCGCGCGCTCTACACGGTCGGGTTGGGAAGCATATTCGTTTACTTGGCGCTTTTCATCCTCATGGCGCGGCGTTATTTTCGCAAAGAAGAAACGCATGTCGAAGAGGCGGCCATAAAGAAATTGCCGCTTAAACAGTTTTTCAGCAATCGCTTCATCCTCACCATGGCTGTGTTTGTAATCGTGTCGCTGGTGACGATGAACTTCGTGGGCTTTTCTTTTTACAACGTGTCGGTGACGCAATTCGACCAACAAAGTCTGCCTTACTTCCTTTCGTTTTTTGAGGGAACGATTGTGGTCTTTGCTTTTATCTTCACCACCTTTGCCACCGACCGAATCATTAAAGAGTACGGGTTGCGCATTGCGTTGCTGGTGACGCCTACCGTATTATTGATTTTCACCCTGGCCGCCATTGCCTTGGGCGGCTATTTGGGTTTTGACGTAACGTCTTCGGGAAAAGAAAATGTGGTTTACTTTTTCGTGGCCGTGGCCATGTGCCGCCTCATGGTGGACTCCATGACGAACGCCGTGGATCAGCCGACGTTCAAGTGTTATTACGTGCCGCTGGACAAGAATACGAGCATTGACGTGAAAACTAAGCTGGAAGGAACCACGATGGCCATTGGTTCGCTGTTGGCCGGAGGATTGATTGTGTTGATCAATCAATTTCCTTTTTTCAATCTGTTTTCGATGACTATTTTTATTGTGCCGCTGGCCATTATTTGGATTGTGGCGATACGTTTTATGTATCGCGGCTATAGGCACTCCTTAGCCTCCTCGCTCACCAAAAATAAAATGACCGTGTTGAGTCGGGCGAGTTTCCGCGAATATTCATTGGAAAAGATTTTGACCGGCGCGTTGCAAAAGAAAAGGGATCATTGCGTGATTTACAATTTAAAAATGATGGAAAAAATGGAGCCGTCTTTGTTTGAAACCGCGGTGCTTCAATTGGCGGAGAGTCCCGTGGCGGCCGTGCGCGAGTATGCCCGAAAAAAAATAGAATCATTGCAGTTAGACGGCTCGCGGAATGAGTTTCGCATCTTGGCAGACCAAGCCGAAACGCAGTCTCGCCAAAGCGACCTTCTTTCGGTTTCTTCTGCTAACTTGATGAAATTGAGCAAGTCGTCGAAAACGGCCGACCGCGCCTTGGCGGCTAAATTGATACTGCCCTCGGATCATTCGCGTACCATTTTCACGTTGTTGGAATTGCTTCGCGACAACGCGCCCGAGGTGCGAATGGAAGCCATTCGCACAGCGTCTAAAATCGGGCGCTCCGAAACCTGGCCGCTTCTGATTAAACAGTTGGCTTTGCCCGTGTTTTCGCATCTGGCCGCCCGGGCGCTTAAAGACATCGGCGAGAAAACGCTGCCTTATTTGGAGAATGCTTTCCACAAATCGGGACAGTCGGATTTGCTGATGGAAAAAATTATTCAAGTCATCGGCTCTATCGGCGGAACAGAAGCCATGGAGTTGTTGTGGAAAAAAATTGATTATCCCGATAAGCGAATTGTTCAGAACACGCTTCACGCCTTGCGCGTGTTGAACATTCGCGCTACGGGGGGGCATGTGTTGCAGGTGAAAGAACTGCTGGACGTGGAAATGAATAACCTGCTTTGGAATATGATGGGCATTGAAGAAATCCCCCAAACGAATCACTACGAGCCCCTGCTGTCGGCTCTGAGAGAAGAAGTGCAGGAAAATCAACGGCAAATTACGCTCTTGCTTTCGTTGCTTTATGATCCGGCCGAAGTGCAGTTGATGAAAGAAAATTTAGACATTGGAACCCCGGACAGCATTCAGTATGCCGTGGAATTGCTGGACATTATTTTGGACGGCGATTTGAAACCTAAACTTATTCCGCTGGTGGACGATACCTCTGTCAAGGTAAAGCAGGAATTGTTGATGTCGCACTTTCCGCGCGAAAATTATGATTCGCTGGAAATCGTCAACTACCTGCTCAGCCGTGATTACAACCACACCAATCGTTGGACGAAAGCCTGTGCCCTTTATTCAAAGGCCACAGTGCCTGATAACGACCCCGCCGTCAACCTAATCAGTCACATGTTTAACCCTGACAGGATGCTGAAAGAGTTGGCGGCTTGGGGCGTTTTCAACAAAGGAAAAGGAGTCTATGAAAATACGATTAAAAGACTGCCCCCGGAAGACCGTCGGTTCTTGGACGATGTGGTTCATAACAACCAACTGGTGGAGGGACTCGACGACGGCTACTTCATGATTGTGGAGATAGGAATGCTTTTGAAGCAGGTGCCGATATTTTCAGGCATTCCGGGAAACAGCATTGCTTATTTGGCCGACATTACGACGCCCGTTAAATTGCGCGGCGGCGAAATTCGGGAAGCGCCTCAGGAGTCGTGTATTTATATCACGGCTTTGGGTTCGGTGCAACTGATGCAGGGAAATAAAAGCGTGTGGAGTCTGCCGCGCTATGCCGTTTACGGCGATTTATTTCAAATAGAGGAGACTCTTGCTTTCGACGCCATGCAGGCCGCCGAAGATTCGGTGGTGTTCCAAATGGAAACCGCCGACTTTTATTTTGCGATGGCGAGTCATCCCGAATTGGCGCAAGAAATTTTAACCGCCTTATCGGGCGGCAATCAAGAACAAAGAGAAAAACCATCGGCAGCATGAATTACGACATAGATATATGGCTGGTATTTGCAGCACGCGACAATGAGCCTCTGCCCCTTGATAAAGGAGGGAAAGGTTGGGTTTCGCATTTCCAAAAATTTTTGGAAATGGTGTTAGCGCAGGCCGCCGGCACCAAGCCGCGCGTGGTGACGGTAAACGAATCGAGCAGCTTTTCCATTTCAGACGTCAATCATTCGTCCGTTATGATTCCCATTCTCTCCAAGAATTTCATGGAGGCGGGCAAGTGTTTAGAAATTGTGGAGCAGTTTCACAGCCAGACTTCCGCCCACGGACAGAACCACGTTTTTTTCAAAGTATTGAAAGCGCCGTTGGCGCCGCGAGATCAACCGCCCGTTATGCGCGACTGGACGGGATACGATATGTTTCAAACCGATTCGAAAACGGCGGCGGGGTGGGAATATACTGACTTTTTCAGCCCGGAAGCCGAGCGTCAGTTTTGGATGAAATTGGTTGATCTGGCCTACGATATTCGCAATTCCATGTCGGCCTGGAAAGCCAAAGAAATGACCCGGTCGCCGGTGAAAGGAAAGACGGTTTTTTTGGCAGAAACGGCAAGCGATTTAAGCGCTCAACGCAACGTCATCCGCCGCGAACTGCAACGCTACGGATATGGCGTATTGCCCGCATACGCCCTCCCCTCTTCCCTGGACGAGGCAGAGAAGGCGGTGAAAAATGCGCTTGAAAACAGCTCCATTGCCATCCATTTAATCGGAAATTTATACGGGGAAGCGCCTCGCGGTTCGGACTTGTCGATGGTAGAAATTCAAAATGAAATGGCCTCCGAAACGGCGAGAGAAGGATGGGCAAAAGGCCAAAAATTTCTGCGGCTCTTGTGGCTGACTCCCGAACTCGGGAACGCCTCAAAAGAGCAGTTGGCGTTTATATCTCGCATTAAACGGAGCACGGAAGCGCAGAGCGGCGCCGAGATTTTTCAAAACTCCATCGAAGATTTTAAAAACTTGTTGCGCCGCGAATTTTTAGAAAAAACAACCGCGACCGAGGAAATGGTGCAAGGACGCTCGCTCTATCTTATCTATGACCAAACCGACGCCGACGGAGTGGCCCCGTTTAAAGAAGTGATCTCAAAAGAAGGCATTAAAGTATTGGAACCGGTTTTTAAAGGCGATTTGCTGACCATGCGAAAACAGCACACCAGCAATTTGCGAAACATGGACGCCGCCTTAATTTTTAAAGGAAAAGTAAATGATCAGTGGGTTCGCATGAAAGTGATGGACTTGCTGAAAGCCCCCGGCTTTGGACGCACTAAACCTATTCGCGCCAAGGGAATTATCGCCTCCGGAGACCTGAACTCATTGAACGGATTCCGAAACCAACAAATTACCCTCATATCGGGCGATACTGACAGAAGCATTGAAAACATGAAAGCCTTAATCAAAGAAATATGACAGAAAACATTGCTACCGATTTACAGGCAGACGCCAATCCCTATCCGGGACTGCGTCCCTTCCATATAGATGAGCATCACTTGTTCTTCGGGCGGGAAGGGCAGAGCGATGAAGTCTTAATGTTGTTGTCGAAACATCGTTTTGTCGGAATACTGGGGCCCTCAGGAAGCGGTAAATCTTCTTTTGTTTACTGCGGAGTGCTCCCTATTTTATACGGAGGTTTTTTAACCGGAAACGGCCCCAATTGGCAAGTGATAGTGTTGCGCCCGGGGTCGTCTCCGTTGGATAATTTGTCGGATGCCCTGCTCCAGTGCAGCGACGAATATTTGTTCGGCGAAGAAGAAGAGCAAAAGATTAAACGCACCATCAACGCGACCTTGCTGCGAAGCAGTTCGCTGGGAGTGGTGGAATACATTCAGCAGTTGGAAAACTCCTCCAACTGCAACTACCTTATTTTGATTGACCAGTTTGAAGAATTGTTCCGCTATAAAACAAGTCAGGAGGGAGGAGGCGACGAGGCCTTGGCCTTTATCAATCTTTTGACGAGCGCGGTGAATTATTCCGGGTCTTACATTTATGTGGCGCTCACCATGCGTTCCGATTTTATCGGGGAGTGCGCCCAATATCCCGAATTAACGCGAAAAATCAACGACAGCAACTACCTCATTCCCCAAATGACGCGCGAGCAAAAGCGAGCTGCCATTGTGGGACCGGCGGCGGTGGGAAATTCTCAGCTTGCCCCGCGCTTAGTGCAACAGTTGCTTAATGATTTAGGGGATAATCCGGACCAACTGCCCATTTTGCAACATGCCCTCATGCGCACCTGGGATCATTGGCATAAGGTTCGCGAATCGCCCGATGAGCTGATAGACATTAAACATTACGAAGCCATTGGCACTATGAGCGAGGCGCTTTCGTTGCACGCCAATGAAGCCTACGACGAACTGAATGAAAGACAAAAACGCACTTGCGAGAAGCTGTTCAAATCCATTACCGAAAAGCGCGGACAAGGCATTGGCATTCGCCGCCCCGCCAAACTCAGCGAGATTGCGGCCATTTGCAGGGCTACGCCGGAAAGCATGGAAGAGGTGATTAATAAATTCAGAGAGAAGGGAAGGTCGTTGCTCACGCCGTCTCACCTCACGCCGCTCCACAGCGAATCCATCATTGATATTTCTCATGAAAGCCTGATGCGCATTTGGACGCGGCTCAAAGGCTGGGTGGACGATGAGGCCGACGCCGCGCTCACCTATTTGCGTCTGGCGGAAGCCGCCGCCATGCACCAAGTGGGAAAGTCGGGCTTGTGGCGCCCGCCCGATTTGCAAATAGCCCTCAACTGGAAAACAAAACACAATCCTACTTTGTTGTGGGGCATACGCTACCATCCTTCCTACGAGCGCACGATGCTCTTTTTGGAGTATTCTAAAAAAGAATTTGAAATGGAGCAACGCATAAAAGAATTGCAGTTGCAACGCAAGAATCGAAATCGGCGCTTGCTCACGTTGGTAATGGGCGCGTTGCTGGTCGTGGCTTTGGTGGGCGTTGTGTATGCCTACATTCAGCAGGGGATTGCGCAGGAGAATGCCGGAAGAGCCAATCAAAATGCCCTTCGCGCAGACCAGGAAAGAGAGGCGGCCAATTTGGAGCGGCAGAAAGCCATGGAGAATGAGATGGAGGCGACCAAACAAGCTCAAATAGCAAAAGACAATGCCGCGCTGGCCAATACGCAAAGGGCGCTTGCTTTGGAACAAAAAGAGCGCGCGGACGACAATGCCATGAAAGCCAAGAAAAACGAAAAAGAAGCCGAACTGCAAAAACGAGCCGCGCTCACCCAAAAACAAATTGCCGAAAGAAATGAGGAAAACGCCAACGTGCAAACCAAACGCGCGCGGCAACAACGCTATCGCGCGATGGCCAAAGCAATGGCCATTAAATCGAAAGAGGTGAACGACGCCGCGGAGCAGACCCTTTTGGCGCAACAGGCCTATATATTTAACAAAGAAAACGGCGGCTACCCGTTCGACAATGATATTTACAACGGACTTTATGCCGCTTTGAAAAAGAACAACGACCCGCTTACCCGTTCGCTTGAAGCCCATAAGAACGGCGCGGCACGCGCATTGGCAACCGACTTAGTCAACGGCACCGTTTATTCCGGAGGCTCGGACGGACGCATTTTTAAATGGACTTATAAAGAGGGAATTTGGAACCCGACGCCGGCGGTGGCAGACGACCGCAGCGCCTCTTATCAAGTGTATTCTATTGCCGTCAGCCCCGACGCCAAACGAATGGTAGCCTCCGGATTGAATGTCCTTGATGCGGCCAACAATTACGCGGAAATTTATTCCGTCGCCGATTTGCAAAAAGCGCCGCTGAAAATGCACGGCTTTACCGGCGCCATTGAAGACATTTGTTTCTTGCCCGACAGCCGCGGATTTTTTGCCCGCGACAAGGCGGGACACAGCGTGAAATATTGCAATTTGAAAGAGACCACAGAAGTGATTCATTCGGATGATAAAATAACCTCCATTGCCTTGAGTCGCGACGGAAAATTGCTAATCGGAGTGACCTCTCAAGGAATGCTCTACACTTGGCAAACCGCCGCAAATTTCCGCCGCACAGAAGAGAAGATTTCGAAAGCAGGACTTACCGCCGCGGCTTTTGCCCCCGACGGAAGAATGGTGACAGGAGACACGGAAGGCAATGTGAGAATTATTGAAAAAGACTTGTCCGTCACCACTTTATCCGGACACTCTTCGCAAATTGACCGCATCCGTTTCAGTTATAACGGAAATTTCATGGCCACTGCCGGAAAAGATTATCAAGTGCGCCTTTGGAATTTACGCTTTCTCAATGAGCCTCCCATTGCGCTCACCGACCACGACTGGGTGTGGGATGTGGTGTTTACCCCGGACGACAAGCAGGTGATGGTAGGCATTCACAGCGTGAAAGTAAACGTACACGATATTGACCAAACCATCAAAGCCTATCCCACCAGCATCGAGCAAATATCGGGACTGCTTTGCGGCTATGCGGTACGAAACATGACTAAAAAAGAATGGGATTATTACGTGGGCGCGGACGTGAAAATGGAAATCACATGCCCTAACATAAAAACAACTGAAGAGAAATAATGAAAACTGCGCTGTTTGGTTTAGCCTTAGCAATAATTACCCCGCCTGCCATGGCGCAAACGGCGGGTTCTTGTTCGCAATCGTTGCGTTTGGCACGCTCTGTTTATGATAAAGGAAGGTTGCAGGAAATCCCGACCATTCTGCAGCCTTGTTTACAGGCTAAAACGGGAGGCTTCACCAAAGCGGAACGGCAGGAAGCCCTTCGCTTGCTGACGCTTTCCTATCTCTATTCCGACGAGCCGGAGAAAGCCGACGAGGGAATGTTGAACTTGCTGAAAGAGTTTCATTACTACAAGCCCAATAGAGAGGTTGATCCGGCGGAATATGCGGCGCTCTTTAATACGTTTCGCACCGAGCCTGTTTATCGCGTGGGGGTAAAGTTTGGAATGAATGTCACTAAGCCGCGGGTGGTTTCTTCGGACATCGCCAACCGCGCCGCCGACCGCGACAGCGCCGGACATGTGGGGTATAAATCGGAATTTTCCTATATGGGAGGCGTGGCGGCGGAAATACCCCTTTTCAAAAACATCATATTCAACCCGGAGCTGTACTTTTTTTCGCGCACATTCAGCGGCTTCAATTCTCAGCCCGGCGCACAAGAAGTGCAACTTTTATCGGAAAGCCTCAAAATGCTTTCCATGCCGTTGGCGCTTCAATATACCGTTGATCAAGGATGGATGATACCCTATGCGAGCTTGGGGGTCAGCATAAATTATTTGTTGAAAAGCGATATGCAGTTGCAAATAAACCGCGTCAACAATCAATCCATTGACAATCAACCCTACGTGATTACAAAACATCAAAAACCGTTCAGCTTTGACGTCGCTGCGGCGCTGGGCGTTAAATTCACGGCCGGCCCCGGCAAGATAATTTTGGAAGCACGCTATTGGCACGGCCTCTCTGACGTGAACAGCAAGGATAAAACCTTTGAGAACAGCAGCGCCGTTTGGAATTATCACTATGTCGATCCGGTTTTCAAAACAAGCGCCTCCTCTATGACCATAGGCTACGTATTGGATGTGTTTAATCCTAAGAAGAAAAAGAAACTGCGGATGAAGAAATAAAAAAAAAATTTTTGAACGAATTGAAAAACAAATGTATAAAGGAATAAAAATTTTGGCGGGGATGGCGATGTTTTTTGCTTTTGCATCGTGCAAAGAGTGGAACGCCGCGCCGCAGACAGCCAGGGATACGTATTTAACTTTTTTGGATTACCCCCAACCCTTGTCGCCGACAGCCGTGGCGCCAACCGACGACGGATTTGTGATGGCGGCTATTTATTCAGCCCAAGGCACCACTACCCGTTTTATAAAAATAGACCGCCGCGGCAATAGAATTTGGGTGCGCGATTTCCTTAAAGTGCGGGTGAAAACAGTGTTGTTGTTGCCTGATGGATTTATATTGGCAGGAGATGCGGTGCATGCCCCGGGGGAGGCTTCGAAAATAAAAATGATTAAAACCGACGGAGAGGGGCTGATACAAAAGCAAAATGAATTCCCCATCCGCGCCTCAGGCGAAACGGAAATGGACGCCGCCGTTTTTAACGAAACCACTGCCGAGAATTTAGTGGTGTTGGGGCGGATGATTAAAAGCGACGCCGATTCTATTTTTATTGCCAAAGTGAAAACATCCACCTTAGAACTTCAATGGAAAAGGCAAGAGGCCGCGCTGACTCAGGGGGAGGGGCTAGGCTTGGATTATAAAAACGGAAAAAGCCTGTTGCGTTTGGCGGACAAGGACAACAAGGACAACATTATTTGGGCCGCTTATGCCCAAACCTACACGGGCGATATTAAAAATTTATTTGGCGTGCTTCCGGTTTACAGACCCCATCTGCCGAATGCCACCTTTATGAACGGCGGAAAAATTGGCAACACCAATGTCAATGGCGCGAACGAAGGATACCAATTGAAGGACATTGCCTCCTCAGACCTCGGCTTCGGCACATTGGGAACTTATACCTCTGCCGGCGGACAAAAACCAACCGGAATGTTATTTGCCCGCCTGCGCGGAGACGGCAGTTTAGAGCGGGAATCGACCTTGGTTATAGGCTATGACCCCGGCGACAATTCGGTAAAAACCTATAACTTCGCCGAGCGCAGTAAAGTGAGCGGAACGCTGAAAGGGGAGACCATTGCGAGCGCTCAAGACGGCTACGTGTTGGCCGGAACGTTTTACAACACCTCCCCCTCAAGAGGCGTGGAGAACGATACCGACCTGATTATCATTAAGCTGAACTTCCTTGGCGCAGTGCTTTGGCACCGCACATTCGGCGGCAAAGGAAAAGAAAAACCGGCCAGAATATGGACAGACCCCGATGGAAGAATCACTGTGACGGGAGAACAAGACTATAAAAATTTAACGGTTGGCTTTGTGCTGAAGGTAAATGAAACCGGAGATTTTTAATAACGGGCAGATTCAAGCAATAAATGCAATTTTTAGGAGGGAGGCAAAATGGGCGTTTTACCAATAAATAAACAAGGGTAAAAAGTCGCATTTGTGAGCTGAATCCTCCGTCAAGTCAATACGCGGTTCAGGCAATGTAGAATGTGCCTCCTCTCTGCTCTTCCATCCTTCAGAGTTTTATGCTCGCGGGGCGCTGACTTTTTATTTCTTACCACCTTGCGTCTTATGCCTTAGCGACTTATTCGTTAAAGTTCAAAAAGAAAAAGCGGAGTCGCCGTCTGCGACTTCGCTTTCAACACACTATATAAACACACAAAATCTTAATGGCAAAATACTTTCCGCAAGAGAAAAAGCGGAGTCTCCGTCTGAGGCTCCGCTTTTCAACACACTATTAAACACACAAAATCTTAATGACAAAATACTTTCTGCAAGAGAAAAAGCGGAGTCTCCGTCTGAGGCTCCGCTTTCAACACACTATTAAACACACAAAATCTTAATGACAAAATGCTTTCCGCAAAAGAAAAAGAGGAGTCTCCGTCTGAGGCTCCGCTTTTCAACACACTATTAAACACACAAAATCTTAATGGCAAAATACTTTCTGCAAAAGAAAAAGAGAAGCCCCCGTCTGAGGCTTCTGCTTTAAACACACTATTAAACACACAAAATCTTAGTCGCATTTACTCCCGTAAGCGTTTGGCGGACGTCGTGGCCGCACACAACACCTGCAACGACGCACTCCAAACGGAGCACGGCGTCAAACAGGGAGGGCAGTCGGCTTTGGGGTAAATCACCAGCTTTTCTTTTTAATTTCTTTTTGCGAAAAATTATATCATGTTGATTTCTTTTTCGGCACGTCAGATTAAAGGTTTCCGATGCTTTTTGCAAGCGAGTTTCCGTGTTGGATTGACAGGAGATTATCAACCTTTCGCCGATAAACTTCCCGTCAACCAACCGGAGTGCATAAGCCACGTTTGTTTTATAAACCTCTTTCATTTTATTAAGTTTCTTGCTTCGGCGGCCGCCGTTTTCATTTCTGCGGGCATGGCATATCCCTGTGAAAAGGCAAGGCGGCGGCGGCAAACTCCCTGTTTTGGAGTCGGAAAGCGTGAAATACATCATTATAGTTTTTTACGGGGTTTGGACGCTCTTTAAATCGGGTTCTAATGCTTGATGCTTTATGAGCAACTGCTCTCCGTTGCGCACAATTTCTATGTTCATCATTTCGCTCAAGGCTTGCATCAAACCTTCTGCACTATCCGCCGCGCAGGAGCCAACCAACTTTCGTTCTTCCAACAAGGGATCCGCAATTTTAACTTTAAAACCATACGTATCGCGCAACATCTCGGCAATTTCATTCAACGAGGCGGCATTAAACTCGACGCGCCGCTTCTTCCAAACTATGCCGGCCTTATCTTCCTTGCTGACGCGAACAACGGCAGGCAACAGTTTATCGTGAGTAAGCGTCATCACGTCGCCGGGTTTCATTATCAAACGGCGCGGCTTTGTTGGGTCTAAAAATCCAATCTCTACTTTTCCTTTGGTGAGGTGTACGCGAGAACCTCTTTTTCGCGCGAATACAGAAAACTCGGTACCCGTTACTTTCACGTCAAATTGATTGTCGGTTTTCACCACAAACGGCGCCCCCTCATTTGAATGGCTGACCGAAAAATTCGCTTCTCCTTTTAAATACACATTGCGGTGCGACTTGAAATTCCAACGAGACACTTTGAGAGAAGAATTTCCGTTGAGCGTTACGATGCTTCCGTCTTCCAACACCAAGGTTTTCATTTCGCCATACGATGTTTTATAGCGACGAAACAAAAAATAATCTTTGAACGTCCATCCCCCTATTCCCATAAAAATTATAAGCGCCGCCGCTGCCGCGGGTTTCCAATAGTGGAAGGCTGCATTGCCGCGCGTCCTAAGCCCCCTCTCCGCAGAGCGGGGACGGTCGGCATGTTCATGCATAAAAGCCACGAACTTAGCCAGATGCTTTTCCGTATCGGGATGATACTCCCGATTTTGATTTTCCCACTCTTCCAGCCATTGCAGGTAGGTTCTTTGGTTCTCTTCCTTCTGCAGCCACTTGTCAGCTTCCATCTTTTGAAGCGGCGTGGCGCGGTTTTCAAAAAAACTAAATACCAACGCTTTCATATCGTGTCTGTGATTCGTGTTCATTTTTTTGTCGGGCTTACTACATAATCCTTGAGACCTTTTCGAATAAAATCCACCGCAATGCTTAAATAGCTCTCCACCGTCTTCACCGACAACTGCATTTCAGCGGCTATCTCCGCATTCGTTTTCTCTTCAAAGCGGCTGAGCATAAACACCATTCGTCGTTGCGGCGGCATTTGCTCCACCAGCTCTTTCAAACAATGTTGCAATTCTTCCATCGCCGTAAACGACTCCGGCGTCCTGCTCCAATTGTCGTCTATCAAATTTTCCTTCTCCACATCGCGCTCATTTTTGAAATGAAGGCGCACATAAGTCAAGGCCTTATTGCGAGCCGCGCAGAACAAGTAGTAGCGAAAACTTCTCACCCTGAGATACGTCTCATTCTCCCAAAACTTGCAAAAAATTTCGCTGACAATATCTTCTGCAATGGATTTAGAATACACAAAGCGCACTACATGATTGCACAGCGGGCTAAAGTACTTTTTAAATAAAAGCGTACAGCCTTCTTCAGCATTCGTTTCAAAGGCTTCGCGAATATACCATTCATCATCTATCGGGATCACTTGACGCTCCATCTGCGGTTTATTTATTCCCATAAGGGACTTGATTCTTTTGGGGTCAATATTGTTCCGGTCTTCCATCTCTTTTCTAAATAGCTGCCTTTTGTTAATCGCTGTTGCATAAGTTCGGCAAGTTACAACCCTTAGACTACTTACCCCGTC
>Ga0081606_1000669_pt1 | contig 12757 bp, 7 predicted proteins | sample EareggfetidaYelm_FD_71127 | JGI IMG/M metagenome (GOLD analysis project Ga0081606, IMG submission 71127) | Earthworm egg capsule microbial community from the University of Washington, USA - E. fetida Yelm (SPADES assembly) (version 2) | ecosystem: Host-associated > Annelida > Reproductive system... | reverse complement strand
AGTAAAATGTACAATGCAAAGTACTCCTTTTTCCAAAATATTTAATGTGCTTTACTACAAAAGGCAAACAGGTATACACTAAACACTACTACAAACCTGCTTCAAGTTTTTTTAAACTTGATTGCGATAGTTACTTTACGTTCACTGATCAAAAATACAGCATGAGTCTACTATCACAGTGCAAGTAGTCAGTAAAGTACACATAGATTACAAGATGCATTGCTTGTAGGCTTACAGTATAATGGGTCATCCAAAAAGCATGTCTGCATTATATGGGGAGTTCACATGTGAACCGAGGCAAAATTTACCAAGTGGTCCGTGAGTTTGAAAAGGTTGAGAACCGCTGGTGTAATGCTCTCAATTCAGAATATGGAGGCCTGTAATGAAGACCTAGCTCACTGCTAGTGTCAGCCCCTCTTGAAGCAGATGGTGGTTGTAGTAGCCACCACAACTGAAATGCTGAGTGCATCTGAAGGCATCGACTCCAGCAGCCTTCAGCTGTGTTATTCAGTGACATAGGCAACATGCTACCAAATATTAATAGTAAACACATAGATATAAAAGTACAGCATATCATGAGATCTGCCTCTACATAGGAATTTCACATTATTCTGAACTGATTCTGAATCAAGACACTGGAAATCTGGAATCACATAATAAATCCTGTAAAAAAAAACAGAGTTCAAACGTCTTTCAAGTGTAACACCTGTCAAACTTTCAAATAACTAACATATTGACATAGTTGAAATATATTCAGTTCAAAAACATTACATTTACAGTTCAATCATGTACAAGCACCAATACCTGAAGTATTGCAGTATAAACAATGCAGTATAAACAAGCAAGATCTCTTAGCCTTAAATCATCTAGAGTAATCACTCAGATGAACCCAGTAAACTTTCAAATTACTAAGATGTGTTCACATTGACAAAGTTGAAAGAAATTCAGTTCAGAAGCATTACATTTCACAGTTTCAGTCAATGAAATCTGAAACTCAGAAATCAAATACCGTGAAATGCAAAAGGCTGGTTAACTTTTAGAAGCAGCAAATTCAATGAAAAGAATCAGTCATAATTTTCAGCCGAGTTATATCAGACAAGTTCATAAACTCATGTAATCCATAAATTTCTTTCTATGTAAGTTTAGAAATTTTACTTAATTTCTGTTTTGTTTCGCGTGTCTTTCGGTTGCGATTTACTGATTTCTTGAGAAAATGTAGTCGAGTTGTGATATAGAAGTGAATACAGCGTGATGTCAAACAACCATAGTGTTTCTTGCAACCTATTGCGGAAGCACTTAAGAAATCACACGTCAGAACTTCATTGAGTATGTCAAAATACATATTTGTACTTGGTGCTGCAGAATATTTCTGAAAACATTGCTCTAGTAACTTAATAAGTGATGTTAGAGCTACAGATGGCAGCTTAAGACCACCCCTGGTTTTCAACTGAACTAATCTAGATTCTGAGGAAATATTCTCAGCATCAGACAACGACTTAACACAATCCTCACACGAAGTATATTTGCTCAATTTATGAGCAACATAACCACCCAAATAAAACTTTATACAATCCTCCGGGGTACTCTTGACATAGTCATGTTCGGGAAGATGAGAGGGCGGACTGTCTTCAGACTGTTGGACCAAAATGCTGTCAAGAAGAATTTCAATGCCCGGGACAAAGGGAATACGAGGTTCAGGAACCACCGACTGAACTGTCAGCAATATCTTTCCTGGGTCACATTTGACACTTGTACGCTTCCCTGGCTTCACCAGATTAGCTACAGACAGAAGTCTGTAAATGTACAAGAATTGATTTGCACTTGGATGGTCATCCGAACCCGCTGATTGACGAACAATACCGAAAAACGTCTGCAAAACATAGCAAAACAACGTTGCATAAATAAATTTGCAAGTTGTTTATAATATCTGGGGCTCTAAGTTAAAGGCTTACAGTTGTAAGAAACACAGTTAACCTTCATTCAAAAGTCAGAAATAGTGGCATAAGTGAAGGCAATTTCATGAAAACAATATGCATTAAAATTGGAAACATACAAGAACTAAGTTTACATTCTTGCCAACAGAGTATGTGAGTGCAGCACTGTCCTATTCTGTAATGCCTCATCTTAGTTAACTACTTAAGTCATAATATAAACTATTCTGTTTACATGTTTTTTCAACCAGCTATATAATGCAACTATGGAAGGTTTGCCCTGTTAGCGGGACCCTGGTCCCTTACGAGTTCTATTCCATATTGTCATTTTAAGTCGTCAATCAGTGTTCACTTCAATTCATAATGTCACTAAAAGCGTCTTGAACAATAAAAATCTTTTGTAATGGTTATTGATTGTAAGAGCACAAATTTCATGCCATTTCTACAAAGAATCATTCCCATAGGCTAGCCCTAGGGCAGGATCGGTAATCAATCCTCTCCCTCAAAGCCAATCCTTCCCACGGACAGTGTACTCACCTTAGCCAAGTTGCCTAGGGGACGCAGGCGGAACAGAAATCTCAAACCAGATTACTGACCTGGTTAGGACTTTAACTCAATCCTTTTGATTGGCAGTCCAGCATGCTAACCACTACACCACAGCACACCCCTGTATCCAGTTGAAAAGTTCACTACCCGAGATTAATGTTATAATTTCAAGCAGAACCAAGGCATGCCAGTAATCATTCTTTATCAAAAGCCTATGTGTAATATTATAGTGTGTAATATGTGTAACATTATAATGCAGTATCCTGCATTAATCAAGACTACACATGTTCAATAATGCCTAGAGTTTCCCATGGCATACAAATAATACTGTGATAATTAGACAACAAATTAATAAAACACACTGTTTGGAAATATATGAGATTTACCTCTAAAGGATCTTGGCAGAACTTTCCGGTTAACACATAAGCAAATCCAGCCGATAGCAGTACAGTTGTTAAGTCAAATGTACTCTTCAGTGAAACACGCAGTCCTTGACATGTCTGTCGAGAGAGAAACAATTTCTGCCGAGGTTCGGAGAGAGTCCGGATATAACTTTCCCACGTGTCAAGCCATTTGCTGGTTTCTTGCAAGTCCTATTCAATATTTTAAACATGACAATAATAAAACATTTTGTTTATCCTAGAATTGAACAAATTTATTTTAAATTACAAGCAACCAGTGAAGAAGGATCTATAATTAAGACTAACTCGTGGTCAGTCCTCAACTCAAGCTTAACAATCATACTACTAACTACCACAATCTTACTGGGTTATCCACTCTAGCGGGACTACTCCCTTAGGCTAACCCTTTTCATGCACTAACACTATCATGTTTGTACAAATGCGTTGTCAGTGCTTGTTGCTGTATTCAGTGTTTTGTTTTTGAAATAAAGAAATACTTGACTATGGGAGCAAATCGAGCCCTTAACGGACAAATGAAATGTCCTGCTATTAGGGCTGCAATATAGACAATGAAAATTTACAGCAATTGGGACAATATTGTGCATAGGAATTTAGCAGTGACCAGTTTACTGAACAAGAACTCAATAAATACCTTAACAGCGCACACACACGAAACTGACAGATTAATTAATCCAGCATAAAATTACGAAATTTATGTTTACAGAGAGACAATAGGCAGTCAACATAACTCATACGAATTCTGATTGCAGGCATTTGGGCCAACACAGTTAATGTAACATCTACAAGCATTGGAACGAGAATTGACATGCATATAATTTTTTGAAGAATGTAAGACAATGGGGTAGGGGTTGACTAGGATACAATAATAAAATAGTCCTGAAAAGTAGCTTGCAACTGGTTATTGATACACTTGTACTTGAATTCAATACTTTGCAACGAGTTAATCTCGCCACCCTTCAGTATAGGACCTATATAGTTGCTTAAATGTGGAGCTGTCAAAGCTTTTCCATTGTGACCTCTACTCAAAGCCACCTAACCAGTAGGCATGTGCACCATTTAACACAGTAGCCATCCAAAGGAGTGTCAAGTTGTAACTTGTAACAAGTTTGTGGAGACACAGCCTATTACAATGAAGAATAAACAACACAGAACACATGTTTGGGTAATTTCTCATCTCTCGCATGGCCAGCCTGCTCTCCGCCTGTGAGTTTCTCTTGCTCCTCTTTGTTTCTGCAGGTACACATTCACTATTTTACTACCAGAGAAATAGCCCAGAAATGGGTACCCGGGTAGCTGTTGACAGTCCTAATTGTACAGATTCGGTCAACCATTTCATTCAAAGCTTCATTTAAAAAGTAACGTCATGCTGATTTATTTTGTAATAACACTAATTTTCTAGAGGTACTTGATCTGGCTGCAATTCAACAGCATATGAAAGAAATGAGAAGCAATTAGCACAGTCATAGAGATCGATGAAGATGTCAAAAACAGTTTCCATCATTACCTTCAGTTTGTCTTGTTTACTGTGCATCCAGATACCATCTTTAGGTACTCGACTATTCAACAAGTCAAACAGGTTGTTAATTTTGCGTGTAAATTCAATTGTTGCATTTGCGTCTTTCAGACTGTCAACGTGAGGCTGATAAAGCTCCAAGCCATCAGCTGTTGATTTGCTGAATAACTGAAATATAACAAAATGAAAGACAATATTGTTAGTATTGTTCTTTAGAGGCCAAAATCTGGTTTGCATGAACATGCAAGTTTAATTCTGTTCACAAAAAACTAAATTCTTTATTGCCTGATTTGTTCTTAGCTCTGAAAAACAGATGCAATAATGAAACAGTATAGCCTAATCACCAAAATAAATGTTTCCTCAAAAGTACATTCCGATTTTCTTTCCTGCAAGTCCATCATGTACGCCTCTGAGTAGTAGTCTCTTGAAGAGGCGCTATATAAGTCTCCAGAATGAATGAATGAATCACATTTCTTGCACAACTGTAGGAATCAGTATTTAGCAATTGATTGACTTAATAGTGTCATTATTCACTTCATTACAAATACAGTATTCAAAACAACAGATTCAACATTAACAGCTCACGCCCTTTAATTAATGCAAAATCATAGAAAATGAAGTGGTACCTGAGCAGCAAGCCCAACAGACATTTTCTGAAAGTTGTTAGGCTTTATGTGCTTCTCCGTCAGCTTAGGCACAGCACGAAGCCCAGTGTTAGCATTCAAGTCATGATGCAATAACACTGCATAGTGATCAAATTTCACGGTACCACTTGGTGTCTGAAAACAATAGACAGTCAAAATTGCAACAGCTAGTGGGCATTGTCTATGAATGTATACCGGACAGTAAACTCATATAGCAAACCTTTGTAGGTGTTATGAATTTTGTGCATTATACTCCAATGCTCCCAAGGAATGAAATCAACTGCCACTCTCTCTTTGTAGCTAAAATTCACTCCCTTTTCCGAAACACCAGTTCAAAACTTCTCCTTGACTGTCAAGCCCTCGCATATCTAACTGCATCTTCAGTGCGACAGTGCACGCATTGCAAATTTAATTAATGCTACTACAACTACGGTAGTAATAGCAGTTTCTAAATAGAAAATATTTTTTAAAAATACTAGAAATAAATAATCTGCACAAGTCACTTAATATGACGACATGACTTCATCAATACAAGGTCAGGTGAGTAACCCGCTAAAAGCATAATGCCAAAAATTGATCCAGGCTTACCAAAAACTCCCTAGCCTTGAGCAGGTTATTCCTGATGGTCTTCAACAAGTGGGGAACATCACAAAAGAAGAAAATGGATCGTTCCTTATCACATGGATTTTGCATCTTGTTCTGAACATTCTTCACGTCCCCATTAAAGCCAAAACTTGCTAGTGCTGACCGATTACTTGAAGCACCATCACACACAATTCCATCCACCAATGCACCTGAATTTTCTAGCAGAATTATGGCCTGCAGAATGAACTTGGACAAAATCATTGTGGGTGTAGTTGACGCTGAACAAAAACAACCAATGGTCTGATGCCATCCACCCAAGTGTGGTTGAAAAAGAAAGACCAGAGCATGGTCACCTTCCTGATAACGATTTTCTTCGGAAGTCAGTTCACCAAAGTCGACCATTCCAACAACTTTACACGAATCAACTCGAAAATCAATGTTCTTGCTGATCTGAATTTCGTCAAACATAAGCATTCCCCGACGTTCATTCAAAGGAAACTGGGCAAGCTTTTCCTTCAAGCCAGTTAGCAACGCTTTGTCAAAGCCAAATTCTGGGCGCATCGCTCGAATACTCCGATTAAGTGTGGACATTGATGGCAGCGGTAAATACTGATTTTCACGCAGCATCTTGTACGCCCTTGTTGATTTGCAACGAATCAGCAGCGAATCAAGCGTCCACTCAGTGGAATACCTATTCCCAGTCTTTGACTTAACATCTGCATTACTTAGTGTCTGATTGATGATTAATGCAGTCTTTGGAGGTAATCTGTCCAGAGATGAGAGGCGTTGTGTAAGGGTTCGAGTTTCAAGCAAAAGCTTTCTAACTTGCGCATTCAAATTTCTAATTTTTCTTTGCTGTCGATCAACCTTTCTCTTCAATCGATATATGTCATTTTGCAAATGAAATTTTCCATGACAAGATTTACATGAGGGTTTCGCATGTTGCAGTACTGGCCTTTGCAGTTCGGCACTATTGTCACCACTTTCGGCACTATTGTCACCACTTTCGGCACTATTGTCACCATTTTCGGCACTATTGTCACCATTTTCGGCACTATTGTCACCATTTTCGGCACTATTGTCACCACTTTCAATTCTCCTAGACTTACACTTCGTTGTGTTGTGAATCTGCTCATCATCAGTTGATGCAACAACCATAGCATTAACCTTTGTTTCAGTGTCTTGAATCACACGAGTCTTGCGTTTCCGGGATGTGGGTAACTTTGATGACAAGTACTTCGGTAGATTTGGAAATATAGTAGGTACTGCATCTTTTGTCAACTCCCACTTGCCACGGTCCATTTCCACTTTTTCCCCATTTATGATAAGACTGTATTTCTTTAAAAGAAACTGATCTTCAAAATGGATGTCGCAAAGGGAATGGTTTTTCTGTAAGTTGCCATCGCGAGGAATACGCCGCTTCCAAAGAGCTAATCTTTCACTATCAGAAGGAACTTTAAAAAAGTGTCTCTTATCACCGTTGCTACGATAGCCAGATGTGCAACCAGGTGCCCAGCAAGAATTTGGCATTTTCGGCTTCGTTTATCTTAGGTCTACTGTCGTGAAACAAAAGAAACAATTCAATTTATTTCTCGTAACTAACAGTTCACAGTTATGGCAAGTATTATTAATATTGTTAGAATTTGCAATTATGACAGTCAGTAGAGCTAGTGGTTAGCAAGGGGAGAAACCAGATGAAAATAAGATCCCGCTATTAGGGCCCTTTACACAAATAAAAAAAATCCAGTGCATGATAACCAGGTCACTCCTCTGTAAAAAAGAACTGCTGCAAATATACAATGATCAACTACTGTCAAGATAATTATACAAAGGAACGTGAACATTATTTAACTAATGTACTTAACTAAAACACCCAATAAGTAGCAAGTCAAGGGGAGGAGAAGCTTATAGGCGTAGACCAATGTTCCCTCTAAGCTGTGCATGCGTGCGCGCACATACAGGTTGTGACGAGCGCACCTAAAACACTTGGAGCACATATAAATGTTCCTTCCAAAATGCTTTTGCACATATTTCATACAAGTTGTTCCAAATACAAATGAGTCCTGGTCAAATGTTGCACAAAAGAAATTTTGTGCCCAGGCCAATTTTTAAAAACCTAGGTCTCTTAGGTTTTTGAACAAATACCTAAAAACCTAAGTAAGAATTTTAGGGTTTTCACTTTTTCAAGTAAGTATTTTTTTGCTCTTTCAAGTCAAAAACTGTTAATTTATTTCAGTTCCTATTATTTCTGTGTCCAGTGTAACGCGTCCGACTACCTTAAGAGACTATTAAACCTAAGAAAGTCTACAAACATTTTTCAAAAACCTAGACCTTGTTTTAATGTTTTACCACCTCTGGACTAATAGGGATGCCAGATAATAATAAGAATATTTTCGTTTAATATAAAATCTGACACACCGCTGAATGTTTACAAGTAAGGTATTAACCGATGATAGCAGGTTATTAAAAGAGTCAAATTTAACCATAAGGCAGCCATGCAGGGCACTACAACACGTCATACAGGCAACTACGAGTGAAGGACTTGCCCAAGGTTCCTACGTGGCGGCTAGATTGGGATTTGAACCAGCGACCTTGTGCACCGAAGGCACCCAACACCACCACTGGGCCACCACGCCATGATAAGCAATCATGATTTGCAACTTTCATTAAACCAACTAGATTTAACACACTAGCAAGGTATAACTATTGGCTAAATCTTCTGTCGCGGAAATTTCCGTTGCAGATATCCACGAAAATTTGCTGAAACTACGGAAAAAACTTTTCTGCATGGCGCTGCGCGTGACTGGCCCATGCAACTTCGAAACTTTAGATGGTTGTTTTAAAATGTCCGACTCGTTATTTTGTTATGAAATTCGCGTAGTTAGGATCGCTGACGATCAGTATTAGGGTTAATGTCGTCAGTAGAGAAATATTTCCGCGGCAAAATAATCTTTTGCTGTTTTAAGCTGCTGAACTTTCCGCGGCAGAAGCACCACCCATAACTATTGTATTGTAGGCCTACTGTAAATTTATTTCAGTCTGGATCAGTCCACTTACTTGTACTTCTAAAGTTAAATTACGGCAAACTCTTACCATAATCGATCAAACATACAGTGTTCTTACATCGGTCTTTAATATAAAGTACAAAAACATTATTAAAATTTATAGTATCACAAATTTAATAAGATTTTAACGCACCTTTCGCATTATTCTGCGTTAAACACCGTGTAAGCGTGACACGAGGTCCAACTCTAGCGACACCATCGACAGAAAAAGACTCTAGCCAAAATCAATGTATAGGAAAGATAGGAAGTGGAGCCACCATCTAACTCTTCCACCGTGCTTCAGAGTGCTTATGTATTATGCAAGTTTACATAGATGGACCAATTTAAACTTCTGCTCCATGGGCCATGGCGTCATTCTTCAGTTTTGTGCGTGCTTTAAAAACATGAAAAATTGAAAACTTAAAAAATGAAAACCTAGTAACTTTCTCGAATTAACGAGGATTTTTAAAAACTCACGACGATTTTTGGGACAAAACTTGTCAATATCAGATTCGTAATCGAGTTCAATGTCTCTGTAGCTGCAATGGATAGGAACTTTCCTTTGAACTCGACTCACAATAAGCCCATTATTTTCGCGATATAAATTGTTACAAGCTGAAAAAATTAATCGTCGCCCGGAAGGGGGTGGACATCGCTCCATGTCCACCCCCCTGAATACGCCACTGGACCCACAACGTCAAGGAATATACATAAAAGAAAGTAGTATATTAGGACAATAGGACATGATACTGGCTATCATGTAACAATGTACGCAAAACGAATTCTGCGTTCTAATTCACTCAATGCAGTATATACGAAACTTGCCTTTTTTTACTCATAGCAGATGATTCAAAATAATATATTGTAGGGCTTTCTCGATTGTGAGTCCCTCTTCCTGGAACAGTCTCTCATCTGAACCACGCGATCTATCCAGTTCCTTCCTCAAACTCTTTAGGACCTGTCTTTTCACCCCGGTCTGGCTAAGAACGTCTCTGAGTGTAGCTACCTTGAAGTGGCTATATACAAATTTCCAGATAGATAGATGGATGGATGGATGGATGGATGGGTGGATGGATGGACGGACGGACGGACGGACGGACGGATAGACGGACAGACAGGTAGGTAGGCAGGTAGGTAGGCAGGTAGGTAGGAGGTAGGTAGATAGGGGATAGATAGAACTATTACGACCTTTACGAGTTTAATTAGCCTTACCAAGAGGCATCTGCGATATTAACTCCAGGGCTATAGCTGACGTAAATTTTGAACTAGGAAGTTAGAGGCAAGAAAAAGGGAACTACTCTAGAAAACATTCGCATGAAACTCGCATAGAATGAAGATGTTCAAGTCCAACTACAGGAGTAGGCCTATACGAAGTATGAAATTGATTAACAAATCAATTAATCGGTTAGGTTGAACAACACAGAAAAGTTTTTCATTAGTGATTCTTTTATGTGAGAATTTTTTGTCTTATAAAGGTATAGATGCATTATAATGGTAATAATTTAATACCCTGGCTATTATAACCAATGATATTATTGCACGAAATTTGGTTGATCAACGATCATTTATCAGCCACCAGTTATTATTAGGTCATGGACTTGTAAGTTAGAAAATTAAAGTAATGTAGCGTGGAGGCTTCTATTCGACGGCTAGACGGGCCAACAGTGGCCCGCACAGACCCCGCTTAGCGGCCAGTTAGGCGGGCCAAAAATGAGAAGCCCTGACCCTACTCAATCAAAATATTATCAATGTAAATTCCCAACTCGATATTGTTGCACCTACAATAGGGGCTGACACTCAAAAATAGTAAACACGGGCCTGCTTATTAAGCTGTGATCTAACACTGCTTTGAAGGATGGAATGAGCATCTTGGCTTAACAGTCCATTATCTCATCCTTCGCTAAATAATGCTAAGATGCAATTCTTTGCGACAATGGTCTTCTTCGCTGCATGCGGTTGAGTTCAAGGCTGGGCAATTCCGCGTGAAATTACGCCCAACTTCTCTAAATCTTCCTCTCCGTTATATATGCACATTCCGTATAATTAGATTCGTATTTTGACTCACAGTATGCTGTTGCTTTTACTTGTATATATTTATACCTGTCTGGTATACTTCCGCTTGATTGGAATTTATTGTAATTCCGTTGTCAAATTGGTTTTCTGGACAAAATCAGAAGGCAAGTTCTTTATTGCGAGGAGGAAAATAATACTATTTCAATTTACCGATGACCGCCACATATAGGCTTTCCGGTCCTAATCGTATATATCGGTAAATACGTAAACTTATGATTGATACGCGCATGAGATGTGTTTAGGCCTGTGTATATTATAGGATAAACTAATGGACACGAATAAGACGTTAAATGGCGGCTCGTCTGGGGATCAACGTAATACTATAGACGAACAAATTCGGTAAAGATTAAAGAGAAGAAAATTGACTTTTGTCGATATATTGATAACTAAGCATGCATGTCGCTGCAACCGGTATGTATATTGTATAACTATGTCGAGATGCATAGTCAGAGTCTCTCCATTCCATTACATGATTACAGCCATATACATAATATTATGTATAATGTGTACATTTATATATATATATATATATATAGGGTGACACTTAAGCCAATGAAAAAAATTAAACTTCATACTTTCTGAAGTGGTACCCTCTGAAGTTTTTACACCTACTAAGTATATTAACAGTGTAAAATTTCAGAATTTTATTTTAATGTTTACTGGTGGCTCAACGTTAACAAAGTTTTTTGCTGTATCGCAATGTTTGAGGCCTGCTTCAGTTTGCTTAAGCAATATGCACTGCATTGTGTGTCACTATTATACTTGTTACTTTCTGATTTATTGATTTTTTTGTCTGATTAATATGTTTAATGCCAATTAATGATTATCTTGGATGAGACTGCAAGAAGCCTTGTCACTTCAAACTTCACTGTTAATCCAGAATCAATGAGAAAAACAAAAATAAATTTCCGATAACATAATTATGGTCCAACCTTGAAGAGCCACTTCTGAGCCGTCTGTACACTGTACTTCTAGTTGTGTACTGAGATGACAAGATGTTCCTGGATATTACAGGTACTGAGCTGGTTGACCGCAGTTATTAGGCTTTCGTGTGGAACAACTTCTCAGGCTGAAACTTCCAATTGATAAGCAACTAGTAATGCTTTTGTTACGTTTGTGCAAGAGTGGGTGATAGCAGTCTGGTCAGGCCCATGTGCTCTGACACTACAGCTTACAATATTGGTAGACAAAGTGCTGCTGGCGATGATAGAATCTGTTGTGTCTGGCATGTTCACAATGTTGTGGTCGGAGAAATGTTCAAACATGTGTTATGGTCCATCATCTGGGTCCATCATTGGCTTACTCAGTTTCATGACCACTGGCTACAAAATGATAAAAGCCAGTTTCATATTGCACATGCCTGTGTTGAAGTCCTTATGAAACTCGTCAACCTTTTGCAATGCAAGTTCTTGATTCTAGTCAGCAGACTCATGATGATTACCGTGAACTGCTAGAACCGACGGTACTTTTTCTGTGTGATATTCTACCATGTATTATTTATGGCCCCAGAGCTACATGATATGCACAGACTCACAGAGGCTGGTGGATGACCAAGTTGTTGTACTGTGTCTGTGTGAACATTGGGGTATTTTAACAGCAATTCAAAATAACAGTCCACAACTTGGTGTTGAGAGATGAGCCTTTCTGATGCCAGTTTTGCACAAAAGATGGACATTATGCACAAGTCCAGCAACTGCACCAGCCAATGATCTTGTCTTTCTACAGTTAGCATGTATGAAACTATAAACAAGGGCATTTCAAGTGCTGTTGCTTGGTCATTCCTCATAATGGTACCTCATTGAGGAGCTAGTTGCCTATGACCTTTTGATGATGCTGTAAATCATAACACCAAGCGAAAGATGAACAACGCTTTAAAGAAACAAGGCTCCGATGAACCAACGAATCTAGATGAAGCCAAGTACCATGTCATTCTTTCACACACTTGCGTTGAAAGCCGACTTGTCCGCACAGGAAGATCCGGCCAGAAGGCAAACCCTTA
>Ga0081606_1000668_pt1 | contig 12777 bp, 10 predicted proteins | sample EareggfetidaYelm_FD_71127 | JGI IMG/M metagenome (GOLD analysis project Ga0081606, IMG submission 71127) | Earthworm egg capsule microbial community from the University of Washington, USA - E. fetida Yelm (SPADES assembly) (version 2) | ecosystem: Host-associated > Annelida > Reproductive system... | reverse complement strand
GAGCGCATGCAAAAAGCGCACGATTTCATTGGCTTGTACCGCCAAGCTCAGTTCGGTAGGTGCGGCGCGTCCACCATAGCCCAGCAGGTCTGGTGTGTGCACTGCGACACCGGACATTCGTATCGTCGGTTGAAAGAAATGCAGCGGGCCGAAGAGGCCATGCACCATCACCAATGGTATGTCTCGTTGCATGCACTTACCCTTATGAGAAGTGTCAGGTCTTGGCATCACCAAGATCCAACCCTGTTGAATGGCTCAACTTTGCTCGACCTGTCGATGCAGCTCGATCTGCGGTCTGTTTCCCATGTAGCGCGTCAAGTGGCATCAAAATCAGGTATGGCAACGCAAATCAGACGCTTGGGGCGCAACAACGGAGACCGCCGTTGGGCCGTTGGCCTGACACAGGAACAACTCGCCGAGTACATCGAGATCGACACCCTGACCGTGTCGCGCCACGGAACGGGCAACATCCTCCTTCCATTGACAGTGGTGGAACAGTGTAGTGTCGAAGCGAAGTGTCGTATTCGATACTGCATCAGGGCTTTCCCTGTCGCCCCGATTCTTCGGGAATCGGACAGCCAGGCGCGGTAAACGGATAGCACTCGGCAGTGGATTTGTGCAGGATTCGCGCCATGCGTACTGCCCGAATTCGCCAGGATGACGCGCTCATCGTCGGCAGCGGCATCAACTCGCTGGTGTGCGCGGCGCTGCTTGCGCGCAACGGCCGCCGGGTGCGGGTTCTGGAGCGCGAGCGCGTGCTCGGCGGCTGCATCCGCACCGATGAACTGACGCTGCCCGGGCTGCGCCACGACACCTTGTCCACCGCGCATCCGCTGTTCGTGGCGGGGCCGGCCTACGCCTTGCTGGGCAAGGCCCTGCACGAGGCTGGATTGGCGTACTGCAACACCGACTCGCCCACCGGCGTTTTATTGCCGGATGGCCGCCATCTGGTGCTGTCGACCGCGCGCGCCGCCAACTGCCAGCGCTTCGATCAGGCCCACCCCGGCGACGGCGCCGCCTACGGCGCGGCGCTCGGCGAGGTCGCGGCCCGGGCGCCGCTGCTGTTCCCGCTGCTGGGCAATGAGCTATGGCGCATCGGCACGGCCCGGGCGCTGGCCACTGCGGCCTGCCAGCAGGGGCCGCATGCCCTGTGCGGCTTCTTCGGCCAGGCGCTCACGCCCGCGCGGGCCTGGCTGTCGCAGGCGTTTGGCTCGGACCTGGTCGGCGCGCTGCTCGCCCCGTGGGTGCTGCACTGCGGTCTGGGGCCGGACGCCCCTTTGTCGGCGCTGATGGCCAAGGTCGTGGCGTTCACGCTCGAAGCCGTCGGCATGCCGCTGGTGCAGGGCGGCAACGCGAACACGGTGCGCGCCTTCGAGCGGCTGATTCGCGCCGCCGGCGGCGAATTGGAAACCGGGGCCGATGTCGAGCGCGTGCTGGTCGAGCGCGGCTGCGCCGCCGGTGTGCGCCTGGCCGATGGCCGCGAATACCGCGCCCGCGACGTGATCTGCAACGTCACGCCGACCCAGCTCTACCAGCGCCTGCTCGATCCCGCGCAGGTGCCGGCCGAGATCGCCGCCCAGGCGCGCCAATGGCGCTACGGCAAGGGCAACCTGCAAATCCATTTGGCGCTGTCGCAGCCGCCGCGCTGGCCCGATGCGGCGCTGGATCGCGTCGGCTACCTGCACCTGACGAGCGGCGCCGACGCCGTCTCGCGCGCGGTCAACGAGGCCGAGCGCGGCCTGCTGCCGGCCGAGCCTACGATCTGCGTGGCCCAGCCCACCGCGCTGGACCCGAGCCGCGCGCCCGAGGGCCGTCACATCCTGTGGATACAGCTACCCGAATGCCCGCGCGAACCCGTTGGCGACGCGGCGGGCCTCATCGCGGTGCCCGCAGGCGCGCGCTGGACGACCCCGTTGCGCGAAGCCTATGCCGAGCGCGTCATCGAGCGCCTCGCGCGCCAGGTGCCGAATTTGCAGGACAGCCTGCTCGCCCGCGCCGTGCTGTCGCCGACCGACCTGGAGGGCCTGAACATGAACCTGGTCGGCGGCGACCCCTACGGCGGCGATTGCAGCCTGGACCAGTCCTTCCTCTGGCGCCCCTTGCGCGCAGCGCGCAACCACGAGACACACTTGGCACACTTGTGGCACATTGGCGCATCCACCCACCCCGGCCCGGGCCTGGGCGGCGGCTCCGGCTTGCACTTGGCCAAGGCGCTGGGCGCCGCCTGAGCCGCTGCGCCGCGCCTGCGCGCCGAGCTTCCTCGATGAATTACGCGCCCGTTCACGACCCACGACCTCCGCAGGAGAACACACCATGACCACCTCGCTCGCCCAGTTCGCGCAAGACATCGCCTCCGGCGCCCTGCGCGTCATCGATCTGACCCACACCCTTTCCAGCGACTTCCCGGCCCTGCAACTGCCGCCGCAGTTCGGCCAGGTCTGGGCCTTCAAATCCGAGCGCATCTCGCACTACGACGAAGCCGGCCCCGGCTGGTACTGGAACAACTTTTCCTGCGGCGAGCACACCGGCACGCACTTCGACGCCCCGGCGCACTGGATCACCGGCAAAGACCACCCCGACAACACCGTCGACACCATGGACACGCGCAACTTCATCGGCCCGGCCGTCGTGGTCGACGCCAGCGCCGAGGTGGCCGGCAACGACGACTGGCTGCTCACCGTGGACTTCCTCAAAGCCTGGGAAGACCGGCATGGCCGCATTCCCGCCGGCGCCTGGCTGCTGTTTCGCACCGGCTGGGCGAATCGGCTGAGCGACCCCGCCGCTTTCGCCAACCTGCGCGCGGACGGCGCCCACACCCCCGGGCCGACCCAGGAGACCGTGCAATGGCTCATCGGGGAGCGCGACGTGCGCGGCTTCGGCGTGGAGACCATCAACACCGACGCCGGCCAGTCCTACGCCTGGAGCCTGGCCTACCCTTGCCACACCCTCATGCACGGGGCCAACAAATTCGGCTTGCAGTGCCTGCGCAACCTCGACCAGCTCCCGCCCACCGGCGCCGTCATCGTCGCCGCCCCGCTGAAGATCCAGGCCGGCTCCGGCAGCCCGCTGCGCGTGCTGGCCCTGGTGGCGTAAGACATGCCAGCGACAAGCGCTGCGCAGCACCGGTTTCAGGGAGCCTGACATGGCCGAGCGATCGTTTGCCAAAGAAGTCCAGCAGTTGCGCGTGCCGGCCGGCACCGAGTTCCGTGGCGAGGGCATCCTCGCCGTCACCAAGGCGCTGCTCGAATCCGGGGTGAGCTACGTCACCGGCTACCAAGGCTCGCCGATTTCGCACCTGATGGATGTGCTGGCCGACGCCCAGCCCATCCTGAACGCGCTGGGCGTGTACTTCGAGCCTGCCGCGAGCGAGGCCGCCGCCGCCGCCGCCCTGTCCGCGTCGGTGAACTACCCGGTGCGCGGCGCGGTGACCTGGAAGTCCACCGTCGGCACCAACGTCGCCTCCGATGCGCTGGCCAACCTGGCCTCCGGCGGCGTTACCGGCGGCGCGCTGATCATCGTCGGCGAGGACTACGGCGAAGGCTCCTCCATCATGCAAGAGCGCACCCACGCCTTTGCGATGAAGTCGCAGATGTGGCTGCTCGACCCCCGGCCGCATTTGCCGTCCATCGTGCAGGCGGTGCACGACGGCTTTGCGCTGTCGGAAGCCACGCACACGCCGGTGATGCTGGAGTTGCGCATCCGCTCATGCCACCTGCACGGCAGCTTCATCACGCGCGAGAACCGCCGGCCTGCGTTCACGCTCAAGGACGCGCTGGAGAACCCGCGCCGCGACATCGATCGCATCGTGCTGCCGCCCGCATCCTTTCTGCACGAGCGCGAGAAACTGGAGCAGCGCTGGCCCGCAGCGGTGAAATTCATCACCGAGCGCAAGCTCAACGAATGGGTCGAGGGCGACCTCGAGCACATCGGCATCGTGACCCTGGGCGGCCTGGCCAACAGCGTGCTGCGCGCGCTCAAGCTGCTGGGCCAGGCCGACCTGTTCGGCGCCAGCCGCGTGCCGCTGTACATCCTGAACGTCGCCTACCCGCTGATCGAGGACGAGGTGGACCGGTTCTGCCGTGGCAAGCGGGCCGTGCTGATGGTCGAGGAAGGCCAACCCGACTACCTGGAGCAGAACCTCAACACCCTGCTGCGGCGGCGCGGCCTGGACACTGCGGTGCACGGCAAGGATCTGCTGCCCAGGGGCGGCGACTACACCGTGGCGGCCTTGCAAAAGGGCATACAGGGCTTCTTGCAGCGCCACCATCCGGCCGCCTTCGCCGCGCCGGTGGCGCTGTCGCTGGCGTCGCGCAAAGGCGCCGTGGACGATGGCGTGCCGCGCGCGCCTGCGTCCGCCGCCGCGGCGCTGGCGCCGCTGCTGCCGCCGCGCCCGCCCGGGCTGTGCGTGGGCTGCCCCGAGCGGCCGATTTTCTCCTCGCTGAAACTGGTCGAACGCGAACTGGGCATGCACCATGTCTCGGCCGACATCGGCTGCCACCTGTTTTCCATCATGCCGCCGTTCCACCTGGGCGCCACCACCATGGGCTACGGCCTGGGCGGCTCCAGCGCCTCGGCCTTCGCGGCCGGCGCGCAACTGGGCGCCTCCAAGCCGGCGCTGGCCTTCATGGGCGACGGCGGTTTTTGGCACAACGGCCTGACCTCGGGCATCGCCAACGCGGTGTTCAACAAGCAGCGCAACGTGTTCGTGATCGTCGACAACAACTACTCGGCGGCCACCGGCGGCCAGGACCTGCCCTCCTCGCGCGCCGTCAACCCGAACCGCAGCACCATGCACCCCATCGAGCGCGCAGTGCGCGGGGTCGGCGTCGAATGGGTGCGCACCATCACCCGCACCTACGACGTGAAAAGCATGCGCGCAGCCTTGCGCGCGGCCTTGAGCAGCAAGGAGCCTGGCCCCAAGGTGGTGATCGCCCAGAGCGAGTGCATGCTCAACCGCCAGCGGCGCGACAAGCCCGCCACCGCCAAGGCGATCGAAGCCGGCGCGCGCGTCGTCAAGGAACGCTTCGGTGTCGATGCCGCCGTCTGCTCGGGCGACCACGCCTGCATGCGCATCTCGGGCTGCCCGAGCCTGACGCTGGCGCCCAGCGGCGATGCGCTCAAACCCGACCCGGTGGCCAGCGTGGACGAGCACTGCGTGGCCTGCGGCCATTGCGGCGAGGTGGCCGACGCCGCCGTGCTCTGCCCCTCTTTCTACAAGGCCCACAAGGTGCACAACCCGGGCGCTGCCGAGCGCTGGCTGGACCGCTGGCGCCGGCGTGCGCTGGCCTGGCTGCAGGCGCGCCAATGGCGCGCGCGCGCGCGCCGGGCGCTGTTCCCGCTGGAGGCGCCGCGATGAGCCAGCTCAGCACCCTGAAGCCGCACAGCATCCACATCGCGATCATGGCCCTCGGAGGCCAGGGCGGCGGGGTTTTGGTGGACTGGATCGTGCGCCTGGCGGAACATGCCGGCTGGACCGCGCAGGCCACGTCGGTGGCCGGGGTCGCCCAGCGCACCGGGGCCACCATCTACTACATCGAACTGGTCGAGCCGACGCCAGGCCAGGCGCCGGTGCTGGCGCTGATGGCCGTGCCCGGCGATGTGGACGTGCTGATCGCCGCCGAACTGATGGAAGCCGGCCGCGCCGTCGAGCGCGGCTTGGTGACCCCCGGGCGCACCACGGTGATCGCCAGCAGCCACCGGGTCTTTGCGATCCAGGAAAAGATGGTGTCGGGCAACGGCATTGCCGATAGCGCACAGGTGCTGGACATCGTGCGGCGCGAGGCCCGTCATCTGGTCATGGCCGACATGCAGGCGCTGGCGGCGGGGCAGGGCAGCGTGATCTCGGCCAGCCTGTTCGGCGCGCTGGCCGGCAGCGGCGCGCTGCCCTTCGCGCTGGCCGAATTCGAAGCGGTGGTCGAGCGCAGCGGCGTCGGCGTCAAGCCAAGCCTCGCCGCGCTGCGCGCCGGCGCCGCCGTGGCGCGCAGCGCGGCAGCGCCCGATCCGCCCGCCGACCCGATGCACACGGCGCCGCGCCCGCTGCCTGCAACGGCCGCCAGCGCGCAACTGCAACCGCTGCTGGAGCGCATCCGCGCCGCGTTCCCCCGGCCGGCGTGGGACTGGCTCGGCGAAGGTCTGGCGCGGGTCGTGGACTACCAGGACGCGGCCTACGGCGGCGAGTACCTCGACCATGTGGCCCGCCTGCTGGCCGCCGACCCCGACGCCGACGCCGCAGACGGCCAGGTGGCCATCGAGGCCGCGCGCTGGGTCGCGGTGGCCATGAGTTACGACGACGTGATCCGTGTGGCCGATTTGAAAACGCGCGCGGAGCGCTCGGCGCGCCTGCGGCGCGAGGTGGCGGCAGGGGCCGACGACGTGGTCGGCAGCGAGGAGTACTTCCACCCCCGGATGGAGGAAGTCATGGGCCTGCTGCCGCGCCGCCTGGCCGACTGGCTGGACGGCTCGCCCCGGCTCAGGGACTGGCTCGCCTCGCGCCTGAGCCGGGGCCGGCGCATCCGCACGCACACGCTGCGCGGCCATCTGCAGTTGCACCTGGTGGCCGGCCTGCGGCGCTGGCGCCGCAGCAGCCGCCGCCACGCCGAGGAGCTTGGCCATCTCCAAGCCTGGCTGGCCGAGGTGCAGCAGGTGCTGCCGCACGACCGCGCGCTGGCCCTCGAATTGCTGCGCTGTCGCCGTTTGGTCAAAGGCTACAGCGATACGCATGCGCGCGGCAGCAGCCGCTTCGATCGCCTGCTGCGCGCCGCGCGCGAACTGCGCGGCCGCGCAGATGCCGGCCCGGCGCTTGGCGCGCTGCGCGAGGCCGCGCTGCGCGACGCCGAGGGCCAGGCACTGAGCCAGAGGTTGCAGACACTGGGGCTGGCGCCATGAACCGCAGCCGGCCGATGGCGTTCCCCGGCCTTCCGGCCCTGTTCGCGGCACCACGGCACGCGGACGCGATCGGGGGCCATCGAGCGCCGGTTTCCCCCCCTGACCGCCGGCCGGCCGCCCTGTCGATCGCCGCGCCGATGCCCGGCGCGGCGCTGGCCGGGATCGAAGCCACGGCCGTCGCCGCAGATGACGGCTGAGGCCGCCCACCCCCACCCCCACCCCTTTGCCAGGAGACTGCGCATGTACCAACGCCCCCGCCGCCGCGCCATCGCGATGCTGGCCGCTTCATTGACCGGATGGAGCACTCTTTTCGGCATCACGGGCGTTGCCGCCCAGACCCCGTCGTGGCCGACGAAGCCGGTGCGCCTGGTCGTGGCCTTCCCCTCGGGAGGGCTGGCCGACGTCATGGCGCGATTGCTCCAGCAGCCACTGGGCCAGGCGCTCGGCCAGCCGCTCGTCATCGACAACCGGGGCGGAGCAGGCGGCAACGTGGCCGGCGCAGAGGTCGTGCACAACGGCGGCGATGGCCACACCTTCCTGGTCACCGTCTCGACCACCGAGTCCGTGAACCCTGTGCTGTTCACGCGCATGCCCTTCGATCCGCACAAAGACCTGCAACCCGTGGCATTGCTGGCCAACAGCCAGCTCTTTCTGATCACGCGCCCAAGCCTTGCGCCCAACTCCCTGAAAGAGTTTGTCGCCTATGCCAGGGCCCACCCCGGCACACTGAGCTACGGTTCGGCCGGCAACGGCACGACGCCGCACCTGGGCGTCGAGCTTTTCAAGCAAAGCGCAGGCATCAGCGCCACGCATGTGCCCTACCGTGGCGCAGCCCCCGCGATTCAGGACGTGATGGCCGGGCAGATCGACTTCTCGTTGGCCCCCGGCACGGTGTTTGCCGCCGTCAAGGCCGCAAAGCTCAAGATATTGGCGGTGGCAAGCCGCAACCGCAGCGCCAGCGCGCCCGATATCCCGACCTTCTCCGAACTGGGCCTCCAGGATGTCTACGCCGACACCTTGTTCGGCGTCTACGCGCCAAGCCATGTCGCGCCCGAAGTGATCGCGCGCATGAACCGGGAGATCAACCATCTGCTGGCATTACCGGCCATCGCGGCCCGCTTCCTGGAGTTGGGCGCCGAGGCCGTGCCCCTGCAGCCGAGCGAATACAAGGCCATGGTGCGGGCCGAAACGCGGCTGTTCACGGACATACTCAAATCGCGTGCGATCACTGCCGATTGAGCGCCAGCAAAGCATCCCGCATTCCGCATCCCCAAGCCCTTCCCCCATCGGACGCCCAGGAGAAACCATGCACGACCACATCCACCACCCTTGCGCCGGGCGCAGGCATTTCCTGCGCCACAGCGGCCTCGCACTGGCCGCCCTTGGCAGCGCCGCCGGCCCGCTGCAAGTGCTGGCGCAAACGCAAAGCACCCTGACCATCGCCTACAACGTGGATCTGCCGTCCTGGGACCCGACCGTGGGCCCCTCGGCCGTCAACCCGACGATACAGTCGCTCTACAAGGCTGTTTTCTCCCAGTTCATCGACCAGAACCCGGACCTGAGCCTGAAGCCGGACCTGCTGTCCGAATGGGGCTGGAACGCCGACAAGACCCAGATCGGCATGACCGTGCGGCGCGGCGCGAAATGGCACGACGGCAGCGCGGTGAGCGCCGAGGACGTGGCCTGGTCGCTGCGCCGCGCGGGCGACCCCAAGACCGGCAACCCGATCCAGTTCGTCTGGAGCAAGGTGGGCAACGTCCGCGCCCAGGGCGACAAGGTGATCGCCGATGTCAAGGAGTTCGAGCCGGCCTTCTTCAAGTGGATGGCCTTCCTGACCGGCTATGTGCTGCCGCGCGCTCACTACGAGAAGGTGGGCGCGGCCGGCTTCGAGCGCAAGCCCGTGGGCAGCGGCCCCTACCAGGTCGAGGAGTTCGTGCAAGGCTCGCACATGCGGCTGCGCGCGTTCAAGGGCTACTTCGGCCCCCAGCCCGCCTTCGAGACGGTGGTGGTGAAGTTCACGACCGACCCGTCGGCCCGCGTGGCCGAGTTGGAGTCCGGCCGCTCGGACCTGACGCTGGAGATACCCTACGAAGAAGCCGAGCGGCTGCGCGGACGGGGCTTCAACGCCAGCATCGCCCCGGTGTCGGACATCGGCATGATTTTCCTGACCAACGTCGAGCCGATGACCAGCGACAAGGTGCGCCAGGCGCTCACGCTGGCCGTGGACAAGAAGGGCCTGGCCGAGCGGCTGCTCAAGGGCCATGTGACCCCCATAGACACGTTGCAGGCGAAGGACTACGCCGCCTTCGACGCCGGCATCGGGGTGCCCTTCGATGCCAGGCGCGCCGCCGCGCTGATGGCCGAGGCCGGCTACAGCCGCAGCAAGCCGCTGAAGTTCAAGGTGCAGACCACGCGCGGCTTCAAGCCCAAGGACTTCGAGGTCATGCAGGCCATTGCCGGCATGTGGAAGGCCATCGGCGCCGATGTGGAACTGGAGGTCTACGAGGTCGCCAAGCATTACGAGCTGCGCGCCCAGCACAAACTGGCGCCGGCGGCGTTCTACAACTGGGGCAACTCGATCGGCGACCCGTCCACCTCGACGGGCTTCGCCATGTTCAGCCATTCGCCCCACTCGGCCTGGAAGGACCCCAAGACCCTGGACGCGCTGATCGCCCCGCTGTGGGGCGAGAAGGACGAGGCCAAGCGCATCGCCGGCTACAAGGCGGTGGACCGGTACATCGCCGACAACGCGCTGGTGATCCCGCTGTTCCAGTACAGCCAGACGGTGGTCTACCGCAAGGGCCTGCGCTTTGCGCCGCACGGCGCCGGCTTCGTGCTGCCGCAGACGGTTGGCCGGGCCTGAATCGGCCCGGATCGGCCCGAATCGGCAGGAAGGCACTGACGGGGAGCACGATTGCGTCACGCCGTCCACCTCCTGCTGACGCTGCTGGGCGTGAGTCTCGTGGTCTTCGTGCTGATCCGCGTGGTGCCCGGCGACCCGGTGGCGATGATGATCCCGCCAGGCGCAGGCCCCGGGGACATCGCGCGCCTGCGCGCCTTCTACGGCCTGGAGCGCTCCATCCCCGAGCAGTACGGGCTGTGGCTCGTGCGCGCCGTGCAGGGCGAGTTCGGCACCTCCATCAGCCTGCGCCAGGACGTGCTGCGGCTGATCGGCCAGCGCCTGCCGGCGACGCTGGAACTGGGCCTGACGGCGCTGCTGTTCGCCGTGCTCGCCGGGGGCTTGGCCGGCATCGTCTCGGCGGCGGCGCATGGGCGCTGGGCCGCCGCGCTGATCGACGGCGCGGCGGCGCTGGTGCAGGCCGTGCCCGATTTCCTGTGGGGCCTGGTCTTCATCCTGCTGTTCGGCGTGGTGTGGATGTGGCTGCCCATCTCCGGGCGCGTCGATCCGCTGCTGCAATTTTCCGCCGCCAGCGGCTTCATTTTCTTCGAGAGCCTGCTGCGCGGCCGCTGGGATGTCACGGCCTCGGTGTTCCAGCACTCGGCGGCCCCGGCGCTGGCGCTGGCGCTGCCGGTGGCGGCGATCATCGCGCGCGTGCTCAAGGCCTCGATGCGCGAAGCCCTGGCCGCCGACTACGTGCTGCTGGCCCGCCTGAAGGGCCTGTCGCTGCCCCGCGTGCTGCTGACCGAGGCGCTGCCGAATGCGCTGACGCCGGCCTTGCAGATCACCGGCGTGCAGTTCGCCTTTCTGCTCGGCGGAACCGTGCTGATCGAACGGCTGTTCAGCTATCCCGGCATCGGCAGCCTGGCGATCAACGCCGTGATCGCGCGCGACCTGCCGCTGATCCAGGGCGTGGTGCTGACCTTCGCCGTGCTGTTCATCGCCATCAACCTGGGCGTGGATGCGCTGACGCTGGCGCTCAACCCCCGGCTGCGGGGGGCGCGGCGATGAGCCGCAGCGCCCCGGCGCTGGCCGAGCGGCTGCTGCGCAACCCCCGGGTCGTGTCGGGCGCCCTGGTTTTGCTGTTGCTGCTGGCCTGCGCGCTGTTTGCGCCCTGGCTCGCCCCGCACGATCCGCTGGAGCAGGATTTCCTCGCTCCGCTGCAAGCACCCGCCTGGTCCGCGCAGGCCGCGCCGCCCGAGACCGGCCGCACGCCGTACTGGCTGGGCACCGACAACCTCGGGCGCGACGTGCTGTCGCGGCTGATCTGGGGCGCGCGCACGGCGGCCATCGTCGCCATGGCCGCCACATTGCTGGCCGCGCTGGCCGGCACGGCGCTGGGCGCCGCCGCCGGCTACTTCGGCGGCCGCGTCGACGCCGTCGTCTCCCGCCTGGTGGATGTGTGGATGGCCTTTCCGCCGGTGCTGCTGGCCGTGGTGCTGGTGGCGCTGCTCGGCACCGGGCTGCTGTCGGTGATCGCGGCCATCGCCGTCGTCGACTGGACGCGCTTCGCGCGCGTGGTGCGCGCCGAGACACAGGCGCAGCAGGCGCTGGACTACGTCACCTCGGCGCGCATGCTGGGGCTGTCGCCGCTGCGCATCCTCGCCACCGAGGTGCTGCCCAATGTCGCGCCGCTGCTCATCACGCTGGTGACGCTGGAGATGGGCATTGCCATCGTCGTCGAGGCCATTCTCAGCTTCGTCGGCCTGTCCGTGGCCTCCGGCGCCTCGACCTGGGGCGGCATGCTCGGCGAAGGCCGGCTGTATGTCCACCAGGCGCCGTCCCTGATGGTGCTGCCCGTCGCCGCCACGATGCTGGCGGTGCTCGGCCTGAACGCCCTGGGCGACGGCCTGCGCCAGGAACTCGACCCGGTGCTGCGCGCATGAACCACAGCGCTGCGGTCCTGGAGATCGAAGACCTGCACGTAGTGATCCGCAGCGCCGGGCGCACGAGCCACATCCTGCGCGGCGTGAACCTGTCCGTGCCCGCCGCCGGCGTGCATGCGCTGGTCGGCGAATCGGGCGGCGGCAAAACCATGGTGACACGCGCTGCCACCGGGCTGCTGCCGCGCGGCGCGCGCATCGTGCGCGGGCGCATCCGCCTGGCCGGCCAGGACGTGACCCGCTGGAGCGAAGCGCAGTGGCGCCGTGTGCGCGGCCCGGTGGTCAGCATGGTGTTGCAAGACCCGCTGAGCGCGCTCAACCCGGTGCGCCGCATCGGGGCGCAGATCGCCGACGTGCTGCGCCTGCACCGCGGGCTGGGCGGCAGCGACCTGGCCGGCGCGCTGCTGGCGCTGCTCGAGCGCGTGCACCTGCGCGACCCGCAGCGCGTGCTCGGGCAATACCCGCACGAACTGTCCGGCGGCATGCGCCAGCGCGTGGTCATCGCAATGGCCTGGGCCTGCCGGCCGCAGCTGATTCTGTGCGACGAACCGACCACCGCCCTGGATGTCACGGTCCAGAAAGAAGTGCTGCGCCTGATCCACGAACTCGCGCGCGACGGCCAAGGCGTGCTGCTGGTCACGCACGACCTGGGCGTGGTCGCCAAACTGGCGCGCAGCATGAGCGTGATCCACTCCGGCCGCATCCTCGAAGCAGGGCCGGTGGCCGAGGTCTACGCGCAGCCGCGCCACGCCTACACCCGCGCGCTGCTGGCGGCCACGCCCCGCTTCGACCGGCCCGGCCATACCCTGCAACCGGTGGACGACGCGCTGATCGCCCGGCTGGAGGCCGAAGCCTTGGCGCTGGATGGGGCGCAGGACGCGCGATGAGCGCAAGCCTGCTGCAAGCCGACGGCCTGGGCCTCGATGTGCCCGATCACAACGCGCCCCGAGGCAAAGCCCGGCCCGCGCAGCGCACCCTCTTGCGCGCTGTCGGCTTCGCGCTCCGGCGCGGTGGCGCACTCGGCGTGATCGGCGAATCGGGCAGCGGCAAGAGCACCCTGGCGCGGGCGCTCACCCTGCTGATGCCGCCCCAGCGCGGCCGCATCGTCTT
>Ga0081606_1000667_pt1 | contig 12780 bp, 10 predicted proteins | sample EareggfetidaYelm_FD_71127 | JGI IMG/M metagenome (GOLD analysis project Ga0081606, IMG submission 71127) | Earthworm egg capsule microbial community from the University of Washington, USA - E. fetida Yelm (SPADES assembly) (version 2) | ecosystem: Host-associated > Annelida > Reproductive system... | reverse complement strand
ATTCGACTTCAACCCGAATTCTAATGACGGAGATATCGATTTGGAAGGTACTGCTTTCGAACCAAACAAATTTGACTTTGGTTTGGCCGGTGGGATTACATTTCAAACAGAAATGGGATTGTTTGCAAGTGGCCGTTACGTATATGGATTGACAAAATTGTATGACACCAACAGAAGTGGCGAAATCGGTTTTGACGGATTGCACAACCAGGTTTTCCAAATCAGTTTAGGATATAAATTCTAATTTTTTAAAAATTGGAAAGAAAAGCACCTCACTTGGGGGTGCTTTTTTATTTTGATGCAGTAGTAGTCCAACCGTTTCCACACATCAACTTCATCATTTATTGTATGAAATGCTTCACAAATATTAGGTTTTATTTAAGTAAATTTAAACAGGGAAACCATCCGCGATTCAATACTTTTGAAAAAAAATTAAAAAAAATATGAAAAAAAGCTACTTTTTATTTTTAGCATTCGCATCATCTCTAACATTTGCACAATCGGTCATTTCTTTTGAAAGTTCGGAAGGGTATCAATTGGGCACTTTACACCAACAGAACGGTTGGGAAGTTACCGAGGGCAGCGATGGATTTATTCAGAATCAGACAATAACCAATGCCATGTCTTCGGAAGGAAGTTATGCTTTCAAAAACGCTTACGAACCTAGTTTTGATTTTCAGTGGTTCCCTATTTTTGGAGGTTCAAAAGTTTTTGCAATCCCGGTTGATTATAGCAATTTTACCATTTCTTACGATGTTTTGGCTACTGAAAAATTGGGTTCCGATTTTGAATTTACATTGTTTGCTATCAATCAAAATGAAGAATATGTTCCGGTTGCGGGCGTCGGGATCGAAAACAGGGGAATGATCTACCTTATTAAAGACGAAAATTACGATTTTGATTATGCCAATATGGGATGGACGGAAAACCAATGGGTGAACATAAAAATAGAAGTGACTGCAAATGAAGTCAAATACTATATCAATAATGTGTTGGCCAATACAATTCCAAATTTCACACAGTTGAATATTGCAGGTTTTAATATGCTTCACAACAATTACGGCGCAGATGCCTATTACGATAATTTTGTGATCACATCAACTGCTTTGGGGGTAAAACCTTTTGAAAATGCTGCGGTTGCAGTTTATCCAAATCCGGCTCAAAAGCAATTGTCAATCGCGTTGCCGGCAAATGAAAAAGTTTCAGAGGTTGGCATTTTTAATCTGAGCGGACAAAAAGTTTTAACAACAGATGAATCTCAAAATATTGATGTAAGCGCACTGGCAAACGGCACTTATTTCTTAAAAGCAACGACTAACAACGGCGGTTCATTTACTAAAAAAATCATTAAAAACTAATCGGTTTTAAACCGGATATTTTAAAAGTCTCTGATTACAGAGGCTTTTTTATGTTCAAAATTGACTTTACTTGTGGTTATTGATTTCGGATTCTTCTTCAAAATCTGAAACCTCGCTATTGAGGAATTCTTCTATATTTTTTTTATCTTTTTGATTCTGGCGAATTAAATAGATGACTAAAACAATTGCCAATACGACAACCGCACCGATAATGATCCAATTGGCCTCCATAATTTTATATTTTTTTTAAATGTAGCGTTTTGGAAATGGAGTCGTTTAACTGAGAAATTATCAAATCGTTAATTTGTTGACAGGCAATAAGTTATTTGCTGAAAAAAGAGCTTCAATCAAGTATTCCAATGTTAAGTTTTCACCCAAATAAAAAACTTAACATTGCCTTGGTCTTTTATTGCTTTACATTTGCTTAACATTCAGTTGATATTAAAATAATATAAAATTTAAGCCTAATGGAAGAAAACACAACAGCCGGCATTACAAATGATGACGTAAATAAACCGGATTCCCAAACCAGCGAACCCACACCAATAAAACCAAGCGTTGCAAGAAAACCCTATACAAGAAAACCGGTTGTTAAAAAAGCAGTGGTAAAAAAAGTGGAAGCAACAGAAAATATTTCGGCCGATGCCATAGTTGCTGAAGCAACAAAAATGGAGGAATCGCCAGAAAATGGCACGGTACAATTCGAACAACAGCCAGAGACACAAGAGGAAACAACTGTAGTGGCAAACAATCCGTTAGGCAAAAAGAACATCAAAAAATTAAAAAAAATGAGCGATAAAATCAAGGACAAAGAGAAAAAGGCGAAAGCTAAAAAACAGGAAAAAGAAAAAAAGGCTAAGAAAAAGAAAAAAGAAAAGGCTAAAAAAGAAAAAGCCAAAAAGAAACTCAAAGAAAAAAAGGCAAAGAAAAAAGCCGCCGACAAAAAGAAAAAGTCAAAAAACAAGTCAAAGAAAAAATAAGGGTTACAAAAAAGCGAAGTTTCAGGCTTCGCTTTTTTTTGTTTTATGGTTTCGGAATCAGTTCCAACTGCTGCATGAATTCGAGATTATCGGTAAAATCTTCTTCCTGTAAAATCTTTCCGTCCTTCATTTTTACAAGGGTTACACCATTTACATCGACTTCTTTATTCGTTGGCGGAATGCCAAAAAACACGCCAGTATGCTTGCCCTTAAAATTCCAGTGTTTTACAATATTATCACCATGCCCGAACACATTTATGATTGAAAACTTTACATTTGAAAACCCGACGATGTAGTTTTTGTAATAATTTTTAAAGGCTTCGATGCCAACAATATTGCCCGGTTTTGAAACCAATGTAATATTTTTATCAAAATTGGTTTCATTGATCAGATCGAGTTTGCCTTTGTTGATCACTTCGTCCCAGGTTGATTCATACAATTTAATGTCCGCTTTCAATTGTTTGTCGGCCGTTTCCAGTGCGACACATTCGGCCGAAGGTTCATTTTTACAACTTATAAGGAACATTGGCAAAGCCAGTCCAATAAAAACCAGACTCAAAAATTTAATTGATTTCATTCATTTTAATTTAAAATTCACCTACTCTGGCCGGTTTTCAGCTTACCCGTTTTGGAATATTTTTTTGAAAAAAGTCCGAAACGAAGTTATGAAAAGAAATCATATATAGCTGTAAATCAGTAAATTAAAATGTATTTTTTTGAAAGTTCCAATTGTATTCAGACGTGCAAAACACCGCGAAATGCCCGTGCAGCATAATAAGACTGGGCACCATTGTGGTAAATAAAAACCGTGTCATAACGACGGTCTGCGAAAAGTGCGCCGCCAAGTTTCCGGATTTCGGCAGGTGTTTTTATCCAGCTTGACGTTTTGAGGTCAAATTTTTCGAGTTGCTGCAAGTTCCGGTATTCTTGTTCAGACATTAATTCAATTCCCATCCCGGCAGCCAGATCGACCGCATTGTTTTCCGGCTGGTGTTCCTTTCTCGATTCAAGTCCTTCACGGTCAAAACAAACGCTTCTGCGGCCTTTCGGGCTTTCAGCGGAACAATCACAAAAAAAATATTCGCCGGTTTTTTGATCAAATTCAATGACATCGGGTTCGCCACCAGTTTCTTCCATGGCATTTAGCGACCACATTTTTTGAGGATTTTTTTCGAGTTTTTCCTGAATTTTATGCCATTCAAGTGTTTTATGCCGGTGGGGATTTTTCTCAAAACGGTTTTTCAAAACGCTAAGCAGTGCTTGAAATTGTTCCGGAGTCAATTGTTTTTTAGTAGCCATATTGGTATGTTTCTTAAAAAATACTTTCCCCAAAAGTCAGCAAATTCGAGTCGGGATCCAGCATTGAAAATTCTTTTTGCCCCCAGTGTTTCATTTCAAGATGCCCTGCTTTTGGCAGGTTTATTTTTTGGTCAAGCGCCTGTTGATACAGCGCGTCAATAGCATTGGTGCGAATGTAAACCTGTCCGTAATTCTCTTTAGGGTCTAATGTTTTAAATTCGAAAAAGTGAATCTGGATGCCCTCTTTTTCAACCATCAGATAACCGTCGTAATCGGCATTTCCAAACTCCTGAAAGCCTAATTTTCCGAGATAAAATTCGCGGGTGAGTTGTTTATCGCGCATCGGTAATTTTGGATGAATGGCTGTAAGCATGATCGGTTTTTTAGGTTGACTTTCTTTTTTTATACTGTTTGTATATTGTAAAAATAATCAATATTGCTATAAAATAAGGAAAAAAAGACAAGGCTTTTCCGTCGCCGCTTACAGTAGTAAACATTCGGTCCCATCTGACCTTATTAATTCCTTTTCCATTGGGATCCAGGCTAAGCCAAATAAAAACGGGTTTACCGATCACATGGTCAAAAGGCACAAATCCCCAATACCGTGCATCGATAGAATTGTCCCTGTTGTCGCCCATCATCCAGTAATAGTCCTGTTTGAAAGTATAGGTTTTTGCAGGCAGGCCATCAATAAAAATCTGGTTTCCCTTAACTGATAATTTGTGGCCTTCATATGTGGTGATCAGGCGTTTGTACAAAGGCAGGACTTTGAGGTCAAGATTGACGGTTTTTCCTTTCTCCGGAATATAAACGGGACCAAAAAAGTGGCTGTTCCATTGGTATAGGGAACTTTGCGGAAATATTCTCGGATCTCCATCGCCATTGGCCAGTTTTTTTAATTCGAGGCTTTCAATATAAGGATTGTTACGGGCTTTGGCAGCATTTTCGGCTGTAGCCTGCACAAAATAATTTCCAGATTTCTGGTCATACCCAATTCCGTCCGTAATGTCATACAACTTTAAAATGTCTGAAACCTGCTGCTCGGATGTGGGTTGCATTTTAAATTTTATCACATACGCAAATTGTAATTTTGCCCGGTCTGGTAGCCTACTTTCTTTTCCGTTAATAAAAACATGGCCGTTTTTAAGTTCAAGAATATCTCCGGGAATGCCCACGCAGCGTTTTACAAGATTCGTTTTTTTGTCAACCGGCTTGTAATAATTGCGCTCCGGCGAAAAATTATTCATATCGAGCAGCGTGTCTGCAGGCTGGTTGAATACGACAATATCATTGTGTTTGATGGTTTGAAATCCCGGCAACCGAAGGTATGGCAGTTGAAAAAAATTCTTCCATGAAGTTTCTTTTTCAGCAAGGTTGTCATCAAATAAATACGATTTCTTTTTTAATACCGGAACCGTATCATGAACCATCGGCAGTGCGACGGTTGTCATTGGAATCCTGGCGCCGTAGTGAAATTTACTCACCAGCAAAAAATCACCCACCAATAATGATTTTTCCAAAGAGGAGGACGGAATGGTAAACGGCTGCATGAAATAAGTATGAACAATGGTAGCAAATACGATCGCATACAAAAGGGAACCGATCGTATCCTGAATGCCGGCTTTGGCATTGATATCCCGGTTTTTAATGTAATCTGGCGTATCAGCGTAATTCAGGTAAGCGATGTACAATCCGAAAGAAAATAGGACAAGTAAGGTGTCAGCTGTGCTGTTTTTTCCGAAACTGCGGATGGTTTCCACCCAAACAACCGGAAACATTATCAGGTTTACCACCGGAAGAAAAAGTAAAATAGTCCACCATTTTGGCCTGTTGATGATGGTCATCAACACCAAAGCATTGTAAACCGGGATTAATGCTTCCCAGCTTTTTCTGCCGGCGCGAATGTATAATTTCCAAGTGGATACAAAGTGTAAGATCTGTATAGCGATAAAAAATAGGAACCAGCCAAGAATTGTCATTTGTCAGTATTTAAATTTTAAATAGTATCAGCAAGAGTTTATTGGTATGAACAATCAGAAATTAGTTACAGCTTTTGAAATTATTGTGATGCATTGTATCAGTGAAAATCATTTTTCAAGTTGTTACAAGATAAGAAGCGACACCTTTTTTTGTAACAGTCATTTTCATTTTTTTTTAATATTTAGCAAAAAAAAATCCCAAACTTCTTGTGAAGCCTGGGATTAATTTTTTCAAAACAGTAATTTATTTTTTGATCACTTTTAGAGTTTTTACCTGGCCTTCTGTAGCGATTTTTACAATATAAGTTCCAGGATATAAACCGGAAACATCTATTTTACCTTCTTTTGCATTTAAGGTTTTTGCAAGCACTTCCTGGCCTAATACATTATAAATCGAAACCGCATTGATTGCAGCATCAAAAGAAACATTTAAAATATCATTCACCGGATTAGGGTAAATGGTTACAGTACCCGATGTGAAATTTTCAACTGCTAAAGTACCGTCAGGGCAGGCGAGAGAACCGTAAGCCTGGTTGTCGTTAGTATTTGTACCATCACCCAATTGCCCGGAGTTGTTACGGCCCCAAACGGTCATCTGTCCCTGGTCAGTAACTGCTAATGAATGTTGGTTGCCGCCACTAATGCCTACAATGTTAACATTAAACAACAATGTTGGAACCATCGTATTGGTTTCAGTACCGTTTCCAACCTGTCCGTAAGAATTATTTCCCCAAGCGTATAATGCGCCATAAGTTCTCGTAGCAATCGTATGAAAACTTCCCGCGGCCACAAGATCCCAGTTTGCCGCAGTTCCTACACGTGTTGGCACGTTTTTATCCAATAGGTCGTTGACGCCCAATTGCCCGTAGGCATTTCCGCCCCAGGTATAAAGCGTTCCGTTTGTTTTGGTAGCAATGGTAAAGTTGTTTCCGCCATCGGCACTTTTCCAATCCGTCGCCGTTCCCATTTGAACCGGTGCGTTTCTGCTCGTATTTGTAGCGTCGCCCAATTGCCCGTTGCTATTAAGACCCCAAGTCCACATTGTTCCGTCGGTTTTAATACCAATCGCATGAAACGAACCCGCAGCAATACTTTTCCAGTTTGTAGCAGTGCCAATTCGTGTAGGAACGAATTTATTGACGCCTGTGCCATCGCCGACTTGCCCGCTGGCGTTAGATCCCCAACCCCAAAGTGATCCGTCGGTTTTTAAAGCTATAGTAAAATGATTTCCAGTTGCAATGGCGCTCCAGTTATTGTCTGAACCTACTTGTGTTGGTACACCGGAAGCCGTTGTGTTTCCGTTACCCAATTGCCCAAGGGTGTTCTGGCCCCAGATCCAAAGTGTTCCGTCAGTTTTTAATGCTACTGCATGTGCAAAACCTGCAGATATCGTTTTCCAGTTTGTAGCGGTTCCAATTTTTCGCGGCGTACTTCTGTTGGTAATGGTGCCGTCGCCCAATTGCCCGTTGGCGTTGATGCCCCAACCCCATAAAGTACCGTCTTGTTTAATAGCAAATGTTTGGTGGTCATTTCCGGCTGTAGCACTTTTGAAACAAGCCGGAGCAGTAGCTTGCGCTGTGCCGAATGACCCGCCGTAGTTCCATTGCGGTTGTCCGTCTCCACAGTCTGAAGCGACCCACCAGTGGTAATCGGTATTCGGGTTCAGGCCTTCCAAAGTGGCAAAAGTGTTGTTAGTATAACCATCGATTCCGCCAATGGTATTGGTCGTATTGTAAAGGTATAAATAACCGTTTGGTGCAGGTGTCGGCGCCATCCAAGTGAGTACAGCAGATGAAGAAGTGATTTCACCAGCAAGCAGGTTTGTCGGTTGGTTGCAGGTTGGCGTAGTGGTGTTGCGGCTCATTTTCACCAGACCCAATTCGGCTACAAAAGACCAGATGGTATTTGAATTTTGCACGGTCAGGCAAGTCACATAATTTAACGGAGTTCCTGAAGTGGTTGCCCTATAATTGGCACAATCGGTAAAATTTTGAATGCCGCCTTCGCTGCATTCGCGTTGAAATCCGATCCAGACTTTGTTATTTTCGTCGATGTCCAAACCGCCCACCTGACAATCCAATAAGCAGGATGAACTGCCGTAAGTAAACATGCCGCCCCAGCTGCTGTTTGCATATTTTAAGTATCCCATTGGCGTACTTGCATATACATCAGTACCTTTAATTTTCACGATTTTTTCAGCCTGGTCGCCAATGTGCGTAAAAATCGTTCCGTCGAATTTTTTGAGGAAAGAATTACTTTCGGTAAACCAAACCGTATTGTTGCGGTCTGTTCCAACCGACCGGATGTTGTTTGAACCGATTTGGGAATTCGTCGTATTGTATGTCGTCCAGTTCACACCATCAAATTTTGACAGCCCGGCAGGTGTCGCTACCCAAACAATGTTTTGTCCGTCAATTGCAATGTCGTTGATCGTGTTTGATGGAATTCCGGAATTTGATGTCCTGTAATTCGTAAACGTCGAACCATTGTAAACGATGATACCGTTTCCGTAAGTCGCCATCCATTTTCTGTTGTTGCTGTCAATTTCAACTTTTAAAATAGAATTGGTTTGGATGCCGGAATTTTCAGGCGTGTAATGGGTGAATGTGGTTCCGTTGAATGATGAAATTCCGGAGAATGAAGTCAGCCACAATACACCATTGTTATCAATTTTGATGGAGTTGATGTTTGATGAAATTCCGGATGCCGATGACGGATAAACCGTATAATCGTAAGTTTGGGCGAAAGCCGAAACCGAAAATACAAATAAAAGCAGTAAGTAAATTTTTTTCATAAGTGAAAGTCAAAAGAGGTTAGGTTAAGGTTTTAGTAATTATTTTCTGATTTTTCTGCAAACATATAAAGGATTAATCGTTTTTCAAGATTTATTTATGAACATGATTTTTTAAATGATGTACAATTATATGGTGAATGAAGATACCAATTTCACCTAATGAACGTGCGTAGTGTTTTTGAAGATTACCGTCGAAGATTTAAGGAGAACCGTTTATTGAAAAAAGATTAAAGATTTTCAAGCAAAACAAGGAATTCTTCTTTTTTACGGACGGAAAGCGGAACGCTTATTTTGTTTTTCATTACGATGGTATTACCGCCATCGGTTTTGATAAAATGGTCAAAATAAGCCATGTTGATCAGGTGCGATTTGTGTGTCCTGAAAAAATTGTAAGGGGACAACAAGGTTTCGTACTCTTTCAGATTGGTAGAAACAATCAGTTTTGGCGCATTGATAAAATTAAAAGTCGTGTAATTTTTATCGGATTCACAACTCAGAATATCTTGGATATTAACTGAATAAATACGGTCAGCAGTTTTAAGAACGAGTTTTTGCAAGTCTTTCGGCCTTTCGAGATTGGTGAATAAATTGCTGAGTTTGATGTCGAATATTTCTTTGCCCATCACATCTTCTGCTTTTTTTACAGCCTCGGCCAAATCATTCGGATCGAGAGGTTTTAGCAGATAATCAATTGCTGAAAACCGGAACGCCCGGATGGCAAAATCTTCATATCCGGTAATGAAAATGACTTTAAAATTAAAAGGTTTTAGTTTTTGAAGCAGGTCAAATCCGGTTCCGTCAGGCATTTCAACATCGAGGAAAACAAGATCCGGTGCCAATTGTTTGATCAAACTGATGCCTGAAGCCACAGAATCTGCTTCTCCGATAATCGAAATAGTCGGGCAACCCGATTTGATAATGGCAATATTGTTTTTCCTGATTGTTTCAATGTCGTCAATGACTACGGCTCTTACCATAACGGATTTAATTTTCGTAAATATAAGGGATTTCAAAAAGAACTTTTGCACCAATGATATTTTCATTTTCACCTATGATATTAGCGGTCTCTACTACAAAATCCTGATTTTTGGTATAAGTAACCAATCGTTCCTTGGTAATGGTCATGGCCAGTGACTTGTGGTTTGCATTTTTATGATCGTCAAATCCTTTTCCGTTATCCGAAACTTCAAAAAATAAGCGGTTTTCTTTTAAATAAAAACGAATGTCAACCAGGCCATTTTGCGTGGTGTCGCTCAATCCGTGTTTAATGGCATTTTCTATAAATGGCTGCGTGAGCATCGGCGGTAAAAAAATACTGTCGGTCTCTATAGAATCTTCAACGTTTATGTTGAAATTGAATTTGTTGTTGTACAAAAGTTGCTGGATGGACAGATAGTTTTCGGTCATTTCAATTTCTTCGGCGAGTGAAATGTAGTTTTCATTGGAATTTTCAAGTATTTGGCGGGTCAGTTTAGAAAATTTGCCCAGATAATTTACGGCATCATTATTTTGGTTCGCATAAATAAGGCTGCGGATGTTCTCTATCGAATTAAAGATAAAATGCGGATTCATCTGCGTGACCAGTAGTTTTTGCTTCATTTGCTTTTTCTCTAAAACATTAATGGCCTGTTTTTGCCTGTTGTTGCGGTAATAAAAATAGCCGCCCAGGAGAATCAATAGGAGTAAAGAGGAGAGTGCGATAAGCCAGTTGTTTTTAGCAGCGTTTTTCTTCTCGGCATCCAGTTTTAAAGTGAGTTCTTTTTTTTCAAAATCGTATTGCAGCTGCTGTTGTGCCATGGCATTTTTGGAAGCTTCAATTTTAGTAGAGTCGGTTAAAAGGTCATGAAATTCGTGCATTTCGAGCGCTTTTTCAAAATTTTTCCGGTCTTTGCTGATGTTAAATAATAAAGCCGAACCCTGTTCCTGAAGATCTAAAAAGTTGTTTTTTTTGCTCAACGCCAATCCTTTGGCTGTGTAAAAATCGGCTTTGTCCAACTCTTTTTTCTTGTAATGTAGTTTGCCTAATGCGGTGTAAACATTTGAAATCGCCATCTCATCCGTACTTGCGGCCAGTGATTGTTTGAGTAAATTTTCAGATTCATCAAACTTGAATTGTTCCATTTTTGCGAGGCCAATCCTTGTTAAAACAATGCTTTCTACAGTTTTATCGCCTGTTTTTCGGGCATAATTTAATGCTTCAGTAGCACATTTGATGACTTCTGGATAATTTTTGAGCGAAGCATAAGAAGAAGAAAGGTTGGTATAGACGTAACTTTTAAAATAGTTTTTTTGATTTAGCGGCATACCGGTTTCTTCATCATAATATCCGAGCACTTTTTTATAAACGGCTATCGATTTCTGGTGTTCGTCCTGGTCCGCATAAATGCTTGCTAAGGATATCATAGCATAGGCAATCTCTCCTAAATTCTCTTTTTTGTTTTTTTCGAAATATTTCAGGGCCGTAAAAATGCAGGCGATCCCTTTGTGGTTTTCATTAAACTTAGAATAAAAAGTGCCTTTTACAATGATTCTGTAATACATGGTTCCAAAATCTTTTACCGATTTAGCCAGTACAATGCTTTTATCAATGTAAACCAGCGCTTTCGGATCTCTTTTGTGCATGTATTGAATGGCCAGGGCATTGTAATAAGTACTGAGCCACAAGGTATATTCAGATTGCAATTCGGGGGAATTGTCTTTTTTTAAGTTTTTTCGGGCAATGTTTCCTATTAGATCATTCAGGTAATAATAGGTGGGATCGTTTTCGGTATAATTGGTGTCCATAGTCATGCCAAGCATTGAGAGCTTGGTCGTGTCATGTACTTTGGGATTTTGGAGTACGATTTTTATGGAGTCTATGGTCTTATCCTGCGAATAAGCATTTGAAAAAATAAAAAGTGTAGCGATTGAAACTATTAAAAAGGTTGTTTTAAACATGTAAAATTAAATTTGCGATAATATGGGGCTTCTTAGGATTCGTAAATGTATGGAATTTCAAAAAGAACTTTTGCCCCGATGACATTTTCATTTTCACCTATGATATTAGCGGTTTCTACTACAAAATCCTGATTTTTGGTATAAGTGACCAATCGTTCTTTGGTAATGGTCATCGCAAGTGATTTGTGGTTCGCATTCTTATGATTGTTGTCAAATCCTTTTCCGTTATCCGAAACTTCAAAAAATAATTTGGTTTCTTTTAAATAGAAATGAATGTCAACCACGCCATTTTGCGTAGTGTCGCTCAACCCGTGTTTTATAGCATTTTCTATAAACGGCTGCGTGAGCATCGGAGGCAAAAAAATACTTTCGGTATCAATTTTTTCTTCGACAGAAATATTAAAATCGAATTTGTTGTTGTACAAAAGCTGCTGGATCGACAGGTAATTTTCGATCATTTCAACTTCTTCCTCTAGGGAAATGTAGTTTTCGTTTGAATTTTCAAGGATCTGGCGTGTGAGTTTTGAGAATTTTCCCAGATAATTCACTGCATCATTGTTCTGGTTTTGGAAAATCAGGCTACGAATGTTTTCTATCGAATTAAAGATAAAATGCGGATTCATCTGTGTAACCAGCAATTTTTGTTTGATTTGATTTTTTTCTAAAATGGTAATCGCCTGTTTCTGCCTGATATTGCGGTAATAAAAATAACCGCCCAAAAGGATCAGTAGCATTGCTGATGAAAGTGCGATAAGCCAGTTGTTTTTAGCAGCCTTTTCTTTTTCGGTAGTGAATTTGTAATGTAACTCTTTGTTCTCAAAATTGTAGCGGAGCTCTTGTTGTGCGAGTATGTTTTTTGAAGTTTCCGCTTTGCTGGAGTCGGCCAGTTTTTGCTGAAACTCATTCATTTCTAATGCTTTTTTGAAGTTTTTAGTTTCCTTACTCACTTTGAATAAAAATTCAGAAGCCATTTCCTGCAGGTCTAAATCTTTGTTTTTTATGCTCAGCGGCAAGCCTTTGTTCAGATAAAAAGCCGCATTTTTAAAATCCTTTTTGAGGTAATACAATTTTCCCAAAATGACATAAGCATTTGCGGCCGCCAATTCATTAATATCACCGGTTAAAGCCTGTTTTAAAATGAGTTCTGCTTCATCAAATTTTTGCTGGTCCATTTTTACCTGTGCAATTTTGCTTAATGCCACGCTGGTCGTAAAGCTGTTCTGAGTTTTTTTGGCAAGTAAAAGCCCTTTATTGAGATAGTCAAGCGCTTCATCATATTTTTTTAGCGAACGGTAGTTGGAACCGCAGCTTAAGTAAGTTACGCACAGTCCGTAATCATTTTGTGTGTAAGAGGTTGTTTGGGACAAATAATAACCGGCTACTTTTTTATAATACGCAATTGCTTTTTCATATTTTTTCTGTTTTGAATAGAT
>Ga0081606_1000277_pt2 | contig 12783 bp, 10 predicted proteins | sample EareggfetidaYelm_FD_71127 | JGI IMG/M metagenome (GOLD analysis project Ga0081606, IMG submission 71127) | Earthworm egg capsule microbial community from the University of Washington, USA - E. fetida Yelm (SPADES assembly) (version 2) | ecosystem: Host-associated > Annelida > Reproductive system... | reverse complement strand
CTCAAGTAAAGCGCCCGCCTGCTTTCTTATCCGTGGCTATTTCCGTTTCTTTGCGCTTCCTATGACACAAAGTAAAAAATTGCTCGCCGTTATTCTTCTCCTTGTGGTTTCGTTGCTTTGGGGGACTTCATTCAAACTAATTAAAGAAGGCTTGATTGCTTTTGGGGCATGGGAATTGGGGGCGTTGCGCGTGAGTTTCGCGTGCTTGTTCAGCCTTCCCTTTTCGCTCGTGTACATTCGGGAAGCGAAGAGAGAACAGCTTTGGAAATTTTTATTGTCAGGGACGATAGGCATTTTTTTTCCTGCCTTTTTATTTGCCGCCGCTCAAACCCGAGTAAGCAGTTCCTTGACGGGGATGCTTAATTCCTTCACGCCGATTTGCACCGTCCTTGTCGGCAGGTTATTGTTCAGGCAGCGCTTTCGCAAGGCGGCAATAACAGGCGTGATGATTTCCGCCGCGGGCTGCATTGTATTGGCTTTGGCGCGCGCCAACGGAACGGTGGTGGGCATAAACTATTTTGCGCTCTTTGTAGTGGTTGCTTGTGGCCTCTATGCCCTCAATGTCAACTTCGTAAAATTCAACTTCCCCGACGTGAACCCCGTGGCGCTCACTTCGGTTTCGCTCCTGTTGGTGGGGCCTGCGGCGAGCGTCTTTTTATTTTTCTTCACCGATTTTGTTCCCATCATGCAAACCCATCCGCGCGCGTGGCAGTCGCTTTCCATGGTGGCGCTTTTGGCGCTCTTGAGCACCGTGATTGCCCACATTTTATTTTATCGGATGCTTCGAATTTCGTCGCCGTTGTTCGCCAGTTCCACCACCTACATTATGCCCTTCGTGGCCATCCTGTGGGGCATCAGGGACGGCGAATTGCTGACGTCGGGGCATTTAATGGGAATGGCTTTTATCTTAACAGGAGTCTATTTAACCACGCGAAGGAAGTAAGCCGTTGCCCGACGTTCTGCGGCCATGTTTTTCGTTCCTGCGGTTTATATTTTCGTTCCTGCAGTTATGTTTTTCGTTCCCGCAAGTATGTTTTTTCGTTCCTGCAAGTATGTTTTTTCTTCCTGCGGCCATGTTTTACGTTCCTGCGCCGAGTGTTTTAAGCATTAGCCATTATGCAGAGGCATGGGGTGGATTGCGGGGCAAGCCCCCATTTTCAAATAGGGCAGGATAGCGACGGAGATTTTGAGATGCACCCGACACATTTGTATTTTATGTTTTTGCTCTTGCCTTTGCAATATCTTACCTGCGGGCAGGATGTCAGCGTAGCCTTATCAGCGTGAGTGGGCGAGGCTCTCGCTTTTAATATCTTGAGGTTGCTTGGGCTTTGTTCCTGCGGGGGACGCTTGGGATACCCTCCGCTTCCTTCCGCTTCCTGAAAGACCTCTGCTTTTCACAGATAACCTCTAAGCCAAAATTGGGATTGTGTTCTGGTTGTATGCCCCTGCTGATGGGAATCCATTGATCCGAATAGTTATCCCTCAGCCAGCCTCGCGCCCTGCCTTCTGCCTTTGTCATGCCTGCCTTGTATTGAAGAAATTTGTTTTTATCCTTAGAACTGAATGGCGTGAACTCCCCGTCAGCCGTATATCCTAAAAATTCAATGCCAATCAGGATTCCCTCCAAGGGAAAATCAAGCCCGAGTCCGCTAATGTCGAACGACACTTTCCTTTGAACGGGTTCCACATTCTCTGTTATGTTTTTTGTCAATATCAAAAGGCCGGGTTCGTCGGTATATGGCTTTACATGGTAAATCAACAACCTCACGAGTAATTGATGAAACGCCGTTTCTGGCGGGCCGTCAAGCCATCTCACTTTGGAGAGCAAGAAGTTCGCTTTAGAGAGCAAACATCTCTCCTTATTTTTATTTTCTATAAAACATAAAACCGCGCTAAAGCCTGTGAAAGCCCCTGCCCTCTTTTTATTAAAATAGCCAAGATTGCGGCGAATGGACTTCCCCGACGGCCTTATGATTACCTCCTCCAACCTCACCGCAGAAGTATCAAGATATATTTTCTCTTTTCGGCAATCGCAAGTTTTCTTTTTGTAGCCAATGGCGGATATAATGAGAGAATCGCCGCTTTGGCATGTAATCGTAAATTGGCCGCGGGCATTGCTAAATGTTCCTTCGCGGCTGCCTTTAATGCCAATGGCAACATATTCTATCGGCGAATTGTCAAGCCGCGAGTAAACCGCGGCGGCAAGCGTATTTGATTGCGCCGCCCCTTCCAAAGAAAAAAAGATAATCAGGGGCAATAAAAACCCGATTATCTCTCGGCTGAATTTTATCGGCAACACATTTCTCTCTTTTGATATTTCGCTTGCTTATCCAAGTCAAAAACGGCGACTGCAAGTCGGGTCTTTGACGTTGCAATGATAAAAAAAATACGATGCATATCAAGCGGCTTGAGGCGTCTTTCAAATTTCCCCTCTGTAATAAGCAGTCTGGAGCAGGGTTTAACCGCCCCCGCCTTTGCGCCGGCCGATTCAGCCAACAGGCTTCCTTTCTTAGAAATATAGCGCAACATTTGTTTTCCTGCCCGCCTTTCCGTTCTTTTGCATATCTATGGATGTTGCAGCCAAAAAAATACTTGCCGATTTAAAGAAAAAAGAGTATGCGCCTGTATATGTATTGCAGGGAGAGGAGACTTATTACATTGATTTAATTGCGGATTATATTGAAAACAATGTACTGAATGAAAGCGAGAGGAGTTTCAATCAAATTATTATTTACGGGGACGACCGTCACAAAGACGACAAAGGAAAAGACGAGCGGATGGATTTCATATTGAGGCAGGCGCGGCACTTTCCCATGATGGCCGAGCGGCGGGTGGTGATTGTGAGAGAAGCGCAGAAGATGTCGCTCACCGACGAGGAAAGCGCCAAGAAACTAATGAGGTATTTGAACGCGCCGGCGCCCACCACGATTTTGGTTTTATGCCACAAATATAAGCACATCGACAAGCGGACTACGTTAGGAAAAAACATTGATTTGCGGACACAGAGCGCCCTATTCAAAAAGCCGTCTAATTGGGAGAAGGAATACAATGAGTTTGCCAACGAATATGTGAAAGAAAGGGGGCATAAATGGGAAGCGAAAGCCGCCGAACTGTTGGTGGATCATGCGGGGGACGATTTGCACCGCGTGGCCAATGAAATTGAGAAATTAATCCTCAATAAAAAGAAGGGGGATTCTATCACCTTGTCAGACGTGGCGGGCAAAGTGGGCGTGAACCGCGAGTTCAATAATTTTGAATTGCAAAGAGCCCTCATCAAAGGCGATGCTTTTAAAATGTTTCGCATTGTGCGCTACTTTGAGGCGTCCCACAACTACTCGGGCATTCAAACGGCGGCGGTATTGTTTGCTTTTTTTTCCAAACTTCTCATCGCTCACAGTACGCCCGACAAAAGCAGGGACGGGTTGGCGTCGGCGCTGAATATCAATCGTTTTTTTGTGGGGGAATATCATGATGCCATGTCGCGATTTTCGTTGGCGCGTACGCAGTTGGCGCTGACCTTGTTGCACGAAACCGATTTGCAATTAAAAGGAGTCAACAGCCCCTCCGCCAGCCACGGACAATTAATAAAAGAAATGTTGCTTAAAATTATAAATTCGGGAAAGTAATTAAAATAGGCCTGTCAGTCGTGAATTAAAGCCGTCCATGAACTACTTAGCTCATCTGTGTTTGTCAGGAATTGACGAAGAGTTGATGGTGGGGAACTTCATCGCCGACGAAGTGCGCGGCAAAAATTTCGGGACACGCTACCGTGCAGGCATCTCGCGGGGCATTGCCTTGCATCGGGCGATTGATTCGTTTACCGACAAGCATCCGCGGCATCATCAATGCAGGCAAAGGCTCTACGACAAACATCACCATTATTCAGGGGTGATAGTCGATATTTATTTCGACCATTTATTGACGCGGCAATGGACCCGGTTTAACAAGACGCCGCTCGATGAATTTGTAACCTATTGCTTTCGCGCCTTGTCGGCTTATAAAAATGAAATGCCCGAGAAAATGCCGCTCATGCTGGAGAGAATGATCAGGCATAATTGGCTGATAAATTATCAAAGTTTTGAGGGACTGCAAAAGGCTTTCGAAGGCATGGCAAGAAGAGCCGCTTACCCCTCGCGCATGAATGAAGCGGTGGAAGATTTGAAACAGCGCTATGAATTATTTCAAGAGGATTTTTCAAATTTTTTCCCCGTTCTCCAACGCTTCGTCGCGGATTGGCTTATAAAAAATTGAGGTTATTTTTTATCCTTCTTTCTGTCTCTTTGAATTTTCTTGCGGGACTTGCCCAACGGCGCCAGGAAGTGTCGGGGGTTTTCGTCAAAATGTTTGGCTAAAGAATCCAAGCGGGTGAGCAGGCGGTTGAGGTTGGTGTACATGGCGTCGTCGGTGAGCAGCTTGCCCGCCGTATTGTCGCCCGTGCTGAGTCTTTTCATCGCCGATTGAAGGCCGGTGATGGCGTTGTTTAAGTCATTCATGCGCAGTTGTTTGAGCGAATCGGTCAGAGTGTGCGCGTTGTCGATGGCGGGCTGCAGCCCTTTCAACGTCGCGTTTAAATTGCCCGACATAGCCGCCACCTCGCCGCCCAACAATTCTATTTTTCCGTTGGCATTGATCAGGGTCTTGTTGAGCAGTTGGGGGGTTTGATGAAAGTCGGAGAGGATTTCATTGACGTGAGAAGTGCTTACGCTCAAATTGTCGAGCACCGCGGAAATTTTTCTGAGCGTACTTTGCAGGTTATCGGCCATGGGCGAGGCTTTTTCGGAAAGAGCGTCCAACATTCCTTTCTGTATCTCGGCGCGAAGGGTGTCTTTGGAACGGAGGACGCGCAATCCTTTCCGCAGGGTGAGCTGAATGGATTTTCCGCCCAAAAAATCGCCCGATAAAAGCGCCCCCGTGGAATCCGTCAGAATAATATTGGAGTGAATTTCCAATTCGACCAAAATTTCCGATTGGCTGCCTTGCAGAATATCAATGTGGCTCACCCGCCCCACCGTGTAGCCATTGACGTAAACAGGATTGGAGACGGCGAGCTTGTCCACATTGTTATACACCACGTAATATTTTTTTACGGAAGAGAAAAAATTAATTCCCTTCAAAAACTGAAAGCCGAAGTACAGCAACGCCAGGGCGGCGGCCGTGAAAATACCTACCTTAAATTCTTTATTCATGTTAGTTATTAAGTGATTCGACTTCTTGCTTATATTCTGCGAGGGCGCTGAAAATTCCGTTTGCAATGGCGGCTTGCCCTTCGGGGCTTTTCAAATAGATTTCTTCTTTTGAGTGGGAGAGAAATCCCGTTTCAATGAGGGCGCTGGGCATCGTGGTTCGCCACAATACCCAAAAGCCCGCCTGCTTCACGCCGCGACTGTGTCGTCCTGCTTGTTTCTCAAGTTGGTCTTCTACTTTTTGCGCGAAGTTCAAACTGCTTTCATGGTAGGCGCTTTGACTCAATGAAAAAAGAATGTAGGATTCGGGATTGTTCGGGTCAAATTCTTCATAGCGTTCGTTGTAATCTTTGTCCAAGAGAATGACCGAGTTTTCGCGCTTGGCCACCTCAAAATTATTTTTGCTGGCATTGGTTCCCATCACGTAAGTTTCCGTTCCGTAGGCTTTGGCGCCGGGCATGGAGTTGGCGTGAATACAAACAAATAAATCGGCTTTGCTTTTGTTGGCGATGTCGGCTCGTTCGTCGAGCGGCACATATTGGTCGCTCTTTCGCGTGTAGATGACCTTTACTTTGGGCAGTTTGGAAGCAATGAGTTTCCCCAATTCGAGGGCAATGTTGAGCGCCACTTCCTTCTCCTTGCAGGTTTTTCCGAGCGTGCCTGTGTCGTGCCCTCCGTGCCCCGCGTCTATGACGATGGTGGAAACCTTGAACTCCACCCGACGCACGGACGCGGAGGCAGTGATAATCAGCAGACCCAAAAGGGCGGTTTTATAAACTAATGACAGGCGCTTCATTCCTAATTAGCGTATTTGTTTTAAATTTGCCTCAAATTTCAGTATAATTTTTGTGAATTAACAGACTTTTTCTTGGAATTAAAAAATACAATGAGCAGAAAGTTAATTTTACTGTTTTTAGTTATACAGACAAGTCTCGCCGCGGTTTTCGCTCAAGTGGAGAGAAGAGTGACGCCGCCCAAAGGCAACTTGTTTTCGGTTCAGCCCAAATTGAGAGATACGTTGAGGTTTGCGAAGGATGCGCCTGCGGCCAAAGCGGCCGATTCGATCAAAGCGGCGAGGACGGGAGGCGGGGATATTAAATCCACCATTCATTACACGGCCGAGGACTCTATTAACGTGAATTTGGAAACCCGCGTGGCTCGCCTCTACGGCAAGGCAAAAGTGGTGTACGGAACGATTGAGTTGCAAGCCGAAGAAATTGTGATTGACTACGCCCAAAATAAAGTGAGCGCCCAAGGGCGGTTAGATTCGCTCAACAAGCGGGTCGGTTACCCCGTGTTTAAAGACGGCGGGCAGACCTATGAAACGCGGGAGATGGAGTATAACATCAAAACCAAGAAGGCAAAAATTGCAGGAGTCGTGACCCAGCAAGGAGACGGATTCTTGCACGGCGACGCGGTTTTTAAAAATGAAAAAAATGACTTGTATTGTTTCAACAATGCCTACACCACCTGCAATCTTGCGCAGCCCCACTTTAGAATTTTGGCGCGGCGGACAAAAGCCATCCCCGGCGACAAAATGGTGACGGGACCGTTCCATTTAGAGTTCAACGGCGTGCCCACGCCTCTTGGTTTTCTTTTCGGAATATTCCCCTCGCAGAGAAAAAGCGCCTCCGGGATTTTATTCCCCAGTTACGGGGAAGAAGGAAACCGCGGATTCTTTTTGCGAAACGGCGGCTACTTTTTTGATATAAGCGATTTCGTGAAAATAGCCCTGAGAGGCGACCTCTATTCCAGAGGAAGCACCGCCGCGGGCATCGACGTGAACTACACCAAACGCTACCGCTATAACGGCACGATGAGTTTTAAATTTACCAATAACAAAATCGTAGATCGGATTGAGGAACCCGCCTCGTCCAAAGACTTTCGCCTGACTTGGAGCCACTCCCCGCAGAGCAAAGGCACGGGAAGATTCTCGGCGAACGTGACCGCCGGCACCTCCACTTATACCTCCAACAACTGGGTAGGCTTGAATACCAATTTGCAAAACGGACGGCAATATGACCAAAACTCCCAAACCTTAAGTTCCAATGTGTCCTATTCAAAAACTTTCAGAGGCACGCCGTTGAGTCTGGGGGTGAATATGAGTCACAGCCAAAACCTGAAAACAAGGGAGGTCAATCTTCCGATCCCCAACTTCACCGCCAATGTCACGAACATTTATCCTTTCAAAAATTCCGAGATGAATATTTTGAAAAACTTCAACTTTAATTACAGCATGGCGGGCACCAATCAAATCACCAACAGGATGACCAAGTTCAACAAAGACGGCTCCACGAAAGACACCATCGCCCCTTTCAACTTTGAAACCTTGCCTTACTTTTTGAAAACCGCCAAGAAGGGCATGAAGCACAGCATCCCCTTTTCTACCAGCTTCAAAGTGTTTCGTTTTTTCACCATGAGCACGTCTTTCAACTATGATGAAATTTGGTACCCCAACAGATTGAAATGGACTTTCAATCCGAGCGACAATACGGTGAAAGTAACGGACACCATTTCCGGGTTCAACCGCATCTCCTCTTATTCCAGTTCGGTCAGTTGGAATACGCGCATCTACGGGACTTGGATGAATAAAAATCCCGAAGCGCGGATTCGCGCCATTCGCCACGTCATAAATCCGAGCGCAAGCATGAGTTACCGCCCCGATTTCGGAGAGCAGAAGTACGGGTTTTTTCAAAATTTCCTCGTGCCCTCCGCCTATAAAAAAGGATACGACGTGGTGCAAAAATCTTCTTACGAAGGGTTTGTGTACGGCAACGCCTCGCCCGGGAGAAGCGCGGCTGTCGGTTTCGGCATCGGCAATAGTCTGGAAATGAAAGTGCGGAGCGCAAAAGACACGGTGGACAAAAAAATATCCTTGCTCAATTCGCTTTCTGTTTCAGGGAGCTATAATCTCCTCGCCGACTCGATGAAGTTCTCTAACATCAGCATTAGCGGAAATACGAATGTCTTAAACAATAAAATCAATGTGAACTTCAGCGCCACGCTTGACCCCTACCGTTGGATTCCCGTGAAAAACGGACAGAGGGGACCTTCCGACAAACCGCTTTATTCGGAACGCCGTTTCAATCAACTGGTTTGGGAGAAAGGCGAGTTGGGGAAAATTACTTCGGCGCAACTTTCCTTCAACACAAGTCTCAATCCCAAAAAGCGAGAAAAGGAAAATGAAATTCGCGACAAAGTCTCAAAGTCGAACGCCTCGGAACAGGACAAAGCCGCCATTTTAAAAAGCCCCGATCTTTATATCGACTTCACCATTCCCTGGAATTTGAACATCGGCTACTCCACCACCTTTACCGCAAACCCGGATCAGAAACCGCAAATTTCAAAATCGCTCACTTTCGCCGGCGACTTATCTTTATCAGAAAAATGGAAGGTAACCTTCAATTCAGGATATGATTTTCAGCAGGATAATTTTACGAACACGCAGATAAGTCTCAATCGCGACTTGCATTGTTGGAGCATGAGTTTGAGTTGGGTGCCGTTCGGCAATTTTCAAAGCTATAACTTTTCCATCGGGGTGAAATCAAGCCTTTTAAGCGATTTGAAAATAGACCGTACGCGACCGCCCTACACCGGGTTTTATTGAGGAAACCGTCTGCGCGGTTTAGTCAAGAACGAAAAGCAAATAAATAATAATAACTTTGAAGCATGTTCGCATGGCTCAAACTAAATCAGCCCACTTTCGGAGAATTGACAGGCAACGGAAAAACATATCAGTTGCCGCCGTTCCAACGCGACTATAGTTGGAATCAGGAAGAATGGGAGGATCTGTGGTTAGATATTTTGGACATTAAAAAAGACGAGGACCATTACATGGGGTATATAGTTTTGCAGGAAACCGAAGACCCCAAAAAGTCAATGCTGATAGACGGGCAGCAACGCATCGTAACGATAAGCCTTTTGATATTGGCCGCCGTCAAATTTTTGGAAGAAAGCGGGGACGCCCCAAGGGCTGAAGACCTAAGAAAAACATATCTAAGCAGTCGGGACTTGGTAAGGCAAATAGATATTCCCAAGATTAAGCTCAACTATAATAATGAATACATATACGGGGGGAAGCTGATGCAATTTGATATTCCTGCAAATACCACAGGGTTGAAGTCTTCCGAAAAAAGACTGCTTGAAGCGTATCGGTATTTTTATAACCAAATCTCGGAAAAATTTAAAGAACAGCCGACGGAACAGGTTGCGGAGTTTGTCGCCCGCAAGATAGACGTCAGCCTCTTTTTTACTTCCATTGCGGTGAAAGACGACCTCAATGCGTACAAAGTTTTTGAAACGCTGAACGCCCGCGGGGTCAAATTATCCGCGGCCGATTTATTGAAAAATCTTTTGTTCTCGGTCATCTATGTGCCAAATGCCGGCTCCATTTCTCAAGAAGAAAAGAAATGGCATCGCATCAATGACGTGCTGGGCAAAACGGACGTGACCGCTTACCTGCGGCATTTTTGGAATGCCCGACACTACCCCGGCGAACGAAAATCAACCCTGTTTAAAGCCATTAAAAACGCCACCCGACAAAAAGCGGAGGCCATTCGATTGTTGAACGACCTCGACAATAATGTCAGTATTTACGCTTCATTGAGCGCGCCGCAAAGCGAATGGCTGACTAATGAGCAATCAAAACTTATTGCAGAATTGAATACGTTGGACGTGACCCAATGCTTCTCCCTGTTGATGACGGCAAAAAGCAAATGGACGGAACAGGAGTTTAATAAATTGTTAAGGGACGTCATAGCCATTTCGTTCAGGCACCATACCATTGGCGGGCAAAACCCCAATGAGATGGAAAGAATTTACGGACGGGCGGCCGTGGCCGTTTTCAAATCGGAGGCGACCGCCGCCCGAGATTTATTTAATGCGCATTTGAAAGAGATATACATAGAGGATGACAGTTTCAAAAATGATTTTTCAAAGAAATCGTTCAACACGCGGCAGCATAACGGACTAGTCAAGTATATTTTGGCAAAACTTGAAGTACAGGCGGGCGGAACAGAGCCTGAATTAAATTCAAAGAACTTGACCGTAGAACATATATTGCCCGAAAATCCTACGGAAGAATGGGCAGAGGTTTTCGCCGCTCGCGACATGGCCCCCTACATCGGCAGAATCGGCAATTTGACATTGTTGGAAGCAGGCAAAAATAAGGAGGCGGAAAGAAAACTATACGAGGATAAGCTGCCTATTTATAAAACCTCGTGGTTTAGAATAACGCAACGTCTTATGGAGGTTTGCTGGTCCCCCAAAAGCATAAATGAAAGGCAAAAGGAATTAGCAAAACAAGCCGCCGCCGTGTGGAGGGTGAACTATTAAGGGTTAATCATTAACCATTAATCATTGCTTACCCTGCCATTTTAGCGATGAAGTAAGCGGCCGCGGCGGCCGCCATTCCGACCAGGGTCACTCTCAATGCCCCTTTAAACACCGCCTGTCCCGTGAGTTTACTTTTCACAATTCCAAAAGCAATGAGGCATAATACGGCGATGATGACCGAATAAAAAAGTCCGCTGCGCACGCTTGAACAAAGGAAGTAAGGCGACAAGGGAATAAGTCCGCCAATGACGTATGAACCGCCGATGAGGAGAGCGCTCCAATAGGCTCGGTTGGCTTCGGGTTTCTCTTTTCCCGCCTCATAACGAAGCGTAAACTCCGCCTGCTTGCGATGATCGACGGAAAGTTCTTGAGCAAAGCGTTCTTGCGTTTCGGGACTTAATCCGTAGTCCGCCAAAATTTTCTTCACGTTTTCTTTTTCCCCTTCAAAATTGTTTTGGATTTTGCAAAGATTTCGGCGTTCATGCGCGTTGTAATGTTCAACCTCTGCGACGCCCGCCAAGTATCCGCCAAGTCCCATTGCAATTCCTCCCGCCGCAATCTCCGCGAGCCCCGCCGTGGCAATAATGGACGTATCGGAAATAGCCCCCGTGAGTCCGGCCGCCAACGCAAAAGGCACCGTAAGCCCGTCGCTCATGCCAATCACAAAATCGCGCACATTGGCCGAGGAATTATTTCTTTTGGCAGGATTTTCATTCATGGGCGCAAACTTAACTAAATGCTTTTATTTGCCAACTGGCCGCAAGCCGCGTCAATATCTTTTCCTCTGCTTTTTCTCACGCGCGCGGTGATGCCGTGCTTTTCCAACACATTAATATAGTGTTGAATAATTTCGTCGTCGGCTTGCAAAAAACCCTCTTCCCCGTCGATGGGATTGTATTCAATGAGATTTACTTTGCAGGGCACTTGTTTGCAAAATGCGAGAAGTCGTCGGGCATGAAGCGGCGTGTCGTTGATGCCTTTCCAGACAATGTATTCAAACGTTACTTTGCTTTTTGTTTTGCGGTACCAATACTTGAGCGCCTCGCCAAGTTCTTCGAGCGGATTCGATTCGTTGATAGGCATAAGAGCGGTTCGCAATTCGTTCTCCGCCGCGTGAAGCGACACGGCTAAGTTGAATTTCACTTCATCGTCTGCCATCTTTTTTATCATCCGACTGATGCCCGCGGTGGAAACCGTGATGCGTCGCGCGGCCATGTTAAGCCCTTGCGGGGAAGTGATTTTTTCAATGGCGGTCAGTACGTTGGAATAGTTGAGCAACGGCTCTCCCATTCCCATAAAAACAATATTGGTAAGCGGGCGTCCGAAAAACAACTCCGACTGTTCGCGAATGGCCGCCACTTGGTCATAGATTTCGTCTGCCGACAAATTGCGTTGGCGCGTAAGCCTCGCCGTGGCGCAAAACGCGCAAGCCAAACTGCATCCCGCCTGCGACGACACGCAAGCCGTGATGCGTTTGGGGGCAGGTATCAACACCGATTCAACAATTAATCCGTCGTGCAATTTTACGGCGTTTTTCACGGTGCCGTCGCCGCTTTTCTGCATGGAATCCACGTGAATGCGGCGGATGGAAAATTCCGCCTCAAGCCACTCCCTGACGGAGGACGAGAGGTTGGTCATTTGAGCAAAATCCTTGGCCGATTTTTTCCAAAGCCATTCATATACCTGCCGCGCACGGTAAGGTTTCTCCCCCCGCTCGACAAAAATCGCCTCCAGTTCTCCCGCCGAAAATTTCCGAATATCGCGCTTGCTGTTTTCCATTATTCTCTCTTTGGCGGGAAGCGCAACGGCAACCCATTGACTTTCTGAAAAGCATCGCGACACGCCTCTTCAAGCAGGCGCTCGACAGGGTCAAACTCACGCGGGTTTTTAATGCGGGTCATGGAAAATCTTCGATGGTTGCAGTCGGCAAAGATACAAGTTATAATGATTAATGAATCATTAAGGGGGCCTCTCAAAATTCCCTCACCCCCATTTGAGAATGTGGGCTATTTGCCAAGCATATACCCCCCACTCCGACATTGACTTCTTCGGTTGCGGTAATCCCAAATGGATTTGATAATTATAGAAGACAGAGTACCACGCCTGCAATCATGTTTTTCGTTCCTGCGGTTTATATTTTCGTTCCTGCGGTTTATATTTTCGTTCCTGCGGTTTATATTTTCGTTCCTGCGATTTATATTTTCGTTCCTGCGATTTATATTTTCGTTCCTGCGACTTATATTTTCGTTCCTGCGATTTATATTTT
>Ga0081606_1000666_pt1 | contig 12784 bp, 14 predicted proteins | sample EareggfetidaYelm_FD_71127 | JGI IMG/M metagenome (GOLD analysis project Ga0081606, IMG submission 71127) | Earthworm egg capsule microbial community from the University of Washington, USA - E. fetida Yelm (SPADES assembly) (version 2) | ecosystem: Host-associated > Annelida > Reproductive system... | reverse complement strand
GACACAGGGCGGCCAATCCTTTCGAGCCATCGAAACGGCAACCACATGAAAGCCATACCCAGTGCCTCCGGGGCGGTCAGAAGCCTACAACGCTCCCGAAACCACACACCAACACAGTAAGGACCGCTCATGAAGATCGCCCTTGCACAGATTGCATCACGTGCCGACACCGACTATAACTTCGCTATGGTGGAGCAATTTTCTCGCTCCGCGACCCAGCAGGGGGCTGATCTTATTGTGTTCCCGGAGTACGCAATGGTTGATGCGCTGGAACTCGATGCGGTGTTTATCACTCACGCCGAACCGCTCGATGGCCCGTTTGTCAGCCGTGTACGCGATCTTGCCTGCACGCTTCGCGTGACGATTGTGTTCGGTGTTCTCGAAAAGCTTGCGGAGGATGAGCGTGCCTCCAACACTCTCGTTGCGGTTGGCCCAGCGGGTGAAGTGGTCGCAACGTATCGCAAACTTCACCTCTACGACGCTTTTGGTTTCGAGGAATCGTTATTCATCAAGCCGGGTGCCACTGTTGGCCCCGCCACTTTTGATGTCGCCGGTGCCCGTGTGGGAATGCTCACGTGTTATGACCTTCGTTTCCCAGAGGCGGCGAGGCAGCATGCGGATGCGGGCGTCGACGTGCTCGTATACCCGTCCTGTTGGATCCCAGGTCCGCGTAAGGAAGATCACTGGAAGACGCTCGCACGCGCCCGTGCGATTGAGAACACGATGTTCGTTGCCCCCGTGTCGCAGGCGGCACCACTGGGCACGGGTGGCAGCTTCCTCGTTGACCCGATGGGGCTTGTGTGTGGCGAACTTGACGGTGCGGTCGGCATGATCGTCGTCGAAGTTGATCCGCAGCGTGTCCGCGATGTGCGCGCGATCATCCCCTCTCTCGCACACAGGCGCTTTACGGTAGTGCCCGCGGGGGTCGTTGCCTAGGGTCAATCGCTCAGTTCGGGGCATCCCATCGCTTGGGGTGTTCATTTCGTCTACTCACACGATCTACCTAACGATAGAAAGCAGGAATCCTATGTTCCCACGACCCCTTCTCGGTGGTTGGTTGTCCGATGACAGTGCTGCTGCGGCAGAAATAATGGCGAGTCTTGGTTACGACTTTGTCGTGCTCGATATCGAGCACGGTCCGTTTGACCTCGCTGTTCTTGAACGATTCATTCCCCTCCTGAAAGGCATCGGACTCGAGGTGCTCTCAAAAGTGCTTGTACCTGAGCGCGGTCCGATTCAGCAGGCACTTGATTTCGGTTCCGATGGTGTCATCATTCCCCACATTGAAAGCCTTGAACACGCACGCGAGATCACGGCATTCGCGAAGTTTCCGCCGCTCGGTGATCGCAGTGTTGCCGGTGGCCGTACTCTCAATTACCGCGCAACCACAGATGCCTGGATCACTGCGCAGAACCGTGAGACAAAGTGCTTCCCAATGGTGGAGGATGCCGGTGCCCTCCGTGATGTGGTTGGGATTGCACAGCTAGATACGGTTGACGGGCTGTTTATCGGTCCTACGGATCTTTCGTTACGTCGCAATCGTGGTGCATATTCCCGTACACCGGAGGATTTTGCTGATTTCTCCGCGGTGGCCACGGCGGTGGCCGCGGTGGGAAAGCCGTGGGTCTTACCGGCCTGGAGCGTCGAAGAGAAGGCGTTTGGGATCAAACACGGTGCACGCTACATATTGCTCGCGATGCAGCACGGCGCTTTGTTTGAAGGTTACGGCAGCGCGAAAGAGCTCGCAGAGGAACTAATCGCCTCCCAGGGGTAGGGGGTCATATTGCGGCGGCGGCGGCGGCGGCGGGGGCGGATTCATCGCCTCCCAGGGGTAGGGGGTTATATCCCCGGTGGTGCCATCGTCGGTCGGTGAACATCGCTTTCGTTTGCTGCGCTGCCAGCGTCATCCACACTCCGGTCATCAGCATCAGCATCAGCATCAGCACTCGCGTCCTCGTTCACCGCGGGTGCGGGCGTGCGGCCATCTCGAAAGATTGAGGTTTCAGGTTCGGGATGGCGCCGCTTCTGTAACACGAACAGCACGATGCCCAGCGCAACCGCGACAAACGATGCCCAGACGTTTGCGGGGATGCCGAACAGCACGTTGCTGGTGGGGTCGATCCGGATTGACTCAAGCCAACTGCGGCCGAGGCCGTACCACACCAGATAGAGCCCAAAGACTCGACCCCATCGCAGCCAGAAGCGGCGTTCGAGCAGCAGAATCACTCCGACGCCGATGAGGTTCCAGATGATCTCATAGAGAAACAGTGGGTGAAACAGGGTTCCTGCTGGCATGTTGTCGGGGAACATCGGGTCGGTTGCTAGGATTTCCAAACCCCACGGGAGCGTCGTCGGTAGCCCAAACAACTCATGATTGAAATAGTTGCCAAATCGACCGAGTGACTGGGCGACGAGCATCGCCGGGGCGAGGGCATCGGCGAATGACCAGAAGCGGATCCCCGTTGTCCGACATCCAATGAACGCCCCGACGGCGCCCCCCAACAGTGAGCCATACAGGGCATTTCCGCCATCCCAAATCGCGAAGACATTCCAGAGATTCGCGCCCGGAAAAAAATAGTCACTGGCGTGCGTCAGCACGTGATAAAAACGTGCCCCCCCGATGCCAAGCGGAACCGCCCAGATGACAATGTCGAGCGCCGCGCCCTGTTCCGCCCCGTACCGCGATAGCCGTCGTTGTGTCATGAGCAACGCCGCAACGATACCGGCCAGAATGCACAGTGCGTAGGTGTGGATGGTCAGCGGCCCCAGGTGGAACTGGGCCCACTCGGGCGGTGGGCTGGGGATGCTGGTCCGGAGCATAGCTAGCGGGTCTCCTGTGTTCGGTACGAAACGGGTCTTCGTCTACCGGCGCGAACGGGTTCTGGTCGTTGATCGCGTCGCAACGCACCGCCTCCGGCGGCAATAGCGGCAACTGGCCGCAACCGGTTCCAGGAGCAGATAGCGCGGCTCCCAGTATAGGAAACTCGGATGACACTCAAGCCGTTGACGGCTCCCTCGGGCCGAGCGAAGCACCGGCTCGCGAAAGACTGCGTGCTCGGCGCTGCCGGGGGATGGCTTGTCAGTCCGAGACATCCTGCAGTGCGGCCTCAGCAAAGCGCCGCAAGAGCCGCTGTGGTTCGGTCACGGATGCCGCGGTGAGTCGCTCTATAACGGCATTGAGTTCATCGGCACGGAAATACCCGTGATTGCGGTACACCCGCGAGCGGGCGATGAACTCCTCCGGTGAGACCTCGGGGTGGAACTGAGTGGCGTATACGTGCGATCCGACGCGGTAGATCTGCACGGGGCATCCGGTGGATGTCGCGAGCAGCACCGCCGAGTTTGGCAGCACCGAGGTGCTCTCCTTGTGTCCCACGAGCGCCTGAAACGTTCCCGGTAATGCGCCGGTGAGCGGATCGGAGGTGCCAGCATCGGTGAGCGTGATGTCGACAGCGGCAGCCGCCTCACCGTGTGCTGTGTCAACGGCTCCGCCCAGAACTCGAGTGAGCACCCCGATTCCGTAGCACGTGAATACCACTCGCGCATCATGGGTCACAGCCCACTCGGCGAGCCGAGCGAGATCCGTCTCGACCCGCTGCTGCTGCAGCGACTTTCTTGTGTCTTCGGTTGAGACATTGAACGGGCTACCGCCCACGACGATGCCGCGAAACTTGGGCAGGGGAAGATCAGCCAACGGGGCATCCACCAGCGGATGATGGTGAAGCTGGTGTGGTGTCAGCGCCATGGTGCGCCGTACGGCCTCATACTCGGGCTCGACCGCGTCTTTCTCGGGTCGGGCCGAGAGGAAGAGAAACGAGGCACTCACAACCCGGCCTCCTCGGCGTAGCGGTCGCGCAGGAAGGCGGTCACCTCCGCCAATTCCAGCGGTGAGACGGAGTGGCCGAGGTTCTCATAGATCCGCTCGGTGAGTGTTGTGTGGGCACTCAACCAGTCGTGGCTGTGGGCAAGCAGCGGGGGCGGGATGATCCGGTCCTCCGTGCCGCGTCCCCACAACACCGGCGGCTTAGTGTCGGCGAGGGCGGCATCGTTCGGTTGCGGTGCGGCAATAACAAAGCCGCTGAGCATGACAACAAACTGACAACGATCCGGTGCTCGGCGCAACAGCTCAACGGCTATCGCCGCACCCTGCGAAAATCCCAACAGACCAACGGATGTCGCGGGCCCCACGTGCTCGTTCAGCCACGTGAGTACCGCATCAACCGCTTCCACCGATCCTTCGTGCGAGAAGTGGTCCCGAGTGCCCTGGGCGCGTTGTTGTTGGCAGGTTGCTGATTCTTCGTGCGGGAAGTGGTCACTCTCCGGAACGAGCGGGTACCAGGCGTATCCGTGGCCCATGCTCACCGGTGCCCGGAGCGATGCAACGACGGGTTCGGAGGGAAGGAAGGGAGACAGCCCGAAGAGGTCAGATTCTGATGAGTTGTAGCCGTGTAGCAACAGGAGTACCGGGCGCGCCGTTCGATCTGCCGGTGCTGCCGACCAGAGGACAGCGTCGGGGTCTAATGTCACGGAGTTCACGGAACCACGCTACCGGGTACGGCAGAATCAATGGCATGAGTGTGCGCACACCCGACCCTGACTGGCATCCCGACCAACCCAATTCGCTGGGACCTGCTGACAGTGGTGGGGCGGTGCCGCTGGGTGCGCCCGGCTGGTTTGAAGACCTGGAATTCGCGGAGATTCGTCGTCGTTTGCCCATCCTCTACGTTGAGGCTGTGCCCGTCCGGGTGGATGGCCTCGGTCAGGTTACCGAGGTGGGAGTGTTGCTGTGCGCTAATGCGCTGGGCAAGATGACACGAACTTTGGTCTCGGGGCGGGTTATGTACGGTGAGACGGTGCGGGATGCGCTGTTCCGGCATCTCGAGAAAGACCTGGGGCCGATGGCGTTTCCGCTGTTGCCGACGTCGATCGTGCCGTTTTCGGTCGCGGAGTATTTTCCGTTGCCCGGCATCTCGCCGTTCGTGGATGAACGTCAACACGCCGTCTCGCTTGCCTACGTGGTGCCGGTGACGGGAACGTGCGAGCCCCGGCAGGATGCCCTCGAGGTGACGTGGCTGTCAGCAGCCGAAGCGGCCCAGGATGACTTCGTTGCGGAAATGGGATCCGGTCGCGGCATCCTGTTGCGTCAGGCGCTTGCCTCGGTCGGTGCGTGGCGGTAGGGCTTAGGATCGGGTAAGGGGTGGGCGGCGCGCAGCCGCGCGTAAGAGAGGGATGCGAAGATGTCCCAATAATCCGGGATGCACCGCCACGCAGCCGCGCGTAAGAGAGGGAAGTCATGACCACAACCGATAAGACCGCGTCCGATGGTGAATCGGAGGGTTTCACCGCGGAAGAACGTGCGGCAATGAAGGAGCGCGCGAAGGAGATCCGCACGGCTGCTCGCCGGGGGGCTCGTGCCGACACCGCTACCGCGATGACGGAGGTGCTCGCCAAGATTGCCGAGTTGCCGGACTCAGACCGGGTGCTGGCTGAAAGGGTGCACGCGATTATTATCGCTGCCGCACCGACCCTGTCTCCAAGGCTCTGGTACGGCATGCCCGGATATGCCAAAGACGGTAGAGTGCTCTGCTTCTTCCAGAGTGCCTCGAAGTTCAAGACCCGTTACGCGACACTCGGGTTCAACGATATTGCGACGCTCGACGAGGGAGACATGTGGCCCACGGTGTTCGCGCTACAGACACTGACCGCTGACAATGAGGCTCGAATTACGGCCCTCGTGCAGAAGGCAGTCGGCTGATGTGCAACGCGGAATCCGCACGCGTGGGTGCGGCCACGGGAGGGCGTTAGCGCACCAACCGCACCTCGTGGATAGATTCACCGAGGAACGGTTGCATTTGTTTGGCCCCATCGGCGCTGAATCCATTGCGGCGGTAGAACGCGTGTGCCCGGGGGTTGTCGGAGGCGACCCAGAGGTACACCGGGTCTGATCCCACGGCAGCGTCGAGTAGTTTTTGACCGATGCCCGTGCCCTGATACGCGTCGAGCAGATAGATGAAAATGAGTTCGCGCGTCCGGGGGGCATCCTCGTCGCGGGCCGGGCCCGCACCGACAAACCCGACGATATCGCCGTTCACAATTGCCGCGTACTGCGAGAACTCTGGTCCGCGTGACGCGAGGTGTGTCCAGAGTTCGGCCATTCGCCGGGCAGAGAGATTTTCAAAAGCTGCCGCGCTGATGAGGTGATCGTAGGTTTGGTGCCAGCACATCGCGTGAACCCGGCCCAGCGTTTCCGCGTCGGAGTCCCGAATCGGCCTGACCGTGACATCTGCTGCAACGTCAATGCTCATGGGGGAAGACTAAGCCAGCTTTTGTGTGATGAGAAATCGAGATTTTCTCGGTTATCGCGGCGCGGATGAAATTTCGTGGCACGGGCGTTGGTCAGGTCGGGTTAGGTTCCGGAGGAGTCGGTGTGGTGGGTACGGGACTCGGTGTGGTGGGCGCGGGTCCCGGGCGGAGGTGCAAGATTGGTGTGCGTGCGGGAGTCGGTGCGGTGGGCGCGGAGTCCGGTGTGACGGGCGCGGTGTGTTCGAACCTTTTCGCGATTCCCGCACCGCTGCATGGAACACCAGCGTCGATTGGATGCCCGAGATGTGTCGAGGTAGATCATGTCGCAGTCATCCGCAGAACATTTTTTCACGCGATTCGCATTGCCCGGACCCAACAGCTCAACGGCCTCGCGAGCAATGGAGGCAAGAACATGAGCAACGGTCTGGATGGAGCGGCCCGCCCGGAGGGTGCCGCCAGTAAGGCGGGGCGGGATGTCGGGCACCGCCGCATAGAGATTGATGACATCGATATCAGAACCGTCGAACTCGCGGTGAGCGCTCGCCGCCTGTGCCAGCCTAAAGATGGCGCCGCGGAGCCGAATCGCGTCTTCGATGTCACGCTCCTGAGCGGGCGCTACCGGGGCATCCCAGTGTTCACTGAGCCAGTCGGAGAGAGCGGTTGGAATGGCGGCGCGACTGGCCTCCAGCACGCTGTCAGAGTACATAAAATCAAGAGCTCGGGATCCAGAGTCAAACCACGAGCGCACGTCGGCCCCGTCGCGGTACCACTGTCCAGCGCGTGTGCTGCCGGTCATCGGATGCCACCCGCTGCCGCGCGTCGCATCGCGTTGCTAACCTCACGCCATTGCCATTCGATGAGGTGTGCCCGGTCAAAACCGCGGCGACACAGCCCACAACTGAGTGAGCGGGACGGGCGTCGATACCGTACGTGCTCATGGCCCGCCGGACACCGGCCCACCCACGGCGCAAGTTCGGTCGCGACCTCACCGTCGTGGGTGCGGCGTCCGATGTATCCCAGTTCTCTCGCGGCACGCACCCAGGATGGCCCGTGTCCGGCTCGAGCGCCAGCTAGCGCGTGCGCTACCTCGTGCAAGAGCACCTGATGGATCTCATCATCGGTGTACCTGGTCGCAAGATAGCGCGAGACCGAGATTCGCCGCTCTGCGTAGTTGCACAGACCCGCGCGCTTCTTTGCGTTGTCAAAGTCGAAGCTCCACACGGCAGCATCAAGGTGCAGGGCGATGAGCGCAGTGGCCCACCGTCGAACCCTCTCCAGTTCCGACATGGCAGCGAGCTTATCCGCGTCCACTGTCACCGGTGGTAACCCGGGCAGGGCGGGTCGGCCTTGTGATGAAAATGTTCCGTGCCGGTGGCGGTGAGGCAATCGCCGTGGCATCCGTCACAACGGGTGCGCTCGCGGCAAACGCGCGGGCCTCGTCGCCCGCAACCAGTTTCGCGGGCGAGTGGCCGCTCGCGAGCAATCGAGGTAGGTGCGCAAACGGGAGATCCTGCGCTGAGGCATAGACAACGATATTGCCAAATCGCCGTGCTTTCAGCAGTGCCGTGTCGCAGGCAAACGCCACGTGCGGGAAGAGTGACCCCAGTGTTGCCACCTGACTGCGGGCAAACGCGAGCCCCGCGCCATCCGCGACATTGACGGTGAGGATGCCACTCATCGCAAGTTTTGCCGCGACCGCGGCGTAGAACTCGGTGCTCGTCACGTGCGCGGGGGTTCGCGCGCCGGAGAAGATGTCAACGATCGCGAGATCAACGGCACCCGTAAGCCCGGGCGGAAGCTTGCCGAGCACCTCGCGCGCATCGCCGTAACGGATCCGGATGTTCGCCCCCCGAGGCAGTGGAATGTGCTCCCGCACCAGGTCAATGAGCCCCGGTTCCAGCTCGATTACCTGCTGCCGTGACCGCGGTCGAGTGGCGTGGATGTACCGGGGCAGAGTGAGTGCGCCACCACCGAGGTGCAGGGTGGTGATGGGTTCGCCCGCGGGTCGCACCGCGTCAATGGCGTACCCAATCCGGCGGATGTAGTCGAATCTGAGCAGGTCAGGATGCCCCGTCTCTACGCACGACTGGGGAGTGTCATCCACGTAGAGGGTCCAGGAACCAGATCCCAACCGGGACTCTGTCAGCCGTGCAAGATGCCCGCTGACAGTTAGTTTTTTCTGGTACTCGGTCATGACTCTTGCCAACTTAGCTGCTTCGGCGCTCTGCCACGTCAAACTGGCACTATTCCTTGCTCTGCTTACCTCCACCTGTGTCTCACACTGCTTGTGCCTGTCCGTGCCCGCTTGCGTCTGTGTCCGTGCTCGCCTGCCCCGCCCGTACCCGCCTGCCCCGCCCGTACCCGCCTGCCCGGCCTCTACCCGCCTGCCCGGCCTCTACCCGCCTGCCCGGCCTCTACCCGCCTGCCCGGCCCGTACCCGCCTGCCCCGCCCCTCATGGCGGAGAGCCAGGAACGAATGATGGCGCCCCACCCGTGCCCGCCTGCGTCATCGAAAGGTCACGATGTGTCGCAAAATTGTCGGACAAAGTGACAATTGTTTACGCTGCAACGGTGTTTATGCTGCAACGATCGCTCATGCCGCGACGACACACTCGTCGCGAATGACGAGCCGCTGTGCGGCCATATCATCAATGTCAGCGGAGTCATGGCTTGTGAACACAATCGTCACTCCCTGCGAGTTCAGTTCTTTCAAGATCCGCTTGACATTCGAAACACTGTCGGCGTCGAGCGCATTGAACGGTTCGTCGAGGATGAGCACTCGGGGGTCCTCCATGAGTGCCTGCGCAATTGCCAGCTTCTGCTTCATTCCCAACGAATAGTATCGTACGGGTTGCCTGAGGTCGGGATCCAGCCCCAGCAGGGGCATGGTCTGTCGAATGTGTTCATCACCGATAACACCGCGGATGGCTGCCAGTTCACGCAGATTGTTAAGCCCGCTCTTCCCCGCAAGGTATCCGGGTCGATCAATGATCACGCCGAACTTTTCGGGGAAGGTTCGACCGTGTGACATGAATCGCGGGTCAATGGTCACGATTCCTGAGTCTGGAGCGAGAAAACCGCACATAATGCGGAACAAAACTGATTTACCAGCCCCGTTCGGACCGGTTATAGCGGTGATCGATCCTTCTTCGATCTGGAGGTTGGCACTCCGATAGAGTGTGCGGCCCCGGTAAGCCTTACTGACAGCATCAAGTGTGATGACGGGCATATCGTCTCTCCTTTGTCTAGGTGGTTATGCGAACCGGTCCGAATGTGATGGAACCGCCCGACACAGTGCCACCACGGTGACTGCGACAGCGGCGGCGAGTGTGATCGTGGTAGCGATGATTGGAGGGGTCAGTGTTGCTAAGTCTTGCGGGAGGCTGTAGGGCGCGGCGAGATTTATTGCACCAGTGTTGGCCGGCACCGAATAACCCACGACCAGGGCAATCCCGGCGGTGATCGGCCACGCGCTCACAGCTGAAGCTCCCGTCCACAGCAGGGTGGTGCCGATGGCGGCCAAGAGCGCGATGACTGCGAACATCCCCGCCAGGCCCACTGCCAGGAACGCGCCGTCTTCGCCGAAGAAGGCCACCCGGTGCCCGGTGAGCACCAGCGTGACAAGCAGAGTCGCCCCTGTGAGCAGACAGAGGATGATCGCGAAAACAAGCTCGCGACGCAGCGTGGCGCCAAGCCAGCGACGGTAACTTCCGCGACGCAGTGCCTCGTACAACAGCCAACCTTCTGCCGCCTCAGACAAGCGTGCCAGATAACCGGTGACGAATCCGAGAGGCACCGCAGCGACGGCGACATAGCTCACAGTGTCTCCGTATGCTCCCGCGAAGAACTGCTGAACGGGGTTGACGCTGCCCTGGCCAGTCACAACCGTATTCACACTCGCGACGACCGCGACGCAGGTCAGTGCCAGGAGTGTTCCGCTTCTGTTCGTCAGCAACGCTCGAATGCTCGCCCTCGCCGTCAACACACGAGTTACCGCTGATGCGAGCACAAGGGTGACGAGGTAGTAGGGAACAGCCTGCACCACGCCTCCGGGGACGGCCATCGCCCACCCCAAACTTAGTGCGACCGAAGCATCCAGAACCGGTGGGATTGGCACCAGGGAGAAGCTGCACACGATCGCCCAGAGCATGAAGCACACCACGCTCACCACGGCGGTGCGCTGGTAACCGCGGGCAGCTAGCGCCAACCCCACCGCTGCCACAGCGAGATATCCGATACCGGTAAACGCCAGGGATGCACCGGTCGCGACCAGTGGGTTGGGGAAGACAGGCGCATGTGCCGCCGCGGAGAATGCGGAAGGTTGATCCCCACCGACGGCCAACGCTGACGGACTCCACACCGTCGCGAGCCCCAACGGGGAAGCCACCGCGATGCAGACCACGATGAGGAGCACGCTCCACGCTGCCAGTGAGCCCGTCAGGGTAGCCAGGTTCATCCGTACGGCCCTCGCGCGTGAGCCGTAGCGAATCAGGATCTGCTCTCGGGAGACAGAGGTCATGGCCGGTGCAAGCCAGAGGAACCACCACATCAGTCCGATGGTGGATGTCACGAGTGTGTCAGTGAGGGTGGGGATCACCACATCCCACGCGTTCACGTCGGGATGCCCACTCGTCCGCGATAGCTGAAACAGTCCGAATGCGCCCACCACGATAGCGGGGCAGATGGTGCGGGCCGACAGCAGCGCACTGAGGAAACCAGTCCCCACGAAGCGGATCATGACATCCGTGGGCTGGTACGGGAGCGTGCAACAAACACGGCCACGCCGATCACTGTCAACACTCCGAGGCACGCCGTGGGGCACAGTGCCTGCACGGGGTCGTAGTGTTGAAGACCGGTCGGGTAGACCGCCGACACGAGGAACGACCAACCTGGCATGTCAAGAAGTTGAAAGAACAGCGACTCGACGAGGTGTAGGGCGAGGGGGAACAGCAGGGCGAGGACCGCACGGCGGATAATAAGCACCGCCAGCACCGCAACGATGCCGAAGATCGCGGCGTTTACCCCGAACCATGCCGCGGCGACGAGACTGAACACGACCGGTCCGAATTGGAGGGCAGCGGTCAACGGTGCCGCGGATATATCGGCCTCTCGAACAGCGTCCGCGCTGCTCAGTCCGTATGAGGTCGGATCGATTGTGTGCGGCCACAGCGCAGGCACGATAACAAACGCCGCGACCGCGTTGATGAGAGCAACGAGTGCGAACGTCAGGAATACTCGCGCAAAGGCCTCGCTACATCGGCGTGTCAGTCGTTGGCGGATGTCTGCGCGAGTGCGGGTGTTCGCTACAAATCGGTGAGAGAGCTCTTCTGCGGTTCTCATCCCTGCCGCGAGCGCTGCCGCCACCGGGAAAAGGAGTCTCAGCGGACTGTTCATGAATTCACCAAAGACCTGTGCGATCGACCAGTATGAGCTGTGGGACACTGCCTGAAATCCAGTAGACAGACTGATGGCCACCGCAACGACGAAGATGAGCAGATCCCACCGCAGACGAATACCCGCCCCTGCCACCGTTTTTCCTCCTTGCCGTGCAACACGTTGAACGGGCAGGAATTCGTATTGCGTGGTCATGCACTCCTCCTGACAACCGTTGCAGCGGGACATAGACACACGTCTACTCCTCGCCGCAACACGCAATCAGTTTCTGCCTTCACGTTCATCAAATAGCCACCGCCAATCGAATCAAAATAGACCACCGATGGATTCGGTGTCTCTTTGTTCTGATATTCCCGGTAGTGTGACTGCTGGAGTCGCGGGACAACAGAAGCGAAATCAGACCCTGCGGTCAGTGCCTGTGCACTGACCGCACCACCCGTCGCAAGTGTTGTTATCAGGACCGCTGATGTGATTTCTTTTTTAATTTCATGACTTCTCCTAATTCTTGTACGGCCCCTCGGCTCATATTCCTGAGCTGAAAGGCAGTAATTTGTCGCACTAAATAACCTTCCATCTACCATGCTGATGGTTCGCCCTGCGAAATTAGTGCGAGTTCTCCCCGCATCCACCGTGAGCTTTACTGGCGACAATTTTCCGCATTTCAACGTGCGGATCTCTCCCCGTTCCCACCGTGAGCTTCTGGTGGTGATTGTGGCCTGCCGGAGCGAGGTGGGAACAGGGAGCCAAGTAGTGGAGGGACTGTCTGAATGGCGGTGTGTGGGGTCTGGTTTGGTCTGCAGGGGGATGGTGGTGACCGGTGTGACCGGGGGTGTTGGATGGGGTGGTGAACAGACACCCCAGCTTGATCGTGGTGTGTGGGTGGGTTCTGTTAGGGTTTGTTGGTGTGGTTTCTATGGAAGAGCAGCTTGGGTGGCCGGTGGTGTGAGGGGTTTTTGGTGGGTTCGAGGGTTGGGTGGGTGGAATAGTGTCAGGTGAGCGTGGGTTGGATGGGGGTCGGGTGGAGGTTGTGTCTGTTCGGTCGCTTGTGAAGACGTATGGTGATCGTACTGTTTTGGGGGGTGTGGAT
>Ga0081606_1000664_pt1 | contig 12832 bp, 9 predicted proteins | sample EareggfetidaYelm_FD_71127 | JGI IMG/M metagenome (GOLD analysis project Ga0081606, IMG submission 71127) | Earthworm egg capsule microbial community from the University of Washington, USA - E. fetida Yelm (SPADES assembly) (version 2) | ecosystem: Host-associated > Annelida > Reproductive system... | reverse complement strand
CGACTCCGTAGATCACGGCAACCAAACTGGTCAGGTGAAGCACGAGGATGAGTTCGCGGGCACTTTTTGCGGTCAGCACAATGAGGCAGGCCGGTAGCGCAGCCAACAGCCCAAACAGCACAAGCACGATGGGCGGGTAAAGCACCGCGAGGAGACCGGCAATAACAAACGGAACTAACAGCGCAACCACGTACAGGATGCGATAGGCCAGTTGGGGCATCAACACCGCGAGAGTGCGTTTTCCAGCCGCTCGGTCGGTGTCCCGGTCGCGAATGTTATTCGCCATCAGCGCACAGCACGCGATGAGCCCCATCCCACCGCCGGTAACCCAGGATTCGAAGTTGACATGGCCCGCTTGAACAAATGTTGACCCAGCGGTTGCGACAATACCGAAGAACACAAACACACCGAGTTCACCGAGGCCGTAGTATCCGTATGGAAACCGCCCCCCCGAATAGAGCCATCCGGCCGCGAGCGCAACAGCCCCCACCGCGAGCATCCACCAGGCCCCGGTGAGTAGTGTGAGAACGAGTCCCGCAAGCGCACTGAGCGCGAAAAAAATCAGCGCGACGATCGCAACATGACGGGGGCGGGCAGCACCAGAACCGGTCAGCCGCGACGGCCCCACTCGAAAATCATCCGTGCCACGAACGCCGTCAGAATAGTCATTGGCGTAGTTCACCCCAATCTGCAGGGTCACCGCCACGGCGAGTGCAAGCACGGCGCGCCAGGGATGCCACTGGCCCGGGTCGATGAGCAAGCCTCCCGCGCCCGTTCCGAGTGCAACGGGCGCGATCGATAACGGAAGGGTTCGCAGCCGGGCACCACCGATCCACTCCCGCAATCGTGCCATGCGGCGGCGGGTGTTTGTGACGCGGGCGGAGCGTTGTGTCGACGTAGAGCGTTGTGTCGACGTAGAGCGTTGTGGTGACGTAGAACGCTGTGCTGGCGTGGGACGTTGCGCAGGATGCCCCGATGTCCCGCGCGCACGGCGACGTTTGGTCGAGTGGGATCGAGTCATTCGGCCATTGTAGGGAACCTTCACCGACAACATGAGACTGGATATCCGGAACGCCGCCTGCCCTCAACGCCCGAAAAGCCGCACTGCAATACCGTTACCGAGGTCGCCTACCGGCCGAATGCATCCTGAATGGGTTGGAACTTGATATCGGTCTCGGCGACCTCAGTCTGAGGCTCGGATTCGCGCACGATGCCGCAGCCCGCGTACGCCGTGATGGTTCGATCCGGATCGATCTGAGCGCAGCGAAGAGCAATCGCCCATTCCCCGTCACCGTCACCGTCAACCCACCCGACGGGGCCGGCGTAGCGACGGCGATCGAACCCCTCCAGGTCCGCGATTGCGGCCACAGCTGCCGCCCGCGGAGTACCCGCGACCGCGGCGGTGGGATGCATCACCGCGACAAGATCGAGGGCGTGCGAGCCATCCCCCAGAATGCCCTTCAGATCTGTCGCCAGGTGCCACACATTGGGGAGTTTCAGGGTGAATGGCTCCGGGCTGGTATCAAGTCGTGCCGTGTGCGGACTGAGTGACTCCACAGCGCTCGCGACGGCGAGGGCGTGCTCGGCACGATTCTTGGGTGATGCGACCAGGGCGCGCTCCAACCGTCGATCAGAATCGGGGTTACCTCCGCGGAAGGTTGTTCCCGCGAGCACCCGGGAACTAACCGTCCCGTGATCAACTCGCACGAGCGTTTCCGGACTCGCACCGATGAGACCATCAACGGCAAAGACCCACGTATCAGAGTAGCTGTCTGCGAGCCGCGTGATGACCGTTCGCAGGTCGGTTTCATCGGGCAGCGTGCCCGTGAGGTCGCGGGCTAGGACGACCTTGTCGTAGTCACCCACAGTGATCGAGGTGAGAGCCGTTGTCACCGCGCGCGCGTATGCCTCGGGCGGGAGCATTCCGGGCGAAAAGCTCACGTGCGGCAAGGCCCCCCGGGGTTCCGATTCTGGTAACCCGGGGGAAACTGGTGGGAGCTCTGGGCTACCCCGGTCACCGCCGGAGGTAGAACAGGGTGTCAGCCAGTTGTGTGCCTTGCCGTGGTCTCCCGGGGCACAGCGGGAAATGCGCGTCACCCAGGACCGACCGTCACGCCGTCCGACAATTGTCTCTGGAACGACTAACACGCTCGACGCGGTTGACTGGTCGGCAAAAGCGAAGGTTCCGAATGCCACCAATCCCGACCCCGGAAGTCCGACCCGATCGTCTATCCGTGCCTGTTCGGCGAGGCGTCGCCACAGGCTTGCGGCACGCGTGATTCGGTCAGTGCCGATGGTTTCGAGGCGTAGCGTCTCACCGAGTCCGACAATTCCCTCGCCACCGCGAAACCATATGAGCGGGTTACTCGGATGCGCCAGTCGAATGAGCGGTGCCGTCTCCGATACTGGATAGCTCCGAACCCGAAGGTGGATCGTGCTGAAATCCGGGTCACTCACCGCAACAGCCTAGGGCCACCCGGGCAGCAGGATGTGTCCGGCTCCGCCGCCCGTGTGTCCGACTCTGCCACCCGGTGGCCAGTCAAGAACCCGCGAGCCACCGCAAACCCATGCGCATCACCTCGAGAGGTCACAAACTGTCGCTTGAGCCAGAGACACTGCGACCATTTGTGACCTCTCGATTGGCGGTGAGGGGCCTACGCACTGGTCAGAGGGCTCCACAGGTGATCCCGACGGTCGTGGTCACAACGAGGAACCTAGGCATAGACTCGCAGTCATGGTGCGCGCAGACCTTTCGAAGGAACCCACAGCGGTGAAAGCGATGTTCGATGGCGTTGCAGCACGGTACGACGTGACCAACGGTGTCGTATCCCTCGGCCTCGCGGCACACTGGCGGCGCGCCACCCATCGCGCGATCTCACCCGTGGCCGGTGAGTGCATCCTTGACATTGCGGCCGGGACGGGGACATCCAGTGTTCGTCTCGCAACCTCTGGTGCCCAGGTTGTCGCGGCTGATTTTTCACCGGGGATGCTCGAGGTGGGGCGTGCTCGGTACCGCAACACGCGCAATCTGAAGTTTGTCGAGGCAGACGCGATGGCTCTGCCCTTTGCAGACGGTGAGTTTGATGCCGTGACGATATCGTTCGGACTGCGGAATGTGTCCGACCCGCAGCGAGCGCTCGCGGAGTTCTTCCGAGTGACAAAACCGGGCGGACGCCTTGTTGTGTGTGAATTTTCCCACCCGCCACTCGCGGTTGTCCGGGGTGCATCCCGACTGTTCAACAGGGCGGTCGTACCGGCCCTGGCCCGTCTCACCAGCTCAAACGACGACGCCTACAACTACCTACAAGAATCCATTGCTGCCTGGCCGGTTCAGTCCACACTGGCGGCCTGGATTCACTCGGTCGGATACGCACAGGCCACGTGGCGCAATCTCAACGCGGGAATCGTGGCCCTCCACTGTGCCCAGCGACCCACACGGTAAAACCGGTCGGCTTCAGTACAACCAGATAGGTACAGAACCATCCTCTCCGACGGGTGAACACGGCAGCACGACTAGGCTGGGCCGTGTGAGCATAAGTCGACCGATGTTGCATCGTCGCGCGATCGACGCAGATGTGCGATCACTGTTTGGTCGTGTTAGCGGGGATCGAACATTCACGGTGGCTGAGCGCCGATTGGCGCAAAGCATCGCGGCGGATCTTGAGCGCGTGGAACGGGGCCTGGTTGAGGAAGTCCGGTTTACCGCTCATATCGCCGAGGCATCCACTCGATATCTCCTCGAAGCCGGGGGAAAACGACTACGACCGACACTCCTGTTGCTCACATCGCATCTTGGCAGTGGCGCCACCGATGATGTGATCACCGCGGCCGAGGCGCTCGAGATCACACACCTGGCGAGTTTGTATCACGACGATGTAATGGATGGCTCTGATCGCCGACGAGGCATCCCCAGTGCTCACAGTGTGTGGGGAAATCAGGTCGCAATTCTCACCGGCGACCTTCTTTTTGCTCGGGCAAGCCAGCTCATGGCCCGACTCGGAGAACGAGCGATTCGGATCCAGACCGACACATTTGAACGCCTCGTTCTGGGGCAGTTGAACGAGACGGTAGGGCCGCGTGACGGTGACGACCCCATCGCGCACTATCTGAACGTACTTGTCGATAAAACCGGCTCACTATTGGCGGCGGCGGCGCAGGCCGGTGTCGTGTTTTCCGGCGGCCCGGCCGAATATGAGCAACCGATGATTGACTTCGGCGAACGGATTGGCGTGGCCTTCCAGCTCATTGACGATGTGCTCGACCTCTCTGCACAACCGGAGAAAACCGGCAAAGTTCCGGGCACCGACCTGCGAGCGGGGGTCGTGACGCTCCCCTTGCTGCGACTTCGGGACATGGCGATCCAGGATGCCTCCTCCGCCAAGCTGCTCGAACGACTTGAGCGGGTGGTGCTGCCTCGCGACGGTGGTGACGACGGTGGCACGGGCACGGGCACGGGCACGGGCACGGGCTATCCAACCGGTGGGATGCCGCCACACACCGACCGAGAGTCACGGCGGCAGCCACCGTCACGGGCCGTTGATGCGCTCGTGGCGGAGCTTCGAGCTCACCCCGCCACCGCGGCCACCATCGCCGAAGCACACGGATGGCTCAGGAGTGCGGTGGCGGCACTGGAACCGCTCCCGGACAGTACGGTGAAGGCGACACTGGCGCAGTTTGCCGATGCCATGGTGCAGCGTTCCACGTAGAGGGCTACCCCGCACTTGTTCGCCGCCTGTGGAGATTATCCACAGGCACGGGTAATTCTGACACTCGGTTGGGCCGTTCGCACTACCGTTCGGACATGACCATCCACTCCTTGCTTTTCATCGTCATCGCCGTCACGGCGGGTGTGGTTGGTGGGTGGGTGTTCACCGCGACCTACGCCGACCGGCTCATTGCGATAGCAGGGCGGCGGCATGTTAGCCACGGGATGGCACGGTGTGGCGCGCCATCCCCGCGATTCTCGCGAACACGTGCGGCAGTGGTCACCGCCTCGGCGTGCGGGCTGCTGGCGATGCGCCTGGGTCCGTCTCTTGACGCACTCATCCCGCTGGGGCTCGTGTTCATCGGAACGGCCCTGGCGCAGACAGATATCGCGGTCCAACGCCTCCCCAACTCCGCGGTGGGAGTGACGACCGTTGTCACAACGGCCCTGCTGCTCATCGCTCGGATCGCGGGGGTCGCTCCAGAGCGGGCGGCAGCGGCCACACTCGGTGCCGTGGCAATGGGGGTTCTCTACCTCATTCCGGCCGTGCTATCGCCCCCGTCAATGGGCATGGGCGATGTCAAACTCGCCGTGCCTCTCGGGCTTGTCGTCGGCTGGTTCGGAATATCCACATGGCTACTTTCCATCGCTATCGCCACGATTCTTGCCGGAATCACCGGAGTGATCATCGTTCTCTCACGAATTTTGACCACGGAAGCGCTGTCCCCGGTCGGAAGCGAAGACTCGCGGATCCCACTCGCGCCGTTCATGCTCGTCGGCGGTCTCTGCGCAATTGTGATTGTCCCGTAGGTGCTGTTCCCACGGAGGGATGAGGACATCGCACCCTGGCCGCAAGGCCGGTGGGAAGAACACCTACGGGTCCCAGCGGTTACCGGTGCGACCATTCTGGCCGCCTACTCACCCACAGGCAGAATCCGGTCCGAGGCACCATTGACAGTCCTCGCCAACACCGAAGAGAAAACCCGATACGAGATTCACAAATTATCTCAACCGTCACACCAGCTTCCGATTTGTGATATCCTCGGGCTACCAGACGGGCAACAGCGGGGTTCTCCGGGATTATGCCTGCGATGGCTGGTTCAGCGGCTCTGCTTTATTTTTGAATGTCTCAGCGTCAACCAATCATTGGGTATCCAGGGGCGAAGGGACTTGTATCACCAGGTTCAATGGCAGTATGGTTGTGAAGGGATTGTTCATTCAGGTAAACAAGGACATGGGCATGGTGGTGAACGGCCCTGGAATCAGGGGAACCTACCTCAGAAACATCTGATATAGAATGAGGTTGGATCGGTGGTCACTGAATACAGTCCGGTTCAGAAAGTGCTTCACGAGGAAACCAGCAGGGCCTATTTGATCCTTGCTGTTTCGATCGTATCGGCGTTCTTCGTATTGGCACCACCGACGGCACCTCTCGTTGTTCTCGTCATATTTATTGTTGGAATCGTGTTCTTGTTCAAGGACAAAACTCGAACTAGCCGCACAATCCTAATTGTATCTACTGCTGTAACAGGCCTTATACTTGCACTTGTGGTCGTCAGCTTTATCGGTTGGAATCTTGCGGAATATCAGTGGGGTTCCTTCGAAAATTAAAACTAATCCGACCGTGAAGGAATGCCGTCAGGGTACCGCCGCGGCATCCCGGTCGACTCTCGCTCCACCACGCGCAGGAAACGACTGCCGCTCACTTCTCGCCGAGGCGTTTCCCGTCCGTTGAGGATATCCGCGAGCGCCTCCGCATAGTGCACAGCCATGGCGTCGGTGTCGAATTCGATCGATGAGAGTGGCGGTTCCATTGAACCGTTAATCGCCATTTCATCCACGCCAATGACAGCGAGATCCTCCGGACAGCGCAGGCCCGCTCGACGGATTCCCGCGAGCACGGTGATCGCGACCTCATCGTTATAGGCGGCGACAGCACTCACCCCGCCCGCCACCCAACTGCGGACTTTGTGTTCGGCCCCCGCTCCGTCGAGGGAAAACTGTTCGTAGGCCGGGGTGGGCAGGCTCCACACGCGGCAGGCATCAATGACTCCCCGGTGGCGCATCTGCGCGAGCACCGCTAGGCCGGGTTCACAGGTATCGGCATAGCCAATCTGCCGGTGTCCAATTCCGACGAGGTGCTCAACTTGGAGCCATCCGGGTGGTTCATTTACCGCTGTGGCCAGTCCAGTTTCGGGAAATATCGTCGTCATCATGATGCCGCGCTCTCGCAGCCATGTCGCGGTCTCATCATCCAGACTGAACATGCTGAGCACGAGGCGTGGGCGCAGATCCCGAACCGCATCAATGATTGCCCTGCTCGCGGGTCCCTCAAAATGGACGATAACCGTCATGCCCTGCTCCGCAGTGCGAGCCGTCAAGTGACTGCTAATGAGGGTAGCAAGCTCACCGAGGTGAACGTAGGGAATCACGAACAGCACGATTTTCGATGCACCGGTGGCGAGGCTCTGGGCTGCGAGGTTGGGCCGATAGCCGAGTTCGGCGGCGGCGAGTCGAACCGCGTTGCGCGTTTTCTCCGAGATTTTCTGTGATGTCACCCCGTTCAGCACGTAGCTGGCCGTCGCGCGGGACACGTTCGCCCGTCGTGCTACGTCCGCGCTGGTTGGAACGCCCGCAACACTCGCGTCGGCAGCGCGCCGAGGGTTGACAGGGTCGGTGGGCATGGTTCTATTATGTACTTACGCGCGTAGGTTACGCGCGTAAGTACTAGAGATGGACAAAGATGTCATCTACCAAACCAACTGCAGAATCGTCCGGCGGTGTCGAGGATCCACACACCAACGACTTCCCTCCCGGAGCATCCACGCGCGGCCGAATCGGTATCGGCCGAATCGCCGCCGCCTACGCGCTCGTCGGCTTGACATGGGCCATCCCCTTCCTGGCCTCGATCGCGGTTCTACTACCCGCAAAGCTCACTGAGCTGCCGGGCGTTGACAAGATCGGTGCCTTTGCGATCCTCACCATCGTCGGGTCAATCGTCGCGCTCATCGCAAACATCGTCTTCGGTGCCCTCTCAGACCGCACCAGAAGTCGCTTCGGCGGCCGCTCACCCTGGATCTTCGGTGGTGCCGTAGGAGCGAGCCTCGGTCTGGTTATCTTGGCAATCAGCACAGACTTTACGACCCTACTGATGGGATGGCTCGTCCTGCAGGTGGCACAGAATGCATACCTTGCGGCCACCGGTGCGATGATCGCCGACCGTGTCGCACCACACCGCCAGGGTCTCATTTCAGGCATCCTTGGCACATCAAACACGATCGCCCAGGCTGCCGGAGCGATCATCGGTGGCACGTTCGTCACCCAGGTGGACACGGGTTTCTGGACAATCGCTGCGATCCCATTGGTCGGTGCGACTATCATCCTCCTGCTCGCACCAGATTCGTCTAACGTCGGAACGCATCGGATTCCACTGACCACCAAGACAATCATGACCACATTCGCGTTTCCCCGAAAGGCACCGGACTTCTATTGGGCCTTGTTCGGCCGACTTCTGCTTATCCTCGGCTTCTTTTCCGTCATCAACTATCAACTCTTCATCCTCACTGACTACATGCACCAATCAACCGCCGAGGCCGGCACTACTATTTCGGTGGCGGGCATCATCACGACGGTGACGGGTGTCGTGGCTGGACTCATCGCGGGACCAATCTCTGACAAGATCAACCGGCGGAAACTTCCCGTGCTTGTCGCTTCGATTCTCATCGGAATCGGGGCAATCGTGCCGTTTATCGCCCCGCAACCGTGGGCACTCATCGCCTTCTCCGGTGTGGCCGGTTTCGGCATGGGCATGTACTGGGCGGTGGATGTCGCGCTGGTGATTCGGGTGCTTCCCCATCCAGGAACCCGCGCAAAAGACCTCGGTATTCTGAATATGGCCAACACCGGCGGTCAGATTCTTGCGCCGGTGATCGTGGCGACCCTGGTGCAGGTGGGTGGGTATCAGCCGATCTTCTTGTTTGCAGCCCTCTGCGCCGTTGTATCCGGCTTCCTGATTCTGCCGATCAAGAGCACCCGCTGAGCCATCCGGTGCTAGCTAATTTATCCCAGCATTACTAATTTATCCCAGAGCTAAAGGACCAGAACATGTCCAAAAACACCACACCCACACCCAGCGACGGTTCACCGTGCCAGCGAGCGGATGAACTATTGCAGCGAATGACGCTCGAAGAAAAGGCCATGCAGTTATCAGCAACCATGCCGACCGGGTTGCTCGGTGCCGACGGCCTCATTGAATCCCAGGCGATGGCAAGAATGGGCAACGGAATTGGGCAAATATCAGCGCTCGGGATGTTCGGACACAAGTCTCCTGCGGCGACGGCGCAGGCGGTGAATTCGATCCAGCGCTTTCTTGTCGAACGTACCCGGTTGGGCATCCCGGCCATCTTCCACAACGAGGCCCTCAACGGAGTCGTTGCACCAGACTTCACCGTATTCCCGACCGCGATCGGTCTCGCCGCCTGCTGGGATCCGGAGGCAGTCACAGAGATGGCAAACACCATCCGACACCAGATGCGCAGTGTCGGCTTTCTGCAAGCACTGTCACCGGTGATGGATGTCGCCCGCGACTCTCGCTGGGGTCGTGTTCACGAAACATACGGGGAAGATCCCTATCTGGTCTCGGCGCTGAGCGTCGCCTTCACACAGGGACTCCAAGGCACGGATCTGCGCGAGGGGGTGATCGCCACCGCCAAGCACTTCCTCGGCTACGCGATGACCGAGGGGGGCCAGAACATGGCCGCGACCCAGGCATCCGCTCGTGAACTGCGGGAAGTGTACGCGCGACCCTTCGCCGCGGCGATTCAGGTAGCGGGCTTGGCATCGGTTATGAACTCCTACTCCGACATTGAGGGCGTTCCGGCGGGAGCATCCCGAGCCATCCTCACCGGACTTTTGCGGGACGAACTGGGGTTCGAGGGCACCGTCGTGTCCGACTACATGACGGTGCAGATGCTCCATGTGCGCCAACGGGTCGCACGCGACTATGCCGAAGCCGGTGCTCTCGCGCTCACCGCGGGACTGGATGTCGAACTGCCCACGATCACGGGGTATGGTGCTGCTCTCGCAGATCAAGTGCGCACAGGAACGATCGCGGAACCGATTCTCGACACCGCAGTGCGACGGGTTTTGCAGTCCAAGTTCGCGCTGGGGCTCTTCGAGCGTCCGTATGTTGACGAGGACCCCATCGTCCTGGCAGAGGTGGCACGCGAGGGTGTCGACCTTGCACGCACGCTGGCCCGGGAGTCGGTGACCCTGTTGAAGAACGAAGAAGCCATCCTGCCGTTGTCAACACAGGTGCAACGGATTGCACTTGTCGGCCCGCACGCTGACGAGGTGGGATTCGCCTTCCCGGCATACACCTATCCGCGCGGACTAGAGATGCTCGCGGGGATGATGAGCGGTGGGGATGGCGCAATGGCTGGCCTCGATGCACTCGGCGATGTGATACCGCCGGAGGTCATGGCAGCCACCGCCGCCGAAATGGGCGCGGCATTCGCGGTCACACCCGAGGAGTACATTCGTCAGCACTACGGCACCGTTAGCCTCGCCGACGCGATTCGAGAGTTGGCGCCCAACACCGAGGTCACGGTTGTGCCCGGCTGTGGCGTGCTCGATTCGGAACCTCACGATATCGGTGCGGCAGTCGCTGCGGCTGCGAACGCCGATGTGGTCATTGCCGCGATCGGCGGGCGCGGGGGATGGATCAGCGGCGCGCTCACCGAGGGTGAGGGCTGCGACACGGCAGACATTGCCCTGCCCAGCACGCAACGGACCCTCGTTGATGCTGTCGCAGCGACCGGTGTCCCACTCATCGGGGTTCTCTTCACCGGACGACCGATGGCCCTCACCGACTCTCTGCCGTCGTTTTCTGCTCTCGTACACGCATACTACGGCGGTCAACAGGGAACGCGCGCAGTGGCCGAAGCCTTGTTTGGAGTCATAAATCCCGGCGGCAAACTGCCGTACAGCATGCCCCGCCACTCCGGTCAGGTGCCGATCTATTCCGGGCAGCACAACGGCAGCGGTTACCGTCGCGCAGCCACAGACCTGCACAAGGGATATCTCGACATGCCGTCAACGCCGCTCTTTGCCTTTGGGCACGGTCTCAGCTACACCTCATTCGAGTATCGTGACCTAGCCCTGAGCCACACGAGGGTCGATAGCTCCGGCCGGATTGATATCAGCATCACGATCGCAAACACCGGCACCGTCAGCGGTGACGAAGTGGTTCAGCTGTACGCGAGCGACACCGCTACCGGTGTGACACGCCCGGCACAAGAGCTGGTTGGATTCCGCCGGATTTCGCTGGCACCCGGCGCGGTTCAGACAATCACCTTCACGGTGCAGATGAGTCAACTGGGCTACTTGGGAATTGACGGCACCGCTTTCATCATGGAGCCCGGACCCGTTGAGGTCATGGTCGGTGCCGCGTCGGATGACATTCGTGCCCGCGCGATCTTTGAGGTCGTCGGACCGACGGTCCGACTCGGACGGGAACGTTCCTACCTATCGACATCCCTGGTCAGGTGAGCCAGCGGGAGCGCACACTACGGTCACACACGAGAGCGACCACGCCGGAGCAGGGCCGGGCTCCGCCTGAAAGCCTCGCCCAGCTGGCACCGGAACAGTCTCTGCTTAGCGCCCCAATCCACCCAGTGGAACCGAGCTGGAAGGCATTATCGAAAATTCACGAATTGCAGGTCAATCTCAAGGTCCGCCGCTTTCAGAACACGGATTACTTCTTGCAGTTCGTCGCGACTTTTCGAGCTGACCCGGAGCTCGTCACCCTGAATGCTGCTCCTAACCCCCTTTGGGCCCTGCTCCCGAATGGTCTGTCCGATCTTCTTCGCCGCGGGTTGGTCGATTCCCTGCTTGAGAGCGATATCTATTCGAAATTCCTTGCCCGAGGCATAGGGAGCACCGGCGTCGAGGCTTCTGAGGGATATCCCGCGCTTGACAACCTTTGACTGCAGCACGTCAAGCACGGCTTTGACCCGCTCTTCCGACGAGGCCTTGAGCAGGATCTTCTCGCCGCTCCACTCGGCGGACGCACCGACACCCTTGAAGTCATACCGAGTTTCGAGCTCTTTCCGAGTCTGGTTGAGGGCGTTATCAACCTCCATCCTGTCTACTTTGCTGACGATATCAAACGTAGAATCTGCCATGCTGCCAGTTTATCGACGGCTGCAGGGCGAGCCATGGGTTTGCCACCATCCACGCACGTGGTCGACGATTTCCGCAAAGGTCACCCAGCAGGTATTCTTGTGAAGCTCCCGGTTGTGTGTAGAACGCGGTCGGGCGCGCCTGGCGAGTTACCCAAGCGGCCAAAGGGATCTGACTGTAAATCAGCCGTCATCGACTTCGGGGGTTCGAATCCCTCACTCGCCACCGTGTGATGGCCCCGCCGTGACCAACCACGCGATGAGTGCCCGCCCACCACTGGCCACTGTGCGATGGGGAACCCGAAGATGCTGGGGCCGGTGCAATCGAGCTGATGCCTCGATATCTGGGCGCTGCCGTTCGGGCTAGTGTCACTGAACTTGGCAGAAGGCACGAATCCTGGTTAGTGTTGTTACCGAACCGTTACCGATCTCGTTCGCCCGGCGACACTGTGGCCTGGGCGTTCCCCGGGCTCAGTCCCTAGCTGGTGTGGCTGGTTCAGTCTGTTGGGAGTGGGCAAGAATGTCATCGTTTTATCGGTCGTCGACCGAAATACCGCACGATTCGGGCGACCCTACCGGTGCGATCCACCCGTCGCATCACAGGCGAAAAGACAGCAAACAACACGGTAATAAACCCGGTCAAGATCGTACCTACCGGCGCACTGAAACAGTCGCCTCCTCCACCGAACAGGGAGCACGGTCGGGTCGAAAGATTCCTGAATCACCGACACGTGTCCGCTCCAGTGCATCGAGAAAACCACGATCGCGTGTGCTCGGACCCTGCCTCGCGATGGGGTTTGTTGCGGCGCTGGCAATCACAACCTCAGTCCCCGCGCGCTCACTGGTGAGCCCCGCACAGCTCTCCGCGCACGTCCTCGCGGTCGAGGCAACCGACAATACCCAACCCGGCCAGCACATTGAGATCACGGGAACCAATCTTGCGATC
>Ga0081606_1000663_pt1 | contig 12855 bp, 9 predicted proteins | sample EareggfetidaYelm_FD_71127 | JGI IMG/M metagenome (GOLD analysis project Ga0081606, IMG submission 71127) | Earthworm egg capsule microbial community from the University of Washington, USA - E. fetida Yelm (SPADES assembly) (version 2) | ecosystem: Host-associated > Annelida > Reproductive system... | reverse complement strand
CTGGGGACTATAAATGACGACAACCTGTGACCAGCGCTCAAAGAAACTTTCCGAAGTAATTGGCAACATGTGTTAGCTTTAAAATCTGGAAGTGTCTTTAAGAAAGTGAACACTGCAGAATTCTTGCATTATAATAAGTAGTAAATTCAAATTAATTATGTCGAAATTGTTTCTTTCTCGAAAATATCATGTTAGTGGTAAACTTCTATTAATGTAGCGCCATTGGAAAATAAGCGCATTCGGATCGTATCAAACCACTGTCAAAATGAATACTTTTCAACCTTTCTGCATAAGTTACTGAGAGACAGCGACAGACAGACAGAAATACAGAGACCAATAGATGTACATGTAGAGAGAATAATAAAGAAAGAGACCGAGACCGAAGAGTACATTTCCCATTTTGTTTGACAACTTGTTCGAGGGAAATGGACAGGCACCAATAAGGGCGGAGATTCATTCATTCCGGATATCTCTATTTTGTGACATCAAGTCCATTCATTCATTCATTCAGTCATTCGTTCGTTCATTCATACATTCATTGTTTCATTTATTCAATCAGTCAGGCTTTTTGTATAGCGCCTCTTCAAGAACCTCGTCTACTCATAGGCGCTCCAGACACAGCACGGATACTGTGCCGGAATATCTCGCCGAAGCGCTACAGGCAACTGTGAGTGATATACTTGCCCAAGGTCCCTACGTGGCGGATAGAGCGGGAGTCGAACTTATGACCCTTCGGACGAAAGGCGTCGACTCAACCAAAGCGCCAGCACACTCCAAAAGGGGCGTGGAGGCGCCCATTGCTAGTCAGATTCGCTTCCGACTGCAGCATTGATACTGTGTCGGAGTTAACACCACAAAGAACCACAGGCAACTACGAGTGAAGAACTTGCCCAAGGTTCTTACGTGGACGCGAAAGTGGGATTCAAACCTGGGACTTTCCGGACGCAAAGACACCGAACCTACCACTCAGCCATCAAGTTCCATGATGTGAATAATGGATTTGGTAGTAAATAATGAACGTAGCAGCATGTTAATAGTGCTTGAATTAACCATTGATAATTATCAGATCAATTGTTAACCAAAGGACTAATTGCACTACAACAAATACCGCATAAAATGGAGATCCATCAGCAAGAAAACAATATTCAATATGAAATAATTACATTTTTTTAAAAACTTTATCTTTATACAGAGGCTGAACACGTCCCATTTGATTCGACCTATGGTACTCACAGTTGGATACGTTCAGATCGATCCTTTCCTACTATTTGTACTTTCTACCTTCAACTCCCTCGGCTCGAATTAATTCTTTCATTCGGCTTGCTTTAATGTTTTCCTTTTCCCATGCTGCCAGTATTTCTCTCCTGCCTATTCCTCTGTCTCTCCAATCCTCCTTGCCCCTTTCTCTCTTCCTTCGTAGTCCTATTTAACAACTGTTATAAGTCCGTCATCATCTTAATCTAGGCCGCAAATCATATACTATGCCATACCTTTTCTGTCTTTATTCGTCATCTTCCTTTTCTCGTATCTCCTTCATATCTACCCATGCCCCTCCAGCATCTGCTCCACATCTGTCGTAGCTTCAATCTATCACACTTCTGTTCGAGTGATTAATCTCCTTCTTCACTCCACCACTCAACTTTACACGGACCTCACTGTTTCCATCGGTTCCTCGTCCCTTTGCGGCTACAAGGAAATATACTTTTTTACGGCTCCGCCATTTTTTGTCCATGCCGTCGTCTTCCTGCGTCTGCCTGTCTGCTTCTCTGTGTTCGTTCATTCATTCATTACGGATTATAGTGCCTCTTCAAGGTTACTACTCAGAAGCGCTCACGACTCTTGCACGGCTAAAATGAAGAGTTTTGAGACTAGGATAGAATGAGTGAGAAAGAATCCTGGGGATAAATCGTTGCGCCAAAAGAAGCCCATTCAACACAGAGGGGCCAAACATCGAGAATGCACGGGCCTGGGTTGTGGAGGCACGAGGTTACCTGCCTATTAAAGCGTCTTTCTATATTTAGATATGTTGACGTGGGTTTAAGTTTAATACAATGCTGTTCTGTTAATGAGACGAAAAACGCCTCTATTATTTAAGCAAAGTTACAGACAGACGCAGTTAAAGCGCAAATTGCGATTAACAAGGAATTATATTTAACTGACCGTTGTTCACAAAGTCTAGGAGTTGATACACGCAGGCACTAGGTTCACAACAGAGTTGACCAGAAACAACAGTTGAAAGCTCGAAATTCCATAGTCTAACATTTCGAGACAAAAGATACCAGACACGTCTTCTGGGTCTGAGGTTAAGATGCGAAAAGCACACCGTTCTCAATAACGCCTTCCTAAATACGCAAAGCGCAGACAATCCCTTAGTCAGGTGCATTGCAATCAGCGCAAACAGCACGTGCAAGTGCGCGGGAAACATTAACAGCGAAACAGCGGGGACTAGGCAAGAAGAACTTAGAAAATTCACATTTCTTCAGATTCAATGTTAGATTTGCTAATCATATATTATCAAAAACTGCTGCGAAAAGTGACATGATTTTGCCATGTCTTACTGAACACAATCACGCCATCTAAATATGCCTCACAAAAATCTTCTAAGCCTTTAAATGTAGTAGGCGCGTTACGGAGCGCGAAAGCCATGTGACGCCACTGAAAATGGAGTTTGCTAGTAACGAAGCCTTTCAAAGGTCTATCTTGAGGTGCCATGGATACTTGAAAATACGCCTTTGTCATACCAAGTTTCGTCGTGAAGCGAGCACCACCTAATCGAGCAAATAAAGTATCGATACGAGACACTGGGAAATGATCTGGCTCTGGCAAATTATTAAGTCGACGGAAATCGACACAGTCTACCTGTGCCATCGCGCTAGATCACAAAATGTCGGAGCAGCTAATCCACTGCAAAATTTCCCTGTCGTAAAACCTGCTTACAACTCTTGAATAATTGACCCACCGTAATTTTTCAAGATGCAACCGGTAAGTTGCCTGTCGAACCGGACGTGCATTGGGAACAAGGGTTATGCGATGTTCCTCCACCGTCGGTTTATCGCAGAAATTCTGCCAATAGCGATCCAGCATTGTCGTCAACTGACTACGTTGCTCCACCAGTAAGTGGTCTAGCTTCACAGGCCGGAACTGATCTTCTCGGTTGTGCTGTACATAAGCAGTAGAGCCAAAGAGATACCACCCCTTCTCGTTTATTGACTATTACGTATGTATTTGTGAAACTAACATGGAAAGTAATTAGGATATCCTTTAGAGGAAACGTGAAGCAAAATTTTGCCTACTTATTACTTTTTGGTGAAAACTGGAGGTGCCTATAGTCCACTGCAGCTCCAGGCAATAAAGCGCGAAAGTGTGCCATCCGCATGCAGTCGGGGTAGATCTACGAACTCTACGGGAAGGGCTGAGAAAAAGGCGAAGGAGTATGCTAACAATGTAAGGCAGTGCTGTGAAGTGTGCCGGAAGGCTTACTTCAGGAAGCATTCGCACAAAACATCGGGAGTAACTTGCAATAACTGCAAGGGCCACTGACTTCTTTGACTGTCGCATGTATTTACGTTTGCTTAGCAAGTTAACGAACTTGTATGTTCTTCATAACGTGTCGCAACTACAAGACAGTGTTTCAAATTAAACAGCATTCACTGATTACATATTAAATACTGTTGGATCTCTCTTTCATTTTAAAACACACAAATTTATATTTATTGAAATAACGCGTACAGTCGTTCTGTAGAGTAACGCAAAATTTCGTTAAAACGGACAAGCCCCGGTTTTGAAAACTGCATAATATCGAGTCGCAGTCACATACTTTATATATAAATACACCAACTTACTCAAAAACAATTCTGAATAAAGCGTTGTATGACACGATACGACATTTGAAACTAAACACTAAATCAATAGAGGGGTGGTAACCTCACCGCCTTGGTAGCCGATGTCACACAAAATCTTGGTAGCCTTGGAACCTGGGGGAGGGCCGAAGAAGAGTTCGTAAGTGTCTTTTAGTATCACCTCGCGAATTTGATGCCGGATAGCTCGCCAAAGAAGATGTCTTCCAAGGGACTGTTAAATTATGGTGCATGCTCCACTAATCATGTCACTGCTGGACGCAATCGTGTCAAAGGAGAGAACGATGATCTTGTCAGCAATCTGATAGGATACCAGTAGGCAATGGACTGTAGCTGCTGCTTTTCTCCCGGTCCCATCAATGGCGATAGGTACTCCAAGAACCTCCTCGAAGTTGGTCCTAGTAAGCACAACAGCTCTCCTCTCCTCTGAGATCCGAGATGTGGCAGCACTTTGAATAAGTTCATAATCCCAGTGGAGAACAAGTGTAAGCGGATCACGGAAGAATTCTTCTTCAATGCGCTTTGCTTCAGTTTCTCGGTTATTTCTCCTCCTACGATGCTTCGTGGAGTCAGAGGAGGATGTCTCTGGCACAAATGCCTCAAGGGTGAGGCTGCAGCAACGAAGAACGCAGCAGCTTGACGACATGAAAGGTTTTCCCGGTCCCACATTGTGGTCGAGGCTAAGGTCATTGTGTTCTTTGACGCCCTTCTCTTCTGTTGGCTTTTTGCAGGAGAACGGTAGCCTTGGAAGTCCTCTTCGGACAAAGATGATAAAGGAGAAACAGAGGATGAATCGGACGTTTCTTTCATGTCAACCTTAATGCACAGCTACTCCACTTCAGCCTATAGCTTCCTCTTCCTCATCTGCGCCTTCTTTATTTCGTCAGCCTTTTTGGCGACAACAGATGCATGGAGTTTATCGACAATCCATTGAACAGGACTGTCTGTCCTCCCTCTGGAGTTCCAGAAAGGCTATACCTTCTTCTAGAACGTTGGTGTGAACGTATTTTATTTGTACACCTAATTGCAATTGACTGACGGCCTCTAGACCTTCAGGCTGAAGTGTATGCACGTGTGCAAAGACAGTGAGAGAGCGTTTGGCTGGCCCTTTAGGCACTGGCGGTTTAGGCTCTTTAGACCTTTAGAGCGTTCGATCAGTTTTCGCGCTCTTTCGGCAGCTGCATTATTGATAGGTGATTTGCATTATTGATTAGTTGCAGGTGCAGTCGTGTGTTCTGTAGACGTGTGTCGAACGCTCAACGTGTAGAGCTGATTTGTGAAGTTGCGTGTATTTTTAGTGACTGTATTCTCTTATAATATTAATACGTATAAAACTGACAGATCGTTTTACGTATTCTCTACAATACCAAAAGAGTAGGGTATTTTACGCAGATTAAGGTGCAAGTGTTTGAGATAGTTTATGAGTCTAGGGGAAAACTCATTGGTGGCAGCCTATCAAGGGGGTAGAACGTGAACAGTCAACCATCAGAGCACAAGGATGGTGACAATTGGTATCAGCAATCTTATCGAAGATATCCTCTGCTCTCATAAGAAAGAAAAACGCATCTGCAAAATCGGCTTATGAGATCAAGGCAAAAGAGTAAATTGCTAATAATTGGTACGAACAACGCATCTGCATAAAATCATGACGCTGTCCATAAGGCTGCGCAGTACTTTTTTTAGAGATGATCACTCAAAATCTGTCAATATTGCGTCAATCAGCCAAAACAGGTTTAAGAATAGCGTAATTCATTTTGATTCTACACAAATTTATGAATTTATATAAAAAACTAAATAAATATTATGTTACCGTAACTACAGCGCAGGGTAAGGCAGACGGGAAAATAGGCCTATACAAAAGAAATCGTCCGAGGTCACAAACAAATTCGTTATAAATCCCTTAAAGGGTTCTAGGACAAAATGGTAAGGGACAAAATGGTGCGGAAAAAATGGCACGGACAAAATGGTACCGATGGAATCATCAATTAATCAAGCAATCCAGCTTCCACTGACAATATGATTTTCTTCATTAATCCCGCTTCCACTTAGATCCATTTAGGCTTATCACTTATTTGTGACTTGTGATTACTGAATAAAAATTCAATTAAGTTGAAATTATTGGAATCTATAAAAGTTGCTACCATTTTGTCCGCGCCATTTAGTCCGTACCATTTTGTCCGTACCATTTTGTCCAATACCATTTTGTCCGGTCACCCCTTAAGGTTAAAGCATTGGCACTCTTGTAATTAAGTGTTGTTCAAATTGTATTTACCCTAATAAATTATGCTAACCAACACGACTGATTAAAATTGTCGTTTTAATTAAAGTGATGGTCACCACTCAAACCATAAGTGCGTATTATGTAAACAATGCCCGAAAACGCAAACTGCGCTTGCGCGAGATCACGTATCTGCTAGAAACGTCACGTGGTACTAAGTAAAAACAACGCATCTGAGATGCGTTGTTCTTGCTTAGTATTACCCAGTTTAAATACCATGTCTGCAGATACATTGGAAACATAAACGGCTAGTTCACTACGATTGAATCAAGATTGGTGGTTCTTACTTCCTACGAAGGAGTGTGACCATAAATACACGCAGAAACTGCATCTAAGTCAAAAAGTCAAAATTTGCAGTTACGCTGTTCTTTCTTATGAGGGAATCTTCGCCCTGTGCGTCCCTTTTAAAACTCCATCTTTCGTCACGGCGGCAGGTATCTCTCGCTTGGTTTAATTCTTGAGGCTCGCGTACTCGTTGTGATGGTTCCCCCTTATGTTACGACGGGTCACGTGCTCCTCTTGACAGGGAGGTTCGCTTTCTCCCACACTCCGTGCAGCTTGAGATAGGTGCTCTTGGTCGCCTCCGGGGGAGCTCCCTTTGCTCCTGATGGCGGGAAGATGACCAGGAGTACATCTATCCGCGAATGCAGGCGGGTTCGCAAGAAACCTCGATTCGATGACTTCTCCAAAAGCCCGAGAAGGTTCCTGCTTCGTGTGAAAGACATAATCTGAGTAAAGGGCATTCAGAAGCGAAACTTACTAACCTCACACAAAAATGAACAAAAGTGTGTGACCTGTTAACATGGTCTGATTTCACTAATCTTTCGCGCGAATCACTTTTAATGTGAAAGGTGCAGAGGCAAACCCAATATGAATAGCTTCTGCAAACACTGACTTTCCAACAGTGACAAACTAAATAGAGATTATTCAAAGCCTAAAACCAAAAAGCTTTAGGCTTTAGGCTAAAACCGAAAAGCTTTAGTTTCAGGTTTAAAGCCTAAACCTCAAACTCTCAAACCCCTACTTCACAAAATCACAAACATACAAACACAAGACAAACATACACCAACCAATTCTCGAAAACCAAATGTTGAGCAAAATATTACTTTAACTATTTCTTAATCGCGCTTCCGTACTGTAACTCTTATGCAAGATAATTGCATAGAATACGATAGGCATGAAAAAACCGACAAACAAAACGTGTACACCTAATCCAGATATGCCAATTATTGATTGAGAAAACTGCCACGCCTCCTACGAGGTCCAACCTTCTACTGGCCAAAACACACCAAAATAGTTGAAAATACACTGTGCCCAACACAGAAAACACTATTGCCTACAGCGACTAAACACCGGGACCGTCCACAACAGATGATAAATGCATTGTTATAGAACATTGCTGCTGACGGACCAAAAGCACACAAATTCTTCGCAAACAACACTGAGTTCAATGACTCATCACGAACCTAATTCGATTCAAAGTGCTCCCAAAATTAAACTGTAAGCGCTCGGTCAAAGTGGACTATCTAGCCTCTGCTGTTACTTAGTGTCCCCAAATTAGCGAATTGTATGTAACCGAACATTTGTACAACTCGGGACTGACGAAACAATTTATCCGAAATTCCCAAATTTTGTAGGCCTACGAATTAGCCTACACGCAAGCCTCCACGTTTAGATGCTCCCGAAATTTGATACGGGTTTAAGTTTAATACAATGTTGTTCTGATAACGAGAGGACACAAGACCTCTTTTATTTAAGCAAAGTTACAGACAGACAGTTATCTGACAGTAAAAGCCCATATTTTGGATTAAAAGATAATCATATTTAACTGACCGTTGTCCACAAAGTCTAGGAGTTGATACACGTAGGCACTAAGTTCACCAAACAATTGACCAGAAACAACAGTTGATACACTGTAACTCAAAGTTCATTATTCTAATATTTCGAGACAAAAGATACCTGACACGTCTTCTCTGTCTGAGGTTGCAGTAAAAAAAGCCAAGCGTTCTCAATAACGCCTATAAATACGCATAACGCAGACAATCCCTTAGTGAGGTGCATCAGCGTAAACAACACGTGCGAGCGCGCTGGAAACATTAACAGCAAATCAGCGGCGAATAGGTAGCGAGTAAATAGCGTCACCTAGCGTCCGGTGAGTTATGGAATTCGATTAGCGCTAGAAGGCCTACGACAGGTACGTTGCAATATAGTTCTGTATGAAAATATGTACTTTCGCCTGGCAACTCGCACCAGCAACAGCAATAGCAGTAAAAATGACAATACTACTGTGGCGCCCGCCATTTTGGCCACCGCCAAGTTTAACACGTATCGACGCGCGACATTGAAGCGATGCCTAGCGTACGACCGGTGACCGTCGCGATTTCAGCGCCGAAGTCGGACTGCCGACATTGCGGACGATTTATTCAAGCGATTATACGCGCACTCTATAACGACCTCCCGACGCAGTAATATTAGCGCCTCGAGCGACATCTACTGATCGTCCGACCGACGAGATATTAATTAAGGCGATAATAGTGCCCTCTGTTTAGCGGTTGGCTCTTTAGGCGCGTGGTCAGCAGAGCGACATTTAGCGGTCGGTTCTTTAGGCGCGTTATTAGCAGAGCGCCTTCTGTTTAGCGGCTGGCTCTTTAAGCGCGTTGTCGGCGGTGCGACATTTAGCGGTCGGCCTCGTCGTTAATGTATTGTAGAGCGGCCGACGACGGCATCGTGCCGACGACCAAGTCCTGTTGCGATCGGTCGATTTTATTGTGTCGCCGACGCGACCTAGCACCTATAGAGCGCTATCTACCGATCGGCCGACGACAATACTGATAGTAAGCGAGCCTGTCGGGCCGCCGACAATGCCGACGACGATAGAGCGTTTCCGACGACGAGTCGAGCGCCTATGCGTTCGGACGACGCGATATCAACAGAGGCGGCTCCTTTGATGTAAGCCCTCGGCGCTTGGGCCGAGAGACGGACAAGAAAGATACTGAGACGGGCAGAGAGTGGCTTCTTTTTCATGTACGCGATCGACGGTCGGGCTGAGAGACAGACGGAGAGAGCGACAAGCATCAAGGCCTACGAACTCGCTCACCGCCAGATGTACAGAAACATACAGTCGCGCATACACGGCGGACTAGATGACCTCGGACGGCGTGATCGGGTTGACACAAAGGGACGTGTCGTCAGCAAGTTCGTTCATTTTCTCTTTGATGTAAGCAATCGACGGTTGGGCTGACATGCGGACAGGGAGAGCGACAGGGATCGAGGCATACATACGCGGTCACCCGCGGACAGACGGACGAGTTAAGTCGCACTCACCGCAGATGGACGGAAACATATAGTCGCGGAATCAAACACGTCACCCATCTACATAAATGAGCATTTGACCCACCGTAACGCCCAGCTCTTTTCGCACGCCAGGAAACTTGCAAAGGAAGGAAAAATCCACGCGGGAGGAATCACACACGTCCGTCAATCTGATTCTTCGGAGGCTAAGGCCATAAAAATCCGCTCTATGGAAGACTTCGATAAAGCCCTAACAATCTGAGTTCCAGGCGGACACTGTGATCGTAACAGGATCTATAACCTCTGACATTGTCATCTACAAGTTTCTCTTCTGAACTATCAGTGACTAACTCCTGGGAAAGTATTTTCTGATTTTATGAAGGTACATGTACGTCTCGTCTCACTTTTTAGGTAGTTGGTCACTGTTGATCTGCTGTGTGTCGTTGGTCAGTTGTGATTCGATGTTTAATAATGAACTCGTAGTTGCTTGGTACCTACAGCGCCCGGTGCTGTTTGTTTCTTGATCTATCGTTAACAACTTACCTGTGTGTACAGAAGAGGCTTGTAGGCTCATTTGTGTCTGGTATGTTTATTACTTTTGATCGTTGCTACAGACTAACTGTTGCGGTCCGTGGCGGATAGGATTACACTCCTAGCGATAATTTAAGTTTTGCTCGGACCTCGTTGTGTCATAGTGTCGTTTGTTCTCTCATCTTTGAACTTTCATTGATTAAGTACTTTCTTCTTTGATTGAGTACTTGTGAACGCTATAGCGCATCGTGTAGGACCATTGGTAGTTAAGTGTTATTCTTGTTCTTTAGTGTTATTGGACAACTTAAATTGTATTTCTTGCACACTATATGACCACAGTCTTCATCGTTCCCATTTTGGCCACATAAATCAGGCTTCCACGTGGTTCTATGAAGAATGTATCTCTTATTTATTTCCTTTCAACCACTTTTCTGATGACAATGAATTTAATGATTGCCTACGTGACCTAGATCCGATGATATCAAAAATTGACCTCCTAACAGACGGGCCATGCTTAAATTTATTTGGTGACGTGAGTAATATTCGTCCCCTTCTTAATAACCCTGATGTTGATCCTGATGAGAATTATTTTGAAACATCATTATTGAGTTGTAAATATGACTCTCCAACTAATGTGGCTCCAATAAAATAGGTGGGTAGCCCTAATGCCTGTTTATCATTAATGCATATTAATTGCCGAAGTATCCTCCCTAAACTTCCTGAATTACTAACCTATTAGCCATCTTAAACATTGATATCCTAGCTGTTTCGGAGACGTGGCTAGACGAGGAGTCAGCTTAGACTTTATTTATTCCCGGATATTCCTTTGAATACCAATGTAGGCCTATGGACAGGTTTGGTGGGGTGGGTCTTTTCATTAAGAGTAACATTAAATATTCGGTGTATTCATTACCCCCACCTATCCACACAGCTCCTATGAGTCCTTAATATTAAAGATTTCTGCACTAAACGGGTCATATTATTTTATAGGTGTCATCTATAGGCCTCCGGGTCAATGTCTAGAGACATTTACACAAGAATGGTCTCAGCTTTTATCATTCGTTCAAACAAGGGAGAAAGATGCTTATTTACTAGGAGATTATAATATTGACCTTCTAAAATACCACGCACATAAATTAATTAGTAATTTCATTGACATAACTGCCTCTCATCATTTTTTGCCTATTATTACTCGTCCTACTCGGATTACTAGTTCTTCAGCCACTCTTATTGATAACCTTTTCACCAACAACATTAAGAAAATTAGTAACCCAGTTATACTGATTGATGACATCTTAGATCACTTGCCAATTTTTGCTTTGATTGAAACAATTCTTACACTAACCGATAATAGTCTATTTCACACTGAGCGTCAAATTAATGTATCCACCAAAGAGTATTTTAAAGAGATCTTGGCCTCTACTGACTGGCCGGATATTACTGACCCTTGTGCTGAATTTGGCCCAGAGCTAGCTTATGCTGCTTTTAGCCAACGGTTCAGGGCTCTTTATGACAAAGCTTTTTCCACCATGAAAAAATCGACGAAGCCCACAGTGAAGTTTAAACAACCTTGGATGACGCCAGCACTTCGTAAATCATGCCAGACTAAGAACAAATTATACGCCCTCTTCTTAAGGAATCCGACAGCTGATAATAAAGAGAAATTTGTGGCTTACAGAAATAAGTTTAAATCTCTGCGTAAATTTGTAGAGAAACATTTTTATGCTACCCAATTTATGAAATATAACAATGACCTAAAAATACCTGGCTAACTATTAAGACGATTTTGAAAGCAAAACCGGGTGATCACCTCATTAACTGTCTTCTGGTAGATGGGACTGAAATTACTAGGCCTACTGGGTCTCAAATTTCTGATAAATTTAATAAATATTTTACGGGAATTGCTCAGGAACGCGTCGACAAGTTACCCCAGCCTACACGCACTACTGTTAATCTTGGATCTCCTTATCCTACTTCTCTTGCCATATTTCCAACCAGCCCAGAGGAGGTAATTGAAGTGGGCCATTGAATGAAAGTAACGAGCAGTTCGGGCCATGACGATATCAACCCAACTTTGGTTGGCCCGTTACTGCATCTTGTAGCCGAGCCTCTGGCGGTTATTTTTAACTCCTCCTTTAACACAGGCATTGCACCTAACTTACTGAAATCTGCTATTGTCACACCCATATATAAACAAGGCTTGAGGAATGAGGTACATGTATCTACTTACAGGACCATCTCCATTTTACCATACTTCTCTATATAAGCTGCTTGAAAAAATCATGTACTCTCGTTTATATAGTTGCATAGAAAAAAAACATATACTATACCAGCATCAGCACGGGTTTCAATCTGGCCATTCCACGGCATTGTCCCTCCTCAGTTTACATGATGATATTTCAGCTGCTTTTGACCGAGGTGAATATTCTCTGGGGGTTTTGTTGATGTTGCCAAGGCCTTCGACATTGTGAACCATGACTTGCTGCTTCTTAAATTGGATAATATGGGCATAAAAGGTGTTGCACTCTCATGGTTTAGGAGTTACTTGTCAGACAGATCACAACAGGTGAAATGCAATAGTGTTCTTTCGACACACAGAAGTATTAAATTTGGCGTTCCACAAGGTTCCATTCTTGGACCCCTTTTATTCTTGCTTTTCATCAATGATCTGCCCTGCGCTTCCTCGCTTCTCCATTTCTTACTTTTTGCTGATGACACAAATTTTTTTATCGCGTAAATCATATGAAACTCTAATCAGATTAATGAACTCTGAACTTATTCTTGTTAATAACTGGTTTATAAATAATAGGCTTTCTCTAAATGTTAGTAAAACCAACTATATCTTATTTCGGTCACATAGGAAGCACCTACATGTACCATCAACTGAGGGTGTATTAG
>Ga0081606_1000662_pt1 | contig 12863 bp, 11 predicted proteins | sample EareggfetidaYelm_FD_71127 | JGI IMG/M metagenome (GOLD analysis project Ga0081606, IMG submission 71127) | Earthworm egg capsule microbial community from the University of Washington, USA - E. fetida Yelm (SPADES assembly) (version 2) | ecosystem: Host-associated > Annelida > Reproductive system... | reverse complement strand
TTGCCTACGCGCTGTCGGCGGGTGCGGGTGATTTTGATCGGTCGATTTGCCTCACCGTCATGGGGGGTCTTGATACTGACTCGAACGGTGCTACCGTCGGTTCCGTGGTAGGTGCACTTGTGGGAGAGCAGGGGATTTCGCCGCGCTGGAGTAAACCTCTCAACGGGTGCGTATCCACCTCACTGCCCGGCGAGCACGGTGTCACATTTGCCCGTCTTGCTGAACGCACCGAAGCCGTGTTCTCCACCCGATAGCCGGTCATGCCTCGTAAGCCAACGATTGTCGAAGTAGCCGCCAGGGCGGGAGTTTCTGTTGCCTCGGTGTCTCGGGTCATCAGTGGCATTCCGACCCGTCCCGCGACTGAAGCAAGAGTTCGGGCAGCGTCTGCAGAGCTTGGCTACCGCCCGGATGCAACGGGCCGAGCGTTGAAACTCGGTCCAACCCTCCAGGTGGCGTTTGCGATTGATGACATCGGAAACCCGGTTTACACGGAGATGTTTCAGGGAGTCGAGGCGGGGTTAGCGGGGTCAGACGCGCGACTGCTTGTCGCCTCAACCGGGCACAACCCGAGTGACCTTGTGTCATTCGTCAAGAGTCTTTCTCGGGGTGCCGCTGACGCTCTCATTATCAGCCCGCTGCAGAGCTCTCCCGAGCTTGTCGCTGCGCTCCTTGCAGCTCCGGTGCCGGTTGTCGTTGTTGGTGACCTTGGTGACGGGGTTCCTCTTGACACTGTTCGAACAGACTCCCAGGGGGGAGTTGTTATCGCTCACCGGTTCCTTGTCACGGCCGGGTACACCCGGATTGCGTTCGTCAACGGCCCCACCAATACCGCGCCGGGGCGTGCGCGTTTCGCGGGAATTCTCAAGGCCCGCGACGAAGCGGGCGTACACGGGCCGACCATTGATGCGGGAGCCTTCACGGTCGATGCCGGAGAGGCGGCCTGGACGCAGCTGGAAGAGTTGACCGGTGCGGCGCAACCGGATGCCGTTCTAGCCGCCAACGATCTGCTCGCACTGGGAATCATGCGGGGCGCTCGCAACGCAGGCCGTGTGGTTCCCGACGACCTGGGGGTGGTGGGGATGGACGACATCCATTTTGCTCGAATTTCAAGCCCCTCGCTCACGAGTGTGTCGCTCGGCGCACGGATCCGTGGGCAACTAGCGGCTGAGTTGCTTCGTGAGCGCCTTGAGCGCCCGGCGAGGCCGCCGCGCGAGGAACTTGTCAGACCCTCCCTGGTCCTTCGCGAATCAACCGCTCATCCACGCTCCGGTCACAAACCACCCGGGAATACGAGGGGCTAACACGGCTGTGATACATCCTGCTGAACATCTTTTCGCCCGGTCTGAAAAAGACCCGGACGAGGCAAACACCAACGACACCACCCCTCTTCTTCCGCGAACCATCGACCTTCCCACGGTACTTCCGCTCAACGGTGTCATTGACCCGGGACGGGGTGACACCGCCAAGATTTTCGCGGCCCCCGATAATCCAGACGACTGGCCCGCCTGGCGGGAAGCGCTATCTGCGTGGCGGATCGAAGCTCACAGAAGACTCGGCTATTCCGGTGAGCAGTATGAGCGGCCAGCAACCGCGTGGGCTCGCACCGCATACGCGGTCGCGCAGGTATGGCTCTGGGATGAACGCCTCTTCAACCATGAGCGTCAGGAGTTCACCGTCGAGGCGTTTCTTGACTCGCAGCGAGATTTTGGCGGCCTCGACGGTGTTGTCCTGTGGCACGCCTACCCGGTGATTGGCATTGACAACCGGAATCAGTGGGACTACTACCGCGATGTGCCCGGTCTTGGTGGGTTGGTTCGTCACCTTCACGAGCAGGGGCTCAGGGTTTTTGTTGACTACAACCCCTGGGATACCGGCACCCTCCGGGCCGTGCGCGACGACGCTGAAGAACTCGCGGCTCTTGTCACCGAGTTTGGCATTGACGGCGTGTTTCTCGACACCATGAAAGAGGGCGACGCGCGACTGACGGCTTCTCTCACAGCCGCTGCCTCCCCGCAGGTTCTTGAGTGCGAGTCACGCGTCGCGAATTCGGGAGTGGCCGATCATCTACTGAGCTGGGCACAGTGGTTCGCCGACTCCCCAGCACCCGGGGTTATGCGAGCACACTGGTACGAGCGACGACACATGATGCACTCGACCCGGCGCTGGAACCGCGATCACAGTGACGAACTTCAGTCGGCATGGATGAATGGGACGGGCATGCTCGTCTGGGACACGGTGTTTGGGTCGTGGGTGGGGTGGAATGATCGCGATAAAGCAACGCTCCGCCGGATGCTTCGTGTGCAACGAGCATTCAGTTCGCTGTTCATAGACGGGGAGTGGGCACCGCTCGAGGGGGCTACGAGTGAGGCGCTCGACTCGGGCGTGTATGTGTCGCGGTGGAGTAACGGGAACCTCACGCTGTGGACACTCATCAACCGTGGAGATGAACCGTGGCAGGGAGATCCGCTCCGTGTGTCCTGCCCGGTCGGGGGGCGCCGAGTGGATGTTACGACCGGTCGTGACATCCACTCGGTTGTGACTATTCCGGGGCGAGGTGTCACCGGGATTCTCGACTGCCCCGAGGGCAGCACCGTTGACGGTTTAGAAGAACTCATGGTGTCCGCTGCTGCGGATCCGGCAACGGTGTGTTCCGGCGAGATCAGCAGCACGTTTCCCGCGCGCGCAGCCGACCGAATCATCCCCCCTTCCCCTGTGGGAAGAAACCACGCCACGCCACGCGACAGGTGTGAGAACTATCCCGACTCGCCCTCCTGTGGGAAGGAACCGGGCGATAACCACCATCACCGTGAGAAGAGGCCCGGAGTCGTATCACCGGGTGCAGGCACGACGGTGCTCGTTGACTCTGGGGTTCGCGACATCCTGGTGACGTACCGTCGCCGCGAGACCGGTTTTTTTGACGGGGCACCGTACGTGGAGGAGTGGAAACCGCTGCCGCCCAGGCTTCACGATATCCGTCGAGAGATGACACGGGTCACAATTCCCTCTCCCGTCAGGGTTGCAATGTGGGAGGTGAGTGTCGCTGGGTTTCAGGCATTCTGTCGCGAGAGCGGCTACCAACCTAGGACCGGCCACCGGTTCCTTGTCTGCATCTGCGAGTCTCCCGACGCCCCGGTGACGGGTGTGTCGCTCCGTGACGCGCGCGCCTACGCTGCATGGGTCGGTGCCCGACTCCCCACCGAGTATGAATGGCAACTTGCCGCCGACCTTGCCGGTTTCAGACGCCGTGCACCCGCGGTGTGGAACCTGACAGAAAGCGAACACAGCGACGGTATCACCCGGTTTGTCATGCTCAAGGGAGGCAGCGACTATCGTGCTTCAGGCTCCGACTGGTACTTCGACGGTGGTGTGCAGGATGCCACCTTCACAGCAAAGTATCTTCTCCCAGGTTTGGGAGTAGAGCGTTCCGCAAACATTGGGTTCCGGGTGGCCTGGGATGTGTGAGCGTATGACAATTTTCGCACGACGAGTCAAGGAGCACCGATGACCGCACCCCTGGCAGGTGTCCGAGTTCTCGACATTTCAACACTGTTCGCGGGGCCCCTGGCGGCAACATTTCTTGGTGACTTCGGGGCGGATGTCATTAAGGTTGAGCACCCGACGCGGCCTGACGCTGCCCGCGGTCACGGGCCGGCAAAAGACGGCGTCAATCTGTGGTGGAAGACGCTCGGACGCAACAAGCGCACCGTGACACTCAACCTCGGGTCCGCGGAGGGAGCTGAACTGTTGTGTGCGCTCGCAGCGGAGGCGGATGTTCTTATCGAAAACTTCCGTCCCGGAACGCTCGAACGCTGGGGGCTTGGCCCCGATGTCTTGCACGCGGTGAACTCTCGGCTTGTTATTGCGCGGGTGACCGCGTTTGGGCAGGTCGGCCCCTATTCATCCCGCCCAGGCTTCGGCAGTCTCGCCGAAGCGATGAGTGGCTTTGCCGCGTTGACCGGTGACCCGAACGGACCCCCCACGCTTCCTCCGTTTGGTCTTGCTGATGGGGTTGCTGCTCTGGCGACCGCCTACGCGGTTGTGGTTGCTCACCGGGCCGCTGAACGCGATGGTCGCGGGCAGGTTATTGATATGGCAATCATCGAACCCATCCTCATGATGCTCGGTGGTCAGATCACCGCGTACGATCAACTCGGCACGGTGCAGCCGCGCACGGGTAATCGCTCGGTTAACAACGCACCTCGTAATGTTTACCGAACCGGGGATGGCGACTGGGTTGCTGTGTCAACGAGTTCGCAGTCCATCGCTGAACGGGTTATGGAACTCATAGGTCGCGGTGATGTTATCCACGAACCGTGGTTTAGCTCGGGTCATTCGAGGGCGCAGCACGCCGATGAGTTGGATGCTGCGGTGTCCGCGTGGATATCTGCCCGCCCGACCACCGAGGTCATGTCCGCATTTGAAAAAGCTGAGGCGGCGATTGCGCGTGTTTACGATGTTCGCGGGGTGATTTCCGACCCCCAGTACCAGGCGCTTGGAACGGTGGTGACTGTTGATGATGACGAACTGGGCCCGGTAAAGATGCAGAATGTTCTGTTCCGACTGTCGGAAACCCCCGGGCATATCCGATGGGCCGGACGAGCCCACGGGAGTGATACCGACACCGTCCTTGCTGGTATTGGTGTGAGTGAGGATCGGATTGCGGCCCTGCGGGCGAGGGGCATCGTATGAGCAACGGATGTCCCTCCGTGGCCCCTGTTACCGGCCTTTATGTGCCGGGCGATCGGCCTGATCGTTTTGAGAGGGCAGCACACTCTGGTGCGGATCTCATTATTTTTGATCTTGAGGATTCTGTTGCGGCTACTCGTAAGAACGCAGCACTCGACAACGTTATGGTGTGGCTCACCCAGCGCGCTGCCTGGCTCAGCGAGAGCAGGGATGCCCCGGCCGTTGAGGTGCGCGTTAACGCGAATACCGATCACGAGCTTGAGACTCTCGCTGCTGCTCCTGTCGGCTTCGGGCTGAGAGTTCCCAAGGTGCACGACCCCTCCACGCTTGATCGGATTGCCGAACTGTGCGGCGGGCGGGCGGTGACGGCCCTCATCGAGTCTGCGATGGGGATAGAACACGCAGCCCGCACTGCGGCGCATCCCTCTGTTGCCAGGCTCGCTCTCGGTGAGTCCGATCTCGCAAGCGAGTTGGGTTCTCGTGAACCCGAGGTGATGGACTATGTCCGATCTCGGGTTCTTGTTGCTGCCCTGGCGTGCGGACTGCCAGCACCCATGCTGTCTGTCTACCCCGACACCCACAATCTGGATGGTTTGCGTGCCGATACCGAACGTGGCAAACGCGGTGGATGGTGGGGGAGGGTCGCCATTCATCCCGTTCAGATTCCCATTATCAGGTCAGTGTTTGCCCCCAGTGAGCAGGAGCGTGAGTGGGCTCGCTCGGTCGTGTCAGCAGTGGCCGATGGCGGTGTCGCTACGTTAGACAACGGTGAGATGGTCGACTCGGCGATGCTTGGCAGGGCACACCGTATTCTGGAACTCTAGTGAAATCTTGATTTCAGGAGGGATTGCGGGTGCGGCTGTCGCTACTCCTCTGGGGGATTCCCATACCCCGGGTCAGGGCTTGCGGGCTGTGGAGTCGAATCCTCGTTGCGGTGATTCTGATCATCGTGGCCGCTATCTCGTTCTTGCTCTGAGCGTTTGGAGTCCTTATGCAGACTGTCTATGCGAGTTCCCGGAGAATCATCGCGAGCTTTCTGATCGTCGCTCTCCTTGTCTTTGTCGCCTTGAGGTTTATCCAGGGTCTCGATGTGGCTGCCTTTGTGGTTGCCGGTGCAGCGGTGCTGTCTGTGATTCTCCTCGCCGCTGTCATTGGGACATCGAGGCCACGACTCGGCCTTGACACCCTGGCCTTCTTACTCTCCGGGATCGCTGTCGCGGTCGCTTCGGGGGCATCTGCAGTCGGTTTTTTGGTGTATCTGCCGCCACTGGTTGTTGCGATCGCGTTCGCGACGGCGGCTCTGGTTTTGCGAACCGAAGCGGGTGCCGTTGTCACGAAAGATCGTCTGTGACAGGGTCTGTTCCTGTGCGGATAGCGCGGAACATACAGGACGCGACGGTGCTCGACCGCCTGGGTTGGCCTCTGTCTCTTGCTTCTTTCCGCCTTGCCCGAGGGTTTGCTACCGTACTGCTTTTCTCTGGCTCGGGCTTGCTTGCTGCGGTCGCCTTCGACTGGCTGCAGAAAATGGTGCCTGTGGGTGGGACTGAGGTCGCCGTGTTCGCCGCTTTGGGTCTTAGCGTCTACATTCTGGTCTTGCATGGAGTACGCGAAATGTTGACAACTCGCCGACTGCAGCTGACGGCACACCCTCTCGGCGATTTCTTCCGTGCCGTCGAAATCTCCCGTCGTGCCGTCGTTCTCGCGGAGTGTCGACATCGGCTTCTGACGGTCTTCGCCGTTGCATCCGGCACGTGCTGGGGTGTTGGGGGCCGCGCATCCGTATTCGGTGTGCCGACGTCCGAAGTTGTGGCGGTGGTCGTGGCTCCGGCGTTCACTGCTTGCGGGGCTCTTTCTATTACGGTTGGCATCGCCGCGTGGTCGCGTCCGGACGCGCGTCCACGAATGGTCGTAGCGCTCATGGCGGGCATTGCAGCTGGCTACGGGGTGGCGATCTTAGGATGGCTCGGATCCTCTGCGATCAGACGTGAGCCGTCCCTGCACATCGTCGGGGCTTGGGGCGCTGTCGTGCTCGTGATCGCAGCGGCGGCGGCCGTGTTCGTCATGCTTGCCGTCGTCGCACTGCGTGCTCTGGGCCGCTCCGATTTCCCAGCCGGGCAGCATGGTGCGGGGTCTCGTGTGGGAACCCGGGTGGCGTCTCATCGGGGCGTGACGAGATGGTTGCGTGTGATTCTCAGCGACCTGACTCCTTCGCCGCGCGCGCGAGTGCTCTCACGCACGTTCTTTCTCACCTGGGCACTGGGCACGGCGGCATTCGGGCTCACACTGATGGTCATTGCGCCCGTGGGATGGAAGGTGCCGGGCATCGCCGTGGATCGTGTGGTGTGGTCTGTACTGGCCTGCGCATGGATCGCTACCGCTATCGTTCCGAGTGATCCTCCTCGTTCTGACGGCACGGTTGCAATGTCTATATCTGCGGGCCTCTTCTCCACCATTGCATCCGTCGCCGCGACGGCTGTCATTCTCGCCGCATCGGCGGTGGGCATCGGCTGGTTCGGGATCATCGTTGCTGTTCTCTTGTTGGGAGGTGCTACATGGGTGACAGGGCATCGCATTCTCGCCCTACCCTCGAGGCCGCTGGCCTGACGGTCGGCTATTTGCCTGATCGACCTATCATTCGTGATCTGTCGTTCACACTTACGGGGCCGGGTGTCGTTCGACTCGACGCGCCAAACGGGGCGGGCAAATCCACTCTGATAGAGGCAGCATCAGGGTATCTGCGCCCCCTCGCGGGCAACATCCGAATCAACGGGAAAGACGCGCACGATCGTGCCGTCCGCGCACGGCATCGCGTATGCCGCGCCGCGCCGGCACTGCACCCCTACCTCAGTCTTCTGGATCATCTCGCATTGAGCGCCGACCTCGCGGGCATAGACCGAGAAGAACCCCGCACCCGCGCACAGAAATTCGGCCTCGACCGATGGTCCGACACACGAACCTCCGCGCTTTCCACCGGAACAGCAGGGAAGCTATGGTACGTGATGTGCACCACGGGCCGATTCTCGGTCGCGCTGCTGGACGAACCTTTCAACGGTGTCGACCAGGAATCCACCAAACAGATGATCGACGAGATGAACCAGTGGGCGGAAGAATCCCTGCTGGTCATCGTTTGCCACACCGTTCCTCCAAACCTGAGGATCAGATCGACCCTGTCGATAGACGGGCAGTCACGCCACGAGGAGACGGTATGAAGGGTGACCCCATGGGTTTTGGGATCGCGTTGGTGCTCGTCGTGGGCATCTTGCTTATTCTGGCTGTGAGCCTTGCGGTTGTTCTTGCGAGACGTGTTGTGCTGCCTCGAACAATCAAGACGGTACGGGTCCACGCTGTCTCTGCGGATCGAGTGGTTCTTACTGTGGACGCGAAGACTGTGCATCCTGGAGAATTCGGGTTGTGGCTCGATGATGCGGGTTGTCATCTTCGTGTTGGAGCGGTGCGGTCCACCGATTCGTTGACTGGGCTCGTCGAGCGGGACATCCTGGCGGTGCATGGCGTGCCACCCGCGGCTGGCCCCGGGCGTTGGACCGGACACGTTTTTGCAGGGCCGGAGCAGGTTGATACCTCATATCGCGACGTCCTGCTCGAAACGGAGGGGGGTAGTGCGCCGGCCTGGTTATTCGAGCCGCCGCAGGGTGACGGCTCCGTCTGGGCAGTTCATGTTCACGGGATTCGAGCTTCTCGGATCACCGCGCTTCGTTCTGTTCCTATCGCGCAGGAGCGCGGCTACACCTCAATTGTCCCGTCGTTCCGGAGCGATGGGGAAGGTCCAGACACCCCACTCGGAGCGTCAACGCTCGGTTACACGGAGTGGCGGGACGTCGAAGCGGCCCTTTCCTATGCGATCCATCACGGCGCACAATTGATCGTCCTGTTCGGTTGGTCTATGGGTGGTCAAATTGCCCTGCAGCTCAGTGAGCAGTCGGCCTATCGTGAACGGATTGCCGGGCTCATCCTCATTGCGCCGGTCACGGATTGGCGCCGAGTTATTCGCAACGGTGCACGGCGGGCGAAGCTACCGGCCTCCGTCGGACGGCTCGCAGAGTGGGCACTCGAACGGCGGGTGCTGAGTCGGATGGTGGGGCTTCGGAAGCCGATTGATCTTGATGCGCTCGACTGGGGCGCTTCACCTCGAGTATCAAAACCGTGCCTCGTCATCCATTCCGCCGGAGACGACGAGGTGCCGTTTGTCGTGTCACGTCGATTCGAGGAAGCAAATCGGGGTTTCGTGGACATTGCGCAGTTCCCAGAGGCGGCTCATGCCTGGGAGTACAATCTCGATGCGGTACGGTTTCACGCGGTGATCGCCGATTGGCTCGATCACGCCGTCGCACCACAGTGACTATCCCACATCCACACCCTTCGCAACCTGAATCTGTCCGTTCACCGACACATGGCTGTAATGTTGTAATGTGTATCCATAGAAACGCAACCCCTGACTCAGCGACAGAGACATCACCGAGTGTCGCGCTTCTACCTTGAGTGCGGGCCTGAGGCGAGGAAGGGAACCTTCGCGTATGACGGTCACTGACCCGACAGCGTCGAGATGGTCGTTCGCACGCTATGCCGCGGCGCTGACCAGGGGACCGGCGGAGTTGCTCGACTTTGTGGTGCCGCTGTGGGCGGGTCTCGCCCTGCATCTGGATGCGGCGTCGATCGGTCTTCTTGTCGCTGTCGAACTCGCGGTTTCCTTCGTTGCCCGTCCGATTGCAGGCTGGCTGGCCGACCGGGCGGATCGACGCTACATCGCCGCAACCGGGGCTGTCGTCTACGGTCTCGGAGCCGCGGGGTATGCGCTCGCCACAGCCGGACTCATCCCGATAGCCTTCGTGGCAGCCGCTGTGAGCGGTGTCGGAGGATCACTACTCTGGGTTGCACTACGGGCGATCGTCAGCGAACAGCACGGGTCGAACGCCGCCGCCTTCGCGAGCCTTATGGCGGCGGAAGAAACCGGTGCTTGGATTGCCTTCGTTGCAGGGCTTTCCACGCTCGGCTTCATTGGCTACAACGGCCTCTTCCTACTCGCGGCACTTGCCTGCACGATCGGTGCGGTGATCCTGGCCGTCATGCCGAAGCTCACGGACGCGCCGCCAGAGAAGGCCGCTCCCGGTCAGGCACGTGCGGTTGTGCGTCGTATTGCACCAATGTTGGCTGCGGTCGTCGGATCGATGACCGCAGAGGCGGGCATCGCTATTCTTCTGCTCATCCACCTCCAACAGGAGTTCGACCTCGGCGTCATCCAGGCAGCCTGGGTTTTCCTCCCCGGCGCGATCGCGCTTGCGGTGTTGCCACGCCCCTTGCATGCGGTCGTCGTCCGGATCGGGCGACGCAGAGCGATGGTCGCCGCCGCGCTCCTGAGTTCGGCCTTTGCAGCCGGGCTGGCCTTTGCGCCGAGCCCGCTTGTCATCGGGATCCTCTGGGTGTTGAGCGCCGTCGCCTGGGCCATTGTGGTGCCCGTCGAGCAGGCTGTGGTCTCCGAGTCCGCCGACTCGCTGTTTGGGACAGCGATGGGTTCCTATGAGGCGGCCGCGCTTGCGGGTGGTGCAGTGGGAGCAGTCCTGGCTGGCATCGCCTACGAGGCAGGATCGTGGCAGATCGCCTGCTTCGTGTTCGCCGCCATCGCTCTGCTCGGCGGCTTTGCGGCTCCGTTGGCCTTGCGAGTGATGGATGTCGCGGACAAGCCTGCGCCGACGGCGGACGAAGCGAGCGAGGCCTCGTGATCGACGTCTCCGACTTGAACACGGGCTTTAGTGAATACGTAGAGAGAAATAGTACTAAGTGGAAAGCAGGAAGATGACAGAAACTGTTCTCAGTGTTCGTGACATACAGAAATCATATGGATCGGGTTCGGGTCGATTTCGGGCACTCAAAGGTGTCAGTCTCAACCTCGTTGAGGGCGAATCGCTTGCGATCGTTGGGAAGAGTGGATCGGGGAAATCTACCCTCCTCCATCTCATGGGACTGTTAGATATCCCTGACGAAGGCGAGATTCTCTATCGCGGAAAGAGCCTCTCTGCACTTACATCTCGGGCGGCCGACACCCTGCGTAATCAGGAGTTCGGGTTTGTCTTCCAGAGTTTCCATCTCGACCCTCACTCGACGGTCGCCGAAAACATCTGCATGCCGCTCGTGATCGGCGGAGTGAAGAAGGATCGACGACGCCGTGTCATTGAGCTCTTGGACCGACTTGGCCTCGCGGATCGCGCCGATGAGCGCACCAGCGTGCTCTCTGGTGGCCAGAAGCAGCGGGTTGCCATCGCTCGTGCTGTGATTGCTAAACCCCGGATCCTCTTCGCTGACGAACCTACGGGTGCCCTCGACTCCACGAATGGGGAGACCGTCTCGCAGCTTCTTTTCGATCTCAACAAGCAGGAAGGGATCACGCTGGTCATGGTCACGCACAGCCCGGAACTGGCATCGAAATGCGTCCGCCAGGTGGTGATCTCGGATGGTCTCCTCTTTTCAACTTCCGGGGAGGGAACGGTCCGATGAGAACAATCGATCTGCTGCAATTTTCGCTGAAGAGCGCGTTTCGTCGGCGGGGGCGAGCGATCCTCTCGATCGTCGCGATCGTGATCGGTGCCTTCACCTTCACCATCACCAGTGGCCTCGGTAGCGGGATCAACTCGTACATTGACGCGCAGACCTCGGCAATCGGTGCCGAGAACACGGTCAGCGTGACGGCAACCTCGTCGATGGCACTGCTCAGTGAGCGGCTCGAAAAGTACGATCCGGGTCTTGTGTCAGCGGTCGCCGGAACCGGTGCCGGGATCCTGAGTCAGGGCGATGTCAATACGATCAAGTCCACTCTCACCAGCGGTGACCGACTCATCACCTCGGTTCAGACGAATCCTCAGTACATTCACGCCCCCAACGGCGAGAAGTACCGTTTCATCTATAACGGTTTCTGGCCGGGAAAGAAGGTCAACCTTGTTGCCGGATCCCAGCTCGATGATAAGAACAGTGTTGCACAGATCGTCGTCCCCGCTTACGCGGTCAAGCCGCTCGGTTTCGCCGATGCCGCATCGGCGATTGGGCAGACGGTTTTTGTTGGTGTCCTCGGGGTCGACGGTCAGGTGCGCGACATTGAGACCGAGATTGTCGGCGTGCAACAGCGCGCACTGATCGGCGGAAACCTACCCTTCGGCAACGAAGCCTTTGATGCTCTGCTTCAGGACTACTCGGGTAAGGGTGCAGGCGGGGCGAAGTGGTATCCCTATGTGCTCGTTGTGACCGATGATGTCGACCGCGTCGTCAACGATATGCGCGGCAAAGAATTCTCTGCCGCAACGGCCGCCCAGATGGTCGGAGACTCTCGCACGGTTGTTACCGGAATCCTGCTGGTGCTCAACCTGCTCGCGGCGATCGCGATTGCCGCAGCTATGTTCGGCATCGTGAACACACTCCTCATGTCAATCCAGGAGAGAACCCGCCAGCTGGGTCTGTTCCGCGCGCTCGGTATGCCTCGGCGTGCTGTGTTTACCTCGATCGCACTGGAAGCGGTGGTTCTCGGGCTGATAGGTAGCCTGATTGCTGTCGCCCTCGGCGTCGGCGTCGGGATGCTGCTTGGCCCGCTCGCGTTGGAGGTGGCTGCGCTCGATCTGCCCGGGCTGGCCCTGTTCCGATTCGATGCCGGGAGCCTGATCGTCATCGTCATCGGTGTGACACTGGCTGCAACGGCCGCTGCGGTCATCCCCGCGGTAAGAGCCGCGCGGCTCTCGCCGATGGATGCGCTCCGCGAGGAACTGTGAGAGGAATGTCGATGACTGTTCTTCAGAAGTGGTGGGCGCGCACGGTTATTTTGCGTGGGGGTAGGTATGTTCTCCGAGAGGAGACAGAGTGCATAACCCAGAAACGGTGAACGAGAAAATCGAGTGATAGTAGCGATCATTGCGGACGAAGTGGCCTTCTGGTTGTTCATCGTCGCGGGCTTGTGTGCGCGGTATCTCCTGAATTGGCGTACCGCAGGGGCGATCCTGCTCGCGTGCACGCCGATTATCGACCTGGCGCTGCTCGCGCTCATCGTGATCGATTTGCGCGGTGGAGCCCAGCCGCACTGGAGTCATGGGCTTGCTGCGCTCTATCTGGGCTTCTCCGTTTCCTACGGGAAGCGGCTCGTGCAGTGGGCGGATCGACGCTTCACCGCCTATCGGGCGGGGGGA
>Ga0081606_1000661_pt1:0-10000 | contig 12876 bp, 10 predicted proteins | sample EareggfetidaYelm_FD_71127 | JGI IMG/M metagenome (GOLD analysis project Ga0081606, IMG submission 71127) | Earthworm egg capsule microbial community from the University of Washington, USA - E. fetida Yelm (SPADES assembly) (version 2) | ecosystem: Host-associated > Annelida >... | reverse complement strand
TCATCATCATAATCAGCGTCATCGTCGTCGTCATCGTCGTCGTCATCATCATCATCATCATGATCATCATCACCATCATCATCATCGTCATCATCATCATCATGCTCTCTTTCTCTCTTCCATCTCCATCTTCGTATCGTTTGTCATCATCAACATCAACATCATTATCATCATCGTCGTCATCATCATCATCATTGTCGTCGTCGTCATCATCGTCATCATCATAATCATCATCATCATCATCATCATCATCATTTTCCGATGGTTCCTATGGTTCCGATTGTCCAACAATCGGTCCCGATGGTGAGTGTTGCCGAGGTATCGGTCAAGCTCTACCCATAAGGTTAACTCAGCCTTGCATTTGTTAGGTTAGGGGCCATCCATTTATGACGTCCACATTGACGTTATCATTGAATTAGCACGCAAGTCTTTGAATGATAACTTGCTGGCTCAAATATCAGATAGCGAGAAGGTCATTGTACTAGCTGCTGGAAGAAAATGATGTGTATTTCATGTTGATGGCATGCGGACGTTGACAAAGGGGGTGGGGGTTAGCTCATGTGGACAGAGGAGCAAGGGTCAGAAACTTGACTTCCTTGTGGAGGTCATAAATGGTTGGCCTGCTATTGATTTCATCTTCGCTTCCTGTAAAAACTTGTATTTGCAATTCATCCTGCATTTCTGTTAGACTTTTATTAATAATTCCACGTCAATTAACGCACACCCCTTTTGGATTTTCCGGAATTTTTTTACAGAAATTACATGCCGAATTAGCGATAAAAGTAAAAATTTTAGCAGGTTATCTGAGAATTGGGCCAATTTATTAATTTTTGAAGTTAATATTATTTTATATTGAAGTACATTGGTGTACATCAGATATACTTAGTACCTGATTAGTTTCATTATTACAGTGCTTCCCAAAGACGCTCTCCATACCAGGATCGAGAAAATGGGGTTGAAGGCCAGCGCAGTAGCGAAAATTTATATCTAATGAAATTCAAGAAAATTTGCACATATGTTCTGGACACCTATAACTGTCATTGGTGAAAAATTCAGGATGCTGTTCGACATCTTTTCCTGGAAATAATGCTTTGAAATTGATCAATTTTACGGTATCATGCTGCATTATCGTAATCTCAAAATTTTTAAAGCGCTATTCAAAAGCCAAGAGCACCAGGGCACCAGCTTATTCACGAGCATTATGGTGACTTGTCAGTGATCAGCTACTACTATGTGTTGTCCTGGTCAGAAAGGGATGACAGCTATAGGCCCCTGATTGTGGTTGCATTCATTCATATGGTGTGGTGCATCCCTGTGCTGCTTGCATTTGCAGTAATGTAAGGCAATATTTATATTGCCAATTAGTAATCAAACACTGGCAATGACTGTTTGATGCTAACTTCAGCTCAAGTACATTAAACTACTCGATTCACGTGATGATTTGTGCTATCTAGAGAGTATTGATTCCTGTCAGGGTAGAATAATAATTCTTTAGCTGGTCATTAATAAGTCACTATAATGCAGTACGACACCAAATAGCAACTCACGACACAGTTCATAGGAACTCACGACAATGCTAACTTTTGATAAGTTGTTAAACTAGAAAAAATTATTTCCAGCAAAAGGAGCCGAACATCATCCTGAATTTTTCACCGATGAGAGCTCTAGGTGTCCAGAATATATGTATAAAGTCTCATGAATTTCATAAAATACACACTTTAACTTTTTGGCCTACCCGTAAACCCCATTTTCGTGATCATGGCATGGAAATGTCCTTGGAAAGCACCGGAATAATGAAACTAATCAGGTAATAACTAGATCTCTGATGAACACGAATGTACTTTACTATAAAACCAGTATTAATTTTATTATAGGTGACCCACCACGGCAAAGGTAGGGTTTTTTCGGCAATGTTAATTTACTAGTAATAAGCCAAAAAAGAGCGAGTTTTCACTTTTACACTCAAATTTCGTCTTCATCAAATTCAAGCACTAAAATATCTTAGAAATATTATAGGTAGCAAAAATAACCATACAATTAATCATTTATGTATAAAACCGAGAGCTTTAATGAGCATTGCCTACAAGAATCACGCACAAGACATGGTCTTGACTGCTTTTCAAGGAGTAGCATTTAGAGTAGATGGCATCAATGTTATATATGCTTAGAAAGGTCAGGGTCTGGTCTTCATAACGAAGCAATCAAAATGATTGGTAGAAAAAATTAACATACATTGTAATAGCTTTACTAAAAGTATAAGTTGCTAAGGACGCATACTTGCCAAATTGCGTTTTTCTCCAAATAGTTTAAGACCCTGCTATACTTTAAAATAACATATAGATAAATAATGTCATTTGAAAGATCTTACCGCATAGAATCTAATGAGATAATAAAGGAAATGTTGTTTCTTGGCGACAAAGGCCTAATTTTGCCGTGGTGGGTCACTTATATCATTCCTGCTTGCTGATACAATGTCTTTAACCAGAGTGAGAATTGACGTTTGTGAAAAGAACACAAGAACGTATTGCACGAAAAAAGTTTCAATCCCCTAGATCATTTTCTAGCAATCATATGACAAGCAAAACTCTGTGTATTGTGCTGTTTTCTCTGTGAATGGTCAACTTCAAAATGGTTTACAGAGATCGGAGTAGAACACCATGCTAGATATACATTTTCACTATTAGACAAGTCTTGAACCCCATTTTCACGATCCTCGTAGTGAAAATATCAATGGAAGGCACCGTAATAGTGAAACTAATCAGGTACTAACAATGCTTGATGAGCACCAATGCATATCAATACAGCACCAGAATTAGTATATATTATTTCTGCCTATTGATATAATGTCTAGAACCTGAATGAGAATTGGCGTTTGTGCAATATTTAAATATTTTTACATTAAGTGTCACAATTAGAACCCAGGTTATTGCATATTTGGAAATGGCACAAGAAAGTGATTACATAAAAGAGTTTCAGCCCTCTATAGCTCACTTCCTAGCCAATATATGACAGTCCAAACTTGGTGTATCGTGCTGTTTCTCGCGATCATTTTATCGCTCATTAACTTCAAAACTTAAATACTTAATATCTCTGCCAAATTCTGAGATGTCTTGCTCAAATTTTCCCTGATATTCGTAATTTTGCATGTAGTTTGTGTCAATTGTTTTTCCAAAAATCCAAAGGGGTGTGGTGACGAATTGCTATTTTATTAGTTGATTAGTTCCGGAATGACCCAACAGTTTATGTTGCGCCATAATGCAGCCACACTGTTATAAGGAGACTATTCATTGACGTACGGTGTTTGGTCATATTTTTCTAAGTTTACTTAACATCTTAGATAATGTTTGAAATTTTGAAATAAATTAAAATAATGCAACATTTAGCAGTTCATCTCTTGCTTTACCATCCTCCTTAGTTCCCTCACCAGCAATTTAAAACTATGGCTCTTAGAAAACTGCAAATTCATGAGACATTTTCCCATCACCCCATCTGTCATCGCACTTTTACGGGAAGTCATAACGTTATATTTGTTCTTAGATTTTATTTAATGGGATCATTTTGTTTCTAGGAGTCTGGCAGTTGAGAAGGGCGATGTATCTGGCTCTGCCGTTAAAATCAGCTACTGTTAAATTTTGGAGAAACGTTGTAAGTATCTCATTTCTTCAATTGCTATGTTATGGATTAGCATGCCAGTCTTTGGGTGAGGAAAAGGTTGAATGGTAACACTTGACGCAAATATCAGAAGGTTGCCTATTCAATATCCGATAGTCCCATAAGTAGAGCTTGACCGATGTTACATTTAGCCGATTGTTCCGATAACAATTGTCCCGATTGTGAGAGCAGCCGATGTTGATGTTGAGTGTTACTGATTGTCTACCGAATAAGCCAAATGTGGCGATTTGATTATGAACACAATTATATTAGAGCTTGACCACTGGCACATTTACCAGATTGCCACGATTTCCTTTTGTCCCGATTGTGAGAACAGCCGCTTGTGAGGCCGATTGTGAGTGTTACCGATTGTCTACTGAATAAGCCACATATGGCGATTTGATTATAAACACAACTATATCAAAGTTGTGCAATTACGCCCACCGGTTATGAAAATGGTAATCGGTTCTATCAGTTGGGCAAAGGGTAATCGAATTATGTCTTCTTTTTATCATTTTGCCTATTGAAAATTGAATACCGATGACAAGAAATGCCTTGTCTATAGAGGCGGTGGGAAGGAGGGCCAATAATGTTTTATTACCACATTCAATCCAGGCCTGGGACAATGATTGTTGGTCCAACGAGGTTATAGAGGAACAGCTTGATCAAAGACAGAAACTTCCTTCAAGCTTAAACTGCATGGGTTGTTGGCCTGGTCTCATCACAGATAGATACCTCCCTCACCTCTTGAACAGTCATCAAAGGTAGATACCGCGCGTAACCTTGAACAGTTCTGCACGGGTGGCCTATAGAGCCCATGGCTAGGTGAATTCAGTGAGTAACATCAGCGTGAAACATTGGCACATGGACTGCTGACCGATTGTCATCATTTGCCGATGGTTCCGGTTGTCCCACAATTGGCCCCGATGGTGAGTGTTGCCGATGTATCGGTCAAGCTCTTCCCATAAGGTTAACTCAGCCTTACATTTGTTAGGTTATGTTAGTAAGATGAGCATGACAGATGGTGGCCTAGCGGGGTTGCTACAGTTATTTTCCACTTGGGTCGAACTTGGTATCATCTGTCACTATTATATAATGAATTGTAGCGGTGTGCATGTTGGTTTAAATTAATAAGAGTATTAGTTTTGAAGCTTTCAAGTCAAGATCAAGATTTAATAGAAGTAAGCAGGAGAACTCAGCTGACAGTCGCAACCGAGTTCATTAACATGAGTAACTAATATTATTGTAAAGACTATTATAATATAAGAGAAAAAACAAAACCGTTAACTACACTGTCAAGCCTGCCATTGGTGTCCCATACTCCTCATTCTTTTCATACACTAAATGTTTTTATACAACATGCGAGGGATAAAGTTGTGTTCGTTCTTTGTCTTCTCTTCCTGTCAAAGCTTGTCTTTGCTATTCATTCTGCATTTCTTCTAGACACTTTTCCAGTCAGCTCTTATGTGCAATGTATCCACAATCGGTTTTATTGTTTGTGCTACTCTTCAATGAACTCAGAGATTATTCAATTACTTTAAATGTAAACAATTTGACTAACTAGTGACGGGATAGTTTAATTTCTAACATCAATTCATCGATCATTTTAAGACCCTAGAAAACATATCAATACGAATGGGAAAAGGGAGGAAACACAGCAAAGACAGACCAGTCAAAATGGTGTATTTTCACTTGTGTGTTCTGCTGATCTGATGGGGGCGTTACGAGTTCCCTTCAATTTGGAGATAGCTCTATCAGGAAAAGAACTTGAAATGCTGTGACAGCAAAGTAAATTTTCAAGCTTAGTAACATTGTAATTGCGATTTTCAGATAATTTTAATTGTAATTTTTTTCGGACCAAACCTGCAATTTGATGTGTCAAATTTAAAAATTAACAGGCAATGTTGCTTAAAGACAATTTAATGTAAAATGGCATATTTTAACTGGTAAATTTTAAAATGTTATTGAAAATAATTATCCCAAAACTCATAAAATGCATCTTCACATGTTCATTTCAGGCTTAGTGTTGCATATATATGCCAGGTCTAAAATTCTTTCTGAAAATTGTCGAAAGACTAATCAAATTCATTTAAAATCAGTGGCAGCGCTAGCTTTGAGGATGCGGGGATCAGTAGCCGCTATTAGTTTCCCCTTCTCAGTTTCAATGCAAGACAAGAACTTAGTTAATTCACCTTTTTCCTAAATATAGTGTACAATATAGTGCTTAAAAATGCGAGGCTGTGCGGCACAGTAGTATCTCAAGCCAAACGGCTCTGCTACTCCAATGCACCCAAAGTTTAGCCATCTGCAGTTTTATTACTGCTATTATATTGTCATTATATTTTATATTTTTTAATCTATTGCAGGATGTTTTTGCTCATTAACCTGGCATCTATCAGCAAGTCATAAAGAGCAATGGAAAGAAAACTCTGCTTGGCGCTCACAAGTCTGCTGGATTTACTGAAAGATCCGGCGTTGTTCGGATCATTTAGAGAGCGAAACATTTGCTAATATTTGACTGTTTTTATTTCGAATATTCGATCATCTGTTAATCCTACATCATTTTTTAAATCTTTATATTAATTTACACTGCTTGATTCTTTGCTTGCTTGTTTGAATTCTTGGCGTGGACGACCATATACAGGTTAATTAATCCGGTAGTGGCACCAGCAGCGCTGTCAACAAACACATCTGGTGAAGCCAGATGGAACCACACACAGACATTGACCATCTGGCGAAGATGCAACCACACACATTGCCCTTCATCGTGACATTGGACACGACCTTGACTCAGAATTTGACCTTAACTTAGAAATCGACATTGGCCCAGATCGTTTTGCAGATAAAGGATTTGTAATAAAAGCTCTGTTTTTATGGGCTTTTTAGTATTTTGTTAGAATAGATTTGGTATCTGAATTTGGTATCTAGCTTTGTGTTAATATTTGTGTTATTGACTTATTGTTAGAAATTATGCTAAAAGATGATGAATTCAATTCCGATTATTTTTTAAATCCTTTATATTAACATTGCCGTGCTTGCTTGCTTAAGTGAATTCTTGTCGTCAAGGACATGTGTATATATTAGCGAATTAATCCGCTAGAGGCGCCATCGGCGCTGTCAACAGAGACATCTGGCGAAGTCAGATGCCGCCGCACACACCTTGGACACGACATTGACCATAAATTTGACCTTGACCCAAAATTTGACCTTGACCCAAAATTCGACCCTGAACCAAAATTCGACCTTGACCCAAAATTCGACCTTGACCAAAAACTTGACCTTGACCCACATTTTGACCTTGGCCCAAAAATTCGACCTTGACCAAAAATTCGACCTTGACCTTAAATTTGACCCTGAACCAAAATTCTACCTTGATCCATAATTCGACCCAACATTTGACCTTGACCCAAAATTCGACCTTGACCCAAAATTCGATCTTCACCCTAATTTTGACCCTGACCCAAAATTCGACCTTGACCCAAAAATTCGACCTTGACCATAAATTTGACCTTGACCCAAAATTCGACCTTGACCCAAAATTCGATCTTCATCCTAATTTTGACCCTGACCCAAAATTCGACCTTGACCAAAAATTCGATCTTGACCAAAAATTCGACCTTGACCCTAAATTCTACCTTCAACCTAAATTTGACCCTGAACCAAAATTCTACCTTGACCCATAATTCCACCCAACATTTGACCTTGACCCAAAATTCGACCTTGACCCAAAATTCGATCTTCACCCTAATTTTGACCCTGAACCAAAATTCGACCTTGACCCATAATTCGCCCTTGACCCAAAATTCGACCTTGACCCAAAATTTGACCTTGACCCAAAATTCGACCTTGACGTAAAATTTGACCTTGACCCAAGAATTTGACCTTGACCCAAAATTCGACCTTGATCCAGTATTTGACCTTTACTCAGTATTCGACCTTGATCCAGATTCATCTTGCAGATAAAGGCTTCATAATAAAACTCTGTTTTACGGGCTTTTCTTGTAGCTAAGTGTGGAAAATGCTTGGTTGGATTGATGTGAATAAATATATTTCTGTACATTGCAGTTATGAGTTATTGTTAAGCTTAGTTGAATTTTGTATCATTTCAATATTCATTCTGTGACCATTCATACAATATGTGGATGCATCGTACACAAGTTTGGCATTTCTATTATGCTTTTCAAAATATTATTGAAATGAGCAGTTGTGTTGAATGGAGAGCAAAGCTAATGAGAGCGTGGAGAAAGTGCAAAGCAGCAGAGAGAAATGAAGCTTTCTGGTTCAACAGCTTTGCCTAATAAAGCTGTTTCTTTTGCAACTTTACAGAATTACATTTTACAGAAATTAAACATTTTAAAGACAACGTATGTACTATTTACTGAAAATAAATTACAGAAACTGTAATCTATACAAAGATTTTCCTACTTTTACGGAAATACATTTTACAGAAACTAAACATTTTACAGACAATGTAAGTACTACTTACTGACGACAAGTTACAGAAACTGTAATTTATACAAAGATTTTGCAACTTTTAAGGAAATACATTTTACAGAAACTAAGCTTTTTACAAACAACGTATGTACTATTTACTGACAAGTGAATACAGAAAATCTAATTTATACAAAGATTTTGTAACTTTTACTGAAATACATTTTAGAGAAACTAAACTTTTTACAAACAATGTATGTACTATTTACTGACAATAAACTACAGAAACTGTAATTTATACAAAGATTTTGCAACTTTTACAGAGACACATTTCACAGATACTAAAGATTTCACAGACAATGTGTGTACTATTTACTGACAATTTATGTATTATTTCTACAGAAATTGTAATATTTCCAGAAAGGGCATCTAATTCTTACACACATTTCATTTACGGAATCTGTGAATTTTACTGAAATTCATGACTTTTTACAAGAACAAAAATTACAGAATAATAAATTATTACGGTTGTCTGTAAACTATTACGGAAATAAATATTACAGACACGTGTAAAATTTAGGGAAATAAGATGTGTCCAACTGCTGCCAAAAACTTTCTGTGAAATTTACAATTTTTTTTTAACAGTGTTGTAAATTCATCGGCGAGATTGGAAAATGTTGGTCTGCATTCGACGTCCAACACCCAGCCTTAAAACAAGCACCAATGCCTAAAATCATAATTATTATAATTTTACGTAGCATTATTACGAGTCTACTGAATTAGTCACTAGAGAAACAGATTCTAACAAGTCAATTGTGATCACTCCGTCATCATAAATGGGAACGAAAATCAAACTTCTGGACAATAGCAAAACTAGGTTTGTGACATAAAGCATTTGACTATATACAGGGTGAGTCAAAAAAATATACCCCATGAATATTTTGCAAATATTTTATCAATGATTAGAAATTTTTCTCAAAATTGTACAAGCTTATTATCTATCCATATCTACTTTTAAATTCCAAATTTTAATCAAACAGAAAGAATTTTTTTACATGTTCCCTTCCTTCTTATTGTTAATTAATTAATTACTTTCTTTCTATTCGTTGTAGATGGTCACTCCAAATTGCGAAACCGAAACAATACTAACACAGGACGCCGACGAATCAACAATTTCAAAAACTTCTTCGGAGGGAAACTGTTTATCTCGATTGAGGAGATGGTTCATCGTAGAGCCTATCCTCATCCTCTATGTCTTTGGCGTATTTCCTGTCCAAACAATAGCGCAGAAATACATCTTACATCGAATCACGAACGAGTCCCTTCACATCCTTACTAGCCAAAATATATCGGATCACCCAACCAATACAACCTTTGACCCGTGTCATTCGAATACCTCCGATCCGATTTATCAATTTCAGGAGTACGTTCAGAGCAAGAGCTCGCAGTTCGTACTTTATGAGTCCATCATAAATGGGGTTCCGGCCATCTTCGTCACCATTATTCTAGGGGCAGGTAGCGATATTTTCGGACGTCGTTTTGCAATCTTGCCCCCGCTTGTTGGCGCCTTGCTCGGCAGCTCCATATATACGTATGTCATCTGCACGGAGGCTTCGATCCACTGGCTTTTCGTAGGCGATGCCGTCATCGGTTGCTGCGGATCCTTCTATGCCGTACTCATGGGTTGCTTGGCTTACGTGGCTGACCGAACGCCCCCCGAGAAGCTAATGATACGAATCACAATCATTGAGTTGACCATGTTTATACCAGGAGTTATATCTCCCATTGTATGTGGAAAGGTCACGACGGCCTTTGGCTACTTGATCCCTCTACTGTTCATTATTGCCGCTTCTGCTGTCAATCTGGTCTATGCTTTAATTTTCCTGCCGAATGAAACTAAAGGAAGCAAAGAACTCCA
>Ga0081606_1000206_pt2 | contig 12886 bp, 10 predicted proteins | sample EareggfetidaYelm_FD_71127 | JGI IMG/M metagenome (GOLD analysis project Ga0081606, IMG submission 71127) | Earthworm egg capsule microbial community from the University of Washington, USA - E. fetida Yelm (SPADES assembly) (version 2) | ecosystem: Host-associated > Annelida > Reproductive system... | reverse complement strand
CAAGAAATCGACAAGCGGTTTGTCGGTTTATTTAGAAGCGCTTAGAGAACAGGCTCATTGAAGCGCTAGCAACCCTTGAGGGTGCTAATGCCTGCTTGAAGCAAGGAGCTTCAAGAACAATAAAGCGGCAAGAGTTAAAGAAAATGAAAAAAAGCCACGCGACACACTCCTCCTACCACGCCTCGCAATCTGTTTGCCGGTGTATGTGTTGTTGTATCACCTGCTGAATATAAGCCTCGCTTTTTTCAGCCACTAACTAATGACGATGCCGAGTGACGGGCAAAATTACAGTTAGCCGACCCATCCAAGTCAAAACATTAAGATTTCAAAAATGCCAAATTTATATATCCCTCGGAAAAGCAAGCGGCGCCCCCGTTGCTCCCCCTCAGAAACAACAGGACGGACGCCAGCCTGTTTTCACAAAAACAACCGCCCCCGATGACTTCCGTGCTGAACTTACAAAGCGAAGTGTTTACTTATAAGAATGAGTTGGCGCTGGAGTGCGGCGAAACGTTATCGGAATTTCAACTGCGCTATACCACGATGGGCACGCTCAATGAACAGCGCGACAATGCGGTGTGGGTCTGCCATGCGCTCACGGGCAATTCCAATTTCACCGATTGGTGGAAGGATTTTTTTGACAATAATTGTCCCTTCGATTTAGCCGCCCATTTTTTTATTTGTGCCAATACCATCGGGGGATGCTATGGTTCCACGGGCGCTTTATCGGTTAATCCAAAAACCAACGCGCCTTTCTATCACGACTTTCCGTTGGTGACCACGCGGGACGCCGTGCGTGCCTTCGACCGCTTGCGGCAACACTTGAAAATTCCCAAAATTCATACGCTCATCGGCAGCTCGTTGGGCGGGCAACAGGCCTTGGAATGGAGCATCGAGCAGCCTTCCCTCTTTGAGCGTCTGTTGGTGATTGCCGCCAGCGCCATGCAGTCGCCGTGGGGCATCGCCATCAACGAAGCGCAACGCATGGCCATTGCGGCGGACGCTACTTGGAAAGAAAAAAATCCCGACGCGGGAAAAGCGGGAATGATGGCGGCGCGAGCCATGGGCATGGTCTCGTTTCGCAGTTTCGATTGTTTTGAAGACACGCAACCCAATACGGACTTGGAGCAACTCGACCACTATCGCGCGGCTTCCTATCAGCAATATCAAGGACAAAAATTAGCCAATCGCTTCGATGCTTTTACCTATTGGATACTTTCAAAAATGATGGACAGTCACAACGTCGGACGCGGTCGCGGCGGCGCGGAGAAAGCCTTGTCGCAGGTGAAAGCCAAGACGCTGGCGGTGGGCATTCCTTCCGATATTTTATTTCCCGTGGCGGAACAACAATTTATAGCCAAGCATATTCCCGACGCGACACTGGAATTGATTGCCTCCTCTTTTGGACACGACGGCTTTTTGGTGGAGGCAAAAAAAATGCAAAGCGTCATCAAGAAATTTTTGAACCATAATTGATTTTAATTTTTTTTTTTACCAATAATAAAGAGATGAAACCTAAGTTGAAAGTCGGGATTTTTGGTTTTGGTTGCGTGGGGCAAGGGCTTTATCACGTGCTTAACGAAACACACGGAGTGAAGGCCGAGATAAAGAGAATATGCGTCCGCGACCGCCAGAAGCCGCGTCCCATCGGGCCGGAAATATTTACTTTCAATGCCGACGACATATTGAAGGATCCGGAGATTGACGTGGTGGTGGAATTGATAAACCGCACCGAGGACGCCTTCCAAATCACGCACGAAGCCATGAAGAACGGCAAACACGTGGTGTCTGCCAGCAAACGAATGATTGCGCAGCATTTGTCGGAAATTGTGGGGTGGCAAAAAAAATACAACCGTTCTTTTCTATATGAAGGTTCCGTGTGCGGAAGCATTCCCATCATTCGCAATCTGGAAGAATACTACGACAACGATTTGTTGCGAAGCATCGAAGGAATTTTTAACGGCTCCACCAACTACATTCTTACCAAAGTGGCGAATGAAAAAAAATCGTATGCCGAAGCCCTCCTTCAAGCGCAGGAAAAAGGGTTTGCGGAGTCGGACCCGTCGCAAGACGTGAAAGCCTTCGACCCCAAGTATAAATTGATAATCCTCATCGCGCATACGTTTGGCGTATTCTTGCAGCCGGAGCGCGTGGTCAATATCGGCATTGATAAATTGAGCGCCGCCGACTTGGCTTATGCCAACAAAAATAACTGGTTCATTAAATTAGTGGCTCATGCCGCGCGAATGGATTCCCGTCTTTTCGGTTTTGTGATTCCGCAATACATCACCGAACATCATCCTTTTGCCTCGGTGCACAATGAATATAATGCGGTGTCGGTGGAGGGCGCTTTTTCCGAAAAGCAATTATTTGTGGGCAAAGGAGCGGGAGGGTATCCCACAGGCGCGGCCGTGCTCTCCGATATTTCGGCGCTTGCCTACGAGTATCGCTACGAATATAAAAAAGCAGAACAAGAAGACCGCTACACTTTTACCAATGACGTGTCGCTGGACGCCGTCGTTAGTTTTGAAGAAGGAAAAATTAACCCCGCCGAATTTGAAACCGTGAAGGTTCAAACCGCAGAACATGACCGCCGTTTCATCGAAGGTTCGGCAAAACTGCTGAAACTGAAAGAATGGTCTGAACTTGACAATGTGAGCGTGGTTTTAGCGCCTGATTGTCAGGTGCGCCAAGGAAAATAGGCGAAACGGAGGCGAAAAAGGACGATTCTTTAAAGCCTCCCGCAAGCTCGTTTTTTTTAACTTCCCGTTTTGCAAAAAAAAATGATACTTTTGTTTTATGAATCACAAAGAAACTTACGAGGTGCGCCTTCCGATTTTTGAAGGCCCCTACGACCTGCTTTTATTTTTTATCGAACGCGATGAGCTGGATATTTTTGACATTCCGATTTCAAAGGTGACGAATGATTTTTTGGAGTACCTCCATCAGTTGGAAATTATGAACGTGGAAACCGCCAGCGAATTTATTTTGGTGGCGGCCACTTTGATGCGCATAAAATCGAAAATGCTGTTGCCGCGTCCGCAGGTGGACGAAGCCGGGAATGAAATTGACCCGCGCGAAGAATTGGCTAAACATTTACTTGAGTATAGAAAATATAAATCGGTGCTCGACGACTTCCACAAAATGGAAGAAACAGAGTTGATGAAAGAGCGGAGAGGAAATTTGCTGAAAGAAATCCGTCAGTTGGCCGAGAGCACCAATGTAGAAGCCGAGTTGCAGGATGTGGATTTATTCAAGTTGCTTTTGATATTTGAAAAAGTATTGAAGCGTCATGAACAGGAAAAAAACAAGCCCGTGCATGAAGTGGTGCAATATCCTTACACGATAGAAGGGCAACGCGATTTTGTGCGCTCGTTGATTCTTTCAAAAGAGCGCGTTCCCTTTACTGAAATTTTTAACGAAGCGCCTTCGCGCATTTATTTAATCTTTACTTTCTTGGCCATCTTGGACATGATCGCCGTGGGAGAATTGGGCATTCAATGCGGGGAAGGATTCAATAACTTTTGGGTTTCAAAGAAAGAAGCGGCTTAGATTTTCATGAAGTTTTTTTTACTCCTCCTCCTTTTCGGAAACGTCTGCGCCGCACAGCAGAAAAAGTTCAGCGAGAAATACGAAAGCGTTACTCCGTCGGGAGATTACTTTTTAGCCAAACAGCGGGTTAACCCCGTTACGGTGCGCACGGGCGTGTTGGACGCTAACGGAAAAGTGCGCATCCCCTTTCAGTACGACGGCGTGGAAATAGTCGGCGACCAAGCCATTGTTTTTGTCATAAAAAATTTGCGCTACGTGACGGGCGTGGTCAGTCTTTCCAACGACCTTATTATTCCCGTCAATTTCTTCGGAGTGGAAGCCGTTCATCAATGCTATGCGGTGAAAGACGGGCACAATAAGTTCGGCGTTTTTTCAAAAAGCGGAAAAAATCTCACAGGCTTTGAACTTGACAGCGTCCGCCGCCGAGGGGCGTATATCTTGCTTCATAAAGGGAGTCGTGCGGGGCTGATGAGCGGCGAGGGCAAAATGTTGTTGCCTATAAAGTATGCCGCCATTGAAGCGGGGAAAAACATTAAGACCCAAAAGCCGCCGACGTGGTTCAGCATTTCGCCCAATGGGCAAAAACCGCTGGACATTGAAGCCGATGACATAACCCCTGCTGACGGGAGTTATATTATTCGAATAGGGAATAAGCGGGGCGTCCGCGATTCCGCGCATCAAATACTTCCGCCGGAGTATGCGGACATCAAATCTTGCGGAAAAAACTTTATGGCGAAAACAAAAAAAGGGTGGCGCTTTTTTGACGTCGGACGGCGGCGGTTTCAAGACAAACATTATGATTCGACGATAGCGCTCGACGCCCCTCTTGTTTTTTCAAATTTTTGGGGAATGCTCGACGCCAGAGGGAATGAAGTTCTTTTCTGCATTTATGATTCCGTCGGAGAAAAAAGAGGGAGCAATGTGTTGGTGAAAATGCACAACGGATACGGCATCATGTCCGCGTCCAATACCCCTAAATGGATTGAAAGACCCGTGCGGCGCGTGAAGTGGATAACCGATGACCTCTACTACGCCTGCGACGACGGAGAAACGAATTTTATAAAAAATGTGAGCGGGAAAATTATTTACGCCTCGGCGAACCGCCTTGCCATTTTCGACGGCTATTTTCGCGAAGTGAGCGCGGACGGGCGACAAACAGACTTTGACTTTAACGGACGCACGTTGCGCACAGGAACGGCTGACAATAAATGGCTGGGGCTGTTCAGCGAAAACCTTCAAGGGGTGTGCAACGACAAGCGTTTTGGATTTATTAATAAGAATAATCAACTGGTGATAGGCAACCGATATGAAGACGTAAGACCGTTTTCGGGCGGATTGGCGGCGGTGAAAATCCGCTATTGGGGTTTCGTCAATGCGAGCGATAAATTTGTAGTGCATCCCGCCTACGACGCCGTAAGTCATTTTCAAAATCACTTGTGCATTGTGAGCCGCGACGGAAGATGGGGCATCATCAATGATAAAGGGGCAGAGGTATTGGCTTTGGGGTACGATAAAATACTGCGCGGCGAAAATTGTTTTTTACTGTTCAATAAACAAAAAGCGGGGTTGGCCAATGAGCGCGGCGAAGTCGTGATAGACCCGCGTTTCGCGTCTTTGCAGCCGATGACCGCGTGGTGCATTGCAGGGCTGAATAACAAGTTCGGACTCATCTCGAAAACAGGCATCAGCATCACGCCTCTTATTTATGAAAAAATTATTTATAATCCCTTTCAGCAAAATTTCTTAGTCAAGAAAGAAGGGGAGAAGGCGGAAATTCCGCTTTTTAAGCAGGGCAAATAACAGCGGTTTCTCTCCCCTTTCTTTGACCTGCAGGGAAAGCAGACGGGTTCGCCAAGACGCTCTGCTCCTCTTTTGAAATGCGGGCTGCTCATTGCCCGTTACTCATTAACCATTAATTAGTTGCTTTTCTGTGGGTCAATTTCATCGGCCAATTTATCCCATTTGTCATTTTCAGTTTGCAAAAGCGCTTCCGTCTCTTTTATCTTTTTTTGCAACGATGCTATTTTTTCAGGATTGGAATAAATATCGGGTTTGGTCAACTCATTTTCCAAACTATTCTTTGCGGTCTGCAGGCTTTCAATTTTCTCTTCGACTTGCTTGAGGTCTTTCATCAATTTGTCAAGGCTTGTCTTGTGTTCTTTCGGCTTCTCTTCTCTTGTCTCCTGCTTTGGCTCTTTCTTGGGCTTTGCGGGCGGCGCGACATTCGCATTGTTTTTGTGCCAATATTCATATTCGTCGTAGGTGCCCGGGTATTCTTTAATCGTTTGGTCTTCAATGTACCAAATCTTATTGGCGATTTGACTTACAAAATAGCGATTATGCGACACCACCATAAAACTCCCCTGATATTGCTGCAAGGCTTGAATTAAAATGTTTTCAGAAATAAAATCCAAGTGGTTGGTCGGTTCGTCCAATAATAAAAAATTAGCTTCCGAAATCAACGTCTTAGCCAATGCCACGCGCGACTTCTCTCCTCCTGAAAGCACTTTTATTTTTTTGAAAACATCTTCATCCGAAAAAAGAAAACAGCCCAAGACATTGCGAAGTTCTTGATCTGTTTTTCCGCTTCCCGCCTGTTTCAATTCCTCCAGAATTTCATTGTCCACATGAAGCGATTCCAACTGATGCTGCGCGTAAAAACCGTGAATAACGTTGTAGCCGATTTTACACTCGCCGCCCACCGGTTCCTCTCCCGCCACGATGCGAAGGAGCGTGGATTTTCCTTTTCCGTTTGCGCCTATGAGGGCTATTTTGTCGCCGCGCTCAATCACCGCATTCGTGCCTTTTAATATTTGCAAATCGCCATACGCCTTGGAGACATTTTCTAAACTCACCACATGACGTCCCGAAGGTTTTTGAAAACTGAATTTAAAATTGATGACGGCCGCATCGCTCACCACTTCGTCAATCATATCCATTCGTTCCAAGGCTTTCACGCGCGACTGCACTTGCCGCGACTTGCTGGCCTTGGCGCGAAACCGCTCAATAAAGCGCTCCGTTTGTCTTATCTTTGATTGCTGATTTTCGTAGGCATTTTGTTGAATAGTTTCGCGCATTTCCTTCTCTTGCAAATAGTAAGAGTAATTTCCTTCGTAAGTGACCAACTGTCCGCCGGTTACTTCCACGGTTTTGCTCACCACATTATCCAAAAATTGTCGGTCATGCGAAACTATAATCACCGCGCCTTCATACGTGCGCAAATAATTTTCCACCCATTCGATAGACGGGAGGTCTAAATGGTTGGTAGGTTCATCGAGCAAGAGGCAAGACGGTTTTTCCAAGAGCAGTTTGGCCAACATCACGCGCATTCTCCACCCTCCCGAAAACTCGCGCAACGGACGATGAAGGTCGTGCGTAGAAAATCCGATTCCTTCCAACACTTCTTCGGCTTGGCTCTGCATGGTGTAACCGTTGAGCTGCTCAAATTTTTCCTGCAGACGCGCAAGTTTTTCCACCAGCTGATCGGAATATTCATGCTCTAATTTGTGAAGGATTTTTTCAATCTCTCGTTGTGTGCCCACGGCCTCCTGAAAAGCCATCATGGCCACGGTAAGAATAGCATCGTCGCTTTGAAAGGACAATAAATCCTGATTGAGAAAACCTATCGTGCAATCTTTCGCTTTGGAAACAGAGCCCGCGTTCACCGACAACTCGCTTGTGATTATTTTCAGCAAAGTGGATTTTCCCCGCCCGTTTAAGCCGATGAGTCCGATTTTGTCGTCGGGTTTCACAAACATAGATGCGTTTTCGTAGAGCGTCCGCCCGCCAATGAAGTAAGAAATGTTAGAAACAGAAATCATAAGCGGCAAAAATAGCAATAAAATGGCAATGCACATTCGCGGAGCGTGCCTCACCCTTTAAGGAAGTCTGAAGGAACTCTGTTTTAGTCAGGCTAATTGCTTTTTCCCGCTGTTGATTCATTTGGGATTCATGGGGCTGTGAGCGCGGTCGCCATGACCAATCCCAAAGGCGTTTATACAATTCCTGCGGTTGTCGGAAATGCCAATCTCATATTTTCGCTTTCCGATTACAGTACGCAGGAGATACCGACTGCCAAGTCCAACATCGACGTTGCCCTCGAAAAACCAACGCGGGTATCCTACAGACCTTCAGCGCCGACAAGCAACCACGCCAACCACGCCGAAAAAGCAAAGACCGCCAAACCTCTTTATGTGGCGGACGGGGTTACCAAAAAAGGCGAGGAAAATCCCCTTGACGACCTTAACCCCGATGACATAGTAAATATTACTGTTTTGAAAAAGAAAGAGGCAACAGAAGCATACGGTTCGACGGGCGCTAACGGCGTTATCTTAATCAAAACCCAAAAACAGAAGTGAAAAGCGAGAAACTAAAAGCGCTCTTTACGGCAAAAACATTCGTTTTTCAATCAGAGAAAGTTTTCGCTTTCCGCTTTAAAAAAACGGGCGTCTTTCAAATCTTCCTGACGCGGGGTTGCTAAATAGCCCCGCATTTGCCAAAAGAAAAACGGTCTGGCAAAACAGTACCGCTTCAGCCGTAGAATTTTTAGATTCAAGCCATAAATGCAACTTTCAGGAGAGTCAAAAAGAGTTTCTTGCTGATAATGTTTTTTCAGAAGGGGCCTTTTGCCAATAAATAAACAAGGGCAAAAAAGCTATATTTGCAACCTGAATCCGCCTCATTAATCATTGTTATTGCATAGTGGAGACAAACCCTTTCATAGAAAAATTGGAGAAACGCTTGCGCCTTCCCTTGCCGGGGCACAAGGCACACGATGAAATGCGTGCCGGCGCCTCCCGTTCTCGTTTTGCCGAAAAAGAAAGACAAACGGGCGCCGTGCTGATAGCGTGTTGGCAAGAAGGAAATAAAATGGTTTTTCCCCTCATCAAAAGAACAGAATATGAAGGCGTCCACAGCGGTCAAATAAGTTTGCCGGGCGGAAAGGCAGAGCCACAGGAAACAGCGACAGACACTGCCCTTCGCGAAGCGGAAGAAGAAATTGGTTTGTCCCGAAGCGAGGTGAGAGTAATCGGAAATTTATCTCCGATAGAAATCATTGCCAGTCATTTTATAGTCACACCCGTCATTGGTTTTGCGGAAAAATCTCCGTCCCTAAAACCCAATGCAAAAGAAGTGCAAAGAATATTGACGGTTAAACTGGAAAGGCTTCTTGATCCCGCCGCGGCCGCAATCACGGAAATTTTAGTTTCGGGGCATAAAGTCGCCGCCCCGCATTTTGCGTTCGAGGGAGAAATCGTGTGGGGCGCCACCGCCATGATTTTAAATGAACTGAAGCATATTTTGCAAGATAAAAACTAATTTGCAACATGAATCCCAAATATTCAATTATTGTTGCGGTTTACAATCGTCCCGACGAAACAGAGGAACTTCTCGAAAGTTTGACGCGACAACTTTATAAAAATTTTGAAATTATTATCGTGGAAGACGGTTCGACAAACCCCTGTCAAACGATCTGCGAAAGATATAGTTCGCGCATAGCCCTCACGTATTATTTTAAACCCAATACAGGTCCCGGGCCCACGCGCAATTACGGCATGGAACGGGCACGGGGCGCATACTTCGTTCTTTTCGACAGCGATTGCGTCATTCCCGTAAATTATTTTAATGAGGCCGAAAAGTTTTTGGAGAAAAATAATCCCGATGTATGGGGCGGTCCCGATCGCGGCCATTGGCAATTCACTCTGCGGCAACAAGCGATGGCTTTCACGATGACGTCTTTTCTCCTCACGGGCGGCATGCGCGGCGCCAAAAAATCGATCGGGTGGCAACCGAGGAGCTACAATATGGGGCTGCGCCGCGAGGTGTTTGAAAAAACAGGGGGCTTTGGAAATGAGCGCATCGCCGAAGATTCCCTGTGGAGCATTCGCATAAAAGAGGCGGGCTTTGCCGTGAAGTATGCAGAGGATGCCTTCGTCTATCACAAACGGCGCTCTGCCTGGCGGCAATTCTTTCGGCAAGTGGCTGTTTTTGGAAAGGGGCGCGTACAAATCGGCCGCCGCTATCCTTCCGAACTTCGCCTCGTACATTGGATCCCCGCGCTTTTCTTGCTCGGATTGTTCAGCCTGCCCCTTGCTTTTTTTATAAATCCTTATTTGGGCAGTCTTTTGGTCAGCGGTTTATTTTTATATTTTTCATTAATCGCATCCGAAGGTTTGTTGCGGACAAATTCATTAGCCGTGTCGTTCGCCGCTATTCCTTCGGCTTGCATACAGCTTGCAGGTTATGGATTTGGATTTTTAAAAGAAAAAATCAGGGGAAAGAAATCAATGCCGTCCTAAACGTTTTAATTTCAGAGCTATTCAGGGCTTGCTCATTCGCTCATTTAGGGTCAATTATAATTTCCTTATGACTATTGTCGGAGGCTTGAAAAAATCCCAACGCGCCATTTGAAATATTGGAAATCGGGTTGGCGGCCACGGAGGTAAACATTCCCCCGTCGTTAAGCAGGATATTATTCAGGTCGGAATAGAATTTATATGCCGGCTCGCTGAGACTCAGCAAGTCTATGCGGGCGGTGTCCTTTTTGCTGTGCAGGATGGAGGCGGGCAACTTATTGTTTTTTTCGTTGAGCGCCACATCGACATAGACAGTCAAGCGGTTGTAAAATCTATAGAGCGTTTGATTTTTATACTGAATAGATTTGTAATAATTGGTTCCTTGCTGTTTATCCACATAATAATAGACTTGATACAGCAATTCGCCATTGCCCAGAATACGCTTTTCATAGTCTAGTTTTTTAATGGGCGTCACGGGCAAAAGCGTGTCGTATGCTTCATACGCAACTCCGTCTGCCACTACAGTCAAGCGGTATTTTTTTCCGACTTTCGCGGCATACCCTTTATAGGCAGTATATTTTCCGTTTTTCAAGGAGGGGGTAAAGGCTACGAGGTTTCCGTCGCCGTCGCTGACGGTTACCTTGGCATTGCTTACATACTCCACGGAACCCGTTCGATAATTGTCGGAGGTATAGGAAAGAATAATTCGGCTTGAGTCGGCGAGGGTGGTTACCAAGCCGTTTACGACAAATTTTTTCTCTCCCTGACTGCCGTCCACGTCGTATTCCGTCCTGCACGCCCATACGCAAACACCGAGCAGAAGATATAAGGGCGATTTTTTCATGTGTTCAGAATTTGAAACTGTAAGTAATTTGAGGAAGAAGGGGGAAGAGGTACAACATTTCTGCTTTCTTATCGGTTATTTTTTGCAGGTAGAGACTCTTGTTTCCCGTAATGGTCACAGTGAAGGGATTTTTTCGATTATACGCATTATAGACCGAAAAAGCCCATTGACTTTTCCATCGTTTTTTCTTTGATTTTGCGGGTATATAAGTGGCCGACAAATCCAGCCGATGAAAGTCGGGCAATCGAAAGCCATTGCGGGCGGAAACTTGGTCTATGCTTAGATCGTCAAAAGTATAGCTGCCGACAGGCAGAGTAATGGGGCGTCCTGTGGCATAAGTAAAGAGGAGACCTAACGACCACTTCTCGGAGAGGTCATAAGCGGCCGTAAAATTGAGCGCCTGACGGCGGTCGTAGTTTGCAAAGAAAGTTCTTCCCTGATTAACGCCTTCTATCGTGCGCACGGCTTTCGACAAAGTATAGCTCAAACTGCCTGTAAGCGCTCCTGTTTTTTTTTGCGCAAAAAGTTCAAGCCCGTACCCGACAGAACTTCCTTGGCGATATTCGGTGACTAAGTTGGCGTTAAAAAGCACATTCGCATTATCGGCAAAGTCGGTTACGTTTGTCATGTTCTTATAGTAAACCTCCCCTGACAATTCATACATATTCTCCTTCAAATTTTTGAAATAACCGACCGCATATTGATCGGCCAATTGCGGTTTTAAGTAGTACCCGCTGGGCGCCCAAGTATTGAAAGGCAAGGGGGTAGTGCCGCTGCTGATAAGGTGCGTGTTTTGCGTCATTCGGTTATAAGAGGCTTTCACCGAGCTTGTTTCGTTGAATTGATAGCGCAGGGAGAGGCGCGGTTCCGGGTTGACAAAAGTTTTAATAGCTTGAAAAGAGGAGTAATGGACGGTATCTGTTCTTATCGGATGGATATTATTTTTAAGGTCTTTATAATGGACGACGTCGGCTTCCCCGATGCTTTGAAAAACAGAGAGACGAAGTCCGGCGCGAACATCCCATTTCTTCCCGAAGCGTTGGTAAATTTCTCCGTAAAATGCGTGCTCCATCGCGTGCGCGTCATCCAGTTTTATTTCTTTAAAAGACGTGCTCCCCGTCGGTTTGACAAGTCCGGGGAAAAAGTATCGATAGGTAATGTGATACCCTGTCGTCAATTCTGTTTTCGGATTAAGGTAATAACTTAGGTCGTTATAAACAGAAAATTGATTGATATAACTAATCAAGTCAAATTGGATCGCCTTGTGGGTCTGAAGGCTGAAGCCAAAGCGGCTTCCCAGCACAGTCGTGTTGAGAAACAGCTTGTCGTTGAATACATGGTTCCAGCGAAAGGTGCCCGTTGTATTTCCCCATTCAAAAATAAAGTCGTCCCTTAAGTTCCAATCATCGCGGCCTGAATACAAGGATAAAAAGAAGCGGTTTTTATTCGACGATTTCCAATTCAATTTGGCATTAAGGTCATAGTAACGCATGTTCATTTTATCGGAGGAGGCAAAAGCAAACGGACTAAGAAGAGAGGTGCGGCCGGATACAATAAAGGAGCCTTTGCTTTTCACGACAGGGCCTTCAAGCATCAGACGGGCAGCCAAAATGCTGATGCCTCCCGTTCCGCTGAATTTTTCCGAGTTCCCGTCTTTGGTATGAATGTCAAAGACGGAAGAAAGGCGTCCGCCAAAACGGCTGGGGATGCCTCCTTTATACAGTTCGGCGTCTTTTACAATATCGGCGTTAAAAATGGAGAATAATCCAAACACGTGCGTGGGGTCATAGACGGGCGCTTCGTCCATAAGAATTAAATTTTGGTCGCCGCCTCCGCCGCGCACAAACAGACTCGAATTTCCTTCTCCGACGGAAAGCACCCCCGGCAACATTTGAGCCGCTTTCAGAATATCCGTTTCGCCAAGCAGAGACGGAATTTTTTTCACTTGGTTCATATTTAAGCGGTTCACGCTCATTTGCACATGGCTCACGTTATTGTCGGCGCGTTCCCCCTTCACCTCCACTTCTTTCACTTGCACCGCCTGCTCCCGCAACCTGAAATTCATTTCTTGATGCCCCTTCAGATTGACTTCCGTCTCTTGAGCGGCATAACCCAAATAACTTACCGTCAGGCGATAGACGCCTTCGGGCAACGAGAGAGAATAAAACCCATACGTGTTGGTGTTCGTGCCCGC
>Ga0081606_1000660_pt1 | contig 12907 bp, 3 predicted proteins | sample EareggfetidaYelm_FD_71127 | JGI IMG/M metagenome (GOLD analysis project Ga0081606, IMG submission 71127) | Earthworm egg capsule microbial community from the University of Washington, USA - E. fetida Yelm (SPADES assembly) (version 2) | ecosystem: Host-associated > Annelida > Reproductive system... | reverse complement strand
CCTCCTGACGTCAGCTTTACGGTCAATGGAAGCAGCAATCCGACGGTTGTCTTTTGCCGCACCTCGGCCAGTCAGGTAGCTCAGTTCGCAAGCGTTATCAAAGGCTACAACGGCCAAGATGCGGACAATGCTTCAATCAATAGTTGGCGTTGGAATTTTGGCACTCTTTCAGACAACACACGTAGTGGCCTCGACGCTCCTGTTGCGGCTAATGCGGCCCCGGCTTATGAGTACCCGATGGCGGCGGGAGCCTACACCGTCTCGCTGGAAATAACAGGAAAAGGAAGCTGCTTAGTAAAAAAAACCAAGCATTTGACCGTAGGCATCACCCCCGTCCCGGTGATTACTATCGCTCATCCGACGATGCCCGTGGTTACTGGCAACACGTCCGTCACCGTTCATGAGTTTTGCAGCAATGATTTATCGGGAAACGGCAAATTGGCGGTGCTCAATATTTCCTCGGGAAAGAATGAGTATAGGGTGGGAGAGGGGGACTGGGTTCGTATGCCCGCCAACGCGACCTCTTTTTATTTGAAGAATGTCGACCCCGTCGCGCCAAGACTTCATGATTTTAATTATTCGCAGCGCCTCAACGGGGCTATCCCGATTGTTTACAAAAATACCGAAGATATATCGGGTTGCGATGCTTCCGCGACAATTACTATTGCGGCCTACAGTCCTCCGACCGCAGACTTTACTATCAATGACCAAGCCGGCGAGAATATTACCTTTTGCCGCGAGAACGCTGACCATGTCGCCGTATTCAAAAACACTACGAAAGGCTACGACGGAATCCTTGTTGCGGATGCCGGAGAGCCCCCTGCTTCAGTCAGCGCATGGACTTGGAATTTTGGCACGGCGGCCGGCAACACAAGCGCCGCCAAGGATCCTACTTATCGCTACCCTGCCGTGGCGGGGGAATACACCGTCTCGTTGCTCGCCACGGGAAGAGGCAACTGCCCGTCCACAAAGACCAGGCATCTGACCGTAGGCACCACCCCTGTCCCAAGGATTACTATTTCCAATCCGACGATTACTACCAATCGGACGGCGGCCGGCAGGCCCATCTATGAGTTTTGCGACAGCGATTTATCCTCCGGAGACGGCAAATTGGCCGTGCTCAATATTTCCTCGGGGAGGAATGAATATAAGATTGGAAGCGCGAATTGGGTTGTGATGCCCGCCAGCATCAGCTCTTTTTATTTGAAGGACAGCCCCCCTTCGGAGTCAAGACCTTATGATTTTGATTATTCGGGCAATGTCAACAGCCCCGTCTTGTTTGCCTACAAAAATACCGAAGCTATATCCTTTTGCCATGCCACGGGGGAAATTACCGTCGCGGCTTACCGTCCTCCGACCGTGGACTTTACTATTACGAATCTCAATGCCGACGGCTCCATTTGCCATCAGCCGAGCGAAACCACAAGGCAGTGGCAACACATTATAGCCCAATTTTCGAACTCTTCGAAAGCCTACAACGGCGCCCCGGCGGCCGATGTCAGCGGTTCGATCATCTCATGGCGTTGGAATTTTGGCGAGGCATCCGGTTTCGTCTCAAGTACGACTGCCCAACCTGCCCCCCCTCTCTCGCATGACTACAGCCTGAGGGCGGGAAGACACAGCGTGACCTGGGAAGCCACAGGAAGAGGGGGATGCACGGCAAGCGAGACCAAAGAAGTGATTGCAGGCGATACGCTGGCCCCCCGATTTATCAATTTGGAAAACGGCATAGAGTTTTGCGGCGAGGACTTAGCGGGAAGCGGAAAACTGGTGGCGCTCAATATTTCCTCGGGGAGGAATGAATATAAAATTAAAAATACCAATGTCGATGACCTCAATGATACTTGGGTTTCTTTAGGCAACAGCAGTACTTTTAAGCTGAAAAAAGTCCCGCAAGCAGGGGACAGTCATGATTTTGATTATTCGGAACATCTCAACAGGCCGGCTTACATTACTTACAAAAACACCGAATCTCTCTCCAAATGCTCGGCTTCCAAAAGAATTGTCATAGCGGCCTACAAACCTCCCATAGCTGAATTTAACTTTGTCTCTACTGCCGGCATCAATTCCGTTTGCCGTCCGCTGGGGCTAGACGATTTGCAGGCGGTTCAAGTCCAGTTCAACAACACGACCCTCGGCTACGACGGGGCACGGGCTACCGCCACTACAGTCACCCGATGGGAGTGGAATTTTGGCACGGCTTCCGGGGGCGCCAGCGCCGATGAGAGTCCTTCTTATGCCTACACCGAGGTGGGTTCCTATCAGGTTTCGTTGAAAGCCGTGGGAAGAGGAGGGTGCATAGTCTCTGCGATAAGGCATTTGAAAGTAGGCAATACGCCTAACCCCCGTTTTACCGGCCTGCCGCAAGAAGCCGAGTTGTGCCGCGATGATCTGAAGAAATTAGGCAAGGAGATAACCCTGCATACGCCGACGGGCAGCGTAAATGAATATAAGGTAGGCAACAGGGATTACATTAGCATCGGCAACAGGAGCTCGTTCTTCCTCAAGGATGCCGACACTCTCGGCAGCAGCAGCACCCCTCTCCCGTATTATTTCAACTATTCGGACTTTATCAACACGGCAACCGCCAACAGTACCTATAATGAACCTGCTTTTGTTCAGTTAACCTATAAAAACACCGATCAGTTTTCGAATTGCAGCGCCTCGGCCAGCATTGCCATCAAAGTCTATGACCCTCCCCAAGCAGACTTTACTTCCAACGCCAACGGCAATAACGCCTTGTGCCGCCTGCTGAACTCAGCGGGCGCCTTGCAATCGGTAAGGGGCATATATACAAATGCCACTAAAGGCTGGGACGGTTGGGGGGTCAATACAGCCCGCACGATAAATTCTTGGAAATGGAGTTTTGGCGTGCCTTCCGCCGTCGGAAATGAAAACCGACGAACGTGGAACGGCGAATATGACTATAACAGATCCGACACGTATTCCATTTCACTGGAAGTCATAGGAAAAGGAGACTGCAAACGCAGCGTGGTCAAAAACATTATTATAGGCGATACGCCCAACCCTAAGTTTCTGACCGAGCGCAACCATTTTTGCGCCGATGAATTAACGTTAGAGAGAAACAACAGCGGCGGCGTTGAGCTGAAACTCAATCTTACCACGGGCGCCAACTATTATAGCGTGAACGGGGAACCATTTGTGAACATTGCCCATCTTGACGCCGTGAGGCTCATCAATTCGGTTCCTCGCATCGCCCGCGGATCCGACTACGACTACAGAGCGCTAATAGGAATCCCCACCGTGATCGAATACAAGAATGTGGAGTTGCTCGGACAATGCAATAATACCACCTCTAAGACTGTTACCGTGTTTAGATTGCCGACGGTGAATTTCAGCGTAACCGAGAAAAGAGAGCCGAAAACTTACCATTGTCTGAAGGCGGCGGGCGACCAAGGCACGAATTTCAAGCTGGAAGCGCCGCCCGATTCGCCTAATTATATGGCGACACTCGAAGACTATGTGCATTGGAATTTCGGAGACGGCACAAGCAAAAGGGGTCTCAAGTCAGACACGGCGAATCACATATACGCCGAAGCCGGAATATATAACGTGAAACTCAGCATTAAAAACAAGGATAACTGCGAAAATTCACATACCGTCGTTTTCCCGGTGGCCTATCAGCCGATAGCCGATTTCCACGCCTCCAAACTTTGCGCCGGCGAAGGCACGGAATTGAAGTTTACCACCGACCTCCCTTTAAGAGACAGCCTGATCACCAAAGCCTCCTACCGCTTCAATTTTGGCAATGGGTTCTCCGAAAGATATTCCTTGAAAGGCACGACCTGGCCGGGAAAGACGATCGTCCATCCCGCCTATTTCGCGCCCGGAAAATATACGGCCACGTTAACGGTGACCGACAGCATAGCGAACGGCGCTTCCCACTACTCCTGCCGCAGCAACACGAAATCGAAAACAGTCGGAATTGTGCCGCAAGTACCGGGGCGAAATTATTCGGAACACTTTGACCTGAACGACGGGCAGTGGGCAGCCCAAGGCTGGACGAACCACGGAGAATTTGGAACCAGTTGGAACCATGGCGTACAACGCAGCCTGGACGAGAGTAAATACTGGCTGGCTTCTTCTTCAAGCGACGGCATTTGGTCTACGCGCAAGGACAAGAAATACGAACCCTCGCAACGCTCGGCGCTCTACTCCCCCTGCTTCGACCTCCGCGCCCAAGGATATTACCCCGTCATGAGCTTCGATTATTTCACTCAACTGCCCGACCAACAAGACGGCGTGTGTTTGGAATATTCTTACGACGGAAGCACATGGAAGCAAGTGAAGAACGACACGTCCGGCTACGGAAGAAACTGGTATGACTCACGCTCGGGTTCTGTCAGCGGACTCGCCAAACGCAATTTGCCCGACGGCCCCTACGGGCCGGAAACCGACCAATTCGGATGGACCGGCAAAAGCCACGGATGGCTAACCGCCAAATATGACTTGAGCAATCCGCTCTATAAGAAAAAAATCCGTTTCCGCTTTTTGTTCGGCACCAACGACGACAGCAAAATACCCGGCGATAACGGATTCGCCCTCAACAATTTCAGCATCTATCAACGCAATACCACCGCCTTGGGCGAGCACTTCCTGAGCAAGGACAATACAGACCCGGAAGAGTTCTTTGAATTCAGAAAAACGGATACGCTGTTTATAAAACTCTCCTATCCCACCGCCCGGGGCAATTCCGACGACCTTGAATATTTGTCGAATACGGCGGATCCCGACGCCCGCGCCACCTACTACGGCGTGGCCTCTCCCCCTTGGTCTTTCATCAACGGAATTAATGAATATAAACACGAGGAAGGCAAAAAAGACCGCATGCGCATTTCTTTGTGGGGAACGAAAGTGTTCAGCGACAAAATACTCGAAAGTTCTCCCATTGAAATTACGGACATAAAAGCCGAGCTGAAAGGCGAAAAACTCTTGACGATTACCCCCAAACTTCATGCGCTGACGCAAATTCCGAGAGGCAATTGGGTGGTGCATACGGTTCTCACGGAAGAGATAAACGGGCGTAAAATCATGAGGAAGTTTTTGCCCCACGCCGCGGGCACCCCCCTGACCGCCTCAGAGGCACGCCACGGCATACCGGCCCGAGACCAAGAATTTTCTTATGAGTACCGATGGGACAAAGGGAACCATATTAAAGACGTCTCCAAAGCGGGCGTGATTGTATTTGTGCAAAATCTGGATACCAAGCTCGTGATGCAGGCCTCGTATAAAAGCCTGAAAAACATGCCGCCTCCCACGATTACGGGCTTCGAAAATTATTCGAATGAAGCCTCCCTTTATCCGAATCCCGCCAAAACTCATTTCTATTTCGAAGCGCCTTTTGCCAAGGTCACGGGAATGAGCGTGTACAACATGGCCGGTCAGGCGATTGAAGTGCCCTATACCCTGTCGGGGCGCCGCATCAAAGCCGACATCTCCGCCCTGTCCGAAGGAATTTATATCGTGGAAGTGCGCTCTGAAAACGGAATAGCGCAAAAGAAATTGACTAAGATCGACTAGGATTGACTAAGATTATAGGATTATAGGATTATAGGATTATAGGATTTTCTTGCGTCCTGCGGGTTTGTGGTCAGCAGCCTCCATTTGAAAATGGGGGTTATTGACCGCCCGCCCCTGCGCCGCCAAGAGGGACGTGAGGGTACGAGGGTTTTAATCATTAACCATTGTTTGCAAGGATTTTCGCTTGGTCTGCGGCATGTTGGATTAATTTTTGTTTGAGGGCAATGGGTTACAAACCGTCAGAAATTAATATTAATGTATGGTATAAGGATATAAGGGAGCAGCAAAAGGCCGCGCCGACCCGTTCAAAACAAGGCAGATAATTCCTTATAATCAGCGGCATGCGATAGAAAAGGACAAGAAGTATATCCGTAAACTGCTAATCACCGACGCATTTGTTATGCGTCCGTTCAGGCTTCTGAATGAAGTTTAGCGGAATATGGTTTTAGTATAGTTTTTGCGTGACTCTTAAATGAATTTAACGGGGGCGCCTGAAACAAAAGGCTAATTTAAGAGTCAAATTTAAAAAGTAATATGAGAAGTGACGTTTTCCTCTTTTTTATCTCGGCATTGGGTTGGGTTCCTGCTTTTGCCGCCGACCCGCCCGTCCCGAATGACGTTGCTAGTATCGCGGGTTCGGGCTTTACATTCAGCGGAGCTGTTGCGACGGGAGTTGCCTCCTGTTCGGCTAACGTTCCTGCAAACAAGAATTTCTGCAGGTTTCAACCCTTGTATGGGAATTTCTATGCCATGTCGGCAACAACCGATGTTTCAACATTGAACAGCCCTGCCGCCTGCTTTTTCAGGAAGCCTGGCGCTGACGGTACGCCGACTTCGGCGGAGTCAGGCAAGCCGTCGGTTCTTACGCCGCCTGATCGCCCCACGCTTAATCCTCCTACGCCGGAAGGGTACAAAACTTTTGGTTTTCGCATTTCATGGTTATCCGTTCCCGAAGCTACAGGGTATCTCCTTGACGTATCTGCCGTTCAAAACTTTAGCTCGTTTGTCGCGGGTTATAATAATAAAGACCTCGGAGCGGTTACCTCATTCGACCTCGTCGGTTTATCTCCTTATACTAAATATTATTATCGGGTAAGGGCATACAACGGGGGGGAGATCTCTGCTAATTCAGATACCCAATATGGATTCACCAAGTTGTCCGCGCCCACGGCAAATTCTCTCCCCGAACGCACAAGCCAAAGCATTACGGCAACATGGAATCCGGTGCCCGGCGCAATCGGCTATCAAGTCTCTTTTTCTGAGAACAGCAATTTATCGTTCCACACTCTTTACGAAACGAACAACACCTCCTTGGTGATTTCTGAAGCCTCTCCCTCGACCCCCTTGCGTCCTCACACGGCCTACTATTATGCGGTACAAGCAAAGGTTGCTTTGCCTGCGTATACCTCTGATCTCTCCAATACAGTTTCAACCTCCACACGCTATTCGCCGCCGCAAGTCGTCATTTCCAATCAGACGGCTGTCGGCTTTACGGTATCTTGGACGCCCCTCTGCTCGGCGGGCTTATCGGGGTGTACTGTTAATTATTTCCTTGACGTATCCGCAAACAGCAACTTCGCCAATTTTGTTTCTGGTTTCAATAACAATCCGACGGGCAACCGAAGCTCCGTCGTGCTGACTAGTCTTGAAAGCAATACGACTTATTATGTTCGGGCAAGGGCCGGGGACAGCGCCAATGACCCCCATATTTCGCTCCATTCTGCGACGGTTTCGGTAACCTTGAAACCGAGTGTTCCCGAGACGCAAGAGGCTCTCAATCCTACCTCTTCTTCGTTCACTGCCCGCTGGAAGCTCATTAATAATGCGTACTACCTCTTAGACGTGGCAACCGACAGAGGCTTTGGCGCGGCTTCTATTTTGCCTAACTATAACAACAAAAGGATTGACGCCGGCGCCAACTCTGCGGTAGTTTCGGGTTTATCGCCCACTGCCGAGTATTACTATCGCGTGTCCGCTTCAAACGGAACCGATACTTCAGATAAATCTCCCGCCGTTACGGTGCGAACCTCTGCCGAAGCGCCTGTTGCCAATGCGGGCATCCACATTACAGCCTTCTCGTTTACTGCCAGTTGGAGTCCCGTGAACAATGCGGATTCGTATGAAATTGATGTTTCAACCAATGCCGACTTTACCTCATTTTACGGCGTCTATAACCGCTATTCGGAAACCGCTGTTTCTCTTTCCGTGACGGGCTTGACGGTCAATACCCCTTTTTATTATCGCGTACGTGCGGTAGCCGCGGGATACCCGAACTCCCCCAATTCAAATATAGTTACAGCCGCTACGCTGCAAACCGGTACCGGCACCATGGAGGCCGCGAATATCACGGCCACGTCCTTTACGGCCAAATGGTACCCCGCGGCGGGGGCTTCGCTGTACTATTTAGATGTAGCCAGAAACAATGATTTTAGTTCGCCCCTGGACAACTATAACAACAAGCAGGTAAGCGGCACCTCCTGCGAGGTAACAGGTTTGTCTGCCAATACCGACTACTATTACCGCGTGCGTTCCGTTTTGAACGGGCAAGCCAGCGATAACTCAAATTCTGTCTCCGTAAAGACCCGATTAAGTTCGCCTGCGGTGAGCGTAGGCGGGCGGGGAAGCGACAAATTCACCCTTACGTGGACTGCCGTCGGGGGCGCCGCACGATATAACATCAGAGTGGCGGCCTCAGAGACCCTCTCCCCCCCGCTCGCTTTTTCCGGGGATGTAGTAGCGGGTACGTCTAAAGATATAGTGGCTCTCGCTGCCAATACGCAGTATTTTTACAGAGTCGAAGCCAGCGGATATACTAACTCTTCGGCGGCGCCTGTGGCTTCGGTCTATACGCGTCTTCCAAAACCCGTGTCCGTCTCTGTCGCGAATATCCGCACGACAAGCTTCACCGCAAACTGGGAGGCCGTCCCGGGAGCCGCCTACTATCAAGTAGAGGCCGCTTCCGATCAAAGCTTTTCGCAACTCGTGCCCGGCAACCGCTCTGTTTCCACGACCCACTGTACCGTCTCCAACTTAACGGAAAATACCCAATACTACTTTCGCGTGAAAGCTTTCAACAACCACACGGATTCCGAAAATTCCGATTCTTTTCCTCTTTATACGGCCGCCGCCGGCCCCGTGCTTAACAATGCAAGCAACAACGACAACAACGAAGTCATTCTCTCTTGGTCGCCCGTGGCCGGCTCATCGGGATACTCCGTAGAAGCCGCTTTCGACCCGGACTTTGTCAACAAAGTGGCCAAGTATGACGGAACCGCCGCCTCCTCAAGGGCTTCGGGCAACCGCTTTCCCATCTTAGACCTCGTCAAATTTCAAACATACTATTTCCGCGTTCGTTCCTACACGACTATTCTTAGCACGGTTACGTATTCGGAGTATTCCAACGTGATTGCCGTAACTGTCGGGTTTAGCGTCAGAGCATACGATGCCACGGCGGTTTCCTATTTCGGATTTACAGCCGGCTGGTCATCGCTTTCCAATGCCACTTACCTGGCGGACGTTTCCACAGACCCTGCTTTTTCAAATTTACTCCCCGGCTACAGCAATAAGCCCGTCAATGCCTCCCCCCTCACAGTGACGGAACTGGCCCCCTCGACGACCTATTATTATAGAGTCCGCGCGGTAAGCGGAAGCAATACTTCTGCCTATTCGAATAGCGTAGCCGTAACCACTTTGCCGCAAGCTCTTGACGCAACCAATCGCTCGGTTGTCGGCTTTACGGCTAATTGGGCAACCGTTAACGGCTCTTCAGGATACTTTTTGGACGTCGCAAAAGACAGTAATTTTTCGAATTTATTGCCTGACTGCAATAATCTGCGGGTTAATTCGACCGCAAAAGACGTCGTCGGCTTACAGCCTTATACAAACTATTACTATCGGGTTCGCACACAGGCGGGAACGCTCACTTCAGCCAATTCTAATACGGTACAGGTTCGCACGTTGCTTGGCGTCCCCGTGGCTAATGCGGGGGGAAACGTGCTGAAATCGTCGTTCGCGGCTTCTTGGAGTCCCGTGGCAGGCGCCGCCGACTATATTATCGATGTTTCAAGCAATAATTTTGCGGCTTATGAGGACGGCTATCACGATAAGTCGGTGAACGCCGCCTCGTGTAATGTTACGCTGACCACAAGCAAAGCCTCGTACCAATACCGCGTGAGAGCCCGAAACGGAAGCGACGTCTCCGACTATTCTAACACGGTTACCGTGCTTACCGACGTAACTGCCATTGAAGACGAGGCACAACCGCTTGTAGAAGCCTATCCCAATCCGACCGCGAAGAGCGTGACCTTCAGTTTTTTTTCCAATAATGAAAATCTTTTGCTTACCATATTTGACAGCACAGGGAAAAAAGTGACGGAGTTAATAAACACCTATTTTGCCAAAGGCAAGCATGAAACAAGATGGGAAGCAAGCGAACATAATCAAGGCTTATACTTTTGGAAACTCATCCACGCGAACGGAACCATTGAAGCAGGAAAAATAGTAGTAGCCCAACAAGACGACGGTCAATGATTAATCGTCAATGATTAATGGTTAATGACGCTGCTCACCCGGGTAAATTTCTTTTTATCGGAGCTTGAGCTTGCAGGGTGCCTGCGGCAAGCGCCCGCCGAGTCGCAAGTGTGGCAAATGTCTCAAGCATCCCAAGCATCCCAAGCATCCCAAGCGCCTCACGATAGCATAGGCTTTGGGCTTACGCGAATGGGCAGGCGTCCGCATTAACCATTAACCGCCCCTTCCTAAAAAATCCCGATTTGCTAATGTGTCCCGCGGCGGCCTGTGTCGGGTTGCCGGCCAATAGCCCGCCTTTTCAAATGGAGAAATTTATAATGCGCCCCGCATAGGAACAAGGCAGGCAGGGGCATTCGCCAGATAAGTCGGCGAAGAACCTTGACGCGCAACGGCGGCATTAACCATTAGTTCGGCAGGTTCAAAAAAATCTCTCCGCAGGGTATAGCATTTACATTCGCCTAATTGTCTTACAGTGAAGAGGGGACAACGGAGTATTACGATTTTTATCTCATTATGATAAATATTTTACTGAATGGATTAAGGGCGGGGGACAAGGTGGCATTCAAACGGCTTTATGAATATTATTATCCGAAGTTAATAGGTTTTTCGCTTCGCATTGTGAAGTCGCCGGAGTTGGCGGCTGATATTGTGCAGGATGTTTTTGCCAACTTATGGGATAACCGAAGTTCGCTTCCCGCAGAAATGAATTTTAATGCCTATATCTATACGCTCGCCAAAAATCGGTCGATAAATATGATCAAGCAATCGGTCAATCATTCCAGAATTGCCTATGAAATATTGGTGCACACTTATTCCAAATATATCGCCAGCTCGGAAGATTTTTTTTCCCAAAAGGACTATTTTGAAATATTGCTTTCGCAACTGCCCGAACAACAAAGCAAGGTATTTCAACTGTGCAAACTGGAAGGATTTAGCTATAACGACGCCGCAAGAGAATTAAACATTTCACCGGGGACAATCAGCGTCCACATGGTGAAAGCCATGAAAAACATAAGAGAGATTTTAAAAGTGCATAAAAACTAATGGCGCCACATGTAAAAAAATAAGCCTGCGTTAAGGCTTTGCTCCCGTTTGGGACGCGGGGTTCAGCTTGCTAATGTGTCCCGCGGCGGCATGGTTCGGCGGGCGGTCAATAGCCCCCCTTTTTCAAACAGCGGAATTTATAATGCCTCCCGCATAGGCATGGGGCGGATTGGGGTTAATAAGTCTCCCTTTTCAAAGAGGGAATTTATTTGCCTCCCGCGTAGGAGTAGGGCGGGGCATTAACCATTACAAGAGTCCTTCGTCGGAGAAACTAAAATAGGTATGGTGCGCGATTATCAGATGGTCGTCCAGTTTTATGTCCAAAAGTTGTCCTGCGTCTTTGAGTCTTTTGGTGAGTCTTATGTCGGAATCGCTTGGGCGGAGGGTGCCCGACGGGTGATTGTGAGCCACAATGATGGAAGAAGCGGAGGCATCCACGGCATGACGAAATACAATACGCGGGTCCACCAAAGTGAAATTTATCCCGCCTTGACTGACGCGCCTTTTTGCCGTCAGTCTTTTGGCATGATTGAGAATCAAGACCCAAAACTCCTCTTGTTGCAAATCCAGCAAATCGTCCTTGATATAATTATAGGCGGAGCGCGAACTGATAAGCGGCGGCGTTTCCTCTGCTTCTACGGTCTCTCTTCGGCGGCGTCCCAATTCCAATGCGGCCGCAATGGCCGTGGACTTCACCAATCCGACCCCTTTAATCCGTTGCATCTCCTTCAGCGACAGGCTTCCCAAGCGGGCTAAATCATTCCTCGCATGGCTCAATATTTGTTTCGCCAGCTCCACGGCGTTCATCGTGGGGGTGCCCGAACGAAACAAGACGGCAATCAATTCGGCGTCGCTTAATTCCCGTACGCCCTTCAGCAACATTTTTTCCCGCGGCTGATCGGCAGGCGACCATTCTTTCATGGTCAGGCGTTTTTCCGATTTTTCTGAAAATTCTGCGGCGATAAACTTTGCCATTTTTCGCAGGGCAATGCCGCGATGACTAATTCTGTTCTTGTCGGAAGCCGTCATCTCGGCCAAGGTGGCGGTTTTTCCGTTCGGAATAAAAATGGAATCATAGCCAAATCCATTGTTGCCTTTTCGCCTGTCGGCAATTATTCCTTTTAATACCCCCTCAAATTGCTGATTGACTTCCGAGGTGACGAGCGTAATCACCGTGCGGAACTGTGCTTGCCGCTGTTCTGCGCCTTCCAGATTTTTTAAAAGAAAATCAATGTTGTTTTCGTCGTTGCAGTCGGTCCCTGCGTAACGCGCCGAATACACGCCGGGCGCGCCGTTCAGCGCCTCCACTTCAAGCCCGGTATCGTCTGCAAAACAAGAAACTCCGAACGTTTCAAACACAAATTGTGCTTTCTGTTCGGAGTTTCCTTCAATGGTATTTCTGTCTTCGGCCAGGGCTTGATGGCATCCCGCGCGTCGGAGGCTCACCACTTCATGCCCTTGCAAAAGGACACTCGCTTCCGCCAACTTATTTTCATTATTGGAAGCGAAACACAATTTCATTTTGCAAAATAATTAGGGGGTGGACGTCTTTGGCGATATTACATCCACCAATTCCATGTCAAATATCAAACAAGAGTTTGGCGGGATGTCTGCTCCCATTTGTTGGGGGCCATATGCTAATGAGGAGGGTATGTAAAGCGTCATTTTCGAGCCTTTATTCATCAAGGCAACGCCTTCTTCCCAACCTGGAATCACTTGGTGCATGCCCAAAGTGAGCGTCAATGGTTCATACGGCCTTCCCTCCATAAATTTGTCATTCGCCTTGGCCACG
>Ga0081606_1000659_pt1 | contig 12926 bp, 10 predicted proteins | sample EareggfetidaYelm_FD_71127 | JGI IMG/M metagenome (GOLD analysis project Ga0081606, IMG submission 71127) | Earthworm egg capsule microbial community from the University of Washington, USA - E. fetida Yelm (SPADES assembly) (version 2) | ecosystem: Host-associated > Annelida > Reproductive system... | reverse complement strand
ATTTCCTCTCCGTGAAACTTTGCATTGTTTACAATACAATACAATACAATACAATGCAATGCAATACAATACATTACAATACAATACAATACAATACAATAAAATACAATACAATACAATACAATGCAATGCAATGCAATGCAATGAAATGCAATGCAATACAATGCAATGCAATTCAATGCAATGCAATACAATACAATACAACTGATCTTTGATATCGCCCTTCTTCGTATATGCCTACATGCGAAGCTCAGAAGTACACTTTCACGCCTCGGCGGCACAGATCATGCAATTGTAATGTGGAGCATTGTGGTCGAGTAACTTACTTATATATCCCTATATTGAAACTGAGAAGAATATATATGTAGACATGTTACAGTGAAAACCTTCTTATGTGTTTGTCAACTGTAACAAATAATTACATGTTAATTGCATGCATGCATGTATGAAGCCGAATCGAACTGCATGCATGCATGCATGCTTGCAACAGATTCCTAAAGATGTGTATGTGACACAAAGGTATATTGTTCCCTCTGTTTGTAGTTACTTTCTCTCTTTCTCTTTGAGTTCATTTCAATGGAAGCAATAAAGTAATAAGCAACTGCCATGGGAATGGTCGCCGAAAACCAGAGGGAACGCAAAGGGATCAACTGAACATCTGCGCTGCAGCGATTGGGGCATTAGCCCTGTATGCAAATGACCCATTTGCACTTAAATTTACAACAGCAGGACAACCACTGATTCCCCGTTTATATCCTTGAGGCACTTTGTAAACTGTTTAGTAACTACAAATATCCACCAGTGGTTCGAGAAGGGAGCGCATCCGCCCTACAAAAGGACAATGCCTCGTCTACAGGATGTAATTGGGTAGGGACACAGTTATTCCCAGAAAGGAATACCTTCATGAGGTCTGCTCCCGGCTGCGTTTGATGCTGCAGTTGGTAAAGAGCATGCAGCGTTTAACGTTTTCTTTATTTAAAGGCAACCGCTTGAGGAGGTTGCGTAATTCGCCTGTAATTATATAGCGCATATCGATTACACCTAACAGTTGTAAATCATTGCATTCGTAAAAGCGATGCAACTGATATCCGGAAATTGTTTAAATGTGTATACGACCATGCATGCATTCCAACGCGATGTACTATATATACACTCTAGGAAAAAGTGTGGAATTTAATATCCACAAAAAATGTGCATAGACTAAATTCCACAGATCTGTGTAGATAAGTGTGTACTTAAGCAGGTTAGCGGACGATAGACAACTTTATCCACACTGAAGTGTGCACTTTCGCTACCAGCGTCTGTCGGGCCTGTCTTAGTGAGTTTAATGAGTTCATGACATCCTACACCCAGGCCTTTTAAGCAGGTTAGCGGACGATAGACAACTTTATCCACACTGAAGTGTGCACTTTCGCTACCAGCGTCTGTCGGGCCTGTCTTAGTGAGTTTAATGAGTTCATGACATCCTACACCCAGGCCTTCTCATTTGAGACGGGTCATTTTTGGCCCGTCTAAATGGCCCGTCTAGCAGGGGTCTGTACGGGCCATATATGGCCCGCCTATCCGCCAAACAGCAAACAGGCATAGTCCAACTTGACCTCTATATTGCCGCACATGGCCCGTCTATGGCCCGTCTACTTAAAACGGCACGGGCCATTTTTGGCCCGCCTGGTATTTTCAAATGAGAAGGCCTGCCTACACCATGACTCATCTATGCCTCAGCGGCCTTTCGACCCTAGCTCGACAGTTCAAAAATTAAGCACGGCGATTTCCCTCCCACTTCCTATCCTTCTTCTTTTCCAACTATACTCCTTCTTCCTTCTCCTATATCCATTCCTCTACTTCGTCTTCTTTTACCTGTTCCTGTTCCTCCTCCTCCACATCCTCCTCTCATTCTCCTCGTTCTTCTCTTCCTCCTCTTACTCTACCACCTCCCCATCGCCTCCTTGTCCTCCTCCTGCCCTTCCTTTCTTTTATATCCTCCTCGTTTTCCTTCATCCTCCTTCTCTACCTCCTCTTCTTCCTCCTCCTCCTTTTTACTCCTCATCCTCTTACTCTAATTCTTCCTCCTCCCCATCCTCCACCTTCCTGCCCTTCCTCCTCGTTTTCCCCTTCCTCTTACTCCACCGCTTCCTCCTCTTCCTCTAACTCTACCCCTTTCTCCTCCTCTTTACTCTACCTCTTCCTCTACCTCCTCCTCTTCCAATATCTTACTCCACCTTTTTACACTATATCTTCCTCCTCCTTCCTTCTCCTCCCCTTACTCCTCCCTTTTCTCTACCTCCTGCTCATCCTCTTACTCTACCTCTTCTTCCTCCCCATAGAAGTCTTTAAATGCGCTACAACAATTCCTCGGCATGTGGCGCATACATCGATGGGCGCATACCTCTAGTCATATAATGATACAAATAACCACTGCCAAGCGAAGAATTTGTAGAATCTATTTTAGATTAATTAATTTGTGTTTCGTGACGTTTGAAAATTTCAAAGCCACCTTCATTAAAGCAGCAAGTTACTTAATTCCTTCTCGTATCAGGAATTTAATTTCCAGTGAAAGCAGTTCACAAGCAGTGGTGAAGGCGTGTCGATCTTCAGAAGGTTCAAGATTTTTACGAATTCATGTAAGTAAAATGTTAATCGTAAAATTATATAGTGCGTTGAAATTTAGGCAGGAAATAGGCGGACGCTTACACAGTGCGACGCGTACAATTGGGACCCCTCTCGTGTATCGAAATGCGCTACATAAGCCGTTGACTGCCAAGGCCAGAATTAGATTTCCCTTATAGGAAGTCTTTGGGTGTGACGTAGAGCTTCTCCTTCCGAACAAGGAACGGCCATCTTAGTTTTCGGCATCTAGTTTGTTGTGCTCGTGGTTAGGACCTCCGCTTTGAGGCCCGAAATTTTAGATTTAGAGGTGAAGTTTCGGTTAGTTCGCTGTCAGCGAGGGTAAAGTATGTCACCGCGGGCAGAGCGGTTTGATCTTTATCCAGAATTCTTGAAGTTTTAAAGTGTTTCGGCCTTTTAGAAATTTTTTAGCACGTGACCGTGTAGTCTGCGCTGTGGCTCCGGGTCTTCTTAAGAGCTCCCGTGGGTCTCGTCCCCTTCTAGTTAGTCGACGTGTGACCAAATTAGTCATGCATAATTATTGCTGAAGAAGGAATTAGCAATTGTTGACGATTGAACGTGTGTACTAAAGATAATTTTTGGTCTGGTGCTTTGGGTTTGATAGCAAAGAGTTCTGCTATTATTTTCTTGGGCAGGGGAAAAATGCTGACCTGCTGATTTGCTGATCAGTGAGGGTAAAACGCTGATTCGCTATGCTGATCGGTCGGCGTTTTACCCTCTAGGCAAATCAGCAAGTCAGAGGGTAAAATGCTGATTAGAAAATTTTGTCTAATACACTTAGCAAACATGAGGCAGTTGCCAAATAAACACAGAAGATAATACTGTTAATATTGCTTTAATTAGTAAATATGAGGCTTGTTAGCCACTGTAAGTATAGGAGTCTGACATGCAGGCAACCAGTGAACACAGAAGATAATACACTTAGCAAATATGAGGCAGTTACCAAAGCAGACCACAGACTTCATTGTCTTATAATTTACTTTAATTAAAAAATTTGAGGCTTGTTATCCACTGTAAGTATAGGAGATGTAAAAATATATATATATAAAACAAAAGTAGTTCACACAACCCAAATGTTTAACTAACAGTTGGCTGTTACAATCAGCAGTTTCTAATCAGCACGATCACTCTGAAGCAGTTCCGAATCAGTGTTTTACCCTCACCAATCAGCAAAAACAGCTAATCAGCAGATCAGCATTTTACCCCTGCCCTGTGGATGTGTAAGGCTCCTGTAGAGCTACAAAATCCTGACGTGGACTTGGAATCAAGTGTGAAATTAAGTACAATTGTGTAAAAGGAAAAATCTATTTCCTTCAAACTCATGTTCAATGTTGGAGAATTTTGGGCACCCGTACTCTAAAAGGCAGTTGCTAGCGTACGGGCAGCATGTTTCCAAGTCCTGCGGCCGTAAAGTCCAGTGGCGGGCCTAATGCTAAACAACGCATAGCCCATGTGACGCATCTAATTAGCTCGTTATTGCCCAAGTGATGCTCGCAAAGTTATGTGGGATTGTATTTGCTTAATATTAAGTATAAGCTGGATTAATGAAAAGAATTCTGTTTAAATAGAAGCCGGATTAAATAGAAGTCGAAATTGATGAAAATAAAGCGTCTCTTACAGACTATCGACGTTATATATTCGTTTAATGTATGGGTGCCCGTACGCTAGCAAATGCTTTTAGCGTACGGGTGCCCGTACGCTAGCCACTGCCTATTTTAAAATTAAATAAAATACAATATTTTTAAAATAATAGTAATATTATATTCCTATAAATACTAATTATAAAATACAACTTATTATATTTAATATTACATTATATAGTTAAAGTAACATTTAATGGTATATATAAAATTTATAATATTTATAGTATTGTATTAAATTTAATTATTAACAAAATAATTAAATAATTAGTAATACTAATATATTACCATAATTAATTAATGTACATTATGAATAATTATTTAACTAAATCGTAAAACAATATTTATTGTATAATTATCAATTATTTGTTGTAAAATTATCAATTATTTATTAAATATTATTAGTTTAATTATGATTAATTAAATAAAATTATTAATAAATTTTATAATTTTATATGTGATAATTATATTTTTAATAGTAATAAAATTTAGTAATGAAATATATTAATAATTATAATATAATTATTGAATACTTAAATAAATATATTAAAACAATTATTAATTAAGCCAATGACTATTAATTTATATTTATTAAAATAATTATAATAAAAAAAATTAAATATTATATTTTATTATAATTAAACGTAAATATTTTAATTTATTTCTCTGTAATATTATTAACTCGATTATTAATAATTAATAACAAATATTAAGACAATGCTAATAATAAAAGTTATTTCAAATTTAATATTAATTAATCATGTTATTAAAATAATGAATATCGAATTTCTAATAAATTAGAATTTAAATATAATATGAAATGTATAAATAATGATAACATTAATATTAATAATTTAAATACCAATTATTGCAATGTATAATGTATTGACATATATAAATTAATAATATGAAACTATTTAATTATTGATGAGTTATTAATTAATAATTTTTGTATACTCCCCTTCTATAATTAAACATAATATAGTATTATTAATAATTAATATATTTATATTGTATTATATGAGTTTAGTACTTACATTATTGAATTTATTGTATATTATGTAACAGACTTTTATATTAATAAGTTATTAATAATTTTTAGCATGATTTATTAATATAATTGTTCATACTAATTATTAAATCAATGTAATATTATATGAAATTAGTGAAAATATAATTATAGTTATTAATTATCAATATTATTGGATTGACAGTAATTGGTAATTATTAATATTACTGATTAGTAATATTATTTTATATTATATTATATATTTTGTTTTTTATTATATAATTTATAATAATTATAATGTGTTATTGATATTATTTAGTTTTAACAATGTAAATTGTCATTATTATATTATTTAATTCAATTCCTTTTTGAAATATTATTCAGATAATTATATTATTTGAAATTAGTAATAGTAGTTACTTATTAACTACAGAAATAATAATATTTAATTATAATAGTAAATATAATAATAAGTAAATTTATTACATCTTAATTATTTTGCTAAACACAAATTAATTGAAATTGGATTAATAATTGTTTCAAAATATCATTATTATAAAATATCATTAGGACGAGGTTCAATGACTAATACAAGTGTAACTGTAACGAGTTTCAATCACTACGAGTCTAGGACAGAATTTTGTTATCTAACTGATTTTAATTGTCAAACTCAAGGCTGTAATCAACCGCCCCTTATTACTTTATAATTTCTTATAGGCAAACGTGTTGGTATATTAAATCAAACTGGAGTTAGCATGTTATTCTTGAAAACAGCAGGAAACACTCTTTATTTCATTTGGAAAAGAGCACAAAACACTTAATTACTTTCATTTACTTTCATTGTGAAGCTATTTTATTTGCTTGCTATAGTTACCATTTACTTACTGATATAACCCGGTTGCAAAATGGGAAATGACTGGTCGCTAGGAGCGGCGCTCTATTTTGAGCGCATTCGCGGACCACCATAGTGTTTACAAGGTGGGCACGGATTATTAAAGTTAACCCCTGAAGACACTGATTTTGAAATGGGAAATGCCATTGAATGCAATAATGTGGCATATAATGATGCTGTATACGATGAACAAATTGTTGACTTCGGTAAAGATTGAGCATGTTTTATTTGTAGATATAGAAACAGATGGAGTCTGTTGGTGAAGAAGGAGTCTGTGAGTCTGTTGGGGCAGAAGGAGTCTGTTGGTGCAGTATCCAACAAACAGTACAGTGCAATCTGTTTCTTTTGTTTACATTTTTTGGTGCAGTATCTAACAATCAACAAACAGTACAGTGCAATCTCTTCCTTTTCACGTTTTTGATCATGTATCACTGCTATGTTTGTAATTGCTGTTGTGATACGATTAGGGAATTTAGAATTCACTTGCAGCATCACAAAGACAGTGCAGAGCTGCATGTGCCACTAATGTGTCGTCAAGATCGTTGCAAGAGTTCTTACACCACATTGTTTAACTTTCTCCGTCATATTCAATCACACCATATGACAGACTGTGAAACTGAAGGTACTAAATGTACGCTGGCAAATACCAGAGAACGCAATAATATGGGAGATGATGATGAACATGATATGCCAAATTCTTGTGTAATGCCTGAGGTCAAAGATAAGCATGACTTTCTCCTAGATATGCAAACAGAGGGGGTTTCTCTTGTTGCAGGGTTGCGTGCAAATAGCAGCATCCCTTACAGTGTCATTCCAGGTCTTATAGTCTTATTCAGTGCAAAAGTGAGCATTAATTCATTCATTGCATACATTTATATAGTGCCTCTTCAAGTGGGGCTACTCAGAAGCACTCCAAACCCCAGCGCGGCCGAATAATGTTGTTTTAAGTTGCTGAAGGAATTTCTGGGAGAATACTCTAGGAAGTGACCGGAGAGCCAATGGGAGACCATTCCATACCAAAGGGCCAACCACAGAGAAGGCCCGGCTCTGCATGATGGAGGTGCGAGCAAATGGGACATGAACCTTTTTTTCTATTGCTATTGCATCTTCAGACTATGAACATTCGAAGTAATGACCTGTCCACCGAACACATTGCCATGCCCAATGAAATTTCAGGATCATCTCCAGATCTTCAGTTGTGTATATTGTTACATTTATTGTGTTTATTCAGTCGAGGGGATCACGATGAAGTCGCTCGTCTTCTTGACTGACGCAGATCTCGGGGAATTGGGGTTCAACATGGGACAAAGGAAGCTGCTACTCGAGTGGATACGTGGGCAACGGGCCGATTCTCAGGCGTCACCGTCTCAGGCATCACAAAACATTGAGGACGACTCTCATGTTCTTGCTGAGACTGTTGCTGAAACCGCTCAAGTGCAAACACCAAGCACTTCCTTTCAAGTGCAAAGAACCCCTCGCCGTATTCACATGCTCAAGGTACGTATGATTCGTTTAATGAGAAGAGGTCCTATGTAGTTTTAAACAGAGCTATTTTGCTGGTAATAAGTAATAGGGCCGGTACTAACTAACCAGAAATCGCCTATTTGTTAATAATATACATTACAAATAACTTGTTTTCGATACTTGTGCGAAAAAGGTGCTAGTACGCCATTCCGTAATAAAAAAGATCTGGTTTTAAAGGCTGAAAATCTGGTATTTTAAAATGTGAACTTGTTGCTAGAAGTGACACTGACTGTACATTGTGCAAGGATGTATCATGATTAAAATTGTATCCGTGGACAACATGGCCCGAAGAAAGGGAGTGTGGAATTTCTAGGAGTTTTCACTTGATTTATGGTTTATTTTCATGCATTTTAAGCCTTTTTATTACATGGATGCATTCATGTTGAGGGCCTTGAGGCCGCAAAACCACCTTCAAAATTTGTGGGTGTTGAATTTTTAGGGGTTTTCTGTTTTGGGGCAAATTTCTTGCATTTTTTGGGGTGCGCGGTTAGTTTTCCGGTAACCATATATTTCGTGTAAATTATGGCTTTCAATCTAACATCACTGATGTTTTAGTCCTGAATTATGGCCTGAATGCTCAAATTTCTACACGTGCCCTTATGTGTAGTCATGTGTAGGGTGTAGTTTTTAAAAGTCTATACCTTTCAACCGGAGGGTCATGGGTTCCAATCCCGCTCTAGCCGCCACGTATGGATCTTGGCAAAGTTCTTAACTTGCAGTTGCCTGTGGCGCTTCGGCGTGAAACTCCGGTGTAAAGTTTTCAAATAGCCTGAAACCGGTTTCAAGCTACCGGGAAGGTAATCTGAGACCAGTTTCAAATTACCCCCTGCGGTTTCATATTAACCTCCCTCCCGTAGAGATTTGGCCAACATAAGCCAGTTGCTTCTGCGGCGGAATATTCCACCTGAGACACAGTAAAAATAACCTCAGCAGCAGAAAATATTTTTTGCGATGCCTGTAATTAATAAACTAGTCATAATCATAACCCTGAACGATACTCGCTACTCGCTGCTCGGGTATTTGCACTGTAATTGTTTCTTCCAAATTATAATATGCCTTTATCAATCCAGGTTGAATTTAAACATCTATCCAGCTTCTATTTAAGCAATTTTTTTTGCTAAGTGAAACCTGGATTGATGAAATAGTTCTTTGCAAAGTAGAAGCTGGATGATGAAAATGCCCGTTGTTTAAATAGAACCTGGTTTGATGAAATAGTTATTTGTTAAGAAGAAGCTTATGATGAAAACAACATAGCTTAAATACAAGCTGAATGAAGAACATGAACGTTCTTTAAATAGAAGCTGTATTTCCGCCACAGAAGTAAATTTGGCGCAATTTCGTGCCGCCGCTGATTGGAATAACCAATATTCATATTGACTTACTAGAATTGTATTCGTATGATGATTCACATTAATTATAATTATTATGATAAACATAAACACATTATTAGTATAATAACAATAATAATAGTTATCATTGTTATTATTATAACTATAATAGAAAACAAACATATCTATGAATATAAATAAGTGAATGTTTTAAGGGGGTAATCTGGAACCGCAGGGGGTAGTAACTGGTCTCAGATTACCCCCTCGGTAGCTTGAAACCGGTTTCAGGCTACCGAGGGGATAATATAAATGGGGGGGGTAATTTGAAACTGGTAGCCTACACCGGCACAGTATACGTGCTGTGTCGGAAGAACCTCTAAGTAGCGCTGTATAAATGGAATGAATGAATATAGAGAGTAATGTAGAGAGGGCGAACTAGGAGATGCATGAAGAAACTGGAATGAAGCTAGGCGGAACTAAGAGACGTGACGAAAGAAAGGTAACGATGATGAAAGCTTGCCATGAGGGTCCATAGAGTTCGATGAACTGACAGCACAATATAATAAAGTATAGTTTTGTCCAACATATGGAATGGCATTTGTACTAGGCAATTAATATTTTCTCAAATTGCCTTTGACTTTTCTTCACTTGCCATCTAAGTCACTTTCTTCAAGTTTCTTGCTGTTTTATAGGTCATGCCTTTCAGGTATATTAACACTTCGTCCCAGCCACTTTCTTTCAATATTTTAGGGAATCATTTTTAATATGTGCTTGTAGGCACGACAGACCAACTACTGATGAAAAACAAAACATGGCGGAATCCATTCTGAGACACTTCCAAATTTTACATGATGGCACACAGAGTGGATATGTGAGTATTACTGTTTTTTGATAATTGTGTGAAATGAAACTCCTAAGCAAACTCCCTTCTATCTATTTATCTTTATATCAACTTATAGCACCCCTTCAAGGTAACTGCTTGGAGGCGCTCCCAGGCTCTGCCAAAGAGGAGAGTCTTGAGGAGTTTATGAAAAGAACTGGAAGTGTACTATCTATAAAACTATTTCTAGATTCTCCTTTAATATATATGTGGTATGGATGTTGTTTCCTTGTAATATTTAACATCACATCCAGTGTGCCTTGCCACAGTCTGAATCCTTGCAGGTTGTCATGTAACACGGTCTGCTCTCTTATACGCCACTTGTTCAGGTTTATTTATACCTTCAGTTTAGCCTCAAGCAGTAATTGCCACATTGTGTCGCATCTTTTTTGTTTTCATAAAGCCAGTATGTTGCTTCCCTTTAAATCCTTTGCAGTTGTTCCTGTTTCATGAACTCGCTTAGAACGAGGTGTGAATAGTTATTGTCAAATCAAGAAATTAAGTGTGTTTTAAATGTGCTTTTAGGGTTCAATTTTTGACCGAAAGTCGTTTACAGGGTCGTTGGAATATTACGTTCGCAACTGCAGAGCTAACAACAAAGACATTGAAACTCTGTGGACTTTAACACCAAAATCAAGCAGGTAAGCAACCAATACTAGATGTGTTATGTTATAATGCTGATGTTCATGTTTGTAACGTAATAATACTATAGGGGGCCTATTTTCGTTCTTAATAATCAAACTTGACAGAACGCAGAATGATGCAATCAGTATGAACAGATGATAACGGGTTATTACAGGACTCTAATTTAACTTCCAGCGGGCCATGCAGGGCACTCCATCACGTCCTACATCTTGAGGTTTCAGTGCTGCATACCGTCTAATAAATTAATTTACTTTTGCTTCGTTTTTAAGTGGTTCATTTGAAACCAGCTGTGTCTTAGAATGGTGTATTATAATAATTATGTGGCACTTAAATAAGCTATACATTATAGGTTCTTTACCTGTGGGAAGAAGAATGCTAGGATTCTTTGGACATGTTATGCGATTAGGATGAATTGGAAAAAAGAATGATGCTGGGAAACTGCGATGGAAGGAGGACAGGATGACCAAAGAGAAAATGGATGAACAACATACATGAAGTGACTGGAATGAAGCTGGCGAATCTAAGAGATGTTAAGGCAGAAAAGAAACATTGGAGAAGGCTGGTCAAGACGAACGCTAGAGCTTAAAGACGGCAGTCATTGACAAGGTGACTTGTGGGTCAATTAGGCTAGACATTGTACAGTCATTATTCGTAAGATCATGCATGTCTGAATTGGAGACCAACTTGCTGTTGCAAAAATGTTTAACTTTAGCCTGATGGGCTTCAAATTGTCTTTGTCATGTATTAGACATCCTGAACAGCCAAATGACTGTACACAAGAGTCAGAACGTTTGATGCGAGAACAGCGTCCGAATATCACAAACAAAACTGATCTGCTCCGAATGATGGATACAACACGCGTGGAGCCTAGGGCATGGATAAAAAAATCCAAACCCTCTATAACTGAAATCGTACGCCGATACCCACGGTTGCTGGATATGCAAGAAGCTGTAAGACATGGTTATTTATGATTTCTTGTGATGCTAACCTCTTGAGTAATTTTTCTATTAGATATATGAAAGACTAAGATTTTTGTCGAATGGTGACTTTTTGGTTGTAATAAATATAATGTTGTTACCTTTCTCTACGTAAAGACTGCGTTCATAATTAATATATAAACATTAATATATAAATATTGATATATAAAAATTTGTCTAACTACTACTCGTTGCTCAGCTATTTGCAATGTAATTGTTTCTTCCAAATTATAATATCCCTTTATGTAATAGATCTATGTTGTGCCTGTGTCAGCCGAGGCCTCGACAAACTTTCTAATCTTTAAGGAAATTAATGAAATTTGACTTTACTTTCTCAAGTACTAAACTAGCTTGTTGTTTTGTATATGTGTAGGTCCGTGAGGAGTTCAACCACATGGTAAATCCTACAAAGCAGCTGCGCGTGGTGTGGCAACACTACAAGGCATTTATTTTGGATCTGGCCAAATCAACGTCGGAACTATGACCCTTGATTTGACAGTAACAGATGATATGGATGAAGGTAAGAAATGAGTTCTTTATCCATTTTTATCCAAGATTTGGGTGATGCACTGGATGAAGAACTTTGTTTCTCAGTCCGCATCAACTATTTATGGATTTTTACTACGAACTTCATCAGCGAAGGGTCTGTCCATAAAGGACGTCCGAAGAGGCGGGGTAGGGGGGTTTGGTCAAATGCGGACAGGAGAGGAGGGGGGTAAAGGACCTTGCAGAGTTCCGCAAGCTGGTACTTTTCTTTATTGTTTCAGCATGCTTTGCAGACACACTCTATGGATGATGCCTATTAGGGATCATCCATTTATGACGTCCACCAAAAAATCAGGTTTTTGACTCCCCCTCCCCCTGTCCACATGGGCCGGGCCTCCCCTCCCCCTTTGTAAACGTCCACACACGGTCGACATGAAATACACACCGCTCTCTTGAAATGGCTAGTACAATGACCCACTGGACCTAAAGCTGAAATTCGACTATGTGAACTGTACTATTAGTAATTTATATCACTAATTTATATTGCAGAAAAATTTCCACTTTTTTCTGTCCAAAGATGAAATTTTTGTAAAAAAGACGCCAACTTCTTTGCACGAGAAGAAGACAGTATGACGTCAGTGGACTCTAATTTTAATTTTCTGTGTGGACGTCCACATGGGGCTGGACCTCCTCCGTGTATACGTCATAAATGGATGGCCCCTTAAAGTACAAATTGTTACTCATCTTGTACGATTTGCAACACGAGTATAATATGGTCTGGCACTAAGGCCTACATACATCTTACTCTCAGGATGAGGTTGTTAATTACATGACCCACATATCAACCCACATGGGGTAGGAGTAAAATGCCCTAATGATGAGATCAATGAGCAACGTATTTTGACAGCACCAGCTATTAC